>Ga0207893_1000014_pt1 | contig 182976 bp, 185 predicted proteins | sample MalvirmetaMSP121_FD_184233 | JGI IMG/M metagenome (GOLD analysis project Ga0207893, IMG submission 184233) | Marine viral communities from the Deep Pacific Ocean - MSP-121 (SPAdes) | ecosystem: Environmental > Aquatic > Marine > Oceanic | place: Pacific Ocean | collected 2001-06-02 | reverse complement strand
GGGCGCCGCGCCCGCCGATCACGAAGGGCGCGGCGCCGGCGTCGAGCAAAGGTGCTGCCGAATCGCAGATGCGGTCGTTGAACGCGCCGGCGAAGCCCTGCTCGGTGCAGAACATCACGCAGGCCTGGGGCAGGCCCGTATCGGCTGCGGGCACTGAATCGCCCGGCGGCAGCAGGCCCAGGGCCTGCGAGATCGCATCGGCCACGATCTCGGCGTAGGCGCGAATGCCGGCCAACTGCTGCCGGCTCTGCTGCGCGCGCGCGGCGGCGATGCCGCGCATGGCACCCACCACGCTGGAGAGTTGCTGCACGCTGCCGATCCGTTCGGCCAGCCGCGGGTCCTGCCCGCTCATGGGGCCGGGCCCAGCAGTTGCTTGAGCGCTTCGATGCTTTGCTTGAGCAGTGCCTCCGGCAGGGCATCGCCGGCTGCGACAGCGTCGGCGAAACCCTGCCCCGCTCCGGCCAGCCAGTCCGGCAGGCGTGCGCGCAGTTTGGCCACCGCTTCCGGCGGCAAGGCGTCGAAGGCGCCGCTGTGCAGCAGATGCAGTTGCGCCAGTTGCACGGCCGGTGTTTGCGGGACGTATTGCGGCTGCGTCAGCAAGGCGCGGATGCGCCGGCCGCGTGCCAGACGTGCCTGTACGCGCGGCTCCACGGTGGTTCCGAAACGCGTGAACATTTCCAGTTCCAGGAACTGCGCGTAATCCAGCCGCATCGATCCCACGGCCTGACGCATCGCGGCGGTCTGGGTCTTGCCGCCGATGCGGCTGACCGAGAGGCCGGTGTCGATCGCCGGCTTGTGGTTGGCGTCGAACAGCTTGCGGTCGAGCACGATCTGGCCGTCGGTGATGGAGATCAGATTGGTCGGGATGTAGGCTGAAAGATTGCCGGCCTGCGTTTCGGCGATCGGCAAGGCGGTGAGCGAACCGCCACCGCGCTCGGGCGAGAGCTTGGCGGCGCGTTCGAGCAGGCGGGCATGCACGTAGAAAACATCGCCCGGGTAGGCTTCGCGGCCCGGCGGCTGGCGCGTCAGCAACGCCAGTTCGCGGTGCGTGGCGGCGTGCTTGCTGAGATCGTCGATCACCACCAGCGCATGCGCGCCACGGTCGCGAAAGTATTCGGCCATGGTGAAGCCGGCAAATGGCGCGATCCACTGCAGGCCCGGTGCGCTCGACGCGGCGGCGACCACGATGATGCAGCGCTGCGGTGCGCCATGCGCATGGATCGCCTCGATCACGCGCGCGGTCGAGGCGGACGTCTGCCCGACCGAAACGTATACGCAGATCATGTCGCTGTGCTTCTGGTTGATGATGGTGTCGGTGGCGATGGCGGTCTTGCCGGTGGCGGCGTCGCCGATGATCAGTTCGCGCTGCCCGCGCCCCAATGCGAACAGGCTGTCGATCGCGACGACGCCGGTATGCGCGGCCTGGGTGACCAGATCACGCTCGAAGATCGCCGGGGCCGGGCGCTCGACCGGCAGCCAGTCGGCGGCTTCGATCGGTGCGCCGCCGTCGAGCGGACGGCCCAGCGGATCGATGACGCGCCCGAGCAGGCTATCGCCCACCGGGGCGCGAATGATCTCGCCGGTGCCGCGCACACGCAGGCCGGCGCCCAGCGATTCGGCACCGTCGAGCAGCACGCAGGCCAGATGATCGGCCTCCAGGTTCAGCACGTAGCCGCTGGCGCCGCCGTCGAAGCTCAGGCGTTCGTCCAGACGCGCCTGCGGCAGGCCGGACACGATCGCCACGCCGTCGGCGATCGATTCGACCCGGCCATAGGTTTCGCTGTGCCCGCCAAGCGACGCGGCGGCGGCGCGCTCGCGCGCCTGCGGCAGCCAGCCGTCCACGGCCTCAGACAGTGTCATGTTCGGCCGCTGCGGCTTTGAGCCGCGTCAGGTCCTGCGCCAGGGTGTGCGCGATCACGGAATCGTCGGCGTGCACCGCCAGCCCGGCGATCAGGCTTTCGTCGACTTCGAAGCGCCATTGCACCGGATGCGCCAGCAGCGGGCCCAGACGCGCCTGCACGGCAGCGGTTTCGTCCTCGGCCAGCGGCGCGGCGGAGACCACGCGCAGTTCCGATGCGCCGAGCGCCTGCAAGGCTTGCGTCTGCGTTGCCAGGTCTTCGAGATAGGCCCGCGTCAGCACGCCGGCCGGCACCCGCTGGAGCACGCGGGCGGCGAAGTCGGCGGCCAGCGTGGCGACGTGCTCGCGCAGCTGCATCTCGGCCTCGGCGCGCTCGCGATCGATCTGTTGACGCGCCTCGTCGAGCAGACGCGCGCTTTGTGCGGCCACGTCCTGCATGCGCGCGGCGCGGGCGGCTTCGGCTTCGCCCTGGACCTGCGCGAGCCGTTGCTCGCGCTGCGCCGCGAGGCTGGCATGTTCGGCGGCGGCCGCGGTCTTCGCCGCTTCGGCTTCGAGCCGCGCCGCCTCGGATTTGGCGAGGCGCTCGCCGATTTCCATTTGGCGCCGCTCGAGCACCGCTAGTACCGGGCGGTACAGGAAGCGTTGCAGCAGCCACAGCAGTACCAGAACGTTGATCGTCTGCAGGGCCAGACTGGTCCAGTCGATCGTCATCGGCGGCTCAGCCGATGAACGGATTGGCGAACAGCAGCAGCAAGGCGATGACGAGGCAGTAGATCGCCGTGGTCTCGATCATGGCCAGACCGACGAACAGGGTGCGCGAAATCGTTGCCGAGGCTTCCGGCTGGCGTGCCAGTGCGTCCATCGCCGATGCCACCGCGCGGCCTTCGCCAAGCGCCGGCCCGAGCGCACCGAAGGCCACGGCCAGGGCGGCACTGACGATGCTTACGACTTCGATCCAGTTGATGTCCATGCAGGGTTTCCTCGCACAAGTGGGTTTCAGCTGTCTTCGTGCACGGCGGCGCCGATGAAGACCATCGCCAGCACGGTGAAGATGTAGGCCTGGATCGCGCCGGTGAGCAGGTCCAGGGCCATGAACGGAATCGGCACGAACAGGCCGGCCAGTGACAGCACCACGGCGATGACGAACACGCCGCTCATGACGTTGCCGAACAAGCGCACCATCAAGGCAAACGTGCGCGTCAGCTGTTCGAGCAGATTCAGCGGAATCATCACCCAGCTCGGCGCGGCGAAGGTCCGCAGATAGCCGAACAGGCCGTGCGAGCGCAGGCCCTGTACGATCACCGAGCAGAACACGATCAGCGCCAGTGACGCGTCGGTTTCGATCGACGCGGTCGGCGGTTCGAAGCCGGGAATCAGCGACGACAGATTGGCGAAGAAAATGAACAGAAACAGCGTCGCGATCAACGGCAGAAAGCGGCGCGGTTCGCATCTCATGGTGTCGCGAATCTGCGATTGCACGGTTTCAATGAAAGCTTCGAAGAGCACCTGCAAACGGCCCGGCGCCTCGACCTCGAGCCGTCGCGTACCGAAATAGCAGAACAGGCTCAGCGCGAACATCAAGGCCCAGGTGGCGGCAACCTGATGTCCGATTGCCACGGGGCCGATGTGGAACAGCACTTCGGAAACGAGTGGCGACTTCATGAGGCGCGTTCCGCGCGCAATCCACGGGTGCGGGCCAAGTGCCAGCCGCCCAGCGCCGCCAGCAAAGGCAGCGGACCATAGTGAACGGCCGAGACCAGCACCAGGCCACTGACGACGAAACGCAGCACCAGCAGGCCCACCGTGGACAGGGCCGAACCCCCATCGGTCAGCATGCGCACGTTGCAAGCCAGGCTGGCGATATGCAGGCTGCCGGCAGCGAAGCCGAGCGCGGCGAACAGCAGGGTCCAGGCCGCCACGATCACGATTCCTGCATCCAGCGCCAGCCGGACCAGCAGCCGAGGCAGATTCCGGCGAACAGCAGCGCGCCGCCGAAGAACACGCCGCTGTCGAACAGTCGGTCGAGCCAGCGTCCCAGGGCGATGCCGAGCAGTGCCGGCACCACCACCAGCCAGCCCAACACGCCGACCCGCGCGAACTGGCGCGCCAGGCTGGGATCGCCCTCGCGGCGCCAGCGGCGCACGCGCTCGACGCGGCGGCGCACGCCTGCCAGCACTTCGTCCTCGTCCTTGCCTTGCGGATTCATGGCATGCCACCGCGACCGGGATTCAGATAACGCAGAATCTGGCGGGCGGCGCGCAGCTCCAGCTGCTGCCCGCCAACGCGCGCCTGGCGCTCCTCGTCCTCGCGGTCCTGAAAGCGCTCCAGCACGGTCGATTCGAGCTGCTCCAGATCGTCGTTGAGCACGGCTTCGCGCATGGCCACCGACACCTCGCCCGCGCGCACCGTCAGCACACCGCCGCGCACGGCGCAGTGGTGTGCCTGCCCTTCGGCATCGCACCAGCTGACGACGCCGATCCTGAGCGTGGTCAGAAAATCGACGTGACGCGGCAGCAGGCCGAAGGCACCGCTGTCGTCCTCGGCGCGCACCGAGCGCACCTCGGCCTCGATCAGCAATTCGCCGAGGCTGGTCAGACGCAGCCTCATGCCGTGGCCTGCGCGCCGGCGCGTTCACGCACCTCGGCCAGCGTACCGGCCATGAAGAAGGCTTCTTCCGGCCAATCGTCGGTGTTGCCGGCGAGAATGGTCTCGCAGCCGCTGATGGTATCGCCGAGCTTGACGCTGCGGCCGGGCTTGCCGGTGAAGGCTTCGGTCACGACGAACGGTTGCGTCAGAAAGCGTTGCAGGCGTCGCGCACGCCCCACGCTGAGCCGATCCTGCGCGCCCAGTTCCTCGATGCCGAGTAGCGAGATGATGTCCTGCAGCTCGCGATAGTGCGAGATCACCTCGCGGACCTGTTGCGCCACCGCGTAGTGGCGCTCGCCGACCAGGCTGGGATCGAGCAGTACCGAGCTCGACATCAGCGGGTCGACCGCCGGATACATGCCTTCGGCCGCCATCGACCGCGACAGCATGACCTGGCTTTCCAGATGGGTCGCGATCGTGGTGACGGCGGGGTCCGTGAAATCATCGGCCGGCACGTAGACCGCCTCGATCGCCGTGACCGAACGCCCGCCGACGGAGGCAATGCGTTCCTGCAACGCAGCGACCTCGCTGGCCAAGGTCGGCTGGTAACCCACGCGCGACGGCAGGCGCCCGAGCAGGCCCGAAACCTCGGCGCCGGCCTGGACGAAGCGGAACACGTTGTCCATCAGCAACAGCACGTTCTGATGCTGCTCGTCGCGGAAATACTCCGCCACCGTCAGCGCCGCCAGCGCGATGCGCCAGCGCGCACCCGGCGGTTCGTTCATCTGCCCGAACAGCAGCGCGGTCTTGTCGATCATGCCGGAGTTGCGCATGTCCAGCAGCAGTTCGTGCCCTTCACGCGAGCGCTCGCCGATGCCGGCGAACACCGAGATCCCTTCGTAGCCGGCGGCCATCGCCTGGATCAGTTCGAGCACCAGCACGGTCTTGCCGACGCCGGCACCCCCGAACATCGCCGCCTTGCTGCCCTGCGCGACCGGCGCCAGCAGGTCGATCACCTTGATGCCGGTCTCGAACAGGTCGACGTGTGCGCTGCGCCGCTCCAGCGCTGGCGGCGGGCGCTGAATCGGCCATTGCGGTGTATCGGCGGGCAGTGCCGCGCCGCCGTCGCCGACACGGCCGCTGACATCGATCAAGCGGCCCAGCACGTTCTGGCCCACCGGAATCGTCAAGGATTCGCGCGTGGCCTGCACCTGAGCCCCGCGCGCAACGCCCGCAGTGGCGCCCAGAGCCACACAGCGGACCGTGGCGGGGTCGAGGTGGCTCTGCACCTCCACCAGCAGCGGCTGTCCCAGCCCGGCCGCGTGAATCCGCAGCGCCGATTCGAGCGGCGGCAGATCGTCTTCGGCGAAACGCACGTCGACGACAGCGCCACGCACGGCGCTCACGGTTCCGATGGAGGTATCGCTCATGCGGGCAACTCTACGCCGCGACACCCCCGACACCTTGACCGGCGTCAATTGCGGCACGCATCCGCGACGAAATCGCCGCAGCCCCGCCGAATCGGGACGGCGCGTCGGGACTATCCGAGCGTCGAGCCGCTCATATCGAGGCCGGATCGGCCGGTCCGGAAGCCGGTTGTGGTGCTACGTCGCGAGCCTCAGGCCGGTTGCGCGGCCCAGGCTGCGCACCAGCCGCTCCTGGGGACGAGCTTGCCGCCGAACGCACCGCAGGGCGCGTAGCCGTCCTTTTCGGATGCGGCCTGGTACAGCACGCAATCGCCGCAATGGCTGCCTTCCTTGTAGGTCGGCGCCTGCGACTTGTCGAGCGCGGACACGTCTTCGACGAAGTGCAGCGCCTGTGCGGTGGGATCGCTCGTCGACAGCTTTTCCTGAGCCAGCACCGGAGCGGCCCATAGGCCACCGACGGTGACGGTCGCCAGGGAAGCCCCCGCGACCTTGATGAAATGCCGGCGATCGTACTGCTTCTGCATGCCTGTCTCCTGTGAGGCCCGGGCCTGTTGACCGGAGCCTGTTGATGTTCGCACGGCCACCGCGCCGCGCCTCGATCGCCACCGTCAGGGCAGCGTTTTCACATACTCTGCCAGGGCCTGCATGGTGGCTTCGTCCATGCCCTGCACCACGCCCTGCATGACACGAGCGTTGCTGTTCGAAACACGTTCGCCGCTCTTGAATGCCTTGAGCTGGGACAGCACGTAGGCGCTTTGCTGGCCGGCCAGCGACGGAAAGCTGTGCCATGGTGTGCGCGTGCTTGCCGTCTGCGGGCGCGGGCCGCGACCATCGGCGCCGTGGCAGCCCTGGCATGGCGGTATGCCCTGCCGCGAATCGCCTTGTGCGAACACCGCTCGGCCGCGAGCGATGAGCTGATCCTCGGCACTTGCGTCCAGCGGCTTGGCGTCTTGTGCCGAGAAGTACGCGGCAAGGTCCAGCATGTCCTGCTCGCTCAGACCCTGGGCCTGGGCGGACATCACCGGATTACTGCGGATTCCGCTCTTGAACTCCGCCAGCTGAAAGTAGAGATAGCTTTGCGGCAATCCCGCCAGCACGGGAAAGGTCGGGACCACGGAGTGGCCGGCCGGGCCGTGACAGGCCTGGCAGGTACCGGCCTTGTCCTCGCCTGCCTGCGGGTCACCGGCCAGCACCGCTGGCGCCCCTCGCAAGTCGACGGGCGTTGCCGATGCGGCGTGCCCTGCGGACAGCGTGAGGACTAGACATGCAGCGACAAAGATCCCGGGCAGTCTCATGGTGGCCCCCTCAAAGCTTGAACTGCAGCATCACGCCGACGAGGCTGGCTTCGTAGTGGCGGCTGGGGCCTTCGTCGGTGTAGATGCGGTGGTCATAGAGCCTGGCGTCTTCGAATCCGAGGTAGTGCCAATCGTCGAAATCGCCGACTTCGTAACGTCCGAACAGGCGCGCCGCGAAACGCTGTGAGAAATTGCGCGTGATCCCGAGATCGACGCTGTGCACGCGGTAATGCGTGTCCGGATAGGCGGAGAATTCGCCCGGATAGGCTTGCTGGTTGGAGGCGATAGCGCCCAATGAGGCGTAGTCGTAAGCGATCTCGCCACGCGTGTAGACGAAGCTGTAGGCGGCGTCGACGCGGGTACGCCCGAAGTCGCGCACGAGATTGAGCCCAAAATTGAGATCCTGCGTCCGGCTGGTTTCCTTCCAGACGTTCTCCAAGGGGTACTTGTCGCCGCCCAGGTCGGGGTCGGAACTGACGACGCCTTCGTTGTCGGAGACGTTGGCGATGTTCAGCTCGCCGACCTCGGCCCCGGCATAGACGCCCATGCTGAAATGGGGCGCTGGCTGGTAGTCCCACTGCATCGTCAGGCCAATGTTGCGGTCGCCCTGACGGCCGATGCGCGCGCTGTAGTCATTGTACTGGCCGTACAGGATCGTCGAGACCGTCCCGGCCAGCCCGACCGGGTGGATGAAGATTCCTCGGAATTTGTGCTGACGCCGGTCGCTGAGGTCGTACTTGCGCATCGCCGACACGGTGAACGGGTTGGCGCCTTCTTCCTCCACGAAGCCGTCGATGCTGGTGGAGTAGAACGCGTCATACGGAAAATAGTCGTAGCTGTCTCCGCTGCGCTCGGCGAACTCGTAGCTCACGCGCAGGGAGCCATCCGCGATCGAACGGCTGACCCAGGCCAGCGTGGCGCGGCTTTCGTCGACCCTCGAACGTTCGCGATATTCAGGCTCGCGACGCTCGAATCCGAACGAGAGGCTCAGCGTGTTCTGCCAGTTCACGCGCCAGTCTCCGCCGAGATCGAAATTGGTCTTGTCGGTGGCGTACGGCGTGGAACGGATGTGAGCGAAGTAGGACTGATACAGCGGATTGTTGGGGTCGAAGATGCCCATTTCCCCAGGCACGACGCTGCCCTGTGAGCCGTTTTCGGAGATGTAGCCGTATTCGCCGGTCAAGGGGTTGTAGGCCAGGTAGTCGGTCTTGTTGTCCTCGCCGTAGTGACGCAGCTCGGCGCGCCAGCCGAACTTTGCGCTGGGCCGGAAGCTGAACTTGGCATCGAGCAGCAAGGTGTCGATGCGCGCGTCGGCCGTGGTCTGCGACAGCGAGGCGCTGCTGTTCCAATCGGCGCAGTCGGCCACGAATGGTGTTCCCGAAACGCCGATCGAGCCTTCGCAAGTGACCGGCGCCAGCAGGGTTTCGTCCTGACGCATGGTGCCCACCGCACCGGTCAACGACATCTGTCCGTTCCACGGAAGACGGCGCGACAGTTCCAGGCGCAGGTTGTGCGCATCGTTGTCCGGTTCCAGCGAGAACTGACCGTAGCCCACCGCACCCGCCGCCGGCGTACCGGTCACCGGCGAAAGGATGAACGGGCTTTCGAAATCGAGGCTGTCCTTGTGATTGCGGAAGAACGATCCGCTGTAGACCGCGTTGAACTGCCAGAGATCGCCGACGAAGCGGGCGCCGACGCTGAGGTCGGTGGTGGTGAAGTCGATCGGGCGCACGGTTTCGACGATGCCGCCGTTGTCGGCGAACGGGTAATTGAAGAACATCGACCCGCCCCACAAACGCGTGCCGTCGCGCTCCTCGTTGCTGACGGCGGCGTAGCCGATCCACCGTTTCGCGACATTGCCTTCGACGCTCAGGCCGGTGCGCGTGCGGTCGACGCGAATCGTGCTGCGTGGCGCCGCCGACACCGCGGCCGCGATCGCGGCCGGATCGCTGGCGCCCGGCGTGAGTCCTTCGGGCAGCGTCAGACTATCGGTACCGACGCCGTTCCAGATCGGGTACGCGGTGGTCGAAACCACATGCGGCATGTCGCGGTAGAAACCTTCGATCTTGTAGCGCCCGTAGCGTCCCGCGCGAAAGCGGTAGAACTGGTCGTTCTCGCTGAGGTGGCTTGCCCGCAGATCCGCGTAGTGGCCACTGTCCGGACGATAGGCGTCGAACCACAGCGAGCCCAGCACCAGGCCATTGCTCCAGTCGCTGTATTGCCGGAACAGCTGTGCATCGTCGTCACCCGAAAGATTGATGACACCCGCGCTGAGCAGACCGCTGTAGCGCCATGCGCCCTGTTCGTGCTCCGGTGGCGGCAACGTGGGAAGGCCGTAGGGGATACCGCTGGGCGAACGCAGACTGCCGGCGTGCAGCCACGACATTCCGACCGGATCGGCTTGATCGGAGAGCGCGGCGAAACCACTGGGATCGAGCCCGTTGCCGTATTGGATATCGGCCACACGGGCGCTGTCACTGGAATCGGCATAGGCCGGGGCGCAGGCGATACCGACACCCAGCCCGAGCAGTGCGATCAGAGCGTGATTGACTGTCATGTCTGTCTCCCCCGCCTACTTGTGGAACTTCGCGCCGGACGGATTGTTCGAGCCGTGGATATTGGTGTGGCAGCTGATGCAGGCGCGTCCCATCAAACGCTCGTCGGGCGCGGACCCGGTACCGAGGCCGGCCGGGGTCTGAAGATCATTGGGATGGCGCGTCATCGTGTGGCACTGCTGGCACAGCATCGGCAGCGGCGCGACCAGCAGGGTCTGCTGGTTGGAGCCATGCGGATCGTGGCAATTCAGGCAGTTCTCGCGGACCGGCGGATGTTCGAACAGCAAGGGGCCGCGCTTCTCCGCATGGCAGGTGTAGCAGGTGCCGTTGACGGTATCGGTCTTGAGCAGCGGATCGGTGACGGTGCCGTGCGGGTTGTGACAATCCACGCAGGAGATCTGCCCTTCCGGCAAGGGCATATGCGAGCGCCGGTTGAACTTGGCGCGCACGTCACGGTGGCAGCCGGCACAGGTTTCGCTGATCGATTGCTTAGTCAGCAAGCCCTCGGGCGACATCTTCGCCATCGGGTTGTGGCAATCCGAGCAGGACAGCCCCCGCGCCTCGTGTATTGAACCGATCCAGTGCTGACGCGCGCCGCCGGTATGGCAGCCGAGGCAGGTTTCGGTCTGGGTTTCCACGGACGTGGCACTACCGTGCGTGAAGGCGATGATGCTGCCCGCAACGGTCGGGCTGGCGGCATGCAGCGAACCGGGACCATGGCAGCTTTCGCAGGTGCGGTCCGCGTTCGAACCCAGGGCACCGGAACGCAGAGCGCGTGCATGAATCGTGTGCGAGAACTGCAGGTTCTCCTGACTGTGGCAGGCCACGCAGGTGGCGCTGCCGATCGGGATCGCGTCCGGAGCCTGAGGGTTCCTGGCGGCTGCGGCGTGTGCCAATGAGGCGGCGCCGGCCGCATCCACGCCGGCTTCGATGTCCAGGTAGTGGCGCATCGCGCCCACGCCCATGTCGGTGTCCGGCAACTTGTGTGGATTCGATGGCGCGGCGCTGTCCGCGTCGCCCTGGGCGTGCACCGTGATCGCCCCCAACAGCATTGCGGCGCATGCGAGCAGCGTCGCCGCCACGCTCGCCCATCTCCCAGCTCGCTTCATCGTCTCCCTCGCTTTGCGTTCTTTAGGAACGCTGCCGCTCGGTACACCTGATTTGTTATTTCGCGCCCGGCCTGTGACCCCGCCGAACGCGTTCGCACACTGTAACCAAACTGTACCGTTCAGTACAAGCAAGAAAGTTCGGCAGGGCTCGGACATTCAGGTACAAGGCTTGCAAATACGTCGCATCATCGGCGTGCGGACCAAGCTGACCGACGCGGGCAACATTGATTTCATTTGGCCATCCGCGGGTGATCGCGGAATGCGAACCCGAGCTACGAGCAGAGACTCATCAGACTTATGACCAACAAGCGAGTGGATCGCCGCCATGCCGCGAAAACGATCGTTCGCCCGACCGACACAGTCGCCGGCGCTCAGCAGTTTCGCACTGCCCGCAGCCGCGACCGCAACCGTCGCATCCGTGAGGCCGCTACCGCGCTGTTCCTGGAACACGGCTACGACGGCGTCTCGATCGACGACGTGGTCAGGCGTGTCGGCGGCTCCAAGGCCACGGTCTACAGCCAGTTCACCAACAAGGAGGCCCTGTTCGTCACCGTCATCGAGGACCTCAGCGACGAATTCGTCGCCGAACTCAAAGCCGTGAGCACGAGCCGCATGGGGCTTGAAAACGGTCTGCGCCGGATCGCGAACAAGCTACTCGAGATTTTGCTCCGTCCGAGGCACCTCGCCTACTGGCGCCTGATCGTGTCCGAAGCCGCGCGCATCCCCGAAGTCACGCGGGCATGGTTCCGCCATGGACCGGCGGCATCCAGCCATTTCATCGCCGGCTTCATCGCCCACCACCAGCAGACCGGCACCGTGCGTCGCATCGACCCCGAGCAAGCGGCGACCCTGTTCCACGACATGGCGATCACCTCGATCTTCCACCGCGCGGTGATCGGCGACACGCCGAGCGAGGCCGAAATCGAGAGCACCGTGAATCTGGCCGTCAAAATCTTCGTGCACGGCACCCGAAACTAACGGCCATGCCGCAAGCGGCATCCCGCAGAATGGACCTGTTGCAGCATGGCCGTTCCCCTCACCCACCGCTCGCATTCGCGAACGGTCCCCGTCTCCCGCAAGCGGGCGAGGGTAGGCCGGCATCACGCCGCGCGTGATTCACGTTGATGTGCTGTCCCGGAGACAAGTATCAATTCTCGCTCGGTCTGGCGCTGCGATACGGCGTTGCTCGTCGTCACCATAGCGATTGATTGCACTGAGCTCCGGGACACCACCCTAGGTCCCGGAATACCAGTCGAGCAGTTCCACCTCGATATCCGGATTGCCGCTGTTCACCAGGGATTTGAATTTTTCGACATCGCTGAGCCCCTCCGTTCCACGGAAGTGATATGGGTATACCCGCTTCGGGGCGAAGGCCAATACCCCGTCCGCGGCGTCTTCCACGGTCATGGTGTACGGCAGGTTCATGGGAATGAATGCCACGTCGATGTCCTGGAGCGCACGCATTTCCGGCACGTCCTCGGTATCGCCTGCCACGTAGATGCGCAGACCTTCGCGCTCGATCACGTAACCGTTGCCGCGCCCTTTGGGATGAAACGCGTCCGCGCTTTCGGGCAGGTTGTACATCGGTATCGCCTCGATCGAAAAGCCGTGCTCGGTGAGGCTCTGCCCGTTCGCAAGCATCGTCGTGCGCTGCGCGAGAGGCTCGGGCAGTTGAACGATCACAGCCTGCGGCGCAACGATGACGGTACCGTCCCCGACCACCGCCGTCAGCGTGTCCGCGCTGAAGTGGTCTCCGTGAATATCGGTGACCAGCACCAGATCCGGCGCGTCCATACCGGCGAAGGCCTCCGCTCCACCCACCGGGTCGAGATAGATCACCTTATCGGCCCAGCGCAAGACGGCCGTGGCATGCGAAACCGGCGTCACCTCGAAGGTTTCGGCGACAGCGCCACCGGCCGGCATCGGCGCAGTCTCGGCCGGCGCGGGCGCGGCCATGGCCTCGTCGCGCGAGCAGGCGGTCAGCGCGCAGATCGCAACGACCGCCGCGAGCGTGGATCGATATCCCTTGTTCATGCTTGACTCCCTGGCAACGTCGATCGGTCGCCTCGCCTGTTGCGAACGCAACCCAATCCGGTATCTCAGGGTACGACAAGCCCGAACCGTGGGCGAGCCGGATCACAGCGATCATTTACTTGCATATGCATGTATAGTGCCGCATCAAGCGAACCATCATCATCACGAGACGGGGACCTGTCTGCCATGCCGTCATCCAGCGTTTCGCGGCCTGAGCCGCTGGCCTGTACCTGTTTTCGATTGCGGCGCGCGGCGCGCGAGATTTCCAAGATCTATGACCAGGCATTGGCCGGCGTGGGGCTGAGCCTCAACGAATATTCGATCCTGCGGCACAGCCGCTCGGAGCCGCGCGTTCTGGGTGAACTGGCGCTGGTGTTGGGCATGGACCGCAGCACCCTGACACGCAACCTGAAACCCCTGATCGAATCCGGCTGGCTGGTGCAGACGCCGGGTCTCGACGCTCGCCAACGTCAGGTGGCGATCACCGCCGCAGGCCGCGCACGCCTGCGCCTGGCACGGCCCCATTGGCAACGGGCACAGCTGCAGGTCCAGGCGCTGTTCGGGGAGGACCGAACACGCGCCCTGCATCAAGACCTTGATGAATTGCACGAACGCTATGCCGCGCAGTTCGGGAGCCCGGCATGAACGCAAAGACCGGGCGCCAATGGCCACTGCTGCTGTCGGCGGCCGGCATCCTGATGATCACGATGGGCGCCCGCCAGACCACCGGTCTGTTCATGGCTCCGATCAGCCAAAGCTCGGGCATCGGCATCGCTGCGATCAGTTTCGCGCTGGCCGTCGGCCAGTTCGTCTGGGGCGCCGTGCAGCCGGTGTTCGGCGCCTTGGCGGACCGTTACGGTTCGGTGCGGGTGCTCAATCTCGGCGGCGTGCTGCTGGCCATGGGACTCGCGCTGGCGGTCGTATTGCCGGGCACCTGGGGACTGACGATTTCGTTGGGCGTGCTGTCCGCGGCCGGCGCGGGCGCGGGCAGCTTCGCGATCCTGATCGGCGCAACCGCTTCCCGCTTGCCGGAACAACAGCGCTCCTTCGCCGCCGGTTTTATCAATGCCGGCGGTTCGTTCGGGCAGTTCCTGTTCGCGCCACTGGTGCAGCTGATGATCAGCTTCGCCGGCTGGACCGTGGCGATGCTGGGGTTGGCCTTGTCCGCGCTGCTGACGCTGCCGCTGACCTGGCCCTTACGCTCGCGTACGGAGCCGTCCGCCAACCCGGCGACTGATCCGAACGCGGCGATCAAAGCGGCACCGTCCATCGGGTTGCGCCATCAATTGCGCATCGCGCTGGGCGACCGCAGCTATGGCTGCCTGCATCTCGGCTTTTTCACCTGCGGGCTGCACATCGCGTTTCTGGTGACCCACCTGCCAGTGGAAGTTGCGATGTGCGGGCTGCCGGCCAGCGTATCGGCCACCTCACTGGCCTTGATCGGCCTGTTCAACATCGCTGGCAGCCTGAGCATCGGCAAGCTCGGCGAACGCTATCGCATGAAGTATCTGCTGGCCGTGATCTATGCCAGCCGCGCGCTGCTGATCGGCATCTACCTGCTGTCACCGCCCACGCCGCTGACCTTCTACCTGTTCTCGGCCGCCTTGGGCTTCACCTGGCTGGCGACCGTGCCGCCAACGGCCGGCCTGGTCGGCAAGCTGTTCGGGCCGCGCCACCTCGGCACCCTGTTCGGGCTGACCTTGCTCTCGCACCAGATCGGCGGCTTTCTCGGCGCCTGGCTTGGCGGCGTGGCGCTGTCGATCTTCGGCGATTACAGCTGGATGTGGTACGCCGACATGGCGCTGGCACTGCTTGCGGCCCTGTTCAATCTGCCGATCCGCGAAGCACGCGTGGTTCGCCCTGGGTCATCCCCCATCCCGTCCGCGGCCACCTGAGCCGCTTTGCCACGCCTCAGTGAGGAAAACACCAACATGCAGGTCAAGGGAAACATCGAGTTCGAGATCGTCGAACAGTCCGCCGACAAGGTCGTGGGCCACATGCCGGTCCAGGCTGGCATACTCAATCCGTTCGGCACCGTGCACGCTGGCGCCACGCTGTGGTTCGCGGACGTCTGCGCCACCGTGCTGAGCTTCGGCGGCAGCGAAATTCAAGCCGGACAGGCGGGCTTTCCGCTGGCGATCAATCTCAACGCCAGCCTGCTCGGCAACCAGAAGATCGGGCACTTCACGGCGACCGCCGAGTACGTCAAGAAAGGCTCTCGACTCAGCGTGGTGCGCACCACCGTGCGTGGCGACAGCGGCCGGCTGATCGCCGAGGTCACGACCAGCCACGTACCTGCGCAGTAATCGCGCGTCAGCGGGCGGCCGGTCCACGCAAGCGTTCGAAGTAACGCGTCAGCACATAGCCCTTGAACACCCAGACGCGGCGCAGGCGATTGAAGCGTTCGAGGAACTGACGGCGGGAATCCTCCAGCGGCTCCACGCACAAGCGCAGGTAGCTCTTGTAGATACCGGACAGATCCACCGCCTCAAGTACCGTGCGCAGAGTTTTCGGCAGACCTCGAAGATCGATCGCGGACTGAAAGTCGATCAGGTATGGGCGACCGTCAGCACCGACCAGAATGTTGGAGAGATTGCGCAAATCCAGATGTACCACGCCCCGTTCATGCATGCGAAAGACCAGGGCTTCCAGACGCTCGAAGAAGCTGCGCGACAGCTTGTCGCCGGACTTGGCCGTTGCACTCAGTGTGACGCCCGGAATGAATGCGTAGGCCAACGCCAGGCGACCGAGGCGCACCGGTGCCGAGGCGATTCCGCTGAGCCCCTGCAGGCGCACGATCATGCGCATTTCACGCCGCACGAACAGGCGCGCAGCGCTGATGCGCACCCACCACGGACAATGCGAGAAGTCCTTGATGATCAGGTCCAGTCCCGCCGCTCGATAGCGGAACACATGCGCATTGGCGAAACGGCCGGCATGGATCAGGCTGAGCGCGTCGGCTTGAATGGCGCGGTCCGGAAAGGCGGCCTGCAAGCGGGTCAGGGTTCGGCATCGCGCCTCATCCTGATTCAGACCAGTGAGACCGCGACGGCGCGACTTGAGGTGGCGACTGCAGGGGCCGGTATCGACCGTAGCCGTTGCGCGAGCCTGACGACGATTCGGCTTTTGAGGCAAAAGCGGGCCCGCCGCACGAGCCGGAGCTTGCACGTGATTCATGGTTGACTCCAAAAAGGGCGTGGCTCGGGGGCGCCACGCCATGACCGCTGACAACCCGCCATCAGGGACCGGAGGGGTGACCGGTCAGTAACAGCGATTCCGGAATGTTAGTTACCGGTAACACTCACGTCAAGCGCCCGGTGACGGCATGGCGTGTTTGACTCCCATCCCGTCATTCCGGACGGGTCACAGGCTTGATCCGGAATGACGGCGAGCCGATACGCCTCAGAGCTTCGGCACTTCACGCGGCCGTAGATCGAACAGCAGCACCTCGGCCTGGTCGCCCTTGGAGAACTGCAGCCGGGTCTCCTCGCGGACACGTGCGCCATCGCCCTCGCCCAGACGCTCGCCATTGACTTCGACCGAGCCACGCGCGACGTGCACATAGGCGTAGCGCTGTTCGTCGAGTTCGACACTGGCGGTCTCGTCATCGTCGAACAGGCCGGCGTAGACGCGAGCGTCCTGATAGACGCCGAGCGAACCGTCATCGCCATTCGGGGAGACGATCAGACGCAAGCGCCCGCGCCGTTCGGATTCGTCGAAGTGCACTTGCTGATAACGTGGCGCCACGCCCTTGCGGTCCGGCACGATCCAGATCTGCAGGAAGTGCACAGGATCGACCGCGGAGTGGTTGTACTCGCTGTGACTGATGCCGGAACCGGCACTCATCATCTGCACGTCTCCAGGACGGATCACCGAGCCGGTGCCCATCGAGTCCTGATGAGCGAGCGCGCCTTCGAGCACGTAGGAAAAAATCTCCATGTCCGCGTGCGAATGGCGCCCGAATCCGCCGGACGGCGAAACGCGGTCATCGTTGATCACCAGCAGGTCGGAGAAGCCGATCTGCTCGGGATCGTAGTAGTGGCCGAACGAGAAGCTGTGATGCGAATCCAGCCACGAAAAGCCAGCGTGGCCGCGATCCTGTGCGTGTCTGATTTCAAGCATCGTCGTACTCCTTGTGTTGTCGGCCGCTCAACCGGCGGCGGTCTTGTCCCACGGCGGGGTCGGCGCCTTGAGGCGCGCCCCGTCATAACCGTGAACCTCGCCGTAATGGCCGAGTCCGGCGTTCCACTCGCGCACCGCGGTCGACAGCTCGTTCTGGGTGCGCGCCACGAAGTTCCACCACATCAGCACCGGCGCCTCGAACGGCTCGCCGCCGATCAGGGTCAGGCGTGCCGCGCCGGAGGTGCGAATCGCCAGGGACTCGCGGCCACCGCCGAGGTACAGCAAGGTGCCCGGTGCCAGCGTCTCGCCATCGATTTCGGCCTCGCCTTGACTGACCAGCGCGGCGTACTCGAAATCCGGCCGCAACGGCAGGCTCGTGGCGGTGCCCGCCATCGCTTCCATGTCCAGTCCGACGGCTGGCGAATACAGCCGCGCCGGCGACACCTCACCCAGCATCTCGCCCACCAGCACGCTGATGCGCAGACCGTCGCGCTCGATCACCGGCAAGCTCGGGTAGTGGTCGAACGCCGCTTCGACCGCGCGCGATTCGTCCGGCAACGCAATCCAGAATTGCAGGCCGTGCAGTTCCGGCGAGCGCGGGTTCGGCGATTCCTCGGAATGCGAAATGCCGCGTCCGCTGGTCATCAGGTTGAGCTGGCCGGGCCGGATGGTCTGCAAGGACCCGAGGCTGTCGCGGTGCAGAATCTCGCCGCGATGCAGCCACGTCACCGTTTGCAGCCCGATGTGCGGATGCGGCGCCACGCGCATGCCATCGCCGTGCGCCACGTCGACCGGACCGAAGTGGTCCATGAAGGTCCAGGGTCCGACCATGCGGCGCAGGCGCGTCGGCAATGCCCGGCGAATCCGCATGCCTTCGCCCAACAGGGTTTCGCTGGCGGGCAGCAACTGACGTTCGGCGTGCAGCAGGCTCATGACTGAACTCCTTCGGCGCTCAGGCTGGACACGATGTCGATCTCGCCCGTCAGCAGCTTGTGCACCGGGCAGGCATTGGCGATCTGCAACAGACGCTGACGCTGTTCGTCGTCGAGCGCACCCAGCAGTTCGATACGGCGCTCGATACGATTGCCGCCGGTCGGCGGCACACCGTCGGGATTCAGGGCCAGTTGCACCTGCACGCCCTCCAGCGGCCACTGCTTTCGCGCGGCGTACATCTTCAGCGTGATCGCAGTGCAGGCACCGAGGCTGGACAGCAGCAGCGCTTTCGGTGACGGACCGGCATCAGCGCCCCCGTCGGCGAGCGGCTCATCGCCAAGCCACTCATGGCTGCCGTCACCCAGGGTGACGGTGTAAGGCACGGCGCCAATCGAGGCGCTGGCTGTAATGACTTCGGACATGGCTTGCTCTCCCGCTACTGTTTGAAAGGACACGCCGGCCGGAGACCGGCGTGCGAGGCTTCAGGCTTGGGCAAACTTGCGGTCGCTGCGACCCTGCAGTCGCGCATCCAGACTCCACTCACCCGCTCCACGGCCCGCCAGCAACAGAAAACCGCCGGCGATCGCGATGTTCTTGAGGAACATCACCTGTTGCGTCGGGTCCTGGACATCGGCATGGAACAGCAGTGCCGATGCGAGACTGAAACCCGCGAGCAGCACGGCCACGGTACGCGTGTAAAAACCGAGCAGAATCGCCAGACCGCCCAAGACCTCCAGCGCGATCACGGCCGGCAGCACGCCGCCCGGCACGCCGACCGATTCCATATAGCCCTGCGTGCCAGCGTAGTGGCCGATCTTGCCGAGCCCGGCAATCAGAAAGAGGGCGGACAGACCGATCCGTCCGGCGAGATCGCTTGTCTTGGTGACTGTGTTCATTTGACGCTCCCTTGAATCGACTGGATAGACGCAGCGTGCTGCCTTGCGTTGAACATAATTTATATTCAGGACAAACGATTAATAAGTCGGCAAAATCACGACACACTGTCCCGAATTCAGAACAATTGACGTACTGATGGAAGACCTCAACGACTTCTACTATTTCAGCGAGGTCGCCCAGCGCGGCGGCTTCTCGGCGGCCGCGCGAGCGCTGAAGATCCCCAAATCCCGACTGTCGCGACGCATTTCCGAACTGGAAGCGCGCCTCGGCGCCCGCCTGCTGCTACGCACCACCCGACAACTGCACTTGACCCCGCTCGGCGAGGACTTCCTGCGCCACTGCCGGGCGATGGTCACCGAGGCCCAGGCGGCACAGGAGCTGATCGAACGCGGCATCGCAGAGCCCCGCGGGCGCATTCGCGTGGCCTGTCCGGTGATGCTGGCACAGCGTCAGCTGGCACCGATGCTGCTGCGCTTTCTGCAGGCCTACCCCAAGATCAGCGTGGAGCTGGAGGCGAGCAATCGCCGCGTGGACGTGGTGGCCGAAGGTTTCGACATTGCGATTCGCGCGCGCGTACCGCCGCTGCAGGACGGCGATCTGGTCGCCAAGCCACTGGGCATCGCCAGACGCCTGCTGCTGGCCAGCCCCGAACTGCTGGCACGCCTGGGCGAGCCCGCCGAACCGGAGGAGCTGCGACGCTATCCCAGCCTTGGCCTGAGCGCACCGGACGGAAGGCACCTGTGGCGGCTGTCACGCCAGGACGGCGAGGCGCGCGACATCGAGCACCGCCCGGTACTCGTGACCGATGAAATGATGCTGCTGCACGAGGCGGTGGTGGCCGGGCATGGCATCGTGCAATTGCCGGAACTGGTGTGCCAGAGCGACCTGCAGTCCGGCCGCCTGCAGCGACTGCTTCCGGAATGGCGCGCACCGCACGACCTGATCTACGCAGCGTATGTCTCGCGCCGCCGCAACATCCCGGCGGTTCAGGCGTTTCTGGACTATCTGGGGCGCGAAGTCGGCCCGGCCCTGCCGCAGCTGGAGCATGGCGGCTTCACCATGGAATGAGCGCTTGTTGCCGGGTCGAAGGACGCGACCCGCTCGGAAGAATTCCGATTCACAATACTGTATTGGATAATTTAGGTATATTTTCTATATGATGTTTGAGTTCGATGAAGCCAAGAGTCGAAGCAATCGCATCAAGCACGGTATCGACTTCGTCGAAGCCCAAAGACTGTGGGTGGACGCCGAACTGGTGGAGATCCCCGCCCGAACACAGGACGAGCAGAGATTCCTGCTGATCGGTCGAATCGATCACAAGCACTGGTCTGCGGTTGTGAACTACCGCGGTTCCAATATCCGCATCATTGTCCGTCCGCCGTTCACGAACCGAAGAGGTCGCGCTCTATGAAAGCCAAGACATTTGACCGCAACGTCGACGGCGGCGAAGACGTCAGCACGGCCCTGGACCTGTCCAAAGCCCGTCGACCGCGGCAGGCGCAGAAGCGGGTCAACGTCGATTTCCCGACCTGGATGGTCGAGCAACTGGACAAGGAAGCCTCCAGGCTGGGTGTCACTCGTCAGTCCATCATCAAGGTCTGGCTGTCCGAACGCCTCGAAAAATCGGTACCCGACGCGTAACCGAGCAGCGCTAGCTTGCCCGGCTCGGATGATCGCTCACGCCCAGGTCAAGGCGATTGCTAGTGCCTATGGCCGAGTAAATATCGTTGACATTCACGGCCGCATTGCTCGGAGGCGGACTGGCCTCTATGTACACGTGGATTCGATCGCCGGCAACATTTGTATTTGCGCGCTCGATGACGGCAGTTCGTGCGCTCTTGTACGAAATGGCCAACGCAGATCGCAATTTCCACTCAAGCTTTAATCCGTTGCGCCTCTCGCTCCCTAACTGTCAAGTCCCGGACGATCACAAGAACTGCTGGAACCGCAAGCAGTATTGCAATTGTCCCAAACACAGCTTTAAGTACCTCGCTCATGAAACGGCCGCGCTAACTCAGCATCTGAAACAGATTCGACAGCGGGCTGCGGTTCTCGCCCTTGGCGTTGCCGCCCGCGCTCGGAGCATTGGCAAGAATCCGGTCGGCAAGTCTGGAGAATGGCAGGGACTGCAGCCAGACGTTGCCGGTGCCCTGCAAGGTGGCCAGGAACAAGCCTTCCCCGCCGAAGAACATCGACTTGAGACTGCCGGCGCGTTCGATGCTGTAGTTGATTCCCGAGTCGAAGGCGACCAGGCAACCGGTATCGACACGCAGCTTCTCGCCGTTGAGCCGCTTGTGCACGACGGTGCCGCCGGCATGCAGGAAGGCGCGGCCGTCCCCTTCCAAGCTTTGCAGGATGAAGCCTTCACCGCCGAACAGGCCGCTGCCGATGCGGCGGTTGAACGCGATGCCGACCTTGGTACCCAGCGCCGCGCAGAGGAAGGCGTCCTTCTGGCACAGCACGCGGCCGCCGAACTGCGACAGTTCCAGCGGTAGGATCTTGCCGGGATACGGCGCGGCGAAGGCCACACGACGCTTGACGCCTCCCTGGTTTTCGAAATGGGTGAGAAACAGTGATTCGCGCGTCAGCACCCGTTTGCCGACCGAGAACAGGGCATCGAGAAATCCGGCATCGGGATTCGAACCGTCGCCCATCTTCGCCTCGAAACTGATGTCCGCTTCCATGTAGGCCATGTTTCCGGCTTCGGCGATCACCTTTTCGCCGGGATCGAGTTCGACCTCCACGAGCTGCAGCTCGTCACCAATGACTTCGTAGTCGATTTCGTGGCTTCTCACCTATTGTCTCCTCGATTGCTTCACGGGGCACAACGCTGACGGGCACGGTCAAGCGTCGCGAACGCGCCCAGTATCACCATGCCGATCTTGCAATCAAATCACCTAGGCAGGTGATCGTCCCCGGCGCGCCTCGTCGCTATCCTGCATCTGGCAGCTCGACAAGGGCCGGACCAACCCAGGGAGACTTTGATGATGGAGTACGCGCTGATCGTCGAGGACTACGAGGACACCCGTCTTCGGCTCTCGAATCTTGTCGCCAGCGCCTTTCCCGGCATCCACATCGAAACCGCGGGCAGCGTGGCCGAGGCGCTTCATCTGATCCGCCAGCACCAGCCGCAATTGTCACTCGTGGACCTGGGGCTGCCGGACGGCTCGGGCACCGAGGTACTGGAGGCGCTGCGCCAGACCGTTCCGGATGCCTGCAGCGCGGTGGTCACCGTCTACGACGATGATGCGCACATCGGCCCGGCCCTGCGCGCCGGCGCGCAGGGCTATCTGCTCAAGGACGAACCCGGAGAGGTGCTGGTCGAACAGCTCAGGGCGCTGCTGCGCCACGAGCTGCCGATGTCCGCTGCGGCGGCGCGCTACGTCAAGAATCAGCTGAGCGCCATGTAGGGCCTGCCTGACGGCCATGCCGCAAGCCGGCGAGGGCAGGTCGGCATCACGCCGCGCGTGATTCACGTTAACGATCACTACTTCCGGCGGCCGAGCTGCCGACTTTGCATCATCTGCCCCGCGGTTTCGGGCGCGGTCTCATTGCGCACCCCAATAGCGCTGCATCTCGATATACAGGAACGACGCGGTCCAGGTGATCAATACCAGACCCGTCAGCGACTCGATGCCGGTCAAATAGCGCAGCCGGCCGGTCGGCTCGATGTCACCGAGCCCCAGGGTAGTAAACGTCGTAAACGAGAAGTAGGCACAATCGAGCAGGCTACCGGCGAAATTGCCCTCGAGCTGTCCCCAGCCGTCGCTCTGCTGCATGAGGTAATACGCCAGCGCAAACACCCAGACTTCGACCGCGTGCGCGATCAGCGCACCGAAGACTCCGAGCACGATGCGGAACCGATGTCTGATTCGCATCCGCGGCAGGGCAATGCTGAGACGGAGCAGGGATTCGTAGTGAATCACCACCACGAGCGCGACCGTCAGGCTGTTTATGACGATGGTTGCGATCACGGAAGTTTGCGGGGACACCTAAACTGAGGTCGAACCCACGCGATTGTATGCGAGCAGGCGGGCATGAGGCAGCAGCGGTTCGTACCGTGCCACATGCACGAAAAATGCTGCCCCCCCGCCCAGACTTCGGGCTCAGACGAACAATTCCGGCACAGTGTCCGGCACGTAAGCTGGAAACAATGCCAGCGCATCCGGATTCGCCAGCCGCCGCTCTAGGCACTGCGCGAGCAGACCGCGCGTGTCGGTGGTGATCGCCAGGTCCTCGCCGTTGGCGAGCTGGGTGTCTGCGAGCCCCGGCCAGACTCCGGCTATCTGGCCTCCCAGTACGCCGCCGCCCAGGGCATAGAACAGCGAACCGGTACCGTGGTCGGTGCCGTTGGAGGCGTTGTCGCCGACACGACGCCCGAACTCGGTCATGGCGATGACGGTGACGCGCTCCATCTGCGCGCCCAGATCAGTGTCGAAAGCGAGAAGTGCATCCGCCATGCCGCCAAGCGAAGCGGGCAGGTAGCTGTTCTCGTTCTCGTGGTGATCCCAGCCGCCGAGATCGAGACAGACCACCTCGACGCCAAGATCGGCCTTGATCAGTTGTGCAACCTGCAGCAGTTTCGATCCGGCCTCGCCGTCCGGGTATTCGGCGCCGTTCGCGGGCGTGAACTGTCCGGGGTCGGCTGCGGCAAGCTCGTCCATCGCCGCGAGCGCGGCCTGCGCGGTGCCGGCGTAGGGCAGCGGCTCACGGAACAGCGCCGCCAGCGTGTCCTGGTACGGCGTGCCGCCGAGGTCGCCGAGTCCGAAGGCTGCAATCTCCGACACCGCGAGCGGATCCGGCGCGCCGAGCAGCGAGGTGGGTACGGAGCCGGACAGCGAGGTGGCGCGAAACGGACGATCAGCGGTGGAAGCCGTGCCGGCAAGGTGACGTCCGATCCAGCCGCTATCGAGCGCGCTCCCTGTGGCGATTCCCTCTTCGACGCGCGCCTGCGCATCGAAGTGCGAGCGTGTGCCATGCGGCACGCCGGCAGCGTGCACCAACGCGAGTCGGCCAGCGGCATAAAGCGCATGCAAGGACTCCGCAGCGGGATTGAGTCCGAAAAATCCGTCCAGGTCGATCACGCCGTCCGACTGATCGGGCGGCGGGATCGCGATGCGCGTGCGCTTCGCGTAGTAGTCGGGGTCGCCGTAGGGAACCAGGCAGTTCAGACCGTCCGCGGCGCCACGCTGGAAAATGCAGACCAATACGTTGCCGGTCGCGGACTTGTAGCCTTTGAGCAGATCACGACGGCTTAGGAACATGGTGATCGTCCTCAGCGGAGTTGGAAATAGGCGGAGCTGATGAGCAAAGCCGCCGAGACGGCGCTCAGCGCGCGCAGCACCTCGGCGCCGAGCGGTGTATCGGCCTCGACTCCGGCCTGCGCGCTCAAGTAGTCGATCAAACCCTGACGATCCTCATCGGCCAGCGAACGGAACAGCAGGTTCGCCGCCACGGCGTCGACCAATTCGGCGATCGTGCCGGCCCCGGCGCTGAGCCGCGAAAGATCGAACAAGTCCTGAAAATCAGGAATGCCCGGTACCAGCGCGATGCGCCAGCGGTTGAGCAGCCCACTGGTCGTCGCCCAGTACGCGGCGACATCGGGATAGCCATTGGGCGCTACCCAGTAGAACGGCACTTGGCCGAGCATCTGCAGGAGATAGAAATAGACGCTCCAACGATCGCCCGACGGAAACGCGTTTGGCGCATTCATGGCGCGCAGCATCTGACCGATGAACTCCGTCGGACGCAGGAACTTGGCATCCCGCACTTCGGCGAAGTCCGGAGCTGCGAACAGCGCCCGCAACATCGCGGGGATATCGCCATCTGTCGACACATAGACGGCGGCGATGTCGTCGATCAGGCTCTGCGACGGATGGTCGGTCACGAAGCGCCGACACAGCTTGGTGGCGATGAAGCGTGCGGTTGCCGGATGCGCGGCCAGGATCTCGAGCACCTGTTCGCCATCGCCGATGCCGCCGCCGGCAGGGATCGAGTGGCCAAGCACGGTCTTGGCGCCGTCATCGTGCAGCGCCGCGACGAACTGGAAGCGCGCGGTGTTACTGTTGATCGTCCAGCCGGTGAAGCAGCGCGCCAGTTCCTTGACGTCCAACTCGGTGTAGCCGCCATCCACACCGAGCGTGTGCAGCTCCATTAACTCACGCGCATAGTTTTCCTGCGGGCTGCCGACGAAGTTCAGGAAATTGTCGAGGTAGTAGACCATCGCCGGGCTCTTGGCGACGGCGTGCAGCAGATCGCCGAAGCGGCCCAGGGCGTTCGGACGGATTACGTCGACGTCGTACGAAGGGTGAAAGATCGGGGCAACGCCATTGAGGATCTGAACGCTGAAATGCGTGTGCCAGAACTCGACCATGACCTCGTGGAGCTGGCGCGGTGAGAAATACGCACGAAAGTAGGTCGCCGCCTCGACATGCTGGACGATCGTCGTCTGATTGTCCGGATAGCCGGCGCGCAGCACCGTCGGACCGGCATTGGCCAATGGGAAACGCAGCGCCACCTGGGTTTCGACCGCCAGATCATCAAGTGCGCCGGGACTGAGCTGCTGCTCGAAATAGACGTTGATGCCGAGACTTTGAATATCGGCCAGCGATTCGGGCGTGATACCGAAGCTGGTGCGCTTGAGCCACTGCGATTCGGCGCTGGCAGCCGGCAGGGCGTCGGTCTCGCCCACGTCGGGCGCTGCGCCATCGCCTTCACCGCCACCGCAGCCCGCAAGGATGCGCGCTAGCGCCGCATAGCCGAGCCCCTGCCCACCGAAACGGAGAAATTCGCGACGATCCATCGTCTCCATGCCGCCTCCCCTGCCGACCCCGCAGGCTCACGCTAACGGCCGTGCCCTAAGCGCCATCCCGCAGAAGAAATCGCCTGCGGCATGGCCGTTTCCCTAACCCACCGCTCGCAGTCGCGAGCGGGCAAGGGTAGGTCGGCATCACGCCGCGCGTGATTCACGCTAACCGATCCTGCCACTACACAACGCGGATGCGGCGCTGCCGACAGACGTGAGCCGACGAACGGTCGCTCGTGACGATTCCCCTGGACGCCGCCTTCGCTCCGCCGCTCAACGCATCCCGGGCCGGCGACTCAGCAGCTTGTCCAGGGCATTGGCGAATGCCTGTCGATCGCGCTGACCGAACGCCGCCGGACCTCCGGTGTCGATACCGCTGGCGCGTAGCGTCTCCTTGATGTCGCGCATCGTCAGGCGTTCCTTGATCGTATCCGGGGTATACAACTCGCCGCGCGGATTGAGCGCCTGCCCGCCCTTGTCGATGACCTCGGCCGCCAGTGGAATATCGGCCGTCACCACCAAATCTCCTGGCGAAAGGCGCCTGATGATTTCGTTGTCGGCCACGTCGAAGCCGGACGAAACGCGCAGCATCGTGATCAGCGGCGACATGGGCACCCGCATCGCATGATTGGCAACCAGCGTCAATGGAATCCCGCTCCGCTGCGCGGCCCGAAACAGGATTTCCTTGATCACGCCAGGACACGCGTCCGCATCGACCCAGATCTTCATCGCCCGCATTCTGCCCGGTCTCACCGCGATTCGGGACGCTCCGGAGCGTGCTCGGGGTCGTTCTTGCGGGTGCCCCTCACATTCAGCACGAACAGGCCGACCTGCATCGCGATCAACGCGTACGCCTGATCATGCCAGCCCCAGACGATCCATAGCGCGTTACTCGCAATAAAGCACCAGAAACCCCAGTTTCGCCGCACGCGCGTCTGTGAAGCGACCAGCCAGGCGGCGATCAGCGTGGCTGCCATCGCCGGCCATTGCAGGGCGTTGATTGTTTCAGCCATCGCGGATTCCTGATTCCGGCCCGAACGAGGCAGGCCGATCCTGTCATGGAAAGAGCATCCACCGTAGCTGACGTCGCCTTGCCGCCCGCTGTCCATATCCCCAACAACGGGTGGCAACGAAGCTGTCATGAGCCCCGTTCTAGGATTCCGCCGGTCTGCGAACTCGAGCCGCAGCGATCACCACGGGGATAAGGAATCATGTCCGATCACGTTGCCTCGCCGGACACGCCCGGCGGCTTTGCCGGCGTCTCGAAACTGGGACTGTTCTTTGGCGTCCTGCTGTTCGCCAGTACCGCCTACTTCCTGTTCTGGGCGCTGGGATATACGGAGCATCATCACAGCACGCTGCTGGTCCTGGCGACGCTGTTCGGCGTGTTCATGGCATTCAACATCGGCGGCAACGACGTCGCCAACTCCTTCGGCACCAGCGTCGGTGCCGGCACCCTGAGCATCAAGCAGGCGCTGGTGATCGCGGCGGTATTCGAAGTCAGCGGTGCCGTGATCGCCGGCGGTGAAGTCACGCAGACCATCCGCAAGGGCATCGTCGATCTTTCGGCGATGTCGATGCAGCCGATGGACTTCGTCTACATCATGATGTCGGCGCTGATTGCGGCGGCGCTGTGGCTGCTGTACGCCTCCAGGAAGGGCTACCCGGTTTCGACCACGCATTCGATCATCGGCGCCATCGTCGGCTCCTCGATCACCCTCGGTTATCTGCTCAGTGGCGCAAACGCGGCACTGTCTCTGGTGCACTGGGACATGGTCGGCCAGATCGCCGTGTCCTGGGTGCTGTCGCCGGTGCTGGGGGGACTGGTGTCATACGCGCTGTTCTGGCAGATCAAGAAGCACATTCTCAGCTACAACGACGAGGCCGAAGCGCATCTGGTAGCGCTGCGCAACGAAAAGCGTGCGCACAAGAAAAAGCACAAGGAAGCTTTCGAGCGCCTCAATGAAATCCAGCAGATTTCCTACACCCACGCGATGACGCGCGATCTTCAGGTAATGAACGACCAGGACTTCGAACCGGAAGACCTAGAATCGGACTACTACAAGGAACTGCATCGCATCGAGCAGCGGCGCAGCGATATCCATGCGCACAAGGCGCTGGAGAACTGGGTGCCGATGATCGCCGCGCTGGGCGCGATGATCATTTCCTCGATGCTGCTGTTCAAGGGCCTCAAGAACCTGCACCTGGGCCTGAGCACGCTGCACAACTACCTGATCATGGGCATGGTCGGCGCGGCGGTATGGATGGCGATCTTCATCTTCGCCAAGACCCTGAAGGGCGCGAGCCTGCCGCGCTCCACCTTCCTCATGTTCAGCTGGATGCAGGTGTTCACGGCCGCCGGATTCGCGTTCAGCCACGGCTCCAACGACATTGCCAATGCCATCGGCCCGTTTGCCGCGATACTGGATGTGCTGCGCACCAACGCGATCAGCTCGCAGGCGGCGGTGCCCACGGTGGCGATGGTGACCTTCGGCGTGGCGCTGATCGCAGGCCTGTGGTTCATCGGCAAGGAAGTCATCGCCACGGTCGGCCACAACCTCACCAAGATGCACCCGGCATCCGGCTTCTCGGCCGAGCTGGCGGCGGCGGCCGTGGTGATGCTGGCGTCCACTCTGGGTCTGCCGGTGTCCAGCACGCATATCCTGATCGGCGCGGTGCTCGGTATCGGCCTGGTCAACCGCCAGACCAACTGGGGCCTGATGAAGCCGATCGCGCTGGCCTGGGTCATCACGCTGCCGGCGGCCGGCATCCTCAGCGCCGTGGCCTTCGTGATCCTGCGCAACGCGTTCTGAGCCGGCATTCAGCGACATCCGATGTCCGGCCCTAGAACGCGCCGGCGAAGAACCGCACTTGGTTTCCGCTGACCAGCGGATAGGCCACACCGATTTCGAACTGCAGATTGACGAACCAGGTGATCTGCATGCGCAGGCCAACGCCAACGGAGGCGTAGACGATCTCGTTGCTCGGATAGTCGACATCGCGCAGCGCGCTGCCGGCCTCGAACAAGGTCAGCAGGCGCAGCCAGTCCCAGTGGATCGGCCGCAGATACTCGACCGAACCGTAATACATGAAGTCCCCTTCGATCACTTCGCGATCGTAGCCCCGCAACATGCCCGACCCGCCGAGTTCGAAGGCCTTGGGTTCGCGCGACAACGGCCCGGCGTGATACCCGCCTACGTCAGCGAGAAAATGCAGCGACTGATGCTCGACCTGCCCCACGTGCATGTAGCGCCGATACTGTGCGTAGTAACCGAGGTAGCTGTAGTCGGACAGCAACTGATCCCAGGAACCGGAGATGTTGGCGAGAAAGCGTTCGCCGGTCAGGCTGTAGAGATGGTCGTGGACGTCGTTGTACGAAACCTTGCCGATCAGGCCGGTCGCCGAGCCCTCCGGCTCCGGTGCGAATTCACCGCTGGAGGTCTGACTCTTCCAGAGCAGGCCACCGCCCACTTTCCAGCCCTGCGACGGCGGGCCGTCCTTGTTGAGCGAATGCGTCATCACCACGCTGAAGCCCTCGTTGCTTTCCTGGTAGTCGTCCCCTTCGAGGGTGGTCGAGGTCTGCTTGCTGTGGCTGGCCGAGAACGCCAGCGAATTCCGTGTGCCGCGCAGGAACGGAATGTTGTAGTCGAAGTGGTAGTTGTAGGAGCTGTCCTTGTCTTCGCGCTGATAGTCCCGGCGCACGGCCAGGGCACTGAGGCTGTGGTTGAGCCCCCAGACGTTGTCCCAGCGGATCTGCATGCCCAGGCCGGTGTCGCCGTCCGAGTTGGCCTCGATCCTCGGGATCGGCAGCACGTACCACTTTTCACGCACGGTGAAGATCACGCGCACACCATCGTCCTGCGCTTCCTGCCTCACGGAGACTTCACGAAACAAACCGAGGTCCTGGATCGCCTGACGGCTGCGGTCGATGCGCTCGGGATCGGCCGGCTCTCCGACCGCGATCACCAGTTCGCGCTGCATCGTGATCTCGCGCGTCACCGAATTGCCTGCGTAGACGATGGCCTTGATCGGCGGGTACTCGGTAGCGGTCTGCGCAGATGCCAGCTGGGCCATGGCGAACAGTGGCATCACGCCCAGCCAGAATCTCATACGCGCACCAGCTCCACAAAGCTGTAGCCGTGATCGTGACGCTCGTCGGCCGGGTGCATCTGGCGATCCAGCTCGCGCCACTGTCCGCTGTCGAATTCGGGGAAGCGGGTGTCACCTTCGACCTCGGCGTCCACTTCGGTGAGATACAGGCGCCGCGCAAACGGCAGGGTCTGGCGATAGACTTCGGCGCCACCGATCACCATCGCCTCGCGCCCTTCGAGGGCGGCTAGCGTATCGTCCAGCCGATTGAACACGCGGGCACCTTCGGCGACGTAAGCGGGATCACGTGTCAGCACCCAGTTGTCGCGGTTCGGCAACGGACGTCCCAGCGACACCCAGGTCTTGCGCCCCATTAGTACGATGTGGCCCTCGGTCAGTTTCTTGAAATGCTTGAGGTCGTTGGGCAGCCGCCAAGGCAGATCGCCGTCACGGCCGATCACGCGATGACGATCCATCGCAGCGATCAGGGTCAGGCTAGCCGCTTCTCTGCGCTCATTGTTCATCGCCGCATCATCCCGCTTTTGAAATCACCCGCAAGATTCAGCCTGTGGTCAAAACAACGAAGAGCCTGCCGCCAATCCCAGTCGTTCGGGCCCGCCTCGAGTCAAACAGCGCTGACTGGCTGAATACGCGCCGCCTCGCGCTCAATAACCGTGTGGCGCTCGCGCCCTCACCCACCCTCTAATGCGACTGGAGCGTGGAGGATTGTGCTTTTGCGCTTGCGGACTCAGGCTGAACGTGGCGCCACTGCGCTGCCCTCCGCCTCTAAACTGCGACCTCAGCTGAAATTGGGGGATGCGGGTCGTAGTCGACCAGGTCGATATCCTCGATGCGATAGTCGAACAGACTCGTCACGCCCGGCCGGATTTTGAGTGAGGGGAAGATCCTCGGCTGACGTTCGAGCTGGGTGCGCGCCTGCTCCAGATGATTGCTGTACAGGTGCACGTCCAGCCCATACCAGACGACCTCGCCCACCCGGTAGCCCGATTGTTCCGCCAGCAGATGCGTCACCAGCGCCAGATTGGCGATGTTGAACGGCAGGCCCAGCAGACTGTCCACCGAGCGCTGGATGCAGGCGCCCGACAGGCGGCCATCGGAACTCACGAAGAACTGATATTGCTTGTGGCAGGGTGGCAGTGCCATCTGATCGAGTTCCGCGACGTTCCAGGCATCCCAGATAATGCGCCGTGAGGACGGATTCTCCTTGAGCAGACGCAGAACCTCGGTCACCTGATCGATCTCGCCACCATCACTGGTCTTCCAGTGGCGCCATTGCGCGCCGTAGACGGGTCCGAGATCACCCCAGCGCGCGGCGAAGTCCGCGTCCGCGACGATGCGCTGCTCGAACTCGGTCTGCGTGAGATTGTCATCGGTCTCCTCGCGATAACGACGCAAGGGCCAGTCGGTCCAGATACGCACGTTCTGCTGCAGCAGTTCGCGGATGTTGCGGCCGCCCGAAAGCATCCACAGCATTTCCTTGAAGGCGGTTTTCCAGTACACGCGCTTGGTCGTGAATACCGGAAAGCCCTGCGCCAGATCGAAGCGCATTTCATAGCCGAACAGGGCTCGGGTGCCGACGCCGGTACGGTCCAGGCGAAAATCGCCGCCCGCGATCAATCGCCTCAAAAGTTCGAGATATTGCTGTTCGGGATGCATGGCCGTGACCGATAAGCGGGAAACTGAACGCTCAGCTTACCGCTTGTGTCCGCACACCACGCCGGTAGGCCATCGCCATCAGGATCAGACCGCCAATCCACATCGGCGCCGACAGCACCATGCCCATCGTGATCCAGCCGGTGCCGAGCAGGTAGTCGATCTGCTGGTCCGGCAGGCGCACCGTTTCCACCAGGGTTCGGAACAGGCCATAGAGCACAAGAAAGGCGCCGGATACGGCCATGCGGGGTTTCGGCTTGCGCGAAAAGAACCACAGCAGCGCAAGCATCACCAAGCCTTCGAGCACGGCTTCATAGAGCATCGAGGGATGACGCGGCAGCTGCTCCGGGTCCTTGGGGAAGACCATGGCCCACGGCAGCGTGCTCGGCGCGCCCCACAGTTCCTGATTGATGAAGTTGCCGATGCGGCCGCAGAACAGGCCGAACGGCACCAGCGGCGCAATGAAATCGGTGATGTCGAAGAACGTCATGCGGATATGGCGCGCGTAGATCGCGGCCGCCACCATCACCCCGATCAGGCCGCCATGAAACGACATGCCGCCTTCCCAGATGCGGAAGATCACCAGCGGGTGATGGATGAATGTTTCGAGGTTGTAGAAGAAGGTGTAACCGACCCGGCCGCCGAGGATCACCCCGAGCACCAGATAGAACAGCAGATCGCCGACGCGCTCGCGTGGCCAGTTCCATTGCGGCTGGCGGGCGCGGATCGTTCCCAGCCACCAGCAGCCCCAGAAACCCACAAGATAGGAAATACCGTACCAGTGAATCTGGATCGGTCCGATGGAGAGGGCGACAGGGTCCCAGCCAGGGTGCTGAATCATGGGTGCGAATTCTACGCGATCGCAGATGACAGACGGCACTCCGATTGCCGCGCCGCGACAAATGATGGGGCGATTGGCCGGCGCCGTGCAGTAATCGGCATAATGGTGAATCTACATAAGCTCAGAGACCCCGGCCATTGGACTGCGAACAGCCCAAAGGACTAGGCGACGAACCGCCCGAAGCAGTACTCGGTCCCCTCCTCGTCCATCTGCGAGGCGCGGTGTTCAATGCGCTCGAAAAGAAGCTCGCGCCGCTTGAGCTGACTGCGGCCCAGTTCGGCGTGGTGGTCAACCTGGCCCGCGGCCGGGCGGAAACACCCGGTGAGCTGTGCCGCCTGATGGATTACGACCGTGGCGCCATGACGCGCCTGCTCGATCGCATCGAAGGCAAGGAGATCATCCAACGCATCCGCTGCCGCGATGATCGCCGCTCGGTCAAACTGCGCCTGACCGAGAAAGGTGCCGGCCTGGTTCCGCAGGTGATGCCGCTGGTCTACGAGGTCTATCGCAATGGACTCAAGGACTTTTCGACCAGCGAACGCGACCGGCTTCTTGAGGATTTGCGCAAGTTGCTCGACGCCCTCTGAGGATTTTTTGCTATATTTGCTGCCTAGGCTATTACAGCCTTAGCAATATTTTCGGCACGAGGTTGGCGACGAATTCCGATGAACGACCGCGAACAACGGACGCTGGCGCAGCTGCACTCGCGCTTCCCGGGCCAGCGGATTAGCGCGGACGGTCTCAAGCTGATTCATCGGGGCCGCTTCGCCAACGCGCACGTCTACCGCTATCGCAAGGGCGCGCTGGACCTGATCGTGAAGGACTTCTCGCACTGCCCGTGGTGGATTCGCCTCAGCGCTGCGCCCTACTTCGTGCATCGCGAGCTGCGCACGCTCGACCGCCTGCGAGGACTGCCCGGCATCGCCAGCCGTCGTTTTCAGCTCAGCGCGATCGCCTTGGCCTATCCGTTCATGCCCGGCCAGCCGTTGAGCGCGGTGCGGCGCGCCGCTGGCACCTTGCCGGCGAGTTTCTTCCGCAGTCTGGAGACTCTGGTGCTGAAAATGCACGAACGGGGCATCGTCCATCTGGACATGCGCAATCTGTCGAACGTGCTGGTCGGCACCGACGGGCGGCCATATCTAATCGATTTCCAGTCTGCGATCGACCTGCACGGCCTGCCGAATCTGCTCAGCACCGTGCTCGAGTCGGTGGACCTTTCGGGCGTTTACAAGGGCTGGCTGCGAGTGGGCGCCGAGCCGCTGGATCAGGCCCGTCTGGAATTTCTGGATCGGTTCAACGAACTTCGTCGCGTGTGGGTCTTCAGGGGCTATCCCCTGACGCGGCTGTTCGAGCGCATTCGCGAAGCCCTGGGCCTGTAAGCCCTATCCATCGCTCACATGCGCAATGAAACCCTTGAGATAGCGCGTTTCCGGCATCGCCGGATGCACCGGATGATCGGCTCCCTGCGCCAGCGTCTCCAGCAACTGCAGACGACGCCCGAGTCCGCGCGACTCCCGCAACAGCACGCGCTGCAATTGCGCCTCGTCGAGATGAAACGAGCAGGAGCAGGACACCAGAATGCCATCGGCCGGAAGCAGTTGCATCGCCGCGCGATTGAGTGCCGCGTAGTGACCGAACCCCGCGTCGAAATCCTTGCGGCGCTTGACCAGCGCCGGGGGGTCGACAACCACAACATCGAATTCAAGGCCTTCGGCATGGAGCCGCTTGAGCCACTCCAGAGCATCGCCCTGCATCGTCTCAACGACCACGCCGTTGGTTTGGGCATTGGCCCGCACGGCCGCCAGCGCCGGCTCCGAGCTGTCGATGGCTGCCACCTGGCTCGCTCCGCCAACCGCGGCGCGCACACCCCAGCCGCCGGCATAGCAGAACACGTCGAGCACACGCTGGCCGGAAACGTAACGCATGAAGCGGTCGCGGTTGTCGCGCTGGTCGTAGAACCAGCCGGTCTTCTGGCCACTGTCCAGTGCCGTACCGAAGCGCACGCCGGATTCCAGCAATTCGACCTCGGGTGGCGGATCGCCGGCCGCCTCCACGTACAGCGGCAGGCCTTCGGCCTCGCGCGCAACACCGTCATTGCGCAGCCAGATGCCACGCGGTTGCAGTACCGCCGTCAGTGCGTCGACGATTTCGGACTTGAACCGCTCCATGCCGACCGTCCCGATCTGCACGACCAGAACATCACCGTAGCGGTCCACGACCACGCCCGGCAGGCCATCACCTTCGCCATGCACGAGCCGGTAGTAGGGCTCGGGATACAGGCGGTCGCGCAAGGCCAGCGCGCTGCGCAATCGCCGAATGAACCAGTCGGTATCGACCGGCCGGTCGCTGCGACTGCTCAGCAGACGTGCGCACAGCAGATTCTTGGGATGCACGTAGGCCAGCCCCAGCGATTTGCCGCGCGCGTCCTCGAGCCGGCACAGATCGCCCGGTGCAAACGCCGACAGCGGCGTGGCCGTGGTGTCGATCTCATTGGAGTACACCCACAGATGGCCGGCCCGAAGGCGGCGGTCTTCACGCGGCTTGAGGCGCAGCGTGGCCGGCGGCGAGACGGTGTGGTCGGCCATGGTGGTCTTGATCAGGGAAGGGCTTGCCCTATGATAGACCCATCAAGCCATGGCTCCGCCCGACCGCCGCAATTCGCGGCGCCGCCGGCACGGAGCCCCGCGAGATGGAGATTCACGCCGTGAAGCTTCTGAACTCGCTGTCGCCAGAAACGTGGTCCTTGCTGACTTACGTGATCGGGGTGGTCACGATGTGCGCCTTGATGTTGGCGCTGTCGGCCTTGCTTGGGGGGCGCAGTCGCGGTCGCGCCAAGGAGATTCCGTTCGAATCCGGAATCGTCGGCGCGGGCTCCGCACGCCTACGCCTGTCCGCCAAGTTCTATCTGGTCGCGATGTTCTTCGTGATCTTCGACGTCGAAGCCCTGTTTCTCTACGCCTGGGCGATCTCGGTGCGCGAAGCCGGCTGGGCCGGATTCATCGAGGCGACGATCTTCATCGCGATACTCGGTGGCAGCCTGGTTTATCTGTGGCGCATCGGTGCGCTCGAATGGGCCAATCAAAAGGCCTACCGGACCCGGGCCACCGCCGTTCCTCCCGAGAAGCCCTGAACGCCATGGAATACACGCTGACCCGCATCGACCCGAACGCCCCGGCGCAGAAGTATCCGGCCGGCACGCGCGAACGCGTCGGTGACCCGGTGGAATCGATGGTCCATCGCAACATCTTCCTCGGCAAGCTGGAGGACATCCTCCACGGCGTGGTCGGCTGGGGCCGAAAGAATTCCATCTTTCCGTACAACTTCGGCCTGTCCTGCTGCTACGTGGAAATGGCCACGGCCTTCACCCCCACGCATGACATGGCGCGCTTCGGCGCCGAGGTGATCCGCGCCTCGCCGCGGCAGGCGGACGTGATCGTCATCGCCGGCACGGTGTTCCAGAAAATGGCGCCGGTGGTGCAGCAGCTCTACGAGCAGATGCTGGAACCCAAGTGGGTGATCTCCATGGGCTCCTGCGCCAACTCCGGCGGCATGTACGACATCTACTCCGTGGTTCAGGGCGTGGACAAGTTCCTGCCGGTGGACGTCTACGTGCCGGGCTGCCCACCGCGCCCGGAGGCGTTTCTGGCCGGGCTCAACATGCTGCAGGACTCCATCGGCAAGGAACGCCGCCCGCTGTCCTGGGTGGTCGGAGAACAGGGCGTGTACCGGCCGATCGAAACCTCGCGCAAGGACCGCATGCGCGCCGAGCATCAGGCGCAGACGACATTGCGGACACCCGATCAGGTCTGATGGCGGACGATCTGCCACAGGCCCCAGCGACTCCGGGAACCCGGCACGAAATCGTGCGTGAACTGCACGCGCGCTTCGGCGCCGATGCCTTCGTGTTCCAGACCACGCGTGACGGCATGCCGACGCTGTGGCTCGACCGTGCACTGGTTCCCGGCGTGCTGCGCTATCTCAGGCGCGAGGCGCCTTCGCCGTACTCGATGCTCTACGACCTCACGGCCGTGGACGAGCGCCTGCGCACGCACCGCGACGGCCTGCCGGCCTCCGCGTTCACCGTGGTCTATCAACTGCTGTCGATCGGCCGCGACGCGGACCTGCGGCTCAAGGTGGCACTGGACGAGAACGCGCTGTCGCTGCCCAGCGTGGTGTCGGTCTACCCCAACGCCAACTGGTACGAACGCGAGGTCTGGGATCTGTTCGGCATCGTCTTCGACGGCCATCCGCACCTGAGCCGCATCCTGCTGCCGCCGACCTGGGAAGGCCATCCGCTGCGCAAGGACTATCCCGCGCGCGCCACCGAGTTCGACCCCTACGCACTGGACGCCGCACGCCAGGACCTCGAGCAGGAAGCCCTGCGCTTCAGGCCCGAGGACTGGGGCATGAAGCGCGGTACCAAGGACGAGGACTTCATGTTCCTCAACCTGGGCCCGAATCATCCGTCGGCCCACGGCGCCTTCCGCATCGTGCTGCAGCTCGACGGCGAGGAGATCGTGGACTGCGTGCCGGACATCGGCTACCACCACCGCGGCGCCGAGAAGATGGGCGAGCGCCAGTCCTGGCACACCTTCATTCCCTACACCGACCGCGTCGATTACCTCGGCGGGGTGATGAACAACCTGCCCTACGTGCTGGCGGTGGAGACGCTCGCCGGCATCGAGGTGCCGGACCGCGTCAAGACCCTGCGCGTGATGCTCTCGGAGTTCTTCCGCATCACCTCGCACCTGCTGTTCTTCGGCACCTATCTGCAGGACCTGGGCGCGATGAGCCCGGTGTTCTACGCCTTCGTCGACCGGCAGAAAGCCTACGACGTGATCGAGGCGCTGACCGGCTTCCGCATGCACCCGGCGTTCTTCCGCATCGGCGGCGTCGCCATGGACCTGCCGAACGGCTGGGACCGGCTGGTGCGCGAATTCGTCGAATACTTCCCGCCGCGCCTCGCCGAATACGAAAAGGCGCTGGTGAAGAACGGGCTGGTCAAGGCACGCACCATCGGCGTGGCGGCCTACGACAGCGACTGCGCGATGGACTGGGGCATCACCGGCGGCGGCCTGCGCGCCACCGGCGTCAACTACGACCTGCGCAAGGCGCGCCCCTACTCCGGCTACGAGAACTTCGACTTCGAGGTGCCGCTGGGCACCAATGGCGACTGCTATGACCGCCTGTGCCTGCGCGTCGAGGAAATGCGCCAGTCCACGCGCATCATCCAGCAGTGTCTCGAAAACATGCCGGAAGGCCCGTTCAAGGCCGACCACGCGCTGACCACGCCGCCGCCGCGCGAGCGCATGCTGGCCGACATCGAAACCCTGATCACCCACTTCCTCGGCGTGTCCTGGGGGCCGGTGATTCCGCCCGGCGAAGCCAGCGTGATGATCGAAGCCACCAAGGGACTCAACAGCTATTACCTCACATCGGACGGCAGCACCATGAGCTACCGCACGCGCATCCGCACGCCGAGCTTCGCCCACCTGCAACAGATCCCGCACGTGATTCGCGGGCAGATGGTGCCGGACCTGATCGCGTATATCGCGAGCATCGACTTCGTGATGGCCGATGTCGACCGCTGACGCCAACGTCGTGAAGCTCGCGGACCTGCCGAAGCCGCAGGACTTCCGCCTGAGCGAGACCGAGCGCGAGGAGATCCTGCACGAAATTTCGCAGTACCCCGAAGCGCGCGCCGCCTCGATCGAGGCGCTCAAGATCGCGCAGCGCCGGCTCGGCTGGGTGCCGGACGCGGCGATCGCCGAAATCGCGCCGCTGCTGGGCATCTCCAGCGCCGAACTCGACGGCGTGGCCACCTTCTACAACCTGATCTACCGCCAGCCGGTGGGCCGCCACGTGATCACGATCTGCGATTCGGTGGCCTGTTATCTGACCGGCTACGAGGCCACCCGCGACGCGCTGATCGAGACCCTCGGCATTCAACCCGGCCAGACCACGGCGGACGGGCGCTTCACCCTGCTGCCGATCTGCTGTCTCGGCGCCTGCGACCACGGCCCGGTGCTGATGATCGGCGAGGACACCCATCTGGACGTGACGCCGGACACCGTGCCGGCGATGCTGGAGGCCTACGAATGAGCGCCACCGACAAGACCGCGCTGACGCACCCGCTGACCCACAGCATCGCGCCGGATCGCGTGCCGCTGGACTTCGCGGGCTATCAGTCCGTCGGCGGCTACACCGGCCTGAAGAAAGTCCTCGCCGGCATCGCGCCGACGGAAGTGCAGGCCCAGGTCAAGGAAGCGAACCTGCGCGGCCGTGGCGGCGCCGGCTTTCCCACCGGCGTGAAGTGGAGCTTCGTGCCCATGGGCGAGGACGCGCCGCCGCTCAAGTACATCGTCTGCAACGCGGACGAAATGGAGCCCGGCACCTTCAAGGACCGGCTGCTGATGGAAGCCGCGCCGCACCAGCTGGTCGAAGGCATGATCGTCTCCGGCTACGCCATCGGCGCCAGCACCGGCTACATCTTCCTGCGCGGCGAATATGTGCTCGCCGCCAGACACCTGCGCGCGGCCATCGCCGAAGCGCGCGAGGCCGGCTACATCGGCAAGAACATCGGCGGCAGCGGCTGGGACTTCGATCTGCACGTGCACACCGGCGCCGGCCGCTACATCTGCGGCGAGGAAACCGCGCTGCTCAATTCCCTGGAAGGCCGCCGCGCCAACCCGCGCGCCAAGCCGCCGTTTCCGCAGGTCGCCGGTCTGTGGGGCCGGCCCACGGTGGTCAACAACGTGGAGACGATCTGCAACGTCCCCCACATCATCGCCCACGGCGCGGACTGGTTCCGCGGCCTGTCGCAGGGCAAGAGCGAGGACGGCGGCACCAAGCTCTACGGCGTCTCCGGCAAGGTCCGGCATCCCGGCGTGTGGGAACTGCCGATCGGCAGCAGCGGCCGCGAGATTCTGGAACGGGCCGGCGGCATGAAGGACGGCTACCAGCTCAAGGCCTGGCTGCCGGGCGGCGCCTCCACCGACTTCCTGCTGCCCGAACACCTGGACGTACCGATGGACTACGGCTCCATCGGCAAGGCCGGCAGCCGCCTCGGCACCGGCCTGATGACCGTGCTCGACGACCGGGCCAGCCTGCTCGGCACCCTGGTGAACCTGGAAATCTTCTTCGCGCGTGAATCCTGCGGCTGGTGCACGCCCTGCCGCGACGGCTTGCCCTGGACCGTGAAGATCCTGCAGGCCCTGCAACGCGGCGAAGGCGAGCCGGGCGACATCGAACAGCTCGAAGCGATGACCTCCGATCTATGGATGGGCAAGACCTTTTGCGCGCATGCGCCGGGGGCGATGGAGCCCTTGCAGTCGGCGATCAAGTTCTTTCGGCCGGAGTTCGAGGCCGGGATACGGGCTGGTGATTCCGATGTGAGGGCCGCGTGATGGGTGAGCGCGGCGATGTTCGGGCGTTTCTTTCGGGACCGGGGACCGGGGACCCGGGACCCGGAAACAGCAACAACGACGAACGCAACGGCATGGTGCTTTCTACCCGGGTCCCGGGTCCCGGGTCCCGGGTCCCGCCCGCCCGGAGGGCGAGCTAATGGCCACCATCCACATCGACAACAAGCAATACGAGGTCGACGGCAGCGACAACCTCCTGCACGCCTGCCTGTCGCTAGGCCTGGACATCCCCTACTTCTGCTGGCACCCGGCGCTCGGCAGCGTCGGCGCCTGCCGCCAGTGCGCGGTCAAGCAGTACAAGGACGCCGACGACACGCGCGGCCGTATCGTCATGTCGTGCATGACGCCGTCGTCCAACGGCAGCTACATTTCCATCGACGACGCCGAGGCCCAGGCCTTTCGCAAGACCATCGTCGAATTCCTGATGTCGAATCACCCGCACGACTGCCCGGTGTGCGAGGAAGGCGGTCACTGCCACCTGCAGGACGTCACGGTGATGACCGGCCATGCGCGGCGGCGCTATCGCTTCGCCAAGCGCACGCACAAGAACCAGGAACTGGGGCCGTTCATCGCCCACGAGATGAACCGCTGCATCGCCTGCTATCGCTGCGTGCGCTACTACAACGACTACGCCGGCGGCACCGACCTCGGTGTGTTCGGCACCGCCAACAATGTCTACTTCGGCCGCGCCGAGGACGGCACGCTGGAAAACGAATTCTCCGGCAACCTCACCGAGGTCTGCCCGACCGGCGTGTTCACCGACAAGACCCATTCCGAACGCTACGTGCGCAAGTGGGACATGCAGTTCGCGCCCAGTATCTGCGGCGGCTGCTCGATGGGCTGCAACACCTCGCCGGGCGAGCGCTACGGCGAAATCCGCCGCGTGGAGAACCGCTACAACAGTGATCTGAATCATTACTTCCTGTGCGACCGCGGCCGCTTCGGCTACGGCTACACCAACCGCAAGGATCGTCCGCACCGCATCCGCATCAGCGTGGACGGCGCCACTCGCGAACTCGACACCGACGAAGGCCTGGACGCCGCCACGCGCCTGCTCGGCGGCGCCGGCCGCGTGGTCGGCATCGGTTCGCCGCGCGCCAGCGTGGAAGCCAACTTCGCCTTGCGCCAGCGGGTGGGCGCCGACAATTTCTCGACCGGGCTGTCCGCGCGCGAACACGCGCTCACCGGGCTGATCCTGCAATTGCAGCGCGACCTGCCCATCGCCAACGCCACGCTGCGCGGCGTGGAAGCCCGGGACGCGGCACTGGTACTCGGCGAGGACGTGATGCAGACCGCGCCGCGTCTGGCCTTGTCGCTGCGGCAGCTGGCACGCGGCGCCGGACTCGCCAAGGCGATCGAGAAGAAGGTGCCGCCGTGGCAGGCCGACGGCGTGGAAGACGTGCGCGACGGCGCCATGCATCCGCTGTTCGTCGCCACGCCCGCCGACACCCGCCTCGACGACATCGCCGCCGACACCGTGCGCGCCACGCCGGCCGACCTGGCGGCGCTGGGCTACGCGGTGGCGCGCATCATCGACGATTCCGCCCCGGCCATCGACGGGCTCGACGACGAAGCGCAAGGCCACGCCCGGCGCATTGCCGAAGCCTTGCTGGCCAGCGACACGCCGCTGATCGTCTCCGGCACCGGCTGCGACAGCGCCGCCGTGATCGAGGCCGCCGCCAATGTCGCGCTGGCCCTGTACCGGCGCGGCAAGCCGGTCGAATGGGTGCTGATCGCCCCCGAGGCCAACAGCCTGGGCGTGCGTCTGATGGACGGCGTGGACCTGGACACCGCGCTGGGCTGGCTCGCGGCCGGCGAGGCCGACACCGTGCTGGTGCTGGAGAACGACCTGTATCGGCGCGCGCCGCGCGCGACGGTGGACACGGCGCTGAGCAACAAGACCCTGCTGGTGATCGACCATCAGATGCACGAAACCGCGCAGCGCGCCAAGCTGCTGCTGCCGGCGGCCACGCTGTTCGAAAGCGACGGCACGCTGGTGAATTACGAAACCCGCGCGCAGCGCTACTTCCAGGTGTTCGATCCGAGCTATTACGACGCCGGCAACGAGGTGCGCGAGTCCTGGCGGTGGTTGCAGGACCTGGGCGCCGGCGACACGGGCAACTCCACACGCCCTCCCCCTCTCCCTCCGGGAGAGGGCCGGGGTGAGGGCGAGCGTCCGAAATCAGCGGATTCGCCAGAACGAGCGCCGAGCGCCCTCATCCCCAGCCCTTCTCCCGGAGGGAGAAGGGAGCATTCGGTTTGGGGCTCGCTGGACGAGGTGACGGCCGCCTGCGCGCTGGCGGTTCCGGCGCTGGCCGGCATCGTCGGCGCCGCGCCGGGCGCGGCCTTCCGCTACGAGGGCATGAAGATGGCGCGTGAGCCGCACCGCTACAGCGGACGCACGGCGATGCGCGCCAATCTGTCGGTGCACGAGCCGCGGGCGCCGCAGGACCCGGATTCGGCGCTGGCGTTCTCGATGGAGGGTTATCAGGGCACGGCCAAACCGGCCTCGCTGATCGCCTTCGCCTGGGCGCCACACTGGAACTCGCCGCAGGCCTGGAACAAGTTTCAGGACGAAGTCGGCGGCGCGCTGCGCATCAATCCGCCCAGCGAACATCTGATCAAGAACAGCGGCTCCGGCGGCTACCGCGCCTGGAGCAGCCCGGCGCCCGCCGGAAGCCCGGTCGCCCTGCCGCTGCATCACATCTTCGGCAGCGACGCGCTGTCAGCGCGCGCCGCGCCGATCGCCTCGCGCATGCCGGCTGCCTATGTGGCGCTGCATCCGGACGATGCCTCCCGACTCGGTCTAGCCGAAGGCGAGTCCGTGAAAATATCGCTGGACGGCACGGCCACCACCCTGCCGCTACGCCTCGACGACAGCCTGATGCCGGGTCAGGTGGGCTTGCCGCGCGGTCTGCCGGACGTGCCGTACTTCGACGGCGGCGCGGCGGTTGAACTGGGAGCGGATGAATGAATCCCTTCACTCACCGATCCACAGGCTTGCTCCCTTCTCCCTCCGGGAGAAGGGCCGGGGATGAGGGCACTCGGCGCTGGAGGGTATCTGCAGACCTGACGAAAAAGCGCGCCCTCACCCAAGCCCGCCCAAGAACCGGCCGCAGGCCGACCGACTTACCCTCGCCCGCTGAGCGGGAGAGGGGGGACCGTTCGCGGAGCGAACGATGGGTGAGGGAGAGAGGCCGCCGCGGTGTTTCTGGGCGAATGCCGGCAGCCCACGCCGTGGCGGTCTCTCCCGGCGGGAGAGGGCTACAAGCGCGAACGACAATGGGCGTACCGACATGATCGAACGCCTCTGGACACCCGAATTCCAGGCGGTGTTCTTCGCCACCCTGCAGGCTGGCGTGCTGCTGCTGGGCGTCACCATCGTCTCGGCCTGGACGATCTGGTGGGAACGCCGCCTGCTCGGCTTCTTCCAGGACCGGCTCGGCCCGAACCGGGTCGGCCCGCTGGGCCTCGGTCAGGTCATCGCCGACATGCTCAAGATGTTCTTCAAGGAAGACTGGACGCCGCCGTTCGTCGACAAGCCGACCTTCCTGCTGGCGCCGTTCGTGTCGATGGCGATGATGCTGTTGATGTTCCTGGTGGTGCCGCTGACGCCGGATATCCGCGTTTCCGATCTCGACATGGGCGTGCTGGTGTTCCTGGCGCTGGCCGGACTCGCGGTCTACGCGGTGATGCTGGCCGGCTGGTCGTCCAACAACAAGTACGCGCTGCTCGGCGGCCTGCGCTCCACCGCGCAGACCATCACCTACGAGGTGTTCCTCGGTCTGGCGCTGATGGGCACGGTGATGCTCGCCGGCTCGTTCAGGCTCGGCGATATCGTCGAGGCACAACGCGGGCTGTGGTTCGTGGTGCCGCAGTTCTTCGGCTTCATCCTGTTCGCACTGGCCGGCGTCGCCGTGGTCCACCGCGCGCCCTTCGACCTGCCGGAGGCCGAATCGGAGCTGGCGGACGGCTACCACGTGGAATATTCGAGCATGAAGTTCGGCATGTTCATGGTCAGCGAATACGTCGGCGTGGTCGTGATCTCGGCGCTGCTGACCACGTTCTACTTCGGCGGCTGGCTGGGCCCCGGCTTTCTGCCGCCGCTGGCCTGGTTCTGCCTCAAGACCTTCTTCTTCATGTGTGTGTTCATCCTGCTGCGCGCCTCGCTGCCGCGCCCGCGCTACGACCAGATGATGGCGGCGGGCTGGAAATTCTGCCTGCCGCTGGCGCTGATCAATCTGCTGGCGACCGGCGCGATCGTGCTGCTCAAGGACGGAGGGCTTTCGTGAAAGCAATCCTCATCGGCATCGCCACCAACCTGCGCACCATCTGGGTCGTGTTCACGCACCTGTTCCGCAAGCACGACGTCATCGAGTATCCCGAGGTCAAGCCCTACATGCCGCCGCGCTACCGCGGCCGCATCGTGCTCACGCGCGACCCGGACGGCGAGGAACGCTGCGTCGCCTGCAATCTGTGCGCGGTGGCCTGCCCGGTGGCCTGCATTTCGCTGCAGAAGGCCGAACGCGAGGACGGCCGCTGGTATCCGGAGTTCTTCCGCATCAACTTCTCGCGCTGCATCTACTGCGGCTTCTGCGAGGAGGCCTGCCCGACGTCCTCGATCCAGCTGACGCCGGACTACGAGATGGCCGACTTCCAGCGCCAGGACCTGGTCTACGAAAAGGAAGACCTGCTGATCGCCGGCCCCGGCAAGGACCCCAACTACAACTTCTACCGCATCGCCGGCCTGGAGATCGCCGGCAAGCCCAAGGGCGGCGCGCGCAAAGAGGCGCAGCCGGTGGACGTGAAGTCTCTGCTGCCATGAACGGATCGAACTGAACATGGAATTCGTCTTCTACAGCGCCTCGATCATCGCCCTGTTCGCGGCCCTGCGTGTGGTCACCAATACCAACCCGGTGCATGCGCTGCTGTACATGGTGCTGACGCTGCTCGCGATCGCCGCGATGTTCTTCGCCCTGGGCGCGCCATTCGCCGGTGTGCTGGAGGTGATCGTCTACGCCGGCGCCATCGTCGTGCTGTTCGTGTTCGTGGTGATGATGCTCAATCTCGGGCCGGAGACGGTGGCGCAGGAGCGCCAGTGGCTGCGACCGCGCATGTGGATCGGCCCGGGCTTGCTGTCCTTGGTGCTGCTGGTGGAAATCGTGATCGCGCTGGCGAGCCGCCCCGGTGAGCTGGCCGGCGCCGAGACCGTCAGCGCCAAGGCCGTGGGCATCGCCCTGTACGGCCCCTACCTGCTGGCGGTGGAACTCGCTTCGATGATGTTGCTGGCCGGTCTGGTGGTGGCCTGGCATCTGGGCAAGCACGACGAGCAAGGAAGCGTCCGATGATGGAAAGCGTCGTGGGCATTCCGATGGATCATGGTCTCGCCGTGGCCGGCATGCTGTTCGTGATCGGTCTGGCCGGCGTCATGGTCCGACGCAACGTGCTGTTCATGCTGATGAGCCTGGAGCTGATGCTCAACGCCGCGGCCCTGGCCTTCGTTGTCGCCGGTGCGCGCTGGGCGCAGCCGGACGGACAGATCATGTTTATCCTGATTCTGACGCTGGCGGCTTGCGAGGCCAGCGTGGGGCTGGCGTTGCTGCTGCAGTTGTATCGGCAGTTCCGGACGATGGATGTGGATCGGGCCAGCGAGATGCGGGGGTGAGCATGTCCATACACCAATTCCCCGCCGCTTGGCAGCGGATGCCCATCAGCGATGAGAGGTCGAGGGTCCAGCGTCAATTGGCTACGTCCCCGACGGGTTCCGGCGCCCCCCGGCGCCGGGTTCCTTTTCTTTGCTTGTCCAAAGAAAAGGAACCAAAAGAAAGGACACCCGAAACATCCGCACCCCGCCTCGCTGCGCGAGCCGGGGAGCCTGCGCTGCTCACGTGCTCGGGGTCGCGCCGACACGGCGTCCCTGCCGTGACGGCGCTCGACTGGCCATCCCTGGCCAGCCGACCCACTGCGCGCGCTGCGCTGCTCGGTGCGGATGTAACGGGGGGCAACCGCATTCCGCGCTGCGCGCGGCCCTCACCCCCAACCCCTCTCCCGCACGCGGGAGAGGGGGGCTTTGGCTTTTCGCTGTTCGGGCCCCTTCGGAAGCGCCGGGTGGGGTGTCGCGCGCAGTGGGGTGCGAGACAGGACGTCGAGCAAGCGTCGTCAGGCCCAAGGTTTCTCTGCGGACGTCCTGTCGACGCGTCCCCCGAGCACGGCGCCCCGGCCGGGGACCGCTCGCGAAGCGAGCGGCGCGGACGGTGGGGTGTCCTTTCTTTGGGGCACGTTTCTTTGGACAAGCAAAGAAAGGTGCCTCGCGGCCGGAAGGCCGCGAAACCGGCCGCCAAGCTCACGACTGGAACGCCAGAACCTCGGCATCTCCTAGGAACAAGCAAGATCGACACGCCGAGGAACAAGGCATGAACCTCCTGTTCCTCACCGCCTTTATCCCCCTCGCCGGCTATTTGTTCCTGTCATTCTCCCGCGGCCGCCTGTCCGAAAGCATGGCGGCGATCGTGGGCGTCGGCACCGTGGGCATCTCGGCCCTGATCGCCGCCTGGATCACGATCGGCTTTCTCGGCACCGACGGCGCCGCCCAGACCCAGTTGCTGTGGCACTGGATCGACGTGCACGGACTGGCCGTGGACTTCGCGCTACGCCTGGACGAGTTGTCGCTGGTGATGCTGGGCATCGTCACCGGCGTCGGCTTCTTCATTCATCTCTACGCCTCCTGGTACATGCGCGGCGACAAGGCCTACGCCCGCTTCTTCTCGTACATGAACCTGTTCGTGGCGAGCATGCTGTTCCTGGTGCTCGGCGACAATCTGCTGGTGCTGTACCTCGGCTGGGAAGGCGTGGGCGTGTCCAGCTATCTGCTGATCGGATTCTGGTATCAGGATTCGGCCAATGGTGCGGCGGCGCGCAAGGCCTTCGTCATCACCCGCGCCGGCGACGTGGCGATGTCGATCGCCTTGTTCATCCTGATCCTGCAGTTCGGCACGCTGGATATCGACACCCTGATGAGCGCAGTGACCACGCAATGGGAAGTCGGTGCCCCGATCGCCACCCTCACCGCGCTGCTGCTGCTCGGCGGCGCCGTCGGCAAGTCTGCGCAGCTACCGCTGCAAACCTGGCTACCGGACGCGATGGCCGGCCCGACACCGGTGTCGGCATTGATTCATGCCGCCACCATGGTCACGGCCGGCGTGTACCTGATCGCACGCACGCACGCCCTGTTCGAACTGTCGCCGGTCGCGATGCAGGCGGTCGGCGTGGTCGGTGCGGCGACACTGCTGCTGGCCGGCTTCTGCGCGCTGGCGCAGACCGACATCAAACGCGTACTCGCCTATTCGACGATGAGCCAGATCGGCTACATGTTTCTGGCGCTGGGCGTCGGCGCCTGGCAGGCGGCGGTGTTCCACCTGATGACGCACGCCTTCTTCAAAGCGCTGCTGTTCCTGGGCTCCGGCAGCGTGATTCTGGCGATGCACCACGAGCAGGACATGTTCAAGATGGGCGGCCTGCGCAAGTCCCTGCCGTTCGTGTTCGGCGTGTTCCTGATCGGCTCGCTGGCGCTGGTGGCGATCCCGCCCACGGCCGGCTTCTTCAGCAAGGACGAGATCCTGCACGAGGCCTACGCCAGCGGACACACCACGCTGTGGGCCTGCGGCCTGTTCGGCGCCTTCCTCACCGCGGTCTATACCTTCCGCATGCTGTTCATCACCTTCTTTGGCGCGCCTCAGGGCGAGGCCCATCCTGGCCACGGCCTGTCGCATCACCTGCCTCTGGCGGTGCTGGCCATTCTGGCCGTGGTCGGTGGCTTCATTCATCTGCCGCTGGATCGCGTGCTGCCGGCCAGCCATGCCGGCGAAGCCAGCCCACTGATCGAATATCTGCCGCTGCTGCTGTCGCTGACCGGCATCGCCCTGGCCGCTGGCCTGTGGCTTGGTGACCGTCGTCTGGTCACGCGTCTTGCGACCACCACCGGTCCGCTGCGCCGACTGGCCCTGAACGCCATGGGCTTCGACTGGCTCTACGACCGCCTGTTCGTGAAGCCCTACCTGTGGTTCGTGCACCTCAATCGGAATGATCTGTTCGACCAGGCGATCGGCGCCATCCCGGCCACGCTGACGCGCGCCCACCACAGCCTGTCCAAAACCCAGACCGGGCAGTTGCGCTGGTATGCGGCGTCCGTCGCGCTCGGTGCGGTACTGATCACCGGAGCGGTCTTCCTATGATCCTGCTCTGGCTGATCCTGATCCCGATCATCGGCGGCCTGCTGTGCTGGCAGGGCGAACGTCATGCCGGCCCCTGGCTGCCGCGCTGGTTCGCGGCCGGCTCGATGCTGCTGGTGCTGATTCTCAGCCTGTGGCTGTGGATCAGCGGCGACTACAGCCTCGCTGTACCCGGCGGCACACCGCAGTGGGCGCTGGAGTTCAAACGCGACTGGATTCCGCGCTTCGGCATCAGTTTCCACCTGGCGCTGGACGGCCTGTCGCTGATGCTGGTGGTACTGACGGCACTGCTCGGCCTGATGGCGGTGATCTGCTCCTGGCGCGAAATCGACCAGCGCGTCGGCTTCTTCCATCTCAACCTGCTGTGGAACCTCGGCGCAGTCATCGGCGTGTTCCTGACGCTGGACCTGTTCCTGTTCTTCTTCCTGTGGGAAGCGATGCTGGTGCCGATGTACTTCCTGATCGCGCTGTGGGGCCATAACGCGCCCGGCGGACGCGGCAGGATCTACGCCGCCACCAAGTTCTTCCTGTTCACGCAGGCCTCCGGCCTGATCATGCTGGTGGCGATCCTCGGTCTGGTCTATGTGCACCAGCAGCAGACCGGCGTGCTCAGCTTCAACTACATGGACCTGCTCGGCACCTCCATGGACCCGGTCACGGAGTTCTGGCTGATGCTGGGCTTCTTCGTGGCTTTCGCCGTGAAGATGCCGACCGTACCCTTGCACTCCTGGCTGCCCGAGGCGCACTCGCAGGCGCCCACCGCCGGCTCCGTGGATCTGGCCGGCATCCTGCTCAAGACCGCAGCCTACGGTCTGCTGCGCTTCGCGATTCCGCTGTTTCCGAACGCCTCGCTGGACTTCGCGCCGGTGGCGATGTGGCTGGGCGTGATCGGTGTGATCTACGGCGGCGTACTGACCTTCGCCCAGAACGACATCAAGCGGCTGGTGGCCTATTCATCGGTCGCGCACATGGGCTTCGTCATGATCGGCATTTATGCCGGCACCGAAATGGCGCTGCAGGGCGTGACCATCCAATTGCTGGCGCACGGCATCTCGGCCGGCGGCCTGTTCATTCTCTGCGGCGAAATTTACGAGCGCATGCACACGCGCGACATGCGCGAGATGGGCGGCCTGTGGGCGCGCTTCAAGACCTTGCCGCCGATCGCGCTGGTGTTCGCCGTGGCTTCGCTGGGGCTGCCCGGCTTCGGCAACTTCATCGGCGAGTTCCTGATTCTGGCCGGCACCTGGGAATTGGCGCCGGCCGTCACCATCGTCGCCTCGGCGGGCCTGGTGCTGGCGGCGGTGTACTGCCTGATCCTGGTGCAGCGCACCTTCCATGGTCCGATCCAGGGCGATGCCGCCAGCCTGCGCGATCTGAGCAGCCGCGAGCGCTACATGCTGCTGATCCTGATGGCGGTGCTGCTGTGGCTGGGGCTGTATCCACAGCCCTTCCTCGACACCTCCACGACCACGATGCAGGCGATCCACGAGATCTACAGAGGCGCCGCCGTCGCGGCGACCGGAGCGGCCGCGCCATGAGCTTCACGCAGGCGCAATTGCTGGCGCTGCTGCCGATCCTGATCGTCGGCGCCACTGCGCTGGCGGTGATGACGGCCATTGCGGTGGGTCGACACCATCGTGCGGCCGCCACCATCGCCGTGGCCGGACTCAATCTCGCGCTGATCGCCTGCCTGCTCGTACCACAACTCGGCCCGCAGCAGGTCACGCCCTTGCTGCGCGTGGACGGCTACGCCTGTTTCTACATGGCCTTGATCCTGATTACCACGCTGGCCACGGCGACATTGTCTCACGCCTACCTGGAAGCCGACCGGCGCAATCCGGAGGAGTTCTACCTGCTGCTGGTGATCGCGGCGATGGGCGGCCTGGTCATGGTCTGCGCCGAACACCTGGCAACGCTGTTCATCGGCGTGGAACTGCTGTCGATCCCGCTGTACGGCATGATCGGCTATCCGATCGGCGAACGCCGTTCACTGGAGGCCAGCCTCAAGTACCTGGTGCTGTCGGCGAGCGCGTCGGCCTTCCTGCTGTTCGGGCTGGCGCTGATCTACGCGCAGACCGGCGCGCTCGGCTACGCCGAGCTGGGCGCGGCCACCTCGCAGCTGTCGGCCGATTCCCCGTATCTGTTGGTCGGCGGCGCCATGCTGCTGGTGGGCCTGGGTTTCAAGCTGTCGCTGGTGCCGTTCCATCTGTGGACGCCCGATGTGTTCGAAGGCGCGCCGGCGCCGACCATGCTGTTCCTGGCCACGGCCAGCAAGGTTGCCGTATTCGCCGCGCTGACGCGCTACTTCGCCGAAGCTGGCGACTATCATTTCGACCGGCTGCTGGACGTGCTGTCGGGCATCGCGATCCTGTCGATCCTGGTCGGCAGCCTGCTCGCGCTGATGCAGAAGAATCTCAAGCGGCTGATGGCCTACAGCTCGATCACGCACTTCGGCTACTGTCTGGTGGCCCTGATCGCGGGCGGCGAACTGGCGGTCGAGGCCGTGGGCGTCTATCTGCTGACCTATGTGGTCACGGCGCTCGGTGCCTTCGGTGTGATCAGCCTGATGTCCAGCCCGCACCACGAGCGCGATGCGGATTCGATCCACGACTATCGCGGCCTGTTCTGGGACCGTCCCTACCTCACCTCGACGATGATCGTGGCGATGTTCTCGCTGGCCGGCGTACCGCTGACGGCCGGCTTCATCGGCAAGTTCTACGTGCTCGCGGCGGGCATCGACGCGCGCCTGTGGTGGCTGGTCGGCACGGTCGTGCTGGGCTCCGCCATCGGCCTGTACTACTACCTGCGCGTGATCATCGCGATGTTCCTGACCGAGCGCGGCATCCATCGCACCACGGCACCGCTGGACTGGGCGCAGCGCGCCGGCGGCATCGTCATCCTGCTGATCACGGTGCTGATGTTCTGGCTGGGCGTGTATCCGCAGCCCTTGATCGAATTGATCCGCGCCGCTGGACTCCATTAGTCGGCATCGGTATTTGCCCCCTGCTGCTGCACTGGTTCACAATCGTTCAGATTCTTCGGGCCGGCTAGCGGCGATGCGGCCCGGCCATTGTTTTCACGCAGTCGTCAAGGCAGGGAGCTCACCGCGAGGTGTCGGAAATCTCGACCAATTGGATTGCATACGAACAGCCGCTCAACGAGCGATTGCGCAGTTTCCTGCGGCTGGAATTTCTGTTCAGTCGCCACCGCCACCATCGCGCAGACGAATCGGTCTGGGGCGTTCGTGCGACGCTGCAGTCTCTGCTCGATATCCTCACCTTGCTTGGCCGCAGCGATTTCAAGAGCGAGCTGCTCAAGGAACTGCTGGAACAGCACAATCTGCTGTCCAAACTCGCATCACGCAGCGACGTGGATCCCGAGCGACTGTCGAAGACGCTCAAAGAGATCGACGAGGCAGTCAATGGCCTGCAGACGATCGGCTCGCACTTTGTCAGCGGTGCCCTGCGCGACAACGAATTCCTGATCGCGGTGCTCAATCGAACGACCATTCCGGGCGGCACCTGCAGTTTCGATGTGCCCATCCTGCATCACTGGTTGAGTCAGCCGTACGAGGTGATCAAGCGCGATCTGGACGCTTGGTTCGCCGATCTGCGAGCTTTCGAGCGCTCGATCAATCTCTATCTCAAATTGCTGCGTGCCGGCACCGAGCCGACCAAGGAACGCGCACCGGCGGGCATGTTCGTGTATTCGCCGCAGGGCACGTTCACGCTATTGCGTGTGTTGGTGCCGGCGCAGCTACACGTGTATCCCGAGATCAGTGCCGGCCGTCACCGCTTCAGCATTCGCTTCATGTCCGGCCGCGACGTCAACATGCGGCCTTCCCAGGCCGCGACGGATATCACTTTCAAGCTGCATTGCTGCGTACTGTGAGCGAACCCATGAGGACTGCCCCCTGTCCGCAATGCGGCCAGCCTTCGGTGCTCGAATCCAGCAATCCATGGCGTCCATTCTGTAGCGAGCGCTGCAAGTTCGTGGACTTGGACGGTTGGTTCACCGGGCGCTACACCATTCCGGGGCCGGAACAGACGTCCCCGGACGAAGACGAGCACTGAGTCCTCATCGCCGCGACTCACGCCGGCCGCCGCTGGCACCACATCGATCATGGTCCTCGCATACGGGCGCCAAATGGCATGCGACACCGGCCGCACGGCGGCGACAATCGGACCGTACGCCGCTAAGCTGAGCCTCTGGACCGGTTCGCCGCGGAAGACTGCAATGACGCCTGTGTATGGCATGGTCCGGCATCGTTTGGCATCCTCGGGGGAAAACATGCGTGGCTGCTTATCTCATCGGGCGCCTGTGAACGGCGGCTTCTCCTCAAGGCGACCAGCCGTATACTTCACGTTCTTATCGGTTGCACGCCGCCCCGCACATCTACCAAGTTCCCGCAGTGCGCGCTCACTGCGGGGCGCACCCCCGCTGACGTAGCCGTATGCCTGCCCTATTGAGTGTTCGTGGTCGCCTGATTGCGCTCGTCGCCAGCCTGGTCATCTGTCTGGGTGGGGCCAATCTTCTGCTGGGCCATCTGATCGGCAATGAGGAGAAGGTCAAAGCACAGTTGTGGGAACAGCATCAACGACTGGAAACGATTCATGCCGTCGTCGCGATGATGAGCACGCACCGCTTCAACCTCGGTCAGTACAACAGCGCCTCGCTGATCAACGATCAAGCGCAGATCGCGGCTGCACAGGCGGCGGTGGATCAATCGCTCAACAAGCTGCAAGCACAGCTCTCGAAAATGGCTGCGTTCGACGCGGCCAGTACCGAGCAGATCCGCGAGCAGCTGGATGCGCTGCCTGTGCACATCGGCGACGGAATGGAGGCATTCAAGGCCGGCCGCCAAGAAGAAGCCAATTTTCACATCGGAAAAGTCCGCAGCAGTCTCGATATGGTCGAGAACACCCTGCATCGGGCGACCTCTCGTGAACAGGCCGAAGCGGAGGCCGTGCGCCAACATGAGACGGAACACGCCACGAATGTGATGCGGCTGTCTCTGCTGATCGTCGCCATCAGCATCATGCTTGGCGCCATTCTCGGGTTCTGGCTGTTGCAGTCGATCATGCGACCGTTGCAGGCCACCGTGCGTGCGATGCGGCAGGTCAACGACGGCGAGACCTCGGTCGACCTGCCGCCCATCACCCACGACGAGTTCGGCGAGATGGCGCAGGCGCTACGCCAGTTTCGCGACCAGACCGAAAGGCTGCGGCAGCTGGCCTACAACGACGCTCTGACCGGGCTCGGCACCCGGGCGCGACTCGAAGAAGTGGTGGAACGCGCCACCGGGCAAGCGACGTCCGATTCATCGCCCATCGCACTGATGTTCATCAGCCTCGACAATCTGCGCAACGTCAACGACAGCCTCGGACATCGCATCGGCGACCACTATCTGTGCGAAGCGGCGGTTCGGCTTCAACGGTTTGCCCCATTCGGCAGTACGCTGTGCCGCTTCGGCGGGGACAAGTTCGTCATCGTACTTGACGAGATTCCGGGCCATGACCTTTCGGCTCAGATCGCGGCGATCTGCAACGTGGCGCGCAACATCCTTATCGGTCTCTCCGAACCCTTCCCGTTCCGCGACCATCTGCTGCCAATGACGGCCTCGATCGGCGTGGGCATGTATCCCTCCGACGGCGAATCCTTCGAAGGCTTGATCACCGCAGCCGAGACCGCGATGTACACGGCCCGGCGTACCGGGGGCAACAGCGTCCAGTTCGCCAAGGCCGATTTCAGGACCACGGCCCGCGACCGTCTGCAACTGATCTCGGATATCCGTCGAGCGATCGAAGCCGGCGAGTTCCAGGCGCATTTCCAGCCGATCGTGGACACCGACACCAATCGCGTGATCGCCGCCGAGGCGCTACTGCGCTGGCAGCATCCGGCGCGAGGGCTGCTGCTGCCCGGTGAGTTCATCCAGATCGCGGAGGAATCGGGCCTGATCCGTTCGCTGGGTGAACACTGCCTGCTACAGGCCTGCGAGCAGGCGGCGCTGTGGCGAAAGGCCGGCCACCCCATCCGGCTGTCGATCAATCTATCGGCGCGCCAGATCGAGGATCGAACCATCCTGCCCGCCCTGCAAAGAATTTCCGCCGCCGCGCTGGTGCCTCCCGAATCAGTGGATTTCGAGATCACCGAAACCGCGATGCTTGAGCACATCGACCATGCTCACGCCACGCTGACCGAGATTCGCGCCATGGGCTACCGGATCAGCGTGGACGACTTCGGCACGGGTTATTCCTCGCTGGCCTACGTACAGCGCTATCCGATCGACAAGATCAAGATCGACCGCTCTTTCGTCGCCAAGCTGGAGTACGCCCGTGAGGCCCGCGCGATTGTTTCCGCGACCATGGCGCTGGCACAGCGCCTGGACCTGGAGTGTGTGGCCGAGGGCGTGGAAACTTCCCAGCAGATGCGCCTGCTCAGGGACATCTCCTGCACGCTGCAGCAGGGCTTCTATTTTTCGCCGGCGCTGGCGCCGGAAAATTTCCTGCCCTGGGTGCTCAGCTACGAGTCGCGGTCGGAATACTGAGCCAGCTGCGCACGCGCCTCTCGCGTCACCAGCGGGTGCGGATCATCCACGGCCAGAGCCCAGACATGCAGATCGGGCGCCAGGCGATCCAGTGCGCTGACGGCGCCGATGCGGGCGCGCGGCGAAGGATGTCTGACCATCAGATCCGCCAGCAGATCGCGTGTGTTGCCATCGCCCAGCATGCTGGCGATCCTGAAGAACGATGAGCGCTTGGAGTTCTCGCTCTCAGCCGGATAGCCTGCGATGACGCCGCGCTCCAGATCGAAAAAATACTGCTCGCGAGCACGCACCTCCGGGACGGACACCATCAGATTCAAGGTGATGCTCATCTCCTTGGGGGGGTGCTGCACATGAAGGTCGCGGCTGGCGCGGTACAGCATCGCCATGTCACGGCCGAAACGCATGCGCTGCAAGGGCCGGATACTGACGGACTCCCCGACATAGCCGACGACCGATTCGAAGTCATATTCGAACAGATCCGTTTCGTAGCCGGAACCGGAATAGTTGACGGTCAGAAAGCTGAAATTGTGGTCATGCGCCAGATCGTAGGAGAACTGTCCCTGGAACACACGACCGGCCACGATGTCAGCCGTGGACGGCCAGACATTCGCGCGCACATAGAAGTTCTTGCGCTGCCCCAGCAGTATGGCCTGACTGGACGGCGTGGTCTCATCCGAAAACTGTCGGGCGATAAGCTCATTGAGACGGCGGACAATCAGCTCCCGGTCGTTGGCCAGCGCACGCAGCATCGGCGCTGATTCCGCGATCGAATCCTCGTCATTGAGATCGACCTTGGCCTGCACATAGTCCAGATAATCCTCGGTGTCTATCGTGTCGTGGCCCTCGCAAGGGATGATCAAAGCCATGCCTAAATCTTCTTGTCCGTGATCGCCTGCAATGCCTTGCGCGCGGCGCTTTGCACGTGGGGGTGGCGATCGTGTGTCGCTGCTTCCAGCGCCTGAATCGCCGCCAGACGGTACAAGCGCGCCAGGTTCTGGATCGCCGCCCAGCGAACAGCGTGATGGGGATGCTTGGTCAATTTCTCGACCGGATCGATCGACGAATGATGTGCAAAGCGACCCAGCACCGTCGCTGCGACCCGCAGCTGTGTGAAGCTCAGATCCGCATCATTGGCCTGCCAGGCCTGTAGCCGGTCCCTACTGAACAGCCATTCCAGGGTTCGTATCGGCGGCGTGACCAGCTTGAGCAACAGCGTGGGTTGACGGAACCGGAAATCATAGACGAACCGGTCCGATTCTATGGACAAGACCTCGCCGCACCGCAACCGCCGGGATTCGACCGGCTCCAGATGCAGCGATGGATCGAACACATCGTTCCGATACGAGTCCGGCAAGCGATAGACATCGTAATCAACGGATTCTCCCGAGAGCAGGGCGTAGAACGCCAGTGTCGGCAAGGCGTGGATGTAACGCTGGGGCTCTTCGTGCAAGGACACCGAGAGGAGAAACCGCTCGCGGTGCAGTACCCACTCCCGCGAAAACCAGGACCCGACGAAATCGGGCCGGTCGCGTTGCTGGATCAGCTGGCGGTTGATTTCATCGCGAAGAAATGACGAATCGACGAAGGTCTGAAACGCCGCTCGGCAGTCCCAAAAGCTTTCCGGTGCCTCGGGCCGAAACACCGACTCGGCCGATTCCACCAGTGCGGCAAGCGCATGTTCCCCTTTGGTCATCCCTCTATTAGAGGGAAAAACCTTGAGGAGGTCTAGCCTGCCCGTCGTGCGAGAGCTGCCGCCTGACCGCTACCGCCAATGGAGGTGACGCTGCGCCTCACGATCAGAAATCTTTCCGGCACTTGAAATTGTTGGCCTCCGGACGGCGATACGGCTTCGGCCGCTCCCCTCGTCAGAGGGTCGCGGCCTGCCGAACACGATCACCGACTGCCGTGCAGTCAGATGACCGACGATGCCAATCAGGTGTGATCGAACATCACGATCAGGAACGCCGCATTGCTGGCCTGCGTGTCACCCGCTTCGGCCGCGCCGGCGCCCGCAACGTCATATTCCAGATCCGGGATTTCGAGTTCGATTTCGTTGTTGATGTCAAAGTTCATGGCTGTTTTGCTCCTGATGTTGAGTGATCGCCCCAAGGCGCCCAACAAATCTAACACTATGCGATCTCAGATTGCCAATTGTCGCCGACAAACGTTGCAAATTTGACGACAAACGTAATGTAAAATCATGGAGTTGTTTGTATAAATTTGTTTTTAAAGGAATTTATACAAAACTACAATATTACCTATCCAAGCCTTTCATCAAATTCATCAAAAAGGTCGATTTTGGTGCAAAAATAAAGAAACTTTACGAAAATTTAGGCAGAATGCGCCAATACGGGACACGGCGATGGCATTCCCGACGCGGATGGCGCCAAGACTGTGCTGGACTCACCGATTTACTCTCGACTCCTGCCTCCCCACGCGCCCTATCGAGCACGACTGTCCTGCAGGCAGCCCAAGCAGCGGCATCTGAGCCCCGCCTTGGCCTGGCCACACAGGCGTGGCTGTCTCTGTTCGTCGCTGTGAAAATATGATGCGACGGTTTAGCGTCCCGACTGGACAGACCAGAGGAGAACCAAAATGGAGGAATGGGTGGCCCGTGCGCTGAGGCGCTGGCCGAATGTGCCCGCCCTTTACGGGTGGCTGTCACTGGATCGCCGTGGACGCTGGCTCATCAAAGGGGAACACATCACGCGCCCCCAGATCATCGACACGATCAACCCCAATTACGCCGCCGATGCGCGCGGCTGCTGGTACTTCCAGAACGGCCCGCAACGGGGCTACGTCAGTCTGGAATACGCGCCCCTGCACCTGCGCATCAACGGCGCTGGACAGCTGATGACGCACACCGGCGTGCCGGTCGACAGCGTCGATACGGTCTATCTGGACGAGAACGGAGCGCTGCTTTTGGAATCGAACCTGGGGCCAGGACTGCTTGACGATCAGGATCTGGCCTGGGCGTTGAGCCACTTGCTGGTGGACGGGCACGACATTGACGAAGCCCAGCTCGCAAACGCCCTGGATCGTTCATCGGGCTCCGATACGTCGCTGAAGTTCAACTTCATGGGCCACGAGGCACCGGTACGACGTTGCGATTTTGCGCACATTCCGGCACGGCTCGGCTTTGTTCGCGAACCACAGCCGGAGCAGACTTAGCCGCTCAGTCCGACTTGTTGCGCAAGGCCTCGAACAGCGCAGCGCCGAGCGAGCCCGTTGGCTGCGCCTCGGCCTTGCGGCCACGCTTATTGTTGTGTGTTGCGGCCTTGGGGCGCGGCCGTGATTCGGAGCCGGCAGACTTGGCCACCGGTCGAACCGCGTCATCCCGGGACTTCATCGTCAGCGCGATGCGCTTGCGCTTCACGTCCACCTCGACCACTCGAACCTTGACCACGTCTCCGGCCTTGACGACCTGGTACGGGTCCTTGACGAAGCGGTCCGACAGCTGGGAGACGTGCACCAGACCGTCCTGATGCACACCGACATCCACGAAGGCGCCGAAGGCGGCGACGTTGGTCACCGTGCCTTCAAGTACCATTCCCGGCTGCAGGTCCTTGAGTTCGTTCACTCCTTCCTTGAACTCGGCCGTCTTGAAACCAGGGCGCGGATCGCGGCCCGGCTTCTCGAGTTCGGCGATGATGTCGCGCACCGTCGGCAAACCGAAGTTGTCGCCGACAAAGGCATTCGGGTCCAGGGCGCGCAGGGCTTCGGCATCGCCCATCAGGCTGCGCAGATCCCGCCCGCAGGCGGCGATGATGTTCTGCGCGAGCCCATAGGCTTCGGGATGAACTGCGGAAGCGTCCAGCGGCTCATCGCCGTTCGGGATCCGCAGAAAGCCGGCGCACTGGACATAGGTCTTGGGGCCAAGCCGCGACACGCCGAGCAGTTGCTGGCGTGACCGGAACGGCCCTTGCGTGTTGCGATGCGCAACGATGGCCTCGGCCAGCGATTCACCCAGGCCTGACACGCGCGCGAGCAAGGGCGCGCTCGCCATGTTCAGATCGACGCCAACGGCATTGACGGCGTCCTCGACGATCGCGTCCAGGGCACGCGCCAGCCGGAACTGATCGACGTCGTGCTGATACTGGCCGACCCCGATCGCCTTGGGCTCGATCTTGACCAGTTCGGCCAGCGGGTCCTGCAGGCGCCGCGCGATCGAGACCGCGCCACGCAAGGACACGTCCAGGCCCGGGAATTCCGCAGCCGCCAGGGCCGAGGCCGAATAGACCGAGGCACCGGCCTCGCTGACCGTGACCTTGATCGGCTTGGGGTCCGGCGCATTGACCAGCACCTCGGCCACCAGCTTGTCGGTTTCGCGACTGCCGGTGCCGTTGCCGATCGCGATCAGCTCGACCTTGTGCTTGTGAATCAGACGCGCCAGTTCGGATTGAGAGCCCCGAATGTCGTTCTTGGGGGCGAACGGGTAGATCGTCGCGGTGTCGAGCAGCTTGCCGGTACCATCCACCACCGCCAGTTTGACGCCGGTGCGAATGCCGGGGTCCAGGCCCATCGTGGCCCGTGAGCCGGCCGGCGCCGCCAGCAGCAGATCCTTGAGATTGCGTGCGAATACCTGAATCGCCTCCAGGTCGGCGCGTTCGCGCAACTGCATCATCAGGTCGATCGACAGGCTCATCGACAGCTTGACGCGCCAGGTCCAGCGCACCACCTCCATCAGCCAGATCTCGGCCGGCGCGCTGCCCTGCCCGATCGAATAGGCATCGGCGATCATCCGTTCCACCGGCTTGAGCGGCGCGGGATCGTCCGCGTCGACCTCGATCGTCAGGCTCAGAACCTCCTCGTTGCGTCCGCGCATCATCGCCAAGGCTCGATGGCTGGGCACGCCCGACCAGCGCTCCACGTGGTCGAAATAATCCGAAAACTTCTGCCCGGCCTCCTGCTTGCCGTCGACCACGCGTGCTCGCAGAAACGCGTGCTTTTGCAGATAGGTCCGCAGCGCACCCAGGAGTTCGGCGTTTTCGGAGAACTGTTCGACCAGAATGTCGCGCGCACCGTCGAGCGCGGCCTTGGCATCCGGCACCTCGTCGCCGAGGTAGGCGGACGCGGCTTCCTGCGGGTCCAGCGACCGATCCTGCAACAAAGCCTCGGCCAGGACCCCCAGCCCTTTCTCGCGCGCGGTCTCCGCGCGGGTGCGCCGCTTGGGCTTGTACGGAAGGTACAGATCTTCGAGTTCGGCCTTGGTCGTCACCGCCGCGATTCGTGCTTCCAGATCGTCCGTGAGCTTGTCCTGGCCACGGATCGATTCGAGCACACTGGTGCGACGCGCTTCGAGTTCGCGCAGATAGCCCAAACGGTCTTCCAAATTGCGCAGTTGGGTGTCGTCCAGACCGCCGGTGACTTCCTTGCGGTAACGGGCGATGAACGGCACTGTCGCGCCTTCGTCGAGCAGCGCCACCGCCGCGCCCACTTGCTGCGGACGGGCGCCGATCTCCTCTGCGATCAAACGGGCGATTCGGCTGGCGGTGTCGGTCATGGGTGAAGGCTTCGGGCTTGGGGAAGCGCGACCTTAGCCAGCTGCGCGACGCCTGCCAATCTGGCGCAGTCTCATGAAATCTGCTTGCGATGCCGAAACGGCCTCTGGCCGAGACGCCTCAGTCGGCATGTGCGGCGTTCCACTTGCGCAACACTTCAAGCGCATTGCTGATGTGCGGCTGCGGTTTCGACTGCGTCAACGTCGACAGGATGTGACCATCGGGCGCGATCACGAAGGACGTGCGGCTGGCATATTCAGGCCGCTCGGACATTCGCGCCTCAAAAGTCCCGGCGATCTTGAGCCCAGGGTCCGCCGCCACCGGAAACGCGCTGCGGCAGGCCTCCACGGAGAATCGCTGCAGGGTTTCCAGATCGTCGCCCGAAAGGCCCACGACCTGCGCCCCCAGCTCGCTGAACTGCGGCATCGCTTCGGCGAACAAGTGCGCTTCGACCGTGCAGCCGGCAGTGAACGCCTTGGGATAGAAATACAACACCACGGGCCCCTCGCCGAGCACGTCGGCCAGGGAGAATTGGTAGGGTTTGCCGTCGAGCGCGGCATCCGCGGTGAAATCCGGCGCGAGCGCACCCGCTTCCAGTGCGGCCCAGGCGATGCCACAGCCGCCGGCCAGCATGATTGTGAGCAGCCTGCGAATGATCTTCATGACAGCCTCGTCGGTATGCGATGGCGCGCCTTATTGGCGGCGCGATCAATAATGCCTTGCCAACAAAAACGCCGGGTTGATCCCGGCGTTTTTGTTGGCTGCCGCCAATCGGCTGCTCAACTCGACGGCGTGCTGTAGTCGATCACCAGCGCGACACGGCGGTTGGCCATGCCGTCGTCGCCCCAGGCGCCCTTAGCGACCTGGCGATTGCTGTCTTCTCCGTAGCTCACGGTCCGAACCTTGGCGTCGCTCAATCCGGCGCTACCCACCAGATAGCTGCGCACGGCGTCAGCGCGCTTCTGGCCCAGCCGCTTGTTGTAGGCGGCCGATCCGGCCGGATCGGTGAAACCCTCGACGGTAATGATCGCGTCCGGATCGTGCTCACGGATCACGGCGGCGAAATCGTCCAGCACCGGCTTGTCTTCGGCTCGCAAGGTTGCATCGTCAAAACCGAAATGGGCGCTCATGTCGACGCTTACCCGTCCCTGCAGCTTTTCGATCTTCGCATCGTACTGCGCCAGCTTCTGCTGCAGCTCCGACTCCATGCTGTCGACGCGCGACTGCAGCGCATCGATGTCGCTGCGCATGCTGGCGTCGTTGCCGCGCAACTCGGCGAGCTGCGCCTCGAAGACATCCTGCTTCACGTAGTGGCACCCCGAAAGGGTGGCGACAGCCAGGCCCATCGACAGGCCCATGACGATTCGCTTGTGCATCATCCGCTCAATCTCCTTGATCTCATTGTGTAAAACACGCATCGAGCCGACAAGGACGCTAGCCGGCAGGACTGAAGCGCGCCTGAATTGCGCGCTTGCACTGCGACGAGCCTCAACCAGCCGAGGACGCTGGCTCGCCGCGCTCACGCGTTCCGGCAATGATCGCCTTGCGGATCTCGCGCAGCTTCGCCTTCACGCTGGCCGCGTGCTCGGGACCCATCCGTATCAGTGTTTTCTGCCCGACCGAGAGTGATTCAAGGTCGGGATCCTTGTATTGATACAACACTTTCGGCCGGACCAACTCGACCGAACCCGACACATCCGGCGTCGCCAGCAAATGATCGATGATGTCGATCACCCGATCATTGAAGTAGCGCGACGGATAGCCGAGATCCTTGTAGGCCTCCTGAAACAATGGGTAGTAGCGAAAGTACAGGGCCACCAGCGAGCCGGTGTCCACAGCCTCCAGCGTGTTCACGGCACGATCGTAACGCGCGTAGTTTTCGGAGCTCAGATAGATCGCATCGCCGCGCGTCTCCACCGTGAAATCTCCGTCGATCTTCTTGATTGCGCGAAAACGCATGCCGAGCGTGGAATCGCTCAGATTGTCGATGCTGACCACCAGCTTGCGAATGACGCCATCGGGGACCAGAAAGGCTTCCAGCGGCGCCGAACCCGTCAGCGCTTCCACCGAGCTGCGGAACGGTGCATCGCTGGTACCGAGATCCGGCAGGGGCCCGGCCGCCGGCTTGGATTCGCTTTCAGCGGACGCTTGCGGCGGGCTCTGCGGCACCGGGTACTGGGGTGGCTGCGGCGGCTCGGGCGGAGGCCGGGTATCAACCGGCTCCGGCGCCATCGCCGCGTCTTCCCGGCCCTTGTACCAGTGATAGCCGAACGCGCCGACGAGAATGATGGCCGCCAGGACCGCCAGTGTTCCGAGTGCGCCTTTGTTGTTCATGGTTCCAGCCTTCGCCTGCGATCAGGATGCGGCAAAGACCCTCCGGCCAATCCGGGCGCGTGTCAAGCTCCGTTCATACGCCATGCGTTTCAATGGCCGCCTGAGCTGCACAGACGCTGCGGCGAACCGGCCTGGTGGTTGCTCTGGGGTCGCGGATTGCGCACCATCTCGGCCCGGCCGCGACATACGCGGGCGTATGCGTGAAAATGGCCAGCTGGCCGAAGCAGCCAGCAACACAGAGCAGGACCGGCACAGGCCGCGATCCGGCCAGCGCCGCAGGGCGAAGCGGACCGACGATGTCCACCCATTCGACTTAACAGCAAGAAGGCGACGATGAGCGACGACAGAATCAAGAAAGGCGGCCTGCAAGTGGCCCGAGTGCTACATGAGCTGATCGAGCAGCGCGTGCTCCCCGGCACCGGTGTCGAGTCCGATGCGTTCTGGAACGGCGTCGAGGCGATTCTCGGCGAATTCACGCCGCGTAACCGCGCCCTGCTGGCCAAGCGTGACGAACTGCAGGCCAGCATCGACGCCTGGCACCGCGAACGCGCCGGCCAGCCGCTGGACGGCGTCGCCTACAAGGCCTTCCTTGAAGACATCGGCTATCTGCTGCCGGAACCGGCGGACTTCAAGGTCAGCAGTCAGAATGTCGACGACGAGATCGCCGTGCAGGCCGGGCCGCAGCTGGTGGTGCCGGTGATGAACGCGCGCTATGCGCTCAACGCCGCCAACGCGCGCTGGGGCAGTCTGTATGACGCGCTGTACGGCACCGACGTGATCTCCGAGGACGGCGGCGCCACGCGTGCCGGCGGCTACAACCCGGTGCGCGGCGCCAAGGTCATCGCCTATGCCAAGGCCTTCCTGGACGAGGCCGCGCGCCTCGCTGATGGCAGCCACGCGGACGCCGCGTCCTACGCCGTGGTCGACGGCAAACTGCAGGTCATGCTGGCCGGCGGCAAGACCAGCGGTCTGGCGGCGCCCGAAGCCTTCGTCGGCTATACCGGTGAGGCGTCCGCGCCGGACGCAGTGCTGATCCGCAACAATGGCCTGCATGTCGAGATCCAGATCGACCGTTCCAGTCCGATCGGCCAGACCGACGCAGCCGGCGTCAAGGACGTTCTCATGGAAGCGGCGATCACCACGATTCAGGACTGCGAGGATTCCGTCGCCGCCGTGGACGCCGAGGACAAGACCATCGTCTACGGCAACTGGCTCGGCCTGATCAAGGGCGATCTGGCGGAGGAAGTCCAGAAGGGCGGCAAGACGCTGACGCGCACGCTCAACCCCGACCGCGAATACACCACGCCGGATGGCGGCACACTCACGCTGCCGGGCCGCAGCCTGCTGTTCGTGCGCAATGTCGGCCACCTCATGACCACCGATGCGATCCTCGACGCCGACGGACGGGAAATCCCGGAAGGCATCCTAGACGGCATCGTCACCAGCCTGATCTCGGTGCACGACCTCAAGGGCAACGGCAAATACAGCAACAGCCGCCGCGGCAGCGTCTACATCGTCAAGCCGAAGATGCACGGCCCCGAAGAAGTGCAGTTCACCTGCGACCTGTTCGCCGCCATCGAAGACCTCTACGGCCTGGACCGCAACACCCTCAAGGTCGGCATCATGGACGAGGAGCGTCGCACCACGCTCAATCTCAAGGCCTGCATCCATGTGGCGCGCGAACGCACGGTATTCATCAACACCGGCTTCCTCGACCGTACCGGCGACGAGATTCACACCAGCATGGAAGCCGGCCCGGTGGTACGCAAGGCGGACATGAAACAGGAACCCTGGATCGCGGCCTACGAAGACCACAACGTCGATATCGGTCTCGAAACCGGCCTGCAGGGCAAGGCGCAGATCGGCAAGGGCATGTGGGCCATGCCGGACCTCATGGCCGCGATGATGGACGCCAAGATCGGCCACCCGCAGTCCGGCGCCACCACCGCCTGGGTGCCATCGCCAACGGCCGCCACGCTGCACGCGATCCACTATCACAAGGTCAACGTCGCCGAGCGTCAGCAGGAACTGATTGCGCGGCCGCGCGCGGATCTGGGCAAGCTGCTGACGATCCCAGCGCTGAAGAACACACCGACGGCCGAAGAGATTCAGCAGGAACTCGACAACAACGCGCAGGGCATCCTCGGCTACGTCGTGCGCTGGATCGACGCCGGCGTCGGCTGTTCCAAGGTGCCGGACATTCATGACGTGGGTTTGATGGAAGATCGCGCGACCCTGCGCATCTCCAGCCAGCACATCGCCAACTGGCTGCGTCACGGCATCTGCAGCCGGGAACAGGTGATGGAAACCATGAAGCGCATGGCCGCCATCGTCGACCGCCAGAATGCGGCCGATCCGAGCTACCAGGCCATGGCCGCGAACTTCGAAGACAGCGTCGCCTTCGCCGCCGCTTGCGACCTGGTGTTCAAGGGCGTGGAGCAGCCCAACGGCTATACCGAACCGCTGCTGCATGCGCGGCGACGTGAAGCCAAGGCCAGATTGCGCTGAGCGCTGCCTGTTGTTCGAACGCCCCTCACCCTGGTGAGGGGCGTTTTTTGTGGATGGCGGTCCGAGCCTCGCTCAGACAAGCATCGTCATTCCGGAGCCCGCGTAGCGGGAAACCGGAATCCATGCCGGGCCATCGGGCGCTGCACGGATTCCGGGTCGCGCCGGCGGCTCGTCCGGAATGACGGTGGTCGGACCGGAACGGCCCGGCCACTCGAATTCAGGGCCGCTGCGCGCAAATGGTGTCGTGGACGAATCGGAGCTTGTCGACGGCCGGCGCCGGCAGCACGAACGGGTAGACATCGCCCTGCCCCAGGCTACGGCTGAGGTTGTTGAGCAGGAAGGTCAAAGGCGTCCACTTCTCGTACAGAGCGTCGAAATCGAGCTGTGATGCCCGCCTGTCCCCCAGCACCAGATCCAAGGCCGGCAAATCGGACGCTGCGGGCGTCATCTGCAGGCCGCAGTTGGCGGCAGTATCGATGGTGTCGAGCATGTGCAGATAGTGTGCCCAGGTCTCGGCCCAGTCCTCCCAGGGATGCATGGTTGCGTAGGCGCTGATGAATCGTGCCGACCAGTCCGCCGGCGCGCCCTGTTCGTAGTGTCGCTGTGCGGCCTCCGCATAGTCTTCGCGCTCGTCGCCGAACAGCGCACGAAACGGCTTGAGTCGCTCACTGTCGTCGATCAAACGGTCCCAGTAGTAGTGACCGATCTCGTGACGAAAGTGGCCCAGCAGCGTGCGATACGGCTCATGCAGCTGCAGGCGGCGACGCTCGCGCTCCGCATCGTCGGCCTCGGCGATGTTGATCGTGATCACGCCACCGGCATGGCCGGTCATGACCGGCGCGCTGTCTTCCGCCTGCGGCGGAGGATCCGCGAGAAACTCGAACACAAGGCCGTGCTCGGGATCCTCGCCGGTATCGGCCACCGGCAGCCTCAGTTCCAACAGGCTGTAGATCAGCCGGCGCTTGGCGGATTCGAGAGCGACCCAGGCGTCGTGGTGGCCTTCCAGATCGAGGTCCGGAATCGTGCGCGTGAGACGGCAGGACACGCACTGCGGATTCGGGTCGTCGACCGGCACGGCCCAGTTGCAGAATCCCTGGACCGCGTCGTGTTCGCACAAGCGATAGCGCCGCTTGGCCAGCGTAGCCATCTCGGGCGCCCACAAGCCGCCGTCGAGCGGTCGGATCGAAGTGATCACCCCAGCGTCCGGCAGGAACGCGAGCTTGGCGCCACAGCTCAGGCATTGATCGTTCTGGAAGAAAACGACCGCTTTGCAATGTCCGCAATGAAAGAGATTCAATCCGCTCTACCTGATTCCAGTGGGTCCGGCCACAGTGTGCTCCGGGACCGATGAATCCAGTCTGGCAGGGCCGCAAATCCGGGCAGGCGCCCGTCGGCATCGTCGATCGGCTCCTGCGCAGGATACCCGTGTTCGAGCACGACCACCGGCATGCCGGCCGCACGCGCCGCGAGAATATCGGTGCGCGAGTCGCCGACCATCAGGCCATCGCGGGCTTCACAACCGGCATCGCGCGCCAGCCACAACAAGGGCGCGGCGTCGGGTTTGCGCGTGGGCAGCGCGTCCCCACCGAGCCAGGCACGAAAACGTGGGGCCAGGCTCAGGGCCATCAGCAGCGGCTCGACGTAGCGATGCGGCTTGTTGGTGCACACCGCCAGTTCGGCGCCCTGCTGCGCCAGCGCGTCGAGGGCTTCGAAGGTCCCCGGATAGACGCGCGTTTGCAAGCACAGGCAGTCGCCATAGTGCCGCATGAAACGCTCGAACTCGCGCTCCGCCAGCACGGAGGCGTCGGGCCGTCCGGCCCAGGCCAGCGCCGAGCTGAGCAGCTGCCGTGCGCCGTGACCGACCCAGGCACGGATGCGCGCCTCGCCGGGCGGCGGCAGGCCGAGTTCTTCCAGCGTGCGGCCCACGGCCTCGGCCAAATCCGGCGCGGAGTCGACCAGGGTGCCGTCCAGGTCGAATATGACCAGTGCAGGTTTTTTCATGCGGCTAGTAGTCTACCCACTCGATAATTTTCGGTATCGCCAAGAACGGTTTTCTCCCTGTGCGATAGGGCCGCGGTGAGGGCGCATTTCAAGGCTCCGCGCTGGGCCCGAGGGCGAAAAGCGCCTTCATCCCCAGCCCTTCCCCGCAGGGAGAAGGGGGGGCCACCCGCTCGGCCCACGCGCTACATCCGCAGTTGCCTCATGGACGCACTACTAGGGCCTCAACCACCAGGACCGCAGTCCATGCAGCCCGGCACCGGCTCCGCGCCCATCTGCATGCTGCGCAAGAGACTGCGCAGCCCACTGCGCAAGCCTTCCTCGATCACCGGGTGGTAGAACGGCATGTCGAGCATCGTCGACACCTTCAGCTCCTGCTGCACGCTCCAGGCCAGCAGGTGGGCCAGGTGCTCGGCATTGGGGGCGATCAGCTCGGCGCCCAGAAACCGGCCGCTGTGCGGACAGCCGTAGAGCTTGGCGAAACCGCGATTACGATTGATCACGCGGCTGCGTCCCTGGTTTTCGAACGACAGGCTGGCTTCACGATACGGCCGGCCGGCCGCCTCGAGTACGGCGCTGCCAGCCCCGACGACCGCAATCTGCGGGTCGCTGAACAGGATCTGCAGACCGGCGCGTCGCGGATAGCGTCGAACCTCGGGGTATCGCCCCGCATTGAGCCCCGCAAAACGTCCATCGTCGGCGGCCTCGTGCAGCAGCGGCAGTTCGCCGTCGGCGTCACCGGCGATGAAGATGTGATCGAGCGAGCAGCGCAAGGTTTGACGGTCGAATTCAGGCACGCCGTGCTTGTCGAGTTTCAGCCCGGTGTTTTCCAACCCGAGCTGCCACACATTCGGCCGGCGCCCTGTGGCCGCCAGCAGATAATCGAAACGCTCCTGATGGCTCTGCCCGCCCTGGGTCCAGCGCAGCAGTACCTGGTCGCCGTCGCGTTGGGGCGTTTCCAGCTCCGATTCCGCGCTCCAGAACATTTCGTCCTCGAACAGCCTGAGTGCGTAGTCGATCACCGCCTGATCCTTGAGCAGACCGACCGAGCGACCCTTGTCGAACAGGCGCACCCGCACGCCAAGACGATGCAGCGCCTGACCGAGCTCCAGTCCGATGACGCCGGTACCGACCACCGCCACGGATTCGGGCAGACTCCGCCATTCGAAGACCTGCTCGTTGGCGACCAAGCGATCGCCCAACGCACGCCAGGGCTCGGGAATGGACGGTGATGATCCGGTGGCGATGATGATGCGCTCGGCTTCGAGCTCACGCCCGTCGTCGAGGCGCAGTCGATGGTCGTCAACAAAACGGGCGTGCGCACTGATTCGATGTCGCGCCGGAAACGCCTCGATATCTTCCAGCGTCAGGCGCACAAAGCGATCCCGTTCCTCGCGCACACGGCCCATCACGGCCGCCCCATCGATCCGCGGTGGCTCGGTGCGTACGCCGAACACGTCCGCTTCGCGCACCGCATGCGCGGCATCGGCTGCGGCGATCAGCAATTTCGACGGCATGCAGCCCGCACGCGCGCAGGTGGTACCGCCGGGACCACCCTCGATCAGCAGCACGCTGTCCGTACGTTTGCGTGCCTGGCGATAGGCGGACAGACCGGCGGTGCCGGCCCCGATGATGGCGATTTCGGTCTTCACGACATTCGGACCTCGTCAGTTGGGCTTGGCCGCACGCCGATCCGTTTCCACACGATCGAGGGAATGCTGAAGTGCTCGTCGACCGAGCGGTGATCGGTCAGCCCGCAGGCTTCTCTTTGCACCAGAAACTGCCACAAGCTGTCCGCTGTGACCTGAACGAGCGCCGCGTGTTCTGCGCAGCCGCGCCGATCTCCAGCTCCGATTGCCTCGTAGGTCTCCAGGGCGAGCAACGCCGTTTCCAGGACGCGACCGGCGCGTCCGAGTGCGGATGTACGATCGGCGGCCGTCAGACGCTGAATCATTGGGGTCTCCGGGCAATCGGATTCGCGCGCCGTTCAGTCCCGGCTCAGAAGCGCCGGCTAGGGTCACGGCTCATGTACTCGGAAAGCTTGACATGAGATCGACACGAAACAAGTGGATGGCCGCCCTGATCGCAGCTGCGCTGCTGGCGCCGCCGATCACCGCGATGGCACAGCCGGGGCACGACGAACTACCGCCCGGCCTGCAGAAGAAGCTGCAGCGCGGAGAGCCGCTGCCGCCGGGCTGGAAGAAGAAGCTATATCCCGGCGCCTATCTCGACCGGGACCTGTATGCCTATGCGCAGGTGATCGGCCCGGTGGACCGCCACGGCCGCATGGTGGTGCGTATCGAAGACGAAACCTTGCGGCTCGTGGCCTCGACCCTGGAGATCGTCGACATCCTCACGCGCTGAGCGATTGACATCGCCCGGTCCGCTCAGGGTTTCAGGCGATCGCCGAAGTACTCCCGAAGTTTGTCCACCTTGGGCAATGCCACGGCCGCGATATACGGCTGCCCCGGATGTTGCGACGCGTAGTTCTGATGGTAGGCCTCGGCCTCGAAGAAATCCTGCAGCGGTTCCAGCCGCGTCACGATCGGTGAGGAGAAAACGCCGGCGGCGTCCAGCTGCGCAATGTAGCGTTCCGCCACCGCCTTCTGAAGATCGTTCTGGTAGAAGATCGCAGAACGGTACTGGGTGCCAACGTCGTTGCCCTGACGATTGAGCTGCGTGGGATCGTGCGCGATCGAGAAGAAGATGCGCAGCAACTCGCCGAACGAGGTCTTCGCGGGGTCATATTCGATCTGCACGACTTCCGCATGCTCGGTGGTTCCGCTGCAGACCGCCGTGTAATCGGCGGTCTCGGCGCTGCCGCCCGAATAGCCGTTGACGACCTTGTTCACGCCGTCCAGATCCTGATAGACGGCTTCCACGCACCAGAAGCAGCCACCGGCCAATATTGCGAGCTGTGGCCCCGAGGTTTCGGGCGCGGGATCGAACTCCGCCACCGGGAATTCGCTGGGCTTGATCTTGAGACTGCTGCCGAACAGGGCCATGACGACGCGCTCCAAAGACGTAGACCCACACTATTGGGGCCGCTGGCGACAACGGCAAGTCGATCAGGCCAGATCCTCGGCGAGCTTGCGAGCGTTGCGCAGCGAAAAGCCGTAGATGCTTTCCTGCGGATTGGCGCCAATCGACGTCGGGAAGATCGAGCCATCGATCACGCTGAGGCCAGCCAGGCTGTGGTGCCGGCCGTAGGGATCGACCACGGAGCCTCCGGCTTCGGCGCCCATCAAGGCGCCCCCCATGACGTGAGCGGAACCGTACTGGACGCCGCGCGCGCGCCCGGCCAGCCAGGTCCGCGCCTCGGCGGGGCTATGCAAGGGTTGGGCCGCGCTGTGCCAGGGAATCACGGACTCGGCGCCGGCCGCGAACTGCACATCAATCATCGTTTCCAGTCCGCGCAGGAAACCCTCTTGCACATAGTCGGTGACGGGATAGTCCAGAACCTCCTCGCCGTCTTCGCCAAGCTCCACCGAACCGCCCGGTGCGCGTTCGTCGAAACCGTCGCGAAGCAAGGCGATTTCCGAATGCAGATTGCGGAACTTCCGAACGTAGTCGCCGTGCTGTGTGCCCAGACTCTTGTCGAACAGCGCGATGGCGAACACCGGCTGCAGCGGCGTGGTTTCGAGCTTGAAGCCGATGCGATCATCCTCCGGCCACAGGAAATGATCACTGTAAGTGGACTGGGGCGCGCCGCGCCAACCATCGACCGTGTCCGGCATGATCGCGAGTACACCGCTCACCGGATGCAGGAAGGTGCGCTGGCCGGTCATGCCGGAAGGGTCCGGCACTTCCGAACGCATCAGCAGCCCCGGCGTGCGGATCGATCCCGCCGCCGCGACCACATGTCGCGCGCTGACTTCGACGCGCCGAGTGGTCTTGTCGGTGCCATTTTCGGCATAGGCCACACCGACGACACCGCTGGCGCGCTTGCCGTCGTGCACGATGCGCTCCACACGAACGCGGTAGACCAGAGTGGCGCCGTGTTCGAGCGCGGCCGGCACCGTGGTCACCAGCATCGACTGCTTGGCGTTGATCGGACAGCCGAGACCACACAGGCCGGTGTTGGCGCATCCGCGCACGTTTCGTTTCATCCGGCTATGGCTGTAGCCCAGCTTCTCGCAGCCACGCGCCAGCGCCGCATTGTTCTCGTTCGGCGGAAAGCTCTCCCAGGGCGTGATGGAAAGCCGCTGTTCGACCTCCTCGAAATACGGCGCCATTTGCTCGACGCTGATATCGGGCACGCCGTAGCGTTCGGACCAATGTGCCAGCGTCTGATGCGGCGTACGGAAACTGGAGGTCCAGTTGACCACCGTGGTGCCGCCGACGCTGCGCCCCTGGAACACCGAGATCGCCTTGTCCTTGGTGCGCTGCGCGCCGCCCTGTTGGTACAGCATCGGGAACGAAACCCCCTCGTTCTGCGAGAACGTGGCCGCGGTGTTGTAGTTGCCGGCTTCGAGCATCACGACCTTGAGCCCGGCGCGCGACAGGGTTTCGGCGGCAAAGCCGCCGCCAGCGCCGGTGCCGACAATGACCACGTCCGCGCTCAGCTTGAGGTCCTGGTCCAGCCGTGCCGCATCGATCGTCTGATTGGCATTCATCGCGCTCATCCGTTGTCGACGCGGTCGATGACCGGCCCCGGATAAGCGATGGCCGCCCAGCTTCGCCGATCGCCGTAGTATCCCGAGCAGACCAGATCATGCAGTGCGATGAACACCGTGCGCTTGAGCGCGTAGCCACTGCCGCGCAGCGCCTGCAGGCGCGACTGCAAGGCCGCGCGCTCGACCGCCCCCCAGGATTGCCATTGCCCGATCAGCAACCAGCGCGTGGGCGCCGCGCTGAGCATGGCCAGCAACTGCAGCGTTTCGTCGCGAAGCGCCTGCGGCATGCCGTCGATCGCCTGATCGACATTCTCCACGATCCAGTTCAGGGTCTCGCCGCGCTGAACGGCGTCCTCCGGCAGCAGTGTTTCGAGCACGCTGTCGGCCACCCGCGCCAGCATCTGCTGCTGGGCCGCGTCCAGGCGTTTGCCGGCAAACAAGGGCTGCGCCGTACCGTCGGTCAGCCGCGTCGCGACCCAGCCACCGGCCGCCAGCAGGGCCATGCCCAGGCCACCGCCGATCAAGACATTGCGGCGACTGACACCCGCCTGCGTGCCCTGCCCAATCACTTCCGCGGCAGCACCGCGTCGTGGAATCGACTGCATCGGGTTCTCCTCCCGTTTCATTCAGATTTTTCTCGGCGTACCGGCACCCCGGCGACCGCTATTGAACGTTCGTTTTATAGACTAGCCTCGACCCGCACCGATTGCACCACCCGGAGCCGATGTTCAGCCGATACTCACCACGTCGCGAACAGGCTGGTACGCTCAAGCGCCCTGCCCAGCTCTCGAAAAGGATTTTCGACCATGCGCCCGACGCTCCGCCTGCCCGCCCTGATCGCGACCCTGCTGTTGCTCAATGCCTGCAACCTGTCAGCCGCCGAAGCGGGGAAAACCGTCTCATCGGATTCGGCCGCGGCAAGCGTCGCGCAAACCGATCCGCAATGTCAGGCCATCGACGATTTCTATTGGGAAATCGGGAATGGCGAGGGCGTGCTGGCCAGCGGCCGCATCGGGGACGACTACGCGGCCGACGAAACCATCGATATCGCCTCCGCTTCGAAATTCATCTGGGGTGCCTATGTCCTCGAAAACCTGAAGGCGGGCGAGAAGCCGAACGACGAACAGCTCTCGTATCTGGAGATGAAATCCGGCTACGCGGAATTCAATCCATTGTTCTGCCTGCTGTCGAAAAGCGTGGATTCCTGCCTGGATGCGCGCTCCAACAACAAGCGCAGCAGCAGCGCTATCGGCCGATTTTCGTATGGCGGCGGACACGATCAGCGCATGGCCGCAAGCATGGGCTTGGGTCGCAAGAACGCAGCTGAACTCACCAGCACCGTCATGGGGACCCTGGGCCTGAGCGGACTCGATATCGCCTACAAGCGCCCGCAGCCGGCCGGTGGCCTGGAAGCCAGCCCCGCGGCCTACGGCAAGTTCCTGAGCAAGATCGTGGCCGGTGATCTGCGCATACACGATTACCTGGGCTATCAGCCGGTCTGCGCCTTCGAGGGCGCCGGCTGCAACGCCCTGTCCAGCCCGGTCAAGGAACGCTGGCACTACAGCCTCAACCACTGGGTCGAGGATGACCCCGACACCGGCGATGGCGCCTTCAGCAGTCCCGGTCTGATGGGCTTCTATCCGTGGATTTCGGCGGACAGGAGCACCTATGGTCTGGTGGCACGCAAGAAACTGTCGAAATCCGCCTATTGGGACAGCGTGCAGTGCGGCCGCAAGATTCGCGCAGCCTGGATGGAATCGCACTGATTCTCGTGAATCACGCGCGGCGTGATGCCGACTGACCCTCGGGTACGGGGACCGCTCGCGAATGCGAGCGGTAGGTGAGGGGAACGTCCACGCCGCACGCGATTCAGTCTGCGGGGCGCCGCTGTCGGCATCGCCGTTAGATTCTTTGGTCTCAGCCGGGCCCAACCGAGGCATGCGCCCGGTATCATTCACGGCATTCCCGTCGCCGTGCCTGCCGATGATGCGTGGGCACCCAGGAGATCATGTCCACACAGCACTACGAAGTCCTCGTCATCGGTAGCGGCCCGGCCGGTGAAGGCGCCGCAATGATGGCCGCCAAGAACCACAAGCGCGTCGCCCTGGTGGAGCGCTACCATGACGTCGGCGGCGGCTGCACGCACTGGGGCACGATCCCCAGCAAGGCCCTGCGCCACGCCGTCAAGACCCTGCACGATGCGCGGCTGAACCCGTTCCTGGGACCGGCGATGGCGGACCTGCGCGTGACCTTTCCGCAATTGCTGTCCAGCGCTGGCCGTGTCGTGGCTACCCAGGTGGCCCACCGCCAGCGCTACTACCAGCGCAACAACGTACCGCTGCTGCGCGGCAGCGCGCGCTTCCTCGACGCCAACACGGTCGAGGTGACGGCCAAGTCGCTCAGCCAGCGTACCAGTGCGGATCACTTCATCATCGCCACCGGCTCGCGCCCTTACCATCCGCCGGAGCTGGATTTCGCGCATCCGCGCGTGGTCGACAGCGACACCGTGCTGCGCTACGACGAGAACCCGTTCTCGGTCACGATCTACGGCGCTGGTGTGATTGGCAGCGAGTACGCCTCGATCTTCGTCAACCTCGGGGCCAAGGTCACGCTGGTCAACACGCAGGACCGCCTGATGTCGTTCCTCGACGGCGAAATCACGGAGGCGCTGTCCTACCACCTGCGCCAGCAGGGCTGCATCATCCGCCACAACGAAACCATGCAGCGCGTGGAGCCACGCGAGAACGACGTGGTGCTGCATCTGAGTTCCGGACGGCGCATCAAGTCCGACCTGCTGCTGTGGGCCAACGGCCGCACCGGCAATTCCCAGGACATGGGACTGGAGGCGCTGGGTCTGAATCCCGATTCGCGCGGACAGCTCAAGGTCAACGGCCACTACCAGACCGAGCAGGCCCACATCTACGCCGTGGGCGATGTCGCGGGGCCGCCAGCGCTGGCAAGCGCCGCCTATGTGCAAGGCCGCTATGCCGTCTCGCACATTCTCGACCCGCAGCTGCCGCCGCACCGCTTCGAGCTGATGCCCAACGGCATCTATACGATTCCCGAGATCAGTTCGGTGGGTCGCACCGAGGCCGAACTGCAGCGTGATCAGGTTCCCTATGAGGTCGGCCAAGCCAACTTCCGACAGTTGGCACGTGCACAGATGACCGAGGAAACCACCGGCCTGCTCAAGATCCTGTTCCATGCCGAGACCCTGGAAGTGCTCGGCGTCCATTGCTTCGGCGACCGCGCCTCGGAAATCGTGCATATCGGCCAGACGGTGATGGCGCTGCCGTCGAACAGCCTCAAATATTTCATCGACACCACCTTCAACTACCCGACGATGGCCGAGGCCTACCGCGTGGCCGCGCACAACGGACTCAATCGTCTCGCCTGAATCAGGCGTCTTCGACCCAGCGGGGTCGTCAACCCTCTCTCCTGCGTGGCGTTAAAGTAGCCACATGGGATTGGATTCACCCGGAAACGGCGCTGGAGATTCGTGATGACGAAAATGACCGCAAGCCTGTTTGGCGCGATGCTCAGCGGCACGCTGGCACTGGCGCTGCCCGCCTGGGCCATGGACGACAAAGCCGACGACAAACCTGATCCGGTAAGCGTCGAGTACAAGGATTCGAAGGATTTCACCGACGCATCGGACCGCGGACTCTACGGCCGTGCCAGCGAGTCGGTGATGAAGGAATTGAGCACGCACTTCCAGAAGGAAGGCGCCAAGTATCTCAAGGACGGTCAAACGCTGGAGATCGAGATCACCGACATCGACCTGGCCGGTCGTTTCGAGCCTTCACGCAGTCCCGGCCTCGAAGACGTGCGGCTGATGCGCGACATCACCTGGCCGCGCATGCAGTTCAATTTCAGCGTGAAGCAGAATGACGAGGTGGTGGATTCCGGCGAAGCCAAGCTGGCGGACATGAGCTACCTCACAAGTTCCCGGCCGGTCGGCTCCAACGAATCGATGTACTACGACAAGCGCATGATCGACCGCTGGTTCCGAAAGCACTTCGAAACCGAAGCCGAAACCACGGCGTCGGCCCAATAAGGCCGCGAGCCCCTGACACCCGGCTCAATAGTGCGGCGGGCGCTCGTCGCCGGTGGCCGCACCGCCGCCGTCATCCTGGCGCCGCGCCCGTTCGGCCAGCGCCCGACACCAGGCTTCGAGCTTGTCGATGCGTGCATTCTGCGCCGTGATCACTTCGTTGAGCACCTGAACGGTGTCGTCGAGATAGCTCAGTCGCGTTTCAAGCTCGATCAGTCGTTCGTCGTTCATTCGGCGTGGGCACATCTCATGGGTGAGACAACAGCGCTGTATTGTCCCAGACCGCATGCCTCAGCGCGCAGGCTGTTCGTCCGAACGCTCATCGTCCCGGGACGGCAGCCACGCCGGATGCAGGCGATCGGCGAGATCACGCTTGAGTTCGTCCTCGATCTCGCGCAGCGCCGCATTGCCCTGCGCCGCGATCCACTGACCCACGCCGGTGGCCACGCGCGCGCTGCTGGAATCCGCGGCCTGAGCCGGAGACATCGCCGCGCCGCACAGCGCCAGCAGGAATAGAGATTTGATCATGGTCTGTTTCATTTCAGCCCCTCCTTGTGTTCAATCCGGGCAAGACGTTTATTGCGAGCAACGTGCCAGTCCAAAATTTATTTCAACTTATTGATTTTTATATAGAATATTTTTCTTCTCAATTCGCGGACAGCGTCCGCGGACGACCGGTCACAAGCCCCGTACACTCACGGACACTCGCATCCGCCGGTGCGGGATACAGGTTCACCAACAGGACAAGGATGAGACGAGCTGTCGCGATCATGGGGCTGCTGCTGGGGCTGCTCAGCGCGTTTGTGGCGTGGCGCGCCTATCAGGATCTGCGCGATCTGAGTCGCAACGGCGTGATTGAATCCGTGGAGGTGCTGGAACGCCGCGTGGACAAGGATGCGCTGGGAACCAAAACCCAGCGCTATCTGGTCGAAGTCGACGGCCGCCCGCGCTGGGTCGAAGCCGTCGGCCGCGACGAGGCGGTCGGCGAACGCGCCTGGCTGCGCCGCCTGCCGGGCCGCGACAGCATCGCCGAGCTGTACCCGGCCCAACCCTCGGCCTCCGCCTGGCGCAGCAGCCGCCATGCGCGACTGTTCTGGATGGCCGTCGCGGGCGTGCCGCTGTGCATACTCAGCGGCATCGCCGTGCTGATGGGCTACGGACTGCGCGGCGTGCGCGGCGCCCTGCACGGCTACGCGCAGGCGACAAGACTGGGATACGCTCCGTCGCGCCGCGTTGAACGCGAAACTCGGGACGACGAATCGTGACCGATCACCAAGACGGAACATTCAGTCGCCCGGAAGCTGCGCTCACGCAGACTGCGGCGACCTGTCTCTACCACGCGGAGCATCCGATGCGGTTTGTGCACGTTTTCGCAGGCCTGCTGTGCGCAGCGCTGTCCGCCCCGGCGGCGGCCCAGGGCGTCGCTGAACTGAGTTTCTCGGAGCCCGAGCATTTCACCGACCTCGTGGCCCCCACCGGCACCATCGGCGAAACCGATCCGGCGCTGATGGCCGAGTTGCGCGAACGGCTGATGGCAGTGATGTCGGCGAGGCTGCGCGATGGCCAGAAACTGGCGGTAGCGATCACCAACGTCGATCTCGCCGGGCGCATGGAACTGCTCGGCATGAAGGACGGCCGCTGGCTGGCCACGCCGCAGCAACTGCGGATCTACCGCCCCGACACGCCACCGCGCATCAGTGTGCAATATGCACTGATCGAGAACGACGCGGTGATCGCGCACGGCACCGAGGATCTGAGCGACCCGGACTGGGGAACCCAGGCGGCGGTATTGCCCGAAACCGGATCACTGGACCCGGTCACAGACCTGTTCGAACGCTGGCTGGTGAGTCTGCTCGGCCAGCCGTTATAGGGCGTCATCCTTGGGCTCGGCTGGTAACGTAGTCGGCCCCTCATCGGCAACACAGCCTATCGCGCAATGGCCCTACCCCAAATTGGCAGAATCGGTGTACTGACCTCCGGCGGCGACTGTGCCGGTCTCAATGCCGTGATCCGCGCCGTGACCGCTCGCGCGGTCAATCATTACGGTCTGCAGGTCTACGGCATTCTTGACGGCACTCTGGGCCTGATGGAGCGACCGCTGCGTTACGTCGAACTCACGCCCAGCACCTTTGATGGCCGCATCTTCCGTGAAGGCGGCACGGTGCTCGGCACCACCAACAAGGGGGATCCGTTCCGGTTTCCGATGGCCGACGGCAGCGTGCGCGACCGTTCGCAGGACTTCGGCGATGGCGTGCGCGAGCTGGAACTCGACGCGCTGGTGGTGATCGGTGGCGACGGCTCGATGAGCATCGTGTCGCGACTGTGTCACGCCGTGGGCGTGGGCATGGTGGGCGTACCCAAGACCATCGACAACGACGTGCACGGCACCGATTTCTCGATCGGCCACGCCACCGCGGTCGGCGTCGTCACCGACGCCATGGACCGTCTGCAACCGACCGCCGCGAGCCATCATCGCGTGATGATCGTGGAAGTCATGGGTCGCGACGCCGGCTATATCGCGATGCAGGGCGGCATCGCCGGCGGCGCCGACGTGGTGCTGGTCCCCGAGATCCCGTACTCGATGGACGGCGTGGCCACCGCGATCCGTAAGGTCCTTGACCGCGGTCGCACGCACGCCCTGGTGGTCGTCGCCGAAGGCGTGAAGCGTGACGACGGTTCGGCCGTCCATTCACCCGGCAGTACGCGCTACGGCGGCATCGGGCACTGGTTGGGCGAACGCATCGCCGAGACCACGCACACCGAAACCCGCGTCACGATCCTCGGCCATGTGCAGCGCGGTGGCTCACCCTCGCCGCAGGACCGCTTGCTGGCCTCGGCCTTCGGTGTGCACGCGGTCGACCTGGTGATGCGCGGCCAGCTCGACCGCATGGTCGCCTGGCGCAATCTCAGCGTGGTCGACGTACCGCTGTCCGAAGTCACCATCGGCGCGCGGCCGCTGGACCCGAATGGCACACTGGCCACCACGGCGCACGGCCTCGGCATCTACATCGGCGATACCGAAACCGCTGGCTGATGTCCGTCACCGCTCCCGCAACCGTTTCTCTGGACAAGCCGCTACGGGAACTGGCGGCCTTGCAGAGCTTCGTGCTCGACCACCCGCGGCTGTTCGTGCTCACGGGCGCCGGTTGCAGCACCGCCTCCGGCATTCCCGACTATCGCGACGCCGGCGGCGCCTGGAAGCGCAAGCCGCCGGTCACCATCCAGGCCTTTCGGGACAACGCACTGACGCGGGCGCGCTACTGGGCGCGCAGCTTCGTCGGCTGGCCGTATTTCGGTCACGCTCAGGCCAATGCGGCGCATCACGCATTGACGGCCTTGCAGACCCAGGGTCGGATCGCGCGCCTGTTGACCCAGAACGTGGACCGGCTTCACCAGAAGGCCGGCACCCGCGAGGTCATCGATCTGCACGGACGGCTCGACGAGGTGATCTGCCTGAGCTGCGGGCTGCGCGAGGAGCGCGAGGCGTATCAACAGACACTGATCGAGCGCAATCCGGATTGGCTCGGGCTGAGCGCCGACTACGCCCCGGACGGCGATGCCGATCTCGACGAACTCGACTTCTCGACGTTCGAGGTGCCGGACTGCCCACGCTGCGGCGGGCTGATCAAACCGGATGTGGTGTTCTTCGGCGAGAACGTGCCGAAATCGCGCGTCGACGAAGCCATGTCCGCGCTTGCGGCGGCCGATGCCCTGCTCGTCGTAGGCTCCTCGCTGATGGTCTATTCGGGCTATCGCTTCGCCGTCGCGGCGGCCAGGCACGGCCTCCCGATCGCCGCGATCAACCTCGGCGTGACGCGTGCCGATCCCCTGTTGAGCCTGAAAGCCGAAGCGGCCTGCGACCTGGCCCTGCCCATGCTCAGCGAGCTGCTGAATTCCTGAACGCTGCGGCAATCGCCTCACGCACCGCCGACCAAGCCACTGAGCCCGGCACCACCAGTTCGAAGTGCCCGGACTGCGGCACCACTACCAGCTGCGCCGGAATGCCCGCAGCCATGGCGGCCTTCACATAAGTCGCGGCGGACGCCGGCGGTACGATGCTGTCACGCGCGCCCTGCACCAACCACTGCGGCGCCGAACGCGGCAGCAAGCTCAGCGGAGAGGTTTCGGCGTAACGGCGGGGCACCGCATCCGGCGTACCGCCCATCAGCGGCACCACCGCGGAATTGCAGCTGCCGGGCTCGCCCACGCTGTAGGCCGCCATGTCGGTGATGCCCGCCAGCGAGACCACGCCGGCCAGGGGCAAGGGCCCCTCACCACGAATTTCGCTGTCCCTTGGCAGCGCTTCGCGCGCCGCCAGCCACAATGCCAATTGTCCGCCGGCCGAGTGGCCCACCGCGACCACGCGGCGCAGGTCCAGGGGATAGTCCTGTGCCAGACCCCGCAGCGCATCGGCAGCCGCCGCCACATCGGTGAAGGTACCGGGCCAGCCACCGCCCGGATCGCCCACCCGGCGGTACTCCGGCGTCCACACCGCATAGCCCTCGTCGACCAGCGCAGCCGCCAGATTCGTGGCGTGCCGATAGTCGAAGTCCGACAGCCAGCAGCCGCCGTGAATCAGCAGCACCACCGGCACGGTCGCATCGCTGGCCGCCGGCAGACGCAACTCCCCGAACTGCAGATCACCGTCGCCATAGACGATCCGGCGACCGGCCGCAGGCAGCGCCAAGCTCGCCACGTCGGACCACTGCAGGGGCGGGGGCATCACGGCCTCCTCGGAAGAATTCGGCAGACCGGCGGCGCAGCCCAGACCGCACCCCGCGAGGCCCAGCGCCAGCAAAGCGTTACGAAACATGAATCGCTCATCGAATAGGCAGACGGAAAGTATGCGGTAGCACGCCCCCCGCACTGGCGGCTTGTCTCGCTCACGATCAAGGCGATCACCGGAACTCGATCGGCACAACCAGCTCCAGCGGGCGTCCGTTCGGCGGCACCGGCATCGGCTCGGCACGCAGGATCAGCGCCAGGGCTTCGGCCGCGAGCGCTTCGTCGCCATCGCTTTCGACCACACGCACACCGCTCACGGCACCGTTCGCGGCGATCCGAAAACGCAGCTGCGCGACACCGTAATGCGCGGTGTAGGCCGGACGATAGCGCGCAAGATGCGAGCGCAACTGCGCCAGATAACGGTCGCCGCCATTGCCGCCGGGCGCGCGCGCCTGTGGTTGGGCGGGCGGTACCGCCTGCGCTTCCGATGGCGGCCGCCTCGGCGGCTCGGGGGCCGGCTTGGGTTCGGGCCGAAGCGCGGGCTGAGATCGCGGCGGTTCCAGTCGCGGCGCCTCGACGGGCACTTTCGGCACCAAGGGCTCGGCCGGCGCCGACTGCTCGACGGCAATCGGCGCGGATTCGGGTGGAGCCGGGATCGGCTCCTCGGGCTCTGGCGCGGCCTCGCGCGGCGGCGGTTGCGGCCGTGGTTCCGGCAGCGTTTCGATCGGCTCTGCTGCCACCGCGCCAAGCCGCAGTTCGACGCCGGCACCTTCTCCGTTGGCCCCTTGCGGATGCGGGTCCGGCGCGGCGACCAGGAACAACACCAGCGACAGGTGCAGCATCAGCGCCCACAGCAGCGCGAAGCTGAGCCGCGGGCTCATTTCGATGGAGTGCGCGTGGTCATCAGCACCACACGATCGATTCCGGTGGCACGCAGTGCGTCGAGCAGGCGCAGAACCTGGGCGGCGTCGGCCTCAGCGTCGGCCTTGATCGCCAGCGCGGCACCGGGATGCGCGGCGCGCCAGCGCCGGCTGAAGTCCTGCAACTGCTCGATCGCCACCACCTCGGCGCCGAACGCGAGCTTTCCGTCTCGGCCGAACAACAACGCCGAAGCGCCCGCATCGGCACCGCCGGCCTCCGAGGATTTCGGTGGATCGACGCGAAACGCCGCCGGTGAGGACAGTGCACCCGCCAGCATGAAGAACACCAGCAGCAGGAACACCACATTGATCAGCGGCAACAGGCGTTCATCATCCAGACCGGAACCGGCACGCCGCGTACTCGGCAGCACGATTTTCATGAGGCCGCCGGCCGCGCCAGCGAGGCGTTCACGCCCCACAGCTTGAGCCGATCCAGCCATTCCACCAGCGACTGCAAGGGCACGCCATCCTCAGGCACCACCACCACCGGCGCGGCGCGGCCGCGCAGGCGTTCGCGCAACTGCTCGGCGTTGACGATCTCGCCATCGAGCAGGGCGCCGTCACGAGCAATCGTCAGCGTATGGCCGACCGGCGCCGAGGCATCGCCGCTGTCGCCGGCCAGACTCAGGGGAAATGCACGCCAATCCAGGTAGCTGGAGGCCAGCATGAAGAAGAACAGCAGGATGAAGACCACGTCGACCAGCGAGGTCAACGGAATCGCGTGCCGGCGACGGGACGGCAATACGATGCGTGCACGGACAGTCGAGCCGTTCATGCGCCGGGCTTGCGGGCCGCGTCGAGCTCCGCCTGAGGCCGCGCGAACAGGCGCGTCAGCGCGCTTTCCATGGCCTGATGCAGGCGCTCCACACGCCGCTCCAGCCAGTTCAGCACGGCGATGGTCGGGATCGCCACGATCAGTCCGGCGGCTGTCGTCAGCAGGGCTTCCCAGATGCCGCCAGACAGGATCGCCGGGTCGACCCGGTCACCGGCGGCCTGGAGTCGCTGGAACGCCTCGATCATGCCGAGCACGGTGCCGAGCAGGCCCACCAGCGGCGCCAGCTGGCCGATCACTTCCAGCGGCCGCAGCAGGGTCCGCGCCGAAGCCAGACGATCGGCCGCCTGCTGCGCGATCTGCTCGCGCAGCGCCTCGCTCGGTCCGTAGCGGCGCAAGCCGTCGACGGCTTCGATCATCAGCTGCGCCAGCGGAGAGGGATGCGTGCGCAGCGCGGCAATCTGCGCCTCGGCGCTGCCCGCGCGCCACGCGGCCAACAGCGGCTCGACGAAACGCTCGTCGCCGTAGCGATGTTCGAAAAATTCCCAGACCTTGACGATGGTCAGGGTCATCGCGGCAATCGACATCAGCACCAGCACCAGCATCGCCGGGCCGCCGAGCTTGAGCCATTCCAGGGCTTGGGACAGCATGCGGTGAATCTCCCTTGATCTGCCTAGTTTGCCTAGCGGTCGGCTGCGATCGCGCGCCCCTGACCGCCAGCCTGCGTATTGGGCGGCGCCTGCATCACCACGCGACCGGCACCGATGCCACGCGGGTCCGAGACCGCGCTCAGCGTGCGCGCTTTCCGGTCCCAGACCACGATCTGCATATTGCCGTAATACCGTGCGGACTCGCTGAGCTGATGACCCAGCTTGCGCAGACCGTCGATCTCGGCCTGCGAAAACGCGCCGGGTTCGTAGACCACCGTGTCCGGCAGGAACTGATGGTGATAGCGGCCCAGCTTGACGATGTCCTGCGGCGAATAGCCATAGATGTAGGCCAGGGAGGCCAGCAGACTCATGCTGATGATGCGGCTGCCGCCCGGCGTGCCGAGCACCGCCACGCCGCCCGGCCCCTCGATCATCAGCGGGGTCATGCTCGACAGCATGCGCTTGTGCGGCGCGATCACATTGGCCTTGGTGCCGATCAGGCCATAGGCGTTCGGCGCCAGCGGCTTGGCCGAGAAATCGTCCATCTCGTTGTTCAGGAAATACCCGGTGCCCGGCGCCATGTAGCCCGAACCGAAGCCCAGGTTGATCGACAACGTGGCCGACACCCGATTGCCCTCGGCATCGATGATCGACAGGTGGCTGGTGGTATCGCCTTCGCGCAGGGTTTCGTTCGGCGGCTCCAGTTCGATACTGGGCGTGGCGCGAGCGAGTTCGATACCGTCCGCCAGCGCGTCGGTGTAGTCACGCGACAGCAGCTTTTCGACCGGAACCTCGACAAAGGCCGGATCACCCAGCCAGGCCGCACGATCCCGGTACACCCGCCGCATCGCCTCGATCATCTCGTGCCGCGCCAGCACCGGATCGTTCGGCGGCCAGTGCTTGCGACCGAGAATCTGGAATACCTGCTGGAACGCGATACCGCCCGCCGAAGGCAGCGGCGGCACGGTCACGCGATACGGCCCCGCCAGGAACACGATGGGCTTGCGCTCGACGATGCGATAGGCCTCCAGATCCTTCTGCTGCCAGATACCGCCATCGCGTCGCACGCCCGCGAGCATGCGCGCCCCGGTTTCGCCGCCGTAGAAAGCGTCGCGTCCGCCCTGTGCGAAGCGGCGCAGGGTCTGCGCCAAATCGGGCTGCACCAGGCGATCGCCGGCTTTCAGCGGGGTGCCGTTGGGCGCGAACACCGCCAGTGCCGCCGGGCTGAAGCGATCCACGTGGTCGATGATCGCGCCGGCCAGCTTCTCGTCGACCGGAAAGCCGTCCTGCGCCAGACGGATCGCCGGCGCCAGCAATTGCGCCAGCGGCAGCTCCCCGAACACGCGCGCGATGTGCACCAGCGCTGCCGGCTCGCCGGGAATGCCGGAGGCCAGCGGGCCATTGCGCGACAGCTCCGCCACCGGCTCGCCGTCGCGGTCCAGGTACATGTCACCGGTCGCGGAGATCGGCGCCACCTCGCGCCCATCCACGACCAGATCCAAATCATCGAATTCGCGATGGATCATCCAGAAGCCGCCGCCGCCCAGACCCGAACCGGTGGGTTCGACCACCGCCAGCGCCGCGCTCACCGCCACCGCGGCGTCGAAGGCATTGCCGCCCTGCGCCAGTATCTCCAGCCCGGCGTCGGTCGCCAGTGGGTGCGCGCTGGCCACGGCGTAGCCCGGCGGGCGTTTGGCTTCGGAAGTAGACGAGGCGGCAGGCGGCTCGGCCGCCAGCGCCAGAACCGGGAACAGCAGCGCGACCAGCAGGCCGCGAAAGGGATTGTTCAAGCCGTGTCCTTCTCGGCCGCCGTCAGGCGCCGGTATTTGGCCAGCAGTTGTTCTTGGGTTTCAGCGTGAGCGGGGTCCAGCGGAATGCAGGCGACGGGGCACACCGTCTGGCATTGCGGCTTGTCGAAATGTCCGACGCATTCGGTGCACAGGCCGGGATCGATCTCGTAGATCTCCTCGCCCTGGTAGATCGCCTGATTCGGACACACCGGCTCACAGACATCGCAGTTGATGCATTCGTCGGTAATCTTCAGTGACATGGCTAGTAGCCCACCCACTTGATAGCTACGGCTATCGCCAAGAACGACTTTCTCCCTCTCCCTCCGGGAGAGGGCTGGGGTGAGGGCGCCCGCCACATGCAGACTCGGCGTATCGATGAGCGCCGAGCGCCCTCATCGCCACCCCTTCTCCCGGAGGGAGAAGGGAGCATTCGCATGTTCGCCTCACACGTCATATCCGCATTCTTCTCATGGGAAGACCACCAGCACGCTTCGCGAGCGCTCAGTGGCCCGCGCCGATGCGCGCCAGCAGCTTGGGCACCACCGATTCCGGCACCAGTTTCTCGACCGGCGCGCCCAGCGCCGCCAGCTCCCGCACCAGCGAGGACGACAGGTGCGCATATTCGGGCGAAGGCGCCAGCAACACCGTATCCAAGGCCGGGTAGAGATCGCGATTCATCACCGCCATCTGCTTTTCGTAATCCACGTCCCCCACCGTGCGCACGCCGCGTACCAGCACGGTGACGCCGTGCGTGCGTGCGAAATCCACGACCAGACCATCGAAGCCCTGCACCGTGACGTTGGTGAGGCCGTAATGCTGGACCACACCTTCCACCAGCGCGATGCGTTCTTCCAGCGTGAAGCGTGGATTCTTGGACGGATTGAGTCCCACCGCGACGATCAGATTCGGGAACATAGCGGCCGCGCGACGAATGATGTCGGTATGTCCGTAGGTCACCGGATCGAAGGTGCCACTGTAGGCGGCGATGACGCTCATCGAATTATTGCCCCGTGTAGCAAACCAGTGCGTAGCTTACCTGACCGGCCCGCTTTTCCTTGAGCACTGTCCAGCCCGGCGGCCAGTCCGGCGCCGCCGCGCCGCGCCATTCGCAATAGACGCGATGCATGGACTTCAAATGCGCCGGCAGCGCCGCCAGCACCTGCGGCAGCAGTGCCGAGTCGTAGGGCGGATCGACGAACACCACGTCATAGCGCTCGGCGTCCTGTGCCAGAAAGCCCAACGCATCCCCGCCCACCAGCCGCGCGCGCGCCCCGGCGTCCAGCGTCTGCGTCGCCGTGCGCAAGCCCGCCAGCTGCGCCGCGCCGCGTTCCACGAAACTCACCCGGTCCGCCCCGCGTGACAGCGCCTCCAAACCCAGCGCGCCACTACCGGCGAACAGGTCCAGACAGTTCGCGCCGTTGATCAGCGGCGCCAGCCAGTCGAACAGCGTCTGCCGAACCCGGTCCGGCGTGGGCCGCACACCGGTTTCCGGATCGAATTCGACACGGCGCGAACGCCATTGTCCGCCGATGATGCGGAGCTGGCCTTGGGGTCGTTTCATGCGGCTTGGACGTCCGACTGTAGAAAGGCCGGCGAGACTACGCTCATACGCCGGCCGACTGAACCGTTCGGGCTCTCCGAATCAGGGATTCGGCGGGAATGTTCAATTGAGCGTTGAGCCCTTCAATCATCCGCAAGGTGAGCGGACGTGTTCTGTTGAGCACTTCGTAGACCCGATTCTTTCGACCGATCACGGGTACAAGGTCATCCACCGTCAGCCCCTGCTGCTCCATCCGGAACTTGATCGCCTCAACCGGATCCGGGAAGTCCATGGGGTAGTGCGCCCGCTCATAGGCCTCCACCAGCGTCACCAGAACATCCAGGCGATCGCCATCCGCCGTGCCAGGACCGGCAGTCATCAGGCCCTCGATCTCTTGCAGAGTTTCCTGGTAGTCGGCTTCGGATTTGATTGGCTTGATGTTCATGCTGATGACCTAGACGGTTTGCGCATCAACCGCGTCGTATTGTTTGTGCGTTCCGATGAATCGTATGTAGAGCACGCGGTACGGATAGTTGATCCAGGCCACGATCCGGTATTTGTTGCCGGCGATGTTGAACTCCACACGACCGTCTTTGAGAATGCTTGCGCTCGCGAATTGTGCTTTGACATCGCTCGGCGTCGCCCAATCGGCTCGGAGCACCTCCCGGTACCACGCCATCGTCGGCGATTCCGAATCGGTGAATTCAGGGGCATTCACCCAGAACGCCTTCAAGGTCGAAACGGCGATCACTCGCATCGTCCCAATTTAGTCCCAATCTGGGACCAAGGCAACTCCGTGATCGGGGCTTGCCATCAGCTCCAAGGCACTGCCGCACACTCCTGTGAATCGACTGGCCGCACAATCCACATGTCCCCAAATTGCATCTCACGAAGGATCGTCGATGCGCATACTGCGACTGCTGTCGATCGTAGCGCTGGCGTTCCTGCTGAACCCGTCGGCAGCGCTCGCCATCGACATTCCGGAATTCAGCCCGAAGGTCGTCGACCCGGACGGCTATCTCGCCTCCGTCGACAAGCAATTCGTCAACGAGGCGCTACAAGGGATACGCGAATCCAGCCACATCTGGGGCGCCGTGTTCATCATTTCGACGCTCGACGGCGAGCCCATCGAGAACGTCGCCGTCGAAGCCTTCGAACACTGGCAGCTGGGTCAGAAGGGCGCGGACAATGGCCTGTTGCTGGTTCTGGCCATGAACGACCACCAGTCACGCTTCGAAGTCGGTTACGGACTGGAAGGCGTCATACCGGACGTCGTAGCGCTGCGCGCGCTGGATGCCCACCTCGCGCCGAAATTGCGGGCAGGTGACACGGCAGGCGCCATCATGGACGCCTTCGAATTTCTGTCCCGCGTCGTCGCGCAAGACCCGGATGCGCTGCTCGAACTGGATCAGGCGCAAACCGCAATCCCCACCACCTGGAAACGAGGGCTCAGCCCTGGGCCGTGCTGCTGTTCGGCATCTGGTTCGGCTTCCCGATCCGCAATGCCTGGATGCGGCGGCAGCGCCGCAGACTGCTGAAACAGGACCCGTCCCTGTCCCTGGACGACCAGCACATCGTCAAAAGCAAAGGCACCACCCAAGCCTGGAAAGGCAGCTGGCTGGTGCAAGGCTTTCTTTCGATCAATCCGGGTGTCTTCGTGCTGCTCCTGTCCGCGGACTTCGTGGCCGGATTCCTGATCTGCGTATCCCTGATCCTGCTGATCCTGTTTCTGGTGGTCCACCTTTCCGCACGCCGATACGGTTCACCCGAACGCTACCGGCGCTTCCTGAGCAAAATCGCCCGGCAGCGCACACAGATGATCGAAAAGGGATTTCTCATCGAGAAGTCCCCCGGCGTCTACACCTACACGCCGACCTACCACGCGAGCGTGGCGGCCTCATCGTCCTCGAGTGGTTCGGGGTTTTCGTCGTCCTCGGGCGGCGGGCGTTCGGGCGGGGGCGGAGCGAGTTCAAGCTGGTAGCGGCGACAGCGGAATCGGCGACCCTTTTGCCGTCGGCTTAGCCCCCATGTCGATGTCATGGAGCCTCGTACGATAAATTGGGCAAGGGACAACCAAGGTCCTTGCCGACGCTTTGCGTCGCCAACGCCGCGACCGAGTTCAGGCATCAGGTAACGAATGAGCTTGGAGTGACCGCACAAACTAGCGCCGCGGCCTGGCCATCATCGAGGACTCGGTGAGCCGGCCTGACAAATGCATGGAAGTACTCCAAGCATCAAGCATCGCAAAGCGCCGCTTACTCAACCCGAGAAGAGACACTAGACATGGTTCTGACGGTATTTCGTTCACGCCTCAGGGAAGAGGCGAGCGCAGAGTATGCTGAGTTGGCATCCAGCATTGCTGCACTTGCCGAAACAATGCCGGGGTTCCGATCGCGCAGGGCCTATGTTGCTGAAGACGGTGAGAAATTGACCCTGGTCGAGTTCGAAGATGAAGCCTCGCAACGGGCCTGGGCACAAAATCTTGAGCACTTGGCGGCGAAGAATCTGGGTCGTGAGCGCTTCTATTCAGAGTACTCCGTCCAAGTCTGTTCGGTGGTTCGAGAATCCAGTTTCACAGCGCCCTGATCGTGGCCGCTATAGCGCGGCCCGACAAAGGCGTCGCGCCTGCTGATGGAACGTTTGATCGGGGGCACCGGGCAAACGCCCGGTGCCCAGGCCGCATCGCGAAGCTCAGAACGCGTACTGCCAACCCAGCGTCAGGCTGCTCTCGACCTTCAATTGCGGACCGTTGAGGTCTTGCCAGATCGGTACGAGGTATTCCAGTGCCAGTCGCTGACCCTGCAAGGCGCTCAGCGTTGCCAACAGGTTCAGCGAAAAGCCCAGGTCCAACCGTTCACCGCCCTGCCGCCTGGGGTCCGCTGTTTGTACGGGCGCGACGATTTTCGGGTCCTGTCCGTCGACGCGGCCCACCGACTGGGCGGCCAGGCGCACGGCCGAGCTGGCCTGCTCGGCCCAGGTCCAGCTCAACCAACCGCTGAGCTTGTGCTCGTCGCCCAATCGGTAATCCTCGTCGTTGTCCATGACGCGCAGGGTGGCGTCGTATTGGGCGCCCCAACCGAGCCGCGCCTGGTGGCCGGCATACGACAGGCCGGCGAGCAGATCGTAGCTGCCGGAGCCCAGCTGCATCGGATACGGCAGGCGCGGCGAGGGCTGCATGCCGTTGGGGGCAAGGATCTGATCCGATTCGGTGATCGAGCCCGTGGGCAGGCTCAGGCCGGCGCTCAGATGGATGCGCTGTGTGGATTGGTCGAGCAGCGAGACCAGCGCGGCAACGCGCGTATCGCCGAAACCGCTGCTTCGGGTGGTGAAGCGGCCCAGTTCGGTGGTGCCCGAACCACCCTGATAGGTGACATGGCGCATCGACTTGTCGATGTATGAACCCATGAGCATCAAGGTGAGCCTGTCGTTGGCGCCGTACATGGCGCCGAGCATGTGCATGTCCATGTCCATGTTCAGCGGCACCACGCGCAAGGTGGGGGGCTGCCCTTCCATGCCCGCGAAAGTGTTGGGTTCGGTGGTGACGATATCCTCAGGCGAAATGTCGTCGGTGCCGGTACGGTTGCCGTCCATGCTCATGTGCATGAAGCGGTAGGACAGCATCCATTCCCCGGCATGGTGAAAATGGTCGGCCATAACGCCGATCGGCGCATGGGAATCGACGCGGCTCCCGGCAACGGCGGGCGCGGACAATACACACAGCACGACTGCCGACACAGCCGTGCAAAAACGAATCGGTTTCATAGAAATCTGTTCCCTGGAACGAGGCCGCGACGGGCCTCGAAAATCTGCGCTTTGGCGCGATGACTGGCGGGGATCAGATGAAATGCGGCGGGCCTCGCGCCCGGGCAGCACGCGCTTCGAAGGGATGAAGCCGGGACAGAGGCGAGGCAAGCGCGAGGTGCAGCGCCTCGAATTTCGGAAGGGAGAAATGCTCCGGGATCAGCGCGGCACTGCTGCAATGCAGCTTGCAGCAATCTTCGGTGAGCGCGGCCTTGGGGCGGAGTTCAGGCGGCGCACTGGCCAGAATGCGCGCGACCAAGATCGGGTTGGCCTGCGTACCCGAGGCCCCGCAGAACAGTCCATTGCCCGCCGCAGGCATGGCGCGGCAAAGCGCGCTGGCCAGCAGACAGACAACGAGCAGGCTGTGGGCAAGGTTCCGCATTGCGGCGGGCAAGGTGCGAACAGGAGTTCGCCGGCAGTGTAGACGGATCAGGGGAAATGCGGACGAGCACTTCTCCCGCTGAGCAGCAAAAGCTTGTTTCGTGCAAAGGCGCGGAGACGCCAAGAACCGCTCAAGAATCAAAAGCCTTTAGGTCGGTCAAAGGCTTTTCTTCGCGCCTTTGCGTCTTTGCGCGAATCCCGCCTTGCGCTTTGGGAAATCAGGTCTGCGTGCCACCCACCGTCATCGCGTCGATCTTGAGCGTGGGCTGGCCCACGCCGACCGGTACGCTCTGGCCATCCTTGCCGCAGACACCGATGCCGGGGTCCAGCGCGAGATCGTTGCCGACCATGCTGACGCGACCGAGCGCGTCCGGACCGTTGCCGATCAGGGTGACGCCCTTGACCGGGCGCGTGACCTTGCCGTTTTCGATCAAATAGGCCTCGCTGGCGGCGAACACGAAATTACCGGAGGTGATGTCGACCTGACCGCCGTTGAAGCCGACCGCGTAGATTCCCTTTTCGACACTGGCGATGATGTCCGCCGGATCGGATTCCCCGGCGGTGAGATAGGTGTTGGTCATGCGCGGCATCGGCAGGTGCGCGTAGGACTCCCGGCGACCGTTACCGGTGGCTGCCATACCCATCAGGCGGGCGTTGGTCTTGTCCTGGATGTAGCCGCGCAAAATACCTTTCTCGATCAATACATTGCGTTGCGTGGGCGTGCCTTCGTCATCCACGCTGAGAGAACCGCGCCGGCCGGGAATCGAGCCTTCGTCGACCACGGTGCAAAGTTCGGACGCGACCTTCTGGCCGATCTTGCCGCTGTAGGCGGAACTGCCCTTGCGGTTGAAATCCCCTTCCAGACCATGGCCGACCGCCTCGTGCAGCAGCACGCCGGGCCAGCCGGGGCCGAGCACCACGGTCTGCGTGCCCGCAGGAGCCGCCACCGCTTCGAGCTTGACCAGGGCGACGCGCACCGATTCGCGCGCATAGTCCTCGGGGCTGCCGGATTCCAGAAACACTTCGTAGCCGTGGCGACCGCCACCGCCGGACGAACCCTGCTCGCGCTTGCCGCCGGATTCCACGACGACACTGACGTTGAGCCGGCACAGCGGACGCACGTCCGCGGCCAGGGTGCCGTCGCTGGCGGCGATCAGGATGATTTCGTAGGTGCCGGACAGGGACGCGATGACCTGGGAGACGCGCGGGTCGGCGCTGCGCGCGGCGGCATCGCAGCGGCGCAGCAGCGACAGCTTGTCTTCCACCGGAAGACTGTCCAGCGGGCTCGCGCCGACGTACAGCGGTGCGACGCTGCGCGCGCTCCAGGCCTGCACGCCGCCCTGCTGGCCCTGGCGCACGATGGCGCGCGCATTGCTGGCGGCATCGATCAGGGCCGGGGCGACGATCTCGTCCGAATACGCGAAGCCGGTCTTTTCGCCGGACTGGGCTCGCAGACCCACGCCACGTTCCACATGGTGATTGCCGGTGCGGATGATGCCGTCTTCCAGCACCCAGGATTCGGCACGCGTGTCCTGGAAATAGAGGTCGGCCGCGTCGATACCGGGGCGCATCAGTGCGTCCAGTGTGCGCTCGAGGTCGGCGAGATCCAGCCCGCCCGGCGCCAGCAGCGCGGAGCGGGCCCGGTCCAGGGAATTCTCAGGTGCGGTCATAGACGATTCGGCGATGGGTCAGCACCGGGAAGGTGCGACGCAGATTGAAGAGTTGTTCGCGGCGCAGTGTGGCGGTGACGATACCCACCCCTTCGGCGCGCTCGGCGATGACGGTGCCCCAGGGGTCGATGATGCAGCTGTGACCGTAGGTCTTGCGCCCGCCCGGATGCTGGCCGTGCTGGTTCGGCGCGATGATGAAGCACTGGTTCTCGATGGCGCGGGCGCGCAGCAAGGGCTCCCAATGGGCTTCGCCGGTGCGCTGGGTGAAAGCCGAGGGCACCACGATGATTTCCGCCAGGTCCCGCGACAGGCGGCGATACAACTCGGGATAGCGCAGGTCGTAGCACACGGTCATGCCGACGCGGCCGGCCGGCGTGTCCTGCGTAACGAAGCGGATGTCGCCCTGCTCGATGGTGGCGGATTCGCGGTAGCGATCCACGCCGTCTTCGCGGGCGACCTCCACGTCGAACAGGTGCACCTTGTCATAGTGCGCCGCCAGCTTGCCTTCCGGGCTGTACATGAGGCTGGCCGCCCAGACCTTGTCCTTGCGTTCGGGGACGGCCATCGGCAACGTTCCTCCGACGATCCACAGGCCGAGGCGCCGCGCCTGCGTCGCCAGAAAACTCTGGATGGCGCCTTCGCCCTGCGGCTCCGCAACGGAAAGTTTGTCGGTTTCCTTGGCGCCCATGAACGCGAAGTTCTCGGGCAGGACGGCGAGGACCGCCTTGGCGCGTGCTGCGTCTTCGAGCAGACCTCGCGCCTGCGCAAGATTCTCCGCCACATCGGCTCCGGTGCGCATCTGCAGCGCGGCGACTACGGGATTGGCTGTGCTCATGGGTTATTCAGTCGGGTCCAGTTGTCTGTTTTGCAAGTGGCGTTTCGGGCCAGCGCCCTCATTCTCCGCCGTCGATGCGATTCACCTGCGGATTGTCCCAGCTCCCGGTGAGGCGATAGCTGAGCTGGCTGGCCTGATCCAGCGGCTTGTCGAGCAGTTCCTGCGCCAGCAGCGCGATCACGGCCGCCGCAGGGCCACCCAGCAAGGCCGCCCCCAGCGTAACCCCGCCGGACACATCGGGAAACAAGGTTACCCGCTGATCATAGTCGCGAGCGGCCAGGCCGATATCGCCACGCATCTCGATCCGCACCGAGGGCGCTTCGATATCAAGGTCCGAAGTATGCGCCACGCCGTCGCCGAGATCGAAATTGCCGTCGATGCGATCGAAGGCCAGACCCTTGCCGACCACATCTCCGAAGTTGAGCGTGAGGCGGCGCGGCAGCGCGTAGAAACTGAACAGGCCGAGCACGCGCCCGGCGCCGGGTTCAACAGTGCGCATGCGACCGCGCTCGGCCTGCAGCGAGACCGTGCCGCGGGCCTGCGCCAGGCTCAGACCCTCGCCCGCCGAATCCCATGAGAGCTGCCCCTTGATGTTCGCCTGGCGGGCTTCGAGATTGGCCGCGTAGCCGAAAGCGGTCAGCGCGTCGGCGATCTGCGAACTCTTGATGTCAAAACCCAGGCCGGCCTGTGAAGTGTCGCCGGCACGGGTCCACTGGCCCTGCACCTGCGCCTGCAGAACCGGCGCATCGCTGCTGAACCGGTCGACCTTCTGGCCTTCCGGCAGGCGCGAGGTCTGCAAGACGACATGACCCAGGCTGATCCGGTTGAACGTGAGTGCGGCAACATCGACATCGAAGGTGGGGATCGTGGTGGGATCGAGCGGCTCGTGGTCGCGCGTGAAGTCCGGCGTCGGTGCTTCGTCGACGCGCGCCTCGTCGTCACTTTCGGTGCCCTCATCGGGCGTGCTGGTCACCACCAGGTGATCGAAGCGGGCCGTCATCACGCCTTGCTGATCGCTCGGATAGTTCAGGCTGCCGCTGGCCTGTTCGCTATCAAACTGCAACGCCCAGCCCTCGTCGTCGTGCAGGGCCCGTACCTGGGCATCCCGCACCCGGAAACTGCCGAAACGGATCGCAGCGACCGCCACGTCCAGTCGCGGATCGGGAATCGGCATGTCGCCATCGCCGGGTTCGTAGATCTGACCCCAGCCGCGAACATCGACGGAATCGACGCGCCCACCGACGAAGATTCCGGGCTCCGGCGTCTGTGGCGGCGCACCCCCAAACCAGATCTGCAAATAGTCCAGACGGTTCTTGGACTGCGCCAGCGTGGCCGACAGCAGATCGAAACCCGGATCTTCGCGCACGGCGGCAACGCGGCCGCGAACGCTCAGCAACTCGGCAAGCTGGGCCTCGAAAAGCACGCCTTCGCTGTCGTCCGGGCTCAGCGAGATCGTCAGTGGACCGGACTCGCCGGCGGGGCGATACAAGGGTTCCGGCAACTCGATCGTGGTGCCTTCCAGGCCGGAGCGCAGGACGAAAGGCTGGGTTTGCTCGACGCCCAGCCGGGTGCCGCCGCTCCAGTGAGAGCGACCACGAATCCTCGAACGTATCCACGGCGGCACGCGTTCCAGCAACACCGACTCGGCGCTCAGATCGAATTCGACCGACAGATCGGTGACGCCCGGCTCGGCCGGCGCCAGCGCGGCACTCAGCTCGATGTCCATCCAACGGCCGTGCAGGTCCTGCGCGCTGACGCCCGCGTTGTCGAACCGAACCTGCCCCTGAATCCCGGTGATGTCCTCGGGCAGACCGGTGACGCGCATCCGGCCCTCGTTGATGTCGATGGTGCCGGCCACTTCGGGTTCGGCACCGGCATCCAGTGGTACCTGCAGGCCCAGGCCGACCACGGTCGGACCGGCAGCATCGGTCTTGTCGAGCAGCGCCGACAGCCGCTCGCGCAGCGGCGTGCTGTCCAGCACCTGGTAGAAGCGTGCCGCATCACCGCTGATGCGTCCGTCGATCACCAGCCGGCGTTCGGAGAAATCCTCGATACGCGCGCTCAGCTCTTCGAGCTTGAGGCCGCGCAGGCTGCCGCGATCGCTTTTCACATTCAGGCCATTGCCGCGGAACGCGAGCGTGGCCTCCAGACCGTCTGCCGTCGGCCAGTCCGGCAGAAACGCGAGCTGGCCGCCGGCCACCTGCAGGTCCAGTTGGAAGCCCTCGGGAACCCGCTTCTGGCCGATGTCCGAAAACGGCAGGTCCAGACGCAGTTCGCCGTCGACCACGCGACCGCCGCGAATCGCGCGATCCAGCCAGTCGCGCAGGCTGGCATGCCATGCGATCGGCACCAGAGACTTCATCGGAACCACGTCATCGGTCTGCAGCGAGGTACGCAGTTTCAGCCGGGGCGTGGCGCGCTTTCCAGCGCTGGCGCCCGGCAACAGCAGCTCGCCTTCGCCGGCACCGGCCGCAGTCATCAACTGCCAGCTCAGCCCGTCCAGACCGATGCGCCAGCCACCATCGGCCGTTTGCGTCCAGTCGAGGCGGCCGCTCAGGGAATCGATCGTGATCGGATCGGCGAACAGGCTGGGCCAGGCGAACTCGGCCGGCGCAGGCTGCAGCTGCAGGCGCCCGCCGCTGTCATCGCCGCTGAGACCGCCGGTGATTCCGACGAAACGGCGCTCGCCGTCATCGACACCGGCGGCGGCCACCTCGGCGCGATAGCGATAGCGCGGCGCGCCATCGCCCAGCGACAGATTCATGACCAAGGAACGCAGATCGCCACGCAAACCGGCCAGGCGATCGGCGCCCCTGTCCTTGTGCAGCACGGCGAACAGGGGCGCAAGGTCGTCGAGCCGTACGAAGCCGAGATCGGCACGCCACTCGGTTTGCGCCCCATTGACGCTGCGGCTGAGCCGCCCGCGCGTGACCGGCCAAGGGCCATTGGGCCCGCGCAGACGCAGGGACTGCAGGTCCAGCCCCCAGGTTTCGGGTCCGCGTTGCCACTGGCCCTCAAGGTGGATATCCGACAGTTCGGCGCCGCTGCCATCGGCGCTGCGCGTTTCCAGGGACTCGAGATCGAGCGCGGCGCTCAACTGATCGAATCCGCCCCGCTGACTGGTGGACCCGCTGAAGCTGAGCACCGGCGCGCCGACCGCCAGGCCGGCGCCGTCCTTGATCCAAGGTCGCAGTACATCACCCAGCTGGAGGTCGCCGGCACTGGCCTCGGCGTCGAACTGCCATTGCGCCGGACGATTCAAGGGACCATCGAGATGAAGCTGAACTTGCAGATCGCGGCCGATGTCGGCCGGCATCTGCATCCGCAGCAGCAGATCGCTGGCGGTTTCGCCGATCTGCAGATCGGCTTCGCGCAGTTCGAAGCCACGCGGGCTCTGGCCGAACCACGGCTCGTTGCTGACCTCGACCACGCATCCCGCCAGGCGCACGCGCTTGAATCGCGCAAGCTCGTCGAGCAGCTTCTGCACTTCGACGCCGCCACTGCCCCGACTTTCGAGGCCGGACACGATCCAATGGCCGTCCGGCTGACGCTCCACAGCCAGTTGCAGGCCCGTAAGCGACAGATAGCGCGGTGTCACATCGCCATGCAGCAGACGCCACAGGCTGGTTCCGATCACCATCTCGCCAATGCGGACCGCCGGCTGTTCCGGATCGGCAGCGCTCATCACCACCAGGCGGTCGAGATCCAGCACCGGCGACAGCCCGCGCCAATAAAGATTCATTTCGCCGATGCGAATGTCGTAACCGGTGATCTCGCCGATCTTGCGTTCCAGGTCGTCGCGATAGCCCGGCAGCAGCAGCACCGCACCGCGGAACAGACCGGTGACGACGGCGGCGAGCACGATCAGGCCGGCGACCGTGCTGATCGTCCAGGTCCAGAGCCGGCGGCGGCTTTGCTTCACGGAGCGCTACCGGTTCCCGAACGCGGTCCGTTTTCGCACATTCCCGCGTCGTACGACATTCACAGGGGTACCACGTCAAAGTTGTCCTGCAGGTACAGGCTTTCTGCCTGCAGGCGGATCGGGCGTCCGAGGCTGGCTTCGAGCTCCGCCAGACCTACGGTCTGCTCTTCCATCAGCCGCGTCACGATCTTGGGCGCGGCGATCACCAGAAACGCCTTGGCCTCGAACTGCCGGGCCGAGCGCTGGATTTCACGGAATACCTCATGGCACACCGTTTCCACGGTCTTGACGTAGCCGCGCCCTTCGCAGGCTGGGCAGGGTTCGCACAGGATGTGCCCCAACGATTCGCGCGTGCGCTTGCGCGTCATCTCGACCAGCCCCAGCGGCGACACCGGGCACACCTGGTTGCGGGCTGGATCGCGCGCCAGCCCCTTCTCCAGTGCACGCATCACCTGAACGCGGTGATCCTCGTTCTTCATGTCGATGAAGTCGATGATGATGATGCCGCCGAGATTGCGCAGCCGCAGCTGGCGCGCGATCGCCTGGGCGGCTTCGAGATTGGTCTTGAGAATGGTCTCGTCGAGATTGCGATGTCCAGTGAAGGCACCGGTATTGACGTCGATCGTGGTCATCGCCTCGGTCTGGTCGACCACCAGATGACCGCCGGACTTGAGTTCCACGCGCCGATCCAGTGCGCGATTGAGATCATCCTCGACACCGTACAGGTCGAAGATCGGGGCCGCACCGTCGTAGTGTTCGACCAGCGAGGCCGCGTCCGGCACGAACCGCTCCGCGAAGGCGCGGACACGCCCGCATTCCTCGAAACTGTCGATGCGTACGCGGTCCACGTCGGTGCCGAGCAGATCGCGCAGGATGCGCATCGACAGCGGCAGATCGCCGTGAACCAGATCACCGGGCCTGGCGCTGCGCGCCTGTTCGCTGATCGAACGCCAGAGCTTGACCAGAAACCGCATGTCCTGCGCCAGCGCCTCGGCCGAGGCGCCCTCGCCGACCGTCCGAACGATCACGCCGTAGTCCGGCGCCAGCTCCGCGACCAGATCGGTCATGACGCTTTTCAGGCGTTCGCGCTCGGTCTCGTCCTCGATCCGTGCGGACACGCCGACGTGCCTGTCGAACGGCAGCAGCACCAGATAGCGTGACGGCACCGAGGGCAGCGTGGTCAGCCGCGCACCCTTGGTGCCCAGCGGGTCCTTGAGCACCTGCACCAGCACGTCCTGGCCTTCGTGCAGCAGCTGATTCACCGGTGGCGGCACGACCGATTCGCCGTTTTCGCCACTGCCGGACTGCACCATGTCACCGACGTGCAGAAACGCCGTGCGGGCCAGCCCGATTTCCACGAACGCGGCCTGCATGCCCGGCAGGACCCGGTTGACGCGTCCCTTGTAGATGTTGCCGACCACGCCCTGGCGCGAGGCACGCTGCACGTAGGCTTCCTGCACGACGCCGCCATCGACCAGCGCGACGCGAGTCTCCTGGGGCCCGATGTTGACGAGGATTTCGGTACTCACGGCGAATTCGGGGGCGTAGTCGGAGGCTGAGTGGTAAGGGTCAGGGCATCCAGCAGCGCGGCGGTCTCGAACAGCGGCAGACCCACCACGCCACTGTAGCTGCCATTGATCGAGCGTATCCAACGCGCGGCGTAGCCCTGAATCGCGTAGGCACCGGCCTTGCCGAGCGGTTCTCCGGTTTCGGCATAGGCGATCGCCGCTGCCTCGGAAATCGGACCGAACTCGACGGTGGTGACGGACAGCGCGGTGCGCAGCTCGCCGCCGTGTACGATCGCGACGGCGCTGCACACCTGATGCTCGCGCGCCGACAGCCGCAGCAGCATTTGCGCGGCATGCTCGGGATTCGGCGGCTTGCCGAGTATCTCGCCGTCGATCGAGACGTCCGTGTCTGCCCCCAGCACCACCGATTCGGTACCTGCACGGATAGCGCCGGCGCGCGCCTTGGCGGCGGCGACGGACACCGCGTACTCGATCGGAGACTGGCCCGGGCGCGGCACCTCCGGAACATCCACGTCGAGAACGGCAAAGTCCACGCCGAGCTGGCGCAACAACGCCTGTCGGCGTGGCGACTTGGATGCGAGTAGGACTTTGGTCATGACGTCATCGGGCGGCGCACGGCGCGTCGCAGCGTTCATGACAGCGTAACAAGTTGCGAAGGCGCGTGCCGCGTGACGCCGGCCTACCCTCGCCCGCTTGCGGAAATGGGGGGACCGCTCGCCAATGCGCGCGGTGGGTGAAGGGGAACGGCCATGCCGCAGGCCGATTCATTCTGCGGAGTGCCGCTTGGCGGCATGGCCGTTAGAAGCAGGACATGACTACGGCTCGCCCCAGATTTCCTCAAGGCGCTGATCGCGTCCGCAGTTCCAGCGGTAGAACTTGTAGCGAACCGCGTTTTTCTTGTAGTAATCCTGATGATAGTCCTCCGCCTCGTAGAACGGTCCGGCCTGGCTGATCTCGGTTTCGATGCGTTCGAAACGACCACTGGCCTGCAGCGCCTTGAGACTGTCCTCGGCGATCTGCTTCTGCTCGGCGTCCTCATAGAAGATCGCGCTGCGGTACTGACGACCGTGATCGCAGAACTGCTGATCCTTGACCGTGGGGTCGATGGTCCGCCAGAAATGCTGCACGAGTTCCGAATAGCTGATTTCGTCGGGGTGATAGCTCACGCGCACCGCCTCGGCGTGCCCGGTTGCACCGGCGCTCACCTGCTTGTAGCTCGGATTCCTGACGTCACCGCCAATGTAGCCGGACACTGCCTCGACCACGCCATCGAGCTTCTCGAAGTCCGACTCCGTGCACCAAAAGCAGCCGCCGGCAAAGATCGCCGTCGCGGTCGCCTCCTTGGCGATGCCCGGCACCGCCATCAGCGTCATTGCCAGGTTCGCCAGGGCAATGCCGGCGAAGCGGCGCACCCGGCCCGGGCGCAGGTTCATGAGCGCAGGTCCGGCAGCGTCTCGCCGTCCGGCACGAACTGCAAGGCCAGACCGTTGTTGCAATAGCGCAGTCCGGTGGGTTTGGGGCCGTCTTCGAACACGTGACCCTGATGCCCACCACAGCGCGCGCAGTGGTATTCGGTGCGCGGCCACACCAGCTTGAAATCGCGCTTGGTGTCCACCGCATCCGGCAGCGTGTCGTAGAAGCTGGGCCAGCCGGTGCCGCTTTCGAACTTGAAGCGGGCGTCGAATAGCGGCAGGTAGCAGGCCGCGCAGATGTAGGTACCGTCACGCTTTTCCTTGTTCAGCGGGCTGGTGCCGGCGCGCTCGGTGGCCTCCTTGAATAGTACCTCGTAACGCTCGGGCTCGAGCAGCTGTTTCCACTCGGCCTTGGGTTTGTCTATGGGCGTCATGTCGCCGGTCCTCGGGGTTGCGGGTTGGGAGGTGTCGTCAGCGCGAGCCGGGGCTATACCGACGATCAAGCCCGCGCCGAGGACTCCCAGGAAATTTCTGCGGTCCATGATGCGTCCTCTTCGGGTTTCAAGTACATCTACGCATTAGAACCGTATGCGGATGCAGGGTTGCGGTCCAAGCGTCCGTGTTTTGTGTCGGCGCTACCAATCGTGTGGATGACGAATCACTGCCGCCAGGCGGCGAACGCCAGACAGATCCAGCCGGCAATCATCGCCAGACCGCCGAATGGCGTGACCGCACCGAGCACGCGAATTCCGGACAGCGCCAGCGCGTAAAGACTGCCTGAGAAGACCACGATTCCGGCAATGAACAGGCAGGCCGCCACGCTCAGCAAGGTCGACGGGCGCTGTGCGGCAAACAGCCCCACGGCCAGCAGCGCGAACACATGATAGAACTGATATTCGACGCCGGTACGCCAGATCGCGAGCATGTCCGGCTCCAGGCGCGCACGCAGGGCATGGGCGCCGAACGCGCCGACGATGACTGCCAGCGCGCCCAGCGCGGCGGCCACGGTCAGGATCGTGCGCGGACTCATGCGGCGGCCCTGCTTTCGCTGGAGATGACTTCGAAGCTGATCCCCGCGCGCTGCAGCCGGGCGATCAGCGCATCCCCCATCGCCGCGGCGGTGGTGAGCTGACCCGCGCGTTCGGGAAGCTCGTCGAACGCGAGGCACAAGGCCGATTCGGCCAGCATTTTCGAGGTTTCGCCGTAGCCGGGGTCGCCGCCGCGCACGTCCACGACGACGCGCGTCTTTGCCGCGTCCTTCGCCTCACCGTAGAAGCGCACGCGAAACCATCCCTTGGCGCGCTGCTCGGCCGACGGGCCGTCCCCGGACTTGCGCTTGGACAGCAACCAGTCCCGGCTCGGCCCGAACTGTGCGGCCACGAACAAGGCCCCGGCACCACCGATCAGCGCACCCACGGAGTGCAGTTTCTTGACCTGCACGAAATGCGCGTAGCGGAAATCCGGCCCGTAAACGTCCAGTGCACGCGCCGATCGCTTGACGATCTGCGGGTCCACCGAGGGGAACGGCACCACCCAGGTGTCGAGTTCATGCTTGAACTGGACCCCGCCGCCGGCATCGCCGACACGGCGTCTGGACTCCGGGTCGCGCTCGCGCGCCACGCGCGCATGCCGTACCTTGGAATAGTCGCGCATGCGCGAAAACGCATGAATCGCCGAATGATAGGTGCCGCTGGAGAAGGTGCCGCCAGCGCGCACATAGCCGCGCACCGTCAGCGGCACATCCGGCGGCAATTGCTGCACGGTGTAATAGGCGCCGAGGTCATGCGGAATGCTGTCAAATCCGCAGCAATGCACCAGCCGCGCGCCGGACTTGAGCGCGGTGTCCTGGTAGCGCAGCCACATGGTATCGACGAATTCCGGTTCGCCGGTAAGGTCCACATAGTCGGTCCCGGCTTCGGCGCAGGCGGCCACCAGGGTTTCGCCGTAGAGGATGTATGGGCCCACCGTGGTGATGATCACACGCGCCGATTCGGCGAGCGCGCGCATGCCGTCTGCGTCGCCGATGTCGGCATCCAGCAGCGGCAGCTCGGCGCACAGGGGATCGATCGCCGCCAGCGATTCGCGCACCGCGGCCAGCCTGGCCGGATTGCGCCCCGCCAGCGCCCAGCGCAGGTCCTTTCCGCCCTCGCGCGCCAGGTATTCGGCGGTGAGGCGGCCGGTGAATCCGGTGGCTCCGAACAGGATGATGTCGTAGTCGCGGTTGGTGTTCTTCATGTTTGAGTTCCTTCAAAGCAGTCCGTCGAGGCGCGGCAGACGCAGGATGCAGTGCACCGCCTCGTCCACCGTCAGCCGGCTGGTATCGATCGAGGCCTGCGGACTCAGTGGCGCCTCGTACGGATCGTCGACGCCGGTGAAGCCCTTGATCTCGCCGCGTCGCGCGCGTCGATAGAGTCCCTTGGGGTCGCGCGCCTCGCAGACCTGCGGCGGCGTCGACATGTGAATTTCGTAGAAATGGCCAACCCGGCGCACACGCTCGCGGGCATCCTCGCGGGCGCCGCGATAGGGCGCGATCACTGCACAGATGCAGATGCCGCCGTGACGTGTGACTTCGGTGGCAACATAGCCGATCCGGCGCACATTCAGTTCGCGATCGGCGCGGGTGAAGGTCAAGCCGGACGACAGCATTTCACGCACCACATCGCCGTCGAGTATCGTCGAACTGCGCCCGCATTCGCGTTCGAGATGCTTCTGCAACGCAGCCGCCACAGTGGACTTGCCGGCACCCGGCAATCCGGTCAGGAACAGGGTGAAACCCGATGCAGGCATAAACGCGGAACCGTATCAGTAGGTAGTCGACCGATTATCGCAGTGCGCGGCAATGCGTGTCGGAAGCCCCGATCCGCTCAGTTGAGAAAACCGCGCTGACCGTTCTGCACGTCCGTCACCCGCCCATTCTCCAGGGTGACCTCGCGTTGCAGGTAACTGGAGCCGAAATCGTAAAGCCAGCGCTCGCGATAAACCTGGCGCACGGTCCAGTCATGCGGGCCGCCTGGATAGGCATGGTGATAGCGATGCTCGCGTGACGGGGCCAGCAACTGCGTCGCCTCCTGCGCATCCGGCTCGCCGCAGCGCGCGAGCAGACGGTATTTGGACACGCCCTCGACGATTTCGGCTGGTTGGCAGGTGGCGCCGCGGCGCGTCGAGAAACCGTAGCCGTCGCTGTCGATGCGGCTCAGGCGGCCGTTCGAGAAATGAAGAATCCGCAGCAATTGGTTGGCGCCGAAGTTGTAGGTCCACTCCTCGTCGTCGGCAACGATCCGACCCCGCACTTGGTAGCTCCAGACGTCGCGATAGTCCGGCTCGCCGCAGACCGCCTCGACTTCGAGCGCACGCGCGCCGGTGGAGACGATGCGCGAACCGCAACGCAGGCTGTCTGCGGCCATCGTCGGCGCTGGCAACACCACGACCAGACACAGGGCCGCCAGCCGCAGGAAATACGGGTTCGGGCATGGAATGGGAACGGCTCCCCGGACGACATCTTGCAAGCGACCTTGAACCGGTAGACTTTCGCGAAACTTAACCGCGCTTTTGCGGTCACTGATGCATCCTCGACGAAGCACGAACATGACTCCTTTCTCGCGCCTGTTCGGCGCACTGACCATTGCCATGCTGGCGCTGCCCTGCGCGCCGGCCCTGGCAGCGCCGGTACTTCTCGACCATATCGAAGCCGAACTGGTCTCGGAGGTCAATGCGGCCCAGGCTGGAGCCGAGGGCGGTTCGGAGTTCTGGGTGGCGCTGCGGCTGCGGCCCGATGCCGAATGGCACACCTACTGGCGCAACCCCGGTGACTCCGGCCTGGCAACGCGTCTGCAATGGACCTTGCCGGAGGGCGTGTCCGCCGGCGAGATTCACTGGCCCTATCCGCACCGTGAAGCGCTCGGCGAGCTGACCAACTACGGTTACAGCGGCGAAACCCTGCACCTGGTCCCGATCCGGCTGCCGGCGGACTGGCCGGCCGGCAAGCCGGTGGAACTTCAGGCCCGCGCCAGCTGGCTGGTGTGCCGCGACATCTGCATCCCCGGCGATACCGAACTGTCGCTGGAAGTGCCGACACATTCGGACGCCAATACACCCGATCCGATCTGGGCATCGTTCTTCGTGCAGACCCGCGCTCAGTTGCCGGTCGACGTGGACTGGCCCGCCCGGTTCACGGTGAGCGACCCTGACATCTCGATCGCCGTGGACGGCATCACCGTCGCCGCCGACACTGAGGTCGATTTCTTCCCGTTCGCCAACGACTTGGTCAACCACGCGGCAGCGCAACGCTTTGCCCGCGATAGCGGCGACACCCTGCGCTGGAGCCAGACGCTCAGCGATTATTTCGTCGAGGCGCCGCAACCGATCGAAGGCGTGCTGGTGATCCACGATGGCGAACCGGCCCACGCATATCGCATCCGCGCCACACCGGGCAGCGTCGCGCCGGTCGAGGCCGCGATCAACGGCCACAGTGAAGCAAGCGAGGCTGTGCCCGACGGCACAGACGCAAGACCGACCGATGCCAGCACCCTGGGCTTTTTCACCGGCCTGGTTTTCGCGTTTCTCGGCGGCCTGGTCCTGAACCTGATGCCCTGCGTATTCCCGGTGCTGTCGATCAAGGCGGTTTCGCTGCTCGAATCCGATGAGGATCGGGGCGGACATCTACGCCACTCGCTGGCCTATACCGGGGGCGTCCTGATCTGCTTCGCGATACTGGCCGGCGTACTGCTCGGACTGCGTGGCGGCGGTGATGCCGTCGGCTGGGGGTTTCAGCTCCAGCAACCGCTGTTCGTCGCGGCACTGGCCTACCTGTTCTTCGCAATGGCGCTGTCGTTGTCGGGCCTGGTCCACTTCGGGACGCGCTGGATGGGCGTGGGTCAGTCCCTGACCACGCGCGGCGGCCTGCGCGGTTCGTTCTTCACCGGCGTGCTCGCGGTGGTGGTGGCCAGCCCCTGCTCGGCACCATTCATGGGCGTGGCACTGGGCTACGCCTTGACTCAGCCGCCGGCGATGGCGCTGACCGTCTTCCTGGCGCTGGGCCTGGGCCTGGCCTCGCCGTTCCTGCTGATCGGACTGGTGCCGGCACTCGCACGCCTGCTGCCGCGTCCCGGCGCATGGATGGAGTCGTTCAAGCAGTTCATGGCCTTTCCGCTATATCTGACGGTGGTCTGGCTGCTGTGGGTGCTCGGTGGATTGACCGACCGCAGCGGCATGGCGCTGGCCGGAATCGGCTTGGTGCTGGTCGCCTTCGTCGCCTGGCTGTGGCATCGGCCCGGGCCGATGGCGCTGGTATTCAAACTGGCCGCGGCCGCCGGCGCCATCGCGGTGCTCGCGCATCCGCTGGTGCGCACGGTGTCGCCGCCGTCCCAGGCCGGCGCGGAGCAGCACGCCGAGTGGCAGGCCTATTCCCCGGAGCGGCTCAGCGCCGCCCGCGATTCCGGTCAGACCGTGTTCGTGAATTTCACCGCGGACTGGTGCATCACCTGCAAGGTCAACGAACGGGTGGCGCTGTCCAGCAGTCGCGTCAAACAGGCCTTCGCCAGCGACGCAGTGGTTTATCTCAAAGGGGACTGGACACGGTCCGATCCTCTGATCACCGAGATGCTGGAACGCTACGGCCGCAGCGGCGTACCGCTGTACCTGCTGTTCCGCAACGGTGGCGAAGCCGAAGTGCTGCCGCAGCTGCTGACCCCCGACATCATCATCGATTCACTGCAAACCGGTGCAAACTCGTCCTGAGTCCGCACCTCTTTTGGAGCCCGATCATGTACAGCATCAATCAGACGATCCGCTTTGTCCTGGCAGCCGTGATTCTGAGCGCAAGCGGCGCCGCCCAGGCCGTCGCCGACGTCGGCGCGGCCGCCCCGGATTTCTCGCTGCCGGACAGCAATGGCGCGAGCCGCAGCCTCTCCGATTTCGAAGGCCGGTATGTGGTACTGGAATGGACCAACGACGGCTGCCCGTTCGTTCGCAAACACTACGGCAGCGGCAACATGCAGTCCCTGCAGAAGGAATACACCGCCAAGGATGTCGCCTGGCTGTCGATCATCTCCTCCGCCCCAGGCGAGCAAGGCCATGTCAGCGGCGCCGAGGCCAATGCGCTGACCGCGGAACGTGACGCCGCACCGACCGCGGTGCTGCTCGATCCTAGCGGCGATGTCGGCCGCGAATACGACGCCAAGACCACGCCGCACATGTACATCATCGATCCCAAGGGCACGCTGATCTACGCCGGCGGCATCGACAGCATCCCATCCGCCAATCCGCAGGACATCGAAAAGGCAATGCCCTACGTCAAGCTGGCGCTGGACGAGGCGATGGCCGGCAAGCCAGTCAGCCAGGCTCAGACGCGGCCGTATGGCTGTTCGGTAAAATACTGAGAGGATCGGCCCGACCCGAACTCCGGCAGCCAACAGCGGGTCGGTGCAGGTTCAGCTGGCGGGGATAGGCTTGGAGGAGAGTCTTCCCTGCTTTGATAACGACAACCGGAGGCACAGGCATGCTCCGTTTACGGATTCCGCGTCATTACCTCGACGCACAAGGGCTGTCGCTGTTCGCGCCGGCCCGGCCGTCCGCCCGCGCCCCGAAACAGCGAGGCGCTCCCGATCTCGGGGTCAATCTGCTGATCGCTCCGACAGACGCCGCCAGTGATGATGGGCGCTTGGTGCGGCATGTCTCGGCGATGGTGACTCGCGGTGCTCAGGCCGTGACGCCGCGCTCAATCCACATCGACGCGCGCAGGCTGTCGCCGTCTCCGGGTGCCGGCTTCGAGATTCCGGCCAAGCCGCTGGCGGCGGAAATGCTCGGGCAGCCGATCACGCGCTATGGCACCGAAATGCCGTTCGCGCCGGGGCTTTATCACATGGACATTGCCATCGACGACGAAGTGGAAGCACAGTTCGTGGCCGAGATTCGCTGAGGGTTCCAGAGCGCAGCAACAAAAAACGCCGGCTGACGCCGGCGCTTTTTTTGTCCAGGCGCCGCAGTTTCAGACTGATTGAAGCCGCAACAATCTCACGCGCTTGCGCTGCATGCGCAGGGATTCTTCCAGATGCGCCAGACGACGGCGGACTTCGCTGTTCTCCCAGGTGTCCGCGATCTGCTTGCGCGCCGCCTCGAAACGATCGGTCTGCAGCGAACGCCATTCGCCCATGATCGCACCGAAGGCTTCGACCTCATGTTGCAACAGGGTCTGCAGCGCCTGCAGACGGGTCGGATGGTGGTTGCAGCCTTCAAGGCCCAGCCGGGCTTCGGCGAACTGCCGCTCCAGCATGGCGCGCTGTACCAGGAATTCCGGCACGCGCTTGAGATTCCAGGCCAGCCCCAGGGTCGAACAGCCGTAGATCAGCCATTTCGTGGGATCGAACTGCCACCAGCGAATGCCGTTGCGGTAGTCCCACTGAAACAGGTGGTGATAGTTGTGATAGCCCTCGCCGAAGGTCACCAGCGAGATCAGGTCGTTGTCACGCGCCGAATTCTCGAGGGTGTACGGCCGGCGGCCCCACCAGTGCGCGGCGGAGTTGATGAAGAACGTGAAGTGATGGTTCAGCACGATGCGCAGCAAGCCGCCCAACAGCAGGAAGCCCCAGGCATCGCCGAAAGCGGCGCCGACCAGCAGTGGCATGCCGATGTTCATGAACAGGGCCAGACCCAGGTAGTGCTTGTGCTGGAACGCGAGCAAAGGATCCTTTTCGAGATCCCGCACATTCGACAGGTCCAGCTCGGCGCTGGGATAGTCACGCAGCATCCAGCCCATGTGCGCGAACCAGAAGCCGCGCCGGATCGAATACGGATCAAGGTCGACGTGGTCCACGTTCTTGTGGTGCACGCGGTGCAGCGATGCCCAGATCAGGGTGCTGTTCTGCAGCGACATGGCTCCAAACAGCATCAGCGGCAGGCGCACCAGCCAGTGGGCTTCGTAAGCGCGATGTGACCACAGGCGGTGATAACCGGCGGTGATCGACATACCGGTGGCGCCCATGAAAAAGGCGGCGCCGATCCAGGCGGCCAGGCTGAAGTCATGCGTCAGCGCGTACCACGGCAGTAGCGTCAGCACGAGGCCATGGGTCAGGCCGAACATTATGATGGCGGGCCAGTTCAGAGGGCTGTTGGCGAAGCCCCGTACCACATCAGTCATCAGGATTCTCGATAGAGACAGTGCGCGATGGCTGCGCGTTGGTCATGCCGGGCGGCGCGACCCCCGGCCCAATTTGGGCCGATATTCGGAAGAGTAGCCGAGTCTGCGTCCCCGCAAAAGCTTCCGCATGTGACAAATGCGACAAATGCGACGAGCGGTGCTCAGCAGCAGAGTAGAGCTCACCATAACGTGAATCACGCGCAGCGTGATGCCGACCTACCCTCGCCCGCTTGCGGGAGAGGGGGAACGGCCCTGCCGCAGCAGGTTCATTCTGCGGGGTGCCGCTTGCGGCATGGCGGTTAGAATGCGCGCCACCGATTTGGTTCCCTGCGCCGGCTCGATACCGGCGCGACATCTCAATCCGGAGTCCTACATGCGAATTCTTCACACCATGCTGCGCGTGGGCGATCTCGATCGCTCGATCGCGTTCTACCAGGATGTACTCGGCATGCAGTTGCGCAGCCGCAAGGATTTTCCGGGTGGCGAGTTCACCCTGGCGTTCCTGGGCTTCGAGTCGGACCCGAACGGTGCCGAAATCGAACTGACGCACAACTGGGGTCAGCGCGACTATCAGCTAGGCGACGCCTACGGCCATATCGCCGTCTCGGTCGACGATGCGGCCATGGCCTGCGAACGGGTACGAGCGCGCGGCGGCAAGGTCACGCGCGAAGCGGGTCCGATGAAACACGGCAGCACCGTGATCGCCTTCGTCGAGGACCCGGACGGCTACAAGATCGAGTTCATCCAGGGCGCGTAGTCCCGTTCACAGGGCCACGATGGTACGCGACACGTCGCTGACCAGGCCCTGCTCCAGAAGCTGGTTGATCGCCAGTTCGACCGCGCCGTAGGTTCCCGACAACAGGCTGGTGTCGCCAAGCGACTGCTCACGCACGCCCGGCAGTGCCGGCAGTTCGCCCTGCGTGCGGCAGATCGCCAGTGCGCGCAGCTCCGGGGCGTCGATTGGAAAGGTGCGAACGCCATGGACGTGATGCAGCCGCATCAGCACCTGCTCGACCATGCGGCACTGCCGCGCGGTGCCGCGAAATGCGACGAGAATGCGTGGCAAAGAGTGACTGGTGTCGGCCACCAGCGCCTTGATCGACAGGCCGCGATGCGCGAACACCGCGGCGATCGAGTGGACCACGCCGGGCCGTTCGGCGACCTCGCACAGATACACCACATCCTGCAGCGATACGGCCTCGGTCATTTGAGCCACTCCTTGAGCTGCTGCTGAATGATGCGCGCTGAACCGAACAGATCCGAACGCTCCTGAGCATTCAGTTCCAGGTCGGTGACCTGGGACCAGCCGCGCAGATCGCAGACCACGGGCACGCCGAGCACCCCGGCCGGACCGTCCCAGTCGTCCTCGGCCAGGCGGACCTGCGCGGGGATCACGCTCTGCCCGCCGCCGAGCAGTTGCTCGCACAGCTCGGCCGTCACCGCCGCCGTGGAAATCGCGGTCTTGGCGGTGGAGATATGCGTGACCAGCGGCAACAGCACGGCGCGCAGGTCCGGCGCCATGGCTTCGGCGTAACGGAAGGCGGCCTCTACCTCGCCGTCGCCGACGAGTTCCTTCAGGTGCATCTTCTCGCGCGTCAGTGCAATCGCGAAATCGCCGGGCGCACGGCCACCGATCAGGCGCTCCCGCACCACGCCGACCTCGGCTTCGTCGTAACCATAGATCCACAACTTGCTGAGGATCGGCACCAGCGCGTCGCCGTGTTCGCCAAGCATGTAGGCCGAGATGCGTTGACGCCGCACACCCAGATCGGCGGCGATTTCGCGGCGCAGACGCATGCTGTCCTGATAGGCGCCCATACCGATCACGCGCGCCGCGCCGAGATGGCGCGCGAACACTTCGACCCCGAGTTCCACCGGATTGGTCACCATCACCACCAGTTCCTGGCCATGGCCGCGTTGCGCCAGCACGCTGGCGTAGCTTTCCATGACCTCGGCATTGATCCGCGCAAGCTCCAGGCGGCTGACCATCTGACGCCCGGAGGTCGGCGCGGTGGCGCCGGCCGTGAACAGGATGAGGTCGGCGGCGACGTCCTCGGGGGCCAGTGCGACATCGATCTCCGGCGTGATTTCGGCATAAGCGTCGTACAAATCAGCGCGCAGCCCGAACAGGGCCTGGGCCGAGGCGCCGCCACGCCGGCCGACCAGTTGCAGGCGCTGGCGCGGCGACAGCAGCTTGCGCGCCACGATCTGGACCGCCAGGGCGCGGCCGACGTCGCCATTGGCGCCGATGATTGCGATGTCCATTCAGATCCTTGCGAAACCGCTGCGGCGTGAAACGGCAGAGCGAGCAAGAACGGGGCCACTGCGCCGCCCACGGCGTCCACCAGCATCAAGCATTTGGGGAACATCGCCGATTGATCGCGATTTCATGCAGTGTTTAGCAAAAATCACCTTTTGAATTCCAGGAAATTATTGTAGGTGCCTGATTTTACTGGAATCCCGTATGGCCCGTCGCTTGCAGTATTGCTGGCACAGTCCCTCGCGGACCTTACCGCAACCACGGGAGTACACCACCATGAGCCGCATTTCGAATCTTGCTGCCGCCGCACTGCTGCTGGCGACCGCCTCCGCGCCCACGCTCGCCGCTAGCCGGGCTTCCACGGCAGAAATCTGTGATTACCGGCTCGACTACGCGGTTTCGCTGCAAGGCGATATGTTGCGCCTCACGCGCGAAGGCGAGGACATCGAAATTCATGGCGATCGCCTCAGCATCGGCGGCGAAACCGTCACCCTGGATCATGCGCAGCGTAAGGCACTGGTTCGCTATCGCGAATCGGCGGCGCGGCTGGTGCCCCAGGTGTCGGAACTCGTGCATGAATCGGTGTGGCTGGGCATCGAAGCCGTGGAACTGACGACGCGCATGCTGGCGGGCGACGATCCCGACGAGGTCACGCTCGATTCCGAACGGTATGCCGCGCTGCGTACCGCGCTTGATGCTCATTTCGGTCATGACCACCTGGCGCCGGGAACCCTCGACGGCGAGGATGACACGCAGTTGCAAGCCCGCATCGAGGAAATCGTCGCAGCACTCGGGCGCTCTCTCAGCCACGGTGTGGCCGATCTGGTGGTGGCCGCCCTGTTCGATGCCGACGGCGTGGAAGCCCGCGCGGCGCGGGTCGAGTCCGAGGTCGAAACCCGCATCGAGTCGCGCGCCGAGCGCCTTGAACAAGGTGCCGATGCGCTGTGCGGCGAGGTGGAGGCGCTGGATCGATTGGAACAGCGGATCGGCCACTTCGATGCGCTGCGCCCGAATGGGTTTTCGATCTGAGGGCCTTGGCACTGCGTACCCATCGCCGGCGTCGACGGATACACTCGGCGCTGTGCAAAAAAGTCTGGAGGACGCATGCCCGTAGCTTCCACAGAGGAGCCGATTGCCGCGCCGTCACTGGCCTTGCTGTTGCTGGAGCTGCGGGTGTTCATGGAATTGCCGCGCTTCGTCGCCACCAGCCTGTCCGTGGAGAATCTGCCACGTGGCAAGGGACAGCCGATCATGATTGTTCCCGGCTTCGGCGCCAGCGACCTGAACACGGCACCGCTGCGCTTGGCGCTGCGACGCCTGGGCTACTCGGTATTCGGCTGGAACCAGGGCGTCAACGTGGGCATGCGCCCCCGCGTGAAACAGGCTCTCACGGCCGAGCTGCGCGAACTGCGCGACCGCTACGAGGACAAGATCACTCTGATTGGCTGGAGCCTGGGTGGCGTCTTCGCGCGCGAAATGGCCCGCCATCAGCCGGAATGCGTGCGTCGCGTGATCACTCTGGGCAGCCCCATCAACGGCGATCCGGAAGCGAACAACCTCAACACCCTGTTCCGTCTGGCCAATCTCGGCAAGCCGCTCAAGACCGATCTTGAAGGCTTTCGCCGACGCATCGTCGCGCCACCGGTGCCGTGCGTGGCCATCCACACCAAGACGGACGGCCTCGTCGCCTGGCAGTGCTCACTCGAGGAACCGGCCGAGAACACGCGCAACATCGAAGTCCACGGCAGCCACATGGGACTGGTCTACAACGCACAGGCTCTGGCCGCCATCGCCGGCATACTGGCGGAACCGGTACCAGACTCAGTCGAATAGCGCGTGACGCCACTGTGGCCAATCGACGGTGGCACCCTCCTGAACGTCCTTGAGTGCCGCGCAGAGTTCGGTCACGCAGTCATCCTGCGCTGAAAAGCGGATGCTGCGCTCGGCGTCCCCGATTTCGTCGATGGCCGCGACACGCGCGGCCGTGCCGCAACCGAACGCCCCGCCGAGTTCACCGCGCTGCTGCGCGACCGCAAGATCGTCGAGGCTGATGTCGCATTCGACCGCATCGAGCCCCGATCGGCGCGCCATCTGCAACAGGCTGTCGCGCGTGATGCCGGCCAGAATGCAGCCGTCCAGGGGCGGCGTCAGCAGACGCGAACCGATGCGCACGAACAGATTCATACTGCCGGCTTCGCCGAGCCGAGTGTGCGTCGCCGCGTCCAGCCATACGACGTCGTCATAACCTTTCGCCTGCGCATGCATCAGGCCGGTCAGTCCGGCGGCGTAGTTGGCGCCGGTCTTGGCCGCGCCCAGCCCGCCGACGGCGGCGCGGATCAGCTGCGGCTCCGCCCAGAGCCTGAGCCGCTTCATCGCCGGATCGGAACAGGCACTGACGACCACGCTGTAGCGGTGCCGCTGCGCGCGCCGCAGGCCCAGGAATTCCTCGTCGGCGTGAATCGTGGGCCGAAGGTACAGCGAGCCCCGTCCGTACGGCGGCAACAGCTTGCGATGCGCGTCCACGGCCATGGCGCAGCTTTCGACAAAAAGAGCTTCATCGACCGTCGGCAGTCCGAGCCGCGCGGCACTGGCCGCGAAGCGGTGCGCGTGCGCCTGCGGGCGGAACAGATGCACGCCGCCCTCGGCGCCGCGGTAGGCCTTGAGCCCTTCGAACACGGACAAACCGTACTGCACGGCGGCACTGGCCACAGGCGCGCCCAAGGCCTCGCGCGGCGACAGCTGCAACGCCGACCATCGCGCGCCATCGTGTTCGGCGGTGACCACGTGCGGCCCCAGATAACGGCCGAAACCCAGTGCTTCCGGGCGCGGGAGACCGCTCGCCGAACTCATTGGGTCGATGTCCGGCGCGATCATGATTCAAGCTCCCAGCACTCGGACTCGATGACCTCGGTGTTTCCCGCGCCGGGTGCCACCATCGGCAACACCATTTCCTCGACCGCAACCGGTGCCCGAATCAGTCGTGGGCCCGGAGCGCGCAAGGCATCGATCAGGGTTTTCCGGGCATTGCCCGCGGTGCCGAGATCATCCGCAGCGACACCGAAGCCTTCGGCAATCGCACAGAAATCGGCCGGCCGCGCGTACTGCGCACCGGCATGTCGCGCGTCGTAGAACAGGCGCTGCTGCTGGTGCACCAGTCCCAGGGCGGCGTTGTCGAGCACCACCACCTTCACGTTCAAGCCGAGTTCGGCGAGCGTGCCCAGTTCCTGAATATTCATCAGCAGACTGCCGTCGCCGCTGAAGCAGATTACCGGCGCGTCCGGCCGCGCCAGCGCGGCCCCGATCGCGGCCGGCAGGCCGAAGCCCATGGTCCCGAGACCGCCCGAACTGAGCCAGCGATCCGCGCGCGTGAACGGATAGCTCTGCGCGACCCACATCTGGTGCTGACCGACGTCGGTGGTGATTGCGGCCTGCGGCCCGACCGCTTCGGCGACAGCGCGGATCAGACCGTAAGGGCGCGACACGTCGTCAAGCCCCGGCAAGGGCAAGGGATAGGCGCGTCGCAATTCGCCGACGCGCGCCAGCCATTCGGGACGCAGGGCCGGAGTCACCGCCTCGGCCAGGGCACGCAGGGCGACGCCGGCATCGGCATGAATCGCCAGCTCGGGGCGCCGCAACTTGCCCAGCTCGCGGGTGTCCGCATCCACATGAATCACACGCGCCTTCGGACAGAAGCGGTCCAGACGACCGGTCGCGCGATCATCGAAACGTGCACCGACCGCAATCAGCAGATCGCATTCGTCGAGCACCAGATTGGTATGGCGCGCGCCATGCATGCCGAGCATACCGAGCCCCAAGGGATGGTCCGGCGGCAGAGTGCCGAGTGCCATCAAGGTGGTGGTGGTCGGCAGCCCGGCCCGTTCAGCCAAGGCCTGGGCCGCCGATTGCGCCCTCGCCTGGGTCACTCCGCCGCCGACATACAGCACCGGGCGTTGCGCGGCCGCGATCATGCGCGCGGCATGCTCGATGGCGAGGCCGTCGATACCTGCAACCGGCTGCGCGGTGACGGGTGTCGGCCAGCCGGCAATCTCGATGGTTTCCGTCTGCACGTCCTTGGGCACGTCGAGCACCACCGGTCCCGGACGTCCGCTTTCCGCGAGACGAAACGCCTCGACCAGCAGGTCCGGCAGATCGGCGCTGTTGCGCACCTCAAAGCAGGCCTTGGTGATCGATTCGACGATGCGGCCGGTAGGCATCTCCTGGAAGGCATCCGTACCGATCAGGGCGCGCGGCACCTGCCCGGTGATGCACACCAGCGGAATGGAATCGGCCTTGGCATCGGCCAGCGCGGTGACCAGGTTGGTCATACCCGGGCCGGAGGTGGCAAAGCACACGCCGGCCCGGCCGGAGATGCGGGCCAGGCCCTGGGCGACGAAGGCCGCCCCTTGCTCGTGCCGCGCCAGTACGTGACGCAGCCGGGAATCAGCCAGCGCGCGATACAACGGCAGTACGGTGCCACCGGGAATGCCGACGACGACACCAGTGCCGCGCCGTTCGAGAAAGCCGATGATCAGTTGTGCGCCTGTGAGTCTCATTGCCGGTTCCTTGCGAAGAAACCGCCGGACGTTCAACCGGCACGGGCGACAACAAAAAACCCCCGCCGGCATTTGCGCCGGCGGGGGTTTTGATGAGCGTACTCGTCCCCTAGGGCGCGTCGATAACGACGACCGCTACGAGTACGACGACGAGCTGCTGCATCGGATTCATGGATATGGTTTTGCCTGGGTGCTGCGAATTTCTGGCGAAATCCGACCGTGGTCAGATTTCGATCGCAGCAGATTCTAAGGGGGCTGCTACATTCGGACAAGTCACCCACCGGCGCCGTCCATGCACGATTCAGTCATCGGGCGGTAGCATCACGCCATGCGGCGACAATATGCCGCCCGGGCCACAGGGACTTTCGGCAGTGCAAAAACTTCTCAAGACCTTTCTCAGTGGTCTGATCGCCGTGCTGCCGATCATGATCACGATCGCCGTGGTGTTCTGGCTGGTCGGCACGATCGAATCCATGCTCGGCGAAATCCTGCGACTGATTCTGCCCACCGGCGCCTACTGGCGCGGCATGGGTCTGTTCGTGGGCCTGTTGCTGGTGCTCGCCGTCGGATTCCTGATGCGGGCATTCTTCTTCCGTGAGTTCGTCAAATGGTTCGAACACTGGTTCGAACGCATTCCGCTGATCAAGACGGTCTATGGCGCCGTGCGCGATCTGACCGGCCTGTTCTCCAAGACCGGTGAGCAGCAGTTCGACAAGGTCGTGATGGTGCAATGGCCGGGCCTGCCGATGAAGCTGCTGGGCTTCGTCACGATCGAGGATTTTTCCTCGCTGCAGTTTCCACACAGCGAGGAAGACGAAGTGGCGGTCTACATGCCGATGAGCTACCAGATCGGTGGCTATACGGCGTTCATTCCACGGCGCTGCCTGACGCGTGTCGACATGAGCTTCGAAGACGCAATGCGCTTCGTGGTCACCGCCGGCATGTCGCGATCGCCGGATTCCAGATCGAAGGCTGCACCACCCGACGAACGCGTCTGAAACGGCGCCAATTTGGCGGAACCAGTTCTGGCCTTGGCGCGCGACTTCCAGCATGCTGTCTGCATGAACGACGATATCGGTCGCATCTTCTGCATCGGACGCAACTACGCCGCGCACATCGAGGAACTCGGCAATTCGCCGGACTCCGGCTGCGTGGTGTTCATGAAGCCGGTTTCGGCGCTGGTCGCGCCTGGCGAGCCGATTCGCCTGCCGCGCGGGCGCGGCGAAACCCATCACGAGGCGGAATTGGTGGTGTCGGTCACCGGCGGTGGCTTCGACGTTCCGGTGGAGTCGGCTTACGAGTGGATCGCAGGCATCACACTGGGCCTGGACCTTACGCTGCGCGACCTGCAAAGGGAGCTGAAGAAGAACGGCCAGCCTTGGGAACTGGCCAAGTCATTCGACGGCTCGGCCCCACTCGGCAACTTTCGCCCGTACAACAATCAGGACCTGCAGAACCTGCAGTTCGAATGCAGGGTCAATCGCGAAGTGCGCCAGCGCGGCGATACCTCGCTGATGCTGTATCCGGTATTCCGACTGATCAACATCCTGTCGCAGTCCTGGGCACTGCAGCCCGGCGATGTGATCTTCACCGGCACCCCGGCCGGCGTAGGTCCGCTCAACCCCGGCGATACCGTCGAGCTTTCCAGCCCGCAGCTGGGCCCGTACCGCTGGACCTGCGAATAGGCCGTTATGCGGCAGCTTTCGAGCTGACCGGCGCCGGGACGGCATCGGCGACACGCGACTCGATCAGTGGTGTCCTCACCCGCCCGAGACATTCGACGTACGGATCGGCCCAGACTTCGGCCGGCGTGATGTAGTTCTTCATCGACCAGGTGAATTGATAACCGGCCCGGGCGAAGCAGTACTCCACCAGTTCCGAGCAGATATACGCGCGATTCCCCTCATGGCGGGTCCAGCCGAACCAGGCGCGCAACACGATCTTGAAAGCTTCGCTCAGGTCATAGGGACGTGTCAGTTCATCAACCCCGTGATTGACCAATGACGCGGCATTGCGTTCGTCCACCCAGTGATGGCGCGCCAGGACGATGCGGCCATCATAGGGCTTGCCGTTGCCGTAGTCGTAAAGGTACTTGCGCAGCGGTGCGAACCGCACGCCCATGTCTTCCACGGCTTCCAGCAGCAAGACCCGATCAAGATGCGGTACCCGCACCACCAGACCGACGTGGCTCCACGGCGAACCGGTGCCGCGACGGATTATTCGCGACATCCAGTGATTGCCGGAGGCGAACATCAGGTCTCCGGTGCGTAGTTGGGGCCGCAAATTGTCATAGTCGACCGGCTGTTGTCGATCGATCCATTGGCTGTCGACGATTTCGGCCATGGTTTCCCCCGCGCTGGCCGCCAGCCCCGGCCGGCGGGCGCCCGTAGCGGGCGCCCGCATAGTGTATCAAGCCGCTCAGTGCAGGCTGTGACCGAATACCCGACGGCGACGCAGTGCCAGCAGGGCCGCCAGACCGGCCAGCGTGGCCAGGCCGAAGGCGCCGCCATCACCACCACCACCGCCGTCGTCGTTGTCCACCGGCGGAGGCACCGGTGCGGCAGCGACGGTCAGCGTTGTGGTCGCGGTGCTGCTGGCGCCTTCCTCGTCGGTCACGCTCAGGCTGAAACCATAGGTTCCGGCCGAGGCCGCCACAAACGTCGGCATGGCCGCCGAGGCGTCCGACAGCATCACCTCGGGACCATCAGTCTGAGTCCAGGCATAGGCGAAGGGCTCGTCGTCAGGATCGCTCGAGCCGCTGCCATCGAGCGTGACGGTGTCACCGGCTTCGAAGTCCTCACCGACCACCGCAGCGACGGCCACCGGCGCGGCGTTGACGTTGAGGATCGTGACCACGACCTCGTCCGCGTGCTCGCTGGTGCCGTCGTTCACCGTAAGGACAAACGTGAGCGGCGTGTCGGCCGTGACCGCCGGTGCGACAAAACTGGCGTCCTCGGAATCGGCGTCGATCAGCTCGACAGTCGGTCCGCCGGTCTGCGTCCAGGCATAGCTCAGCTCGTCGCCGTCCGGATCGGTGCCATCGCCATCCAGCGTGATCGTCGCCTGCGTTGCCTTGTACGCAAGTCCAGACTTGCGTGCCGCCGCTTCGCTTGCGCGCTCGGGGGCCGAGAAATCGTCGGGTGCGATCGCCGTGGGCGGCGACTCGACGTTGAGCACCGTCACCGTCATTTCTCCCGTTCCGGACAGGCCACTAAGATCGGTGGCCGTGAGCAGGAACGTCAGCGGCGTATCTAGATCGACCTTCGGCGACATGAAGCTCGCCGTTGTCGAACCCGCATTGTCCAGTTCAACCGTTGGGCCTCCAGTCTGCGACCAAGCGTAGCTCAGCCCAGCCGTTCCATCCGGGTCTGTGGCCGTTCCCGAGATCGAGATCATCGCTTGCGAACTGGCGCCGTCGCTACGCTCCGGTACTGAGAAACTCTCGACAACGACCGTCGGCGGCGTCTCCACGTTGGTCACCGTGACCGTCACCGAATCCGAGGATTGCAGGCTGCCATCGTTCACCGTCAGCGCGAACTTGAATTGGGCGTCGTCGTCGAGCACTGGTGCCACGAAGCTGGCCGTGGCCTGATCCGCTCCGCTCAGGGACACGTTCGGACCAGCGGTCTGAACCCACTTGAACGTGATCGGCTGACCCTCGTCCAGGTCATTGACCGATCCCGCAAGCGAGATCGTCGCCTGCTCAGTGCTGCCATCCGCTCGCTCCGGCGCGGAGAAATCCGCAGGGGCTACCGCATACGGCGCGCGGTTCACGCAGACACCGTCGTCCGGCAACACTTCGAGGAACGGTGCGGCGGATTCGCCGGTCACGCCGACGTTGTCGATCAGCCAGCCGAAGGCGCCGACTCCGGCATCGGTAAGCTGGCGGAAACGCAACCTGACACTGGTCCCTACCAAGGCAGTGCCGAAATCGATCTCGACATGCTCGGCTGTTTCAACGTCATTGATCTCGCCGACGAAGGCCGGCCGACTGGGACTGCGCAGGGTTCCGCTGTAGCCGTCGCCCTGTGTAACGGCGGCGCCGGCATCGAAAACATCGGTCCAAGCACCGCCGTTGACGCTGATTTCGATCACGCCACCGTCGTAGCCCCGCACCGTGGTGCCACTCTGGTTGAGCTCGAAGGCATAGTAGTGATCGAACCCGAAGCCGAAGCTCCCGTTCCCAACCATGATCGGCGGCGTGACCAGTGAGGCGTCGCTGGTAGTCCCATTGTCGGGGATGTAGTACATCGAGCTGTCGAAGCTGTCGACGAAGTCATTCGTCAGCATCCAGTCGCTGCCACCACCGGTGAAGATTGTGCTCCAGTCGCGCTCACTCGCTGTCGGCTGTTCAAAATCGTCCAGCGTACGGGTCCGGGTCAAGTCGATATCGACCTGCATCTGGAAGCTGAGGCTGTCCGGAAGGATCGTGACACCGTCATCAGGATTCGGGTCGGCCAAGGTCAACGTGATGGTCTTGAATTCGCCGCTATCGGACGTCATCAGCTTGAGCGGCACCGAACCCGAGGTGGTCTCGCCCAACTCCGCCGGCGGGAAGCTGATCTGGTCGCCGCCGTAGAACGAAATGCCGGGGGCCGACACTGTCGCCGTGACGCCCTCGCTCAGATCGACATTGCCGTCGGTGCTCAGCGTCACCCAGAGCGTGCCGGCTTCATCCTGATCCAGCAGATCGTCGGTATCACAGTAGCCATAGACGCCGTCCTCCTCGCTCATGTCCAGGCTGGTGCCCTCAATCGCCAGCGTGTTGCCGAGCGCAATGAAACTCTCGACCACACCACTATTGGTATCGTCGCCGCGATCAGGCGCCACCGCGCCGACACCCATACCACGCCTGGCGAAGGCGATTGCGAGCGTTTCGAAGTCCGCCTCGGACGTGGCCGCCGCCACGGCCAGAATGCCGTCGCGCGCTTCCAGGAATGTCGGCGCGTTCGGGGTCATCTTGAGTCCGCCGATCACGTAGTCCTTCATCAGCTCCTGCGCGTCGACGTAGCTGTAGCGTCCAGAGTTGAGCAGGCCTGCGTAGCCTTCCCACAGCACGTTCGTCCAGATTTCCCCGCTGTTGTGGACCTCGGCATTACTGGCACCGTCGGCCCCGAACGCCAAGGGCGCGGTATCAGGCAATGGCACACCGTCTTCGATGTGCTTGAACGTCAGCGGGTTGTAGCTGAAGTCAGTCGAATACGGGGCGCGACGGATGCCGAAGTACGGATCGTCCACCACATAGCTCGCCATGCCGTAGACGCCTGCGTAACCGAGATTGGACGGCACCGCCAGATCGGAGTCGCGCACCGTCAGCATCATCGCGCTGAAGTCGCTCCAGCCCTCGCCCATTCCGCGGCCCTGGGCGTTGCTCAGGCCGGAGGCATTTCCCACAAGTCGGTTGCTGACGTAGTGGAACCACTCATGTCCGACGATCTGGAAATCAATCGTGCCGTCGATCATGGGGCTCAGCTCGCGCACCATCAGCGCGGTTACCGGACCATCAACGAGCGCCGAGCGAATCGCGGTCCCGGCCGTCAGCGTTGTCAGCATCGCCGGTATGCGGATCGTCCGGGCCGGACCGCCGCCCATCGCGATCGGCGGCTCATCGATATTGTCCACGATCAGGGCCGCCACGGCGCCAGCGGCTTGGGCGTTCTGCACTTTCTCAGTGAACGCACACAGGCCTCGGTCAATCACCGCGATCTTGCCTTTCAACTGGGCTGCGTTGACGGCCGCCTCGCAGCCGTCGGTTTCGGTGCCCAGCGCTCCGGTATCGGGATCTTCGCCGATGGTACCGTCGTCGAAAACGACTAGCTGATTCTGGACCGCGAAATCCACCGGCCCGAAATTGGCTACCTGGAACGGAAACTCGCCGAGCGCGGGCGTCAGCACCTCAAACGTGCCTTTGAGCAGACCGCTCCACAAGAACATCTGCATGCGCGGATTGCCGCCGTCCGCCGGTGTCGACATGTTCGCGTTGTCGGTTCCGGAATAGTCTTGGCCTTCCGCAAGGATCGGATCGCCTTCGACTCCGCCCCGGCCGTAGTTATCGAACTGCGCATTGCCGGCAAGCTCGTCGAAGCCGTTGCCGTACCACCAGTCGTGCAGCCAGTTGTTCAGATAGAACAGATTGACGACAGCTCCCTGCTGCGCTTCGAGATCCTCCGGATCGCCGTCGGCCATGATCGCGTAGTCGAACGTGCCTTCTTCGGTCAGTGCCGCGCGAAGGTCATTCGAGTCGGCAGTGAAGCCATCCGGCGAGGAGCGGTCGATATAGGCATCCACATTGTTACCGCTGGTTTCGACCGCGGAAGGCGACAGCCAGGGGTCACCACCTGCGATCGGCCCCGATTGCAGCGTCACCAGCGCCGCGGTGGCCGATACGCGCTCAAGCTGCGCATTCGGGTCCGGTGTTTCGAGCGGTGCGCGTTCGTTACCCAAGGGGCCGTCAAACGGGCGGAACTGCCCATCGGTGTCCGCGAACACGCGGTAGGAGAACGCTGCGTCCTCCATGAGATTCTTGCGGAACAGTACGGCCCCATCCACCGCGCTGATCACGTAGCCATAGGCATCCTGGTTGTGGCCATCACCGACTTCGCCGAACATTTCCAGATACCACGCCGGAACCAAGTCGTCGTCGAGCGCGTAGTAGACCTTGCGAACGCGTACCGGACGGGTGAACCGGTAATCGCCGCCGTTGGCCAACTGCGGCGTGAAGTATTCGTAACCATTGGCTGTCCCTGCCGATACCGGGGCGCCCGCAAGCTGCAGACTGCCATCGCTGAGATCGCCGAGAGCCGGCGCGACAACATCAGCCGCCGTCATCGAAAACGCGGCCGGGGCGACCTTCGGTATCGAGGCGAAATAGCCTGCGACCGCCACCGGGCTATAGTCGCCGCGCATCGCCACGGCGAGATTGCGTGCAAATACTTCGACACCGTTGTAGCGCTGCGCGAAGCGCGCGATGACGGCGCCATGCCCCATATCCTGCGCATCACTCAGTACCGCCGCGTCCAGCATGCTGCGACCCACGGACAAGTCCGCAGCGACGCGACCCAGCGCATCGCGTGCCGCATATTCGGCGCGGGCCGCGACTTCGACTAGACCGATTCCAGCTGGAACTTGACTCTCCTGCGGATTGACCCACAAAAAGCTGGCGCGCACATCGCGCGGCTCGAAACTGGACTGATAGCCGCGGCGCGTGCGCTGCTGGACGCGCTCGTGACGCGCTTGCGCGCGCACCGAATCGAACGCACCCAGTCGTGGGGCGGCGTCAAGCCAGGCGTCGTAGTTGGGCTTGGACGTTGCAGCGGACGCGGCACCAGCCGAAAACAGGACACAGGCCCCGGCTGTCAGGAATTTACGCATTCGACGCTCACTCTCGAGATTGTCATCGTTGCCCGCATGGGCGTTTCTCGACCGGCAACATCGGCGCACGCCCTACGTGGAGCGACGCGATTTCGGTTGCTGATCCCCCAGCTCGAGTGTCGGTTCCCGGGCGGGAACCTTCCCCCTTATCAATACAATGCCGTGTAAGCACGCAATCCGTATGCCCGACGTCGCGCGCATTTGTAAGCAAATATCTCAAGAACCCCGGTGCGCTGGTGAAGCAAGCCGAGGCGGAAAGCGCTGCGAACCCTACCGCTTGATGTGAATCACGCGCGGCGTGATGCCGACCTGCCGTCGCCCGCTTGCGGGAGAGGGGGGACCGCAACGGCCATGCCGCACAGCAGGTTCATTTTCATTTTGTGGGGTGCCGCGCACGGCATGGCCGTTAGACGCGCTTGAAACGCTCTTCGGCCAGCAGATCCGCGATGGCGCCGGTGGCGCCACTTTCGAGCTCGGCACGCTCGAAAATCGTGCGCAGGGTGTCGCCGATCCGGTCGAGGTGCTGTCGGACCGTATCCCAGCGATAAGCCTCGCCTTCGTAGTAGATGTCGATAATGCCGCCAGCGTTGATGACGTAGTCCGGCGCGTAAAGAACACCGCGCGCCTTCAGTTCCGCATCATGCGCAGGGCGCGCCAGCTGATTGTTGGCGGCGCCCGCGACGATGCGGGGCCTGAGCTGCGGAATCGTGGTGTCGTTGAGAATCGCGCCCAGCGCGCAAGGAGCAAACACCTCGGCATCGACGGCATAGATCTCGTCCATGCCGACTGATACCGCTCCGAATTCATCGATGCAGCGCTGCACGTGCGGCGCGTGGATGTCGGTGACGGTGAGGCGCGCCCCGGCTTCGTGCAGATGTCGCGCCAGACGATAGCCGACGTTGCCGACACCTTGAATCGCGACGTGCAGGTCCGCCAGATCGTCGCGACCGAGGCGATGGCGAACCGCCGCCTTGAGTCCGACGAATACGCCGTAGGCCGTGGCCGGGGACGGATCGCCGGTACGGCCTTCGGCCTGTGCACGCGCATCGGCAAGCCCGCCGACATAACGGGTAACGCCCGCCATTTCATGGATGTCCGCGACGCTGGTGCCGGAATCCTCGGCAATGTAGTACCGCCCGGCCAGCGACTCCACGAACTGCCCCATCGCGCGCATCATCTGCGGCGTCTTGTCACGACGCGGATCACCGATGATCACGCTCTTGCCGCCACCCTGCGGCAGATTCGCCAGCGCCGCCTTGTAGGTCATCCCGCGGGAAAGCCGCAGCACGTCGGTGATCGCCTCGGCCTCCGAGGCATAGGACCACATCCGGCAGCCGCCCAGGGCCTTGCCGAGATTGCTGTTGTGAACCGCGATGATCGCGGACAAGCCGCTGCTTTCGTCGTGGTGGAAGGCCACCAGTTCGTGTCCGTCGAATTCGGGATGCGTGAAGATCGCCATGTGGGTATGCCGTCGCTAAGGCTGTGCCGAAAGCCGCGCAGTTTAGCCCGAACCCCTGCGTCACACCGTCATTTCGGACAGCTTTGATCGCGCTCCGACACGGCATAATGGACACACCGCATCCGCAATGTCCGGGAGATTCCCCCCATGTCAGACCCTGGCTCCATCGTCATCACCTCCGTCGCGCGCACGCCCATGGGTGGCATGCTCGGGGCATTGGCCCCGTTGAGCGCGCCGCAACTGGGCGCGAGCGCGATTCGGGCTGCCGTGGAGCGGTCCGGGTTGAAGCCGGAGACCGTTGAAGAAGTGATCTTCGGCTGCTGCCTGATCGCGGGCCTGGGACAGGCGCCCGCGCGCCAGGCTGCGCGCGGCGCCGGTCTTCCGGACAGCGCCGGCGCCACGCAGATCAGCAAGATGTGCGGTTCGGGGCTCAAGGCCGTGATGCTGTCGCATGACCTGATCAAGGCCGGCACGGCCGGGGTGATGGTGGCCGGCGGCATGGAAAGCATGAGCAACGCCCCGTATCTGCTGGCGCGTGCCCGTGCCGGCTACCGCTATGGCCACAACACCGTCTACGACCACATGGCATTGGACGGACTCGAAGACGCCTATCAGGCGAACACGCCGATGGGCGTGTTCGCCGAACGTGCCGTTGAACGCTACGAGTACACCCGCGAGGACCAGGACGCCTTCGCGATCGAGTCCCTGCGCCGCGCCCTGGCCGCCAATCAGGACGGTAGCTTCGATTTCGAGACGATCCCGGTTGAGGTGCCCGGCAGAGGCGGATCGACCACGATCCGTCACGACGAGCAACCCGGCAAGGCGCGCCCGGACAAGATCCCGATGCTCAAGCCTGCGTTCGAAAAGGGGGGCACCGTCACCGCCGCCAATGCCAGTTCGATCTCGGACGGCGCCGCGGCCGTGGTGCTGATGAGCCAGTCGGAATCCGAAAAGCGTGGTATTGCGCCGCTCGCACGGATCGTCGGCCACGCCTCGCATGCGCGTCTGCCTTCGGAATTCACGATCGCGCCGGTGTACGCGATCAGCGCGCTGCTGGAGCAGATCGGCTGGGCCGTCGGCGATGTCGATCTGTGGGAGATCAACGAGGCGTTCGCGGTGGTCACGATGGCGGCGATGAAGGAGCACGAATTGCCGCACGACATCGTCAACATCCACGGCGGCGCCTGCGCGCTGGGCCATCCGATCGGCGCCAGCGGCGCGCGCATCCTGACCACGCTGATCGGCGCGCTGCGCAAGACCGGCGGCCGCCGCGGTATCGCCTCGCTGTGCATTGGTGGCGGCGAAGCGGTCGCAGTCGCGATCGAGATGTACTGAAAAGCCTGCGCCCGTTCGAAGCCGCGCCGTCGGGTGACTCAGCGCGGCAGCACGACGTTCAGGGCGTCGATCAGCCGATCGACGTCGGCCGCGCTGGTGTAGTGCACGAACGACAGTCTCAGCACCCCGGGATCGGGCGCAAGACCCATCGCTTCGAGCAGACGCACCGAATAGAAGTGTCCGGAGCCGGCCATGATTCCGCGTTCGGCCAGCTTGGCGACCACATCGGCCGGCGAACCGCTGGTCACCTGCAGCGCCACGGTCGCTGCGCGCCGCGCCGCATCCGCCGGCCCGAGCAGACGCAGTGCCGGGCGATCCTTCACCGCATCCAGCAGTTTCTGCAGCAGTGGCCGTTCGGCAGCCTTCAGCAAGGCCCGAATGCGCGATGCGCGGTGCGCGGGGTCGGCCGACGGATAATGGTGCGCATCCAGCGCGTCGAAATATTCGGCGACACCGGCCGCCGCCGCGACCTGCGCATGATCGGGGCCTGCCGGCACCATGCGTTTGCGAGGCTGCTTGGCGTTGAAGTAGTGGCCCTCATTCCCGAGCCAGTCCAGGAACGCCGGTCGCAGCGCCATCAGCCCCTGATGCGGACCGAAGGTCTTGTACATCGAAAACAGGTAGGCGTCGGCATCCAGCTCCGCAAGATCCGCAAAACCATGGCCGGCATAGGACACGGCGTCGACCACGGTCCACACACCGGCTGCGCGGGCCTGCGCCACGATCGCCCGCACCGGATTGATCTCGGCGACGATGTTCGAGCAATGCGGAAACGCCAGCAGCCGTGTACGCGGCGTGATCAGCGCCGCCAGCGCCGCAGGGTCCAGGCGGCCGCTGCGCGGGTCCACATTCCAATTGCGGACCACCACACCGTCCTCAGACAGACGCCGCCAGACACCGCCATTGGCTTCATGGTCCTGCTGGCTGACGATGATCTCGTCACCGCGCCTCAGGCGCTTGCGCGCAGCCTGAGCCAGCACGTAGGTGTTCTGCGAGGTCGACGGGCCGAAGTGCAGCCAGTCGGGCGGCACGCCGAGATACGGCGCGAGCCGTTCGTAGGCCTGGTCCATCCACTGCCCCGCCTCGCGAGACGCTGCGTAGCCGCCATACGGCTGAACCTTCAAGCGCCGGTAGTACTCGCCAAGGCGATCGATCACCTGGCGGCAGGCGTAGGAGCCACCGGCATTCTCGAAGAACGCGGTGCCTGCGAGGCTGGGTTCGGCGAACGCGGGGAATTGCGTACGCACGAATTCGATATCAAGTTCGGTCGACATGAGGATTCGGGGGCTGTTCCTTCATGGGGTCTGGAATGAGGAGTTGTGCGGGCCGCAGGCTGTACACATCGATCGGCGATGGCAAGCGCCAGGATGCATGGTCGCTGGCGATGACGGCCGACTCGAAGCGCATGCCCAGCTTGCGCGCAACGGCCCGGGATGCGGTGTTTTCACGATCGATCGCAGCGAATACCAAGGGCTGGCGCAAGCGTTCGAAGGCATCGCGACAGACCGCCACGGCGGCCTCGATCGCGTAGCCGCGGCGCCAGTGGGCCGGCGACACCCACCACGCCAGATCAAGGCGCGCCACACGGTCCAAAGGTTGCATGCCGGCGACGCCGATCAGCTCGCCAGTGTCGGCCTGCAGCATCGCGCCGATACAGGTTCCAGTCTGCGCAAGACTGCGTTGCTGGCGCGACAGAAAGTGCTCGCTGAGCGCCTCGCTCATCGGCTGCCCGTCGTTGATGAAGCGCATCATTTGCGGATCGGAGACCAGGCGGGAAAAGCCGGCGCGATCATCCTCGCTCCAGGCACGAATCAGCAGCCGCTCGGTCCGTAATTCAAATGCATTCATGGCTGGTACACGATAGCCTGCCCGTGCTCTCTACGCCGCACCGTGCGACGGTCCGCCGGTATTCAGCTTGCCTGATCTACAGTGACCGTCGACTTCTCGATGCGATCTGGAGGACCGGACTATGAAAACACTGATCATGGCTTTCGCCATCGCCGGGGTGGCGACCAGCGCCCTCGCCGCCAAGGTGGCCGGTGTGGACATCAAGGACACGGCCAGCGTGGACGGCACCGAACTCGTACTCAACGGTGCAGGCCTGCGCAAGAAGTACATCATCGCCGACGTCTATGTCGCGGCCCTTTACCTACCCCGGAAAACCAGCGACGCCGCAGCGGTGATCGATGCCCAGGAACCGCGCCGCGTGACGCTGGTGATGAAGCGTAGCCTCAGCGCCGACACCTTCATGGGCGCGTTTCACGAAGGGGTCGAAAAGAACCTCAGCGAGGATGAGCTGAGCGCGCTGCAACCCAAGCTCGAAGAACTCGATAGCCTGTTCCGCGAGGTGGGCTCGGTGGAGGAAGGTGACGAACTCAATCTCGATTTCGCCGCCGATGGCAGCACCCGCATTGTCTTCGAGGACCGCAAGCTCGACGCGGTTCAGGGCGCTGATCTGTCCTCCGCGCTGCTGAAGATCTGGTTGGGTGAACATCCGGTCCAGGCCGATCTGAAGAAGGCGATGCTCAAGGGCTAAACCGCAACCAGCACCTGCCGCGGGGCCGCCGTTCCGACGGGCGGCCCTTTTTTGGCCACACATGCGCATGGCACCCTTATTGCTGGCCAAGGAATGGCCAAACCCCATGGAACGCAGATGGCCGTACTGACGATCAGTTTCCTCGGCGTGCCGGAGTCCGAACGCTCGGCGATCGTCTCGGCCGTCAACATCGCGGCCCGCGCCCTGACAGCCGAGCTCGAATGGACGACCGCCGCCGCCGACATCAGCATCGTCGACGTCGTCACCGGGCATTGGCCAGATGACGAGCGTGCGGTGATCCGCTACACCAGCAACCGCACGTGCAGCAGCGATGCCGATTTCTCGCGACCGATCCGCCCTACAGCCCTGATGGACGCGCTCAGGGCTGCGGTCGGCCAGGCCCAGTCGCGTCTTCAGGTCGAAAAATCCAAGGCCAGCCGCGACGCAGCGGCCACCGCTTGGTATCGGGGTGCTCCGGTGGAACAGAACCGAACCGGCGATACCAAGGCAAAGACCACGTCCCGCCATGTGATCTACCGCGGCAACCGTCTCGGCGGGTGAATCGCCTTGGCGCAACGTCAGAAAAAGCACACCGCTCAAGCCGCCCGTGGCGCTTTCGGCGTGGCCTTATCGATCACGAATCGATATTTCATGTCACTTTTGAGCATGCGCTCATAGGCCCGGCTGTATTGGAGAAAAGTCGGCGCTGCGGCTCAGGCCTCAAGCAAAATGGTCCCGGTCCGGATCCCGACGCCCACCGGCGGCCAGCATCGCAATTTCGCCGATGATCAAGAGTGTCGGATATGCCGCGCCTTCAGCGCGTGAACCTCTGGCGCGATTTGACTTCTAGCGTCGTGAACCAGGCACCCATGATGTGATGCGTGTCTTCCGCTTCCAGTTTGGAATCGAAAATGTTGATGCTTTCGCGAATCCGCTGCGGTGTCACAACGTCGTGGTGATGAACAATTCGTTTCGCGCAAGACCGCATGCGCGGACGGCCCGCCCCACGGCGGCCTCGTTCTTCCACGCCGCGGCAGTATCGATTGACTGGGGAACCGGCGGCCAGCGCGGTATCGAGCACCTCGGGAATCGGGTCCTCCTTCACCTGGAACACAGCAAAGCCGGGTTGAGGTATGGCTCCGCCCTGATCCAACGGCACTGAGTGTGGCACGGCGGGGATCATGCTCATGTGCAATCTCCAGTTGCGATGGGTGTGCGGGATACGCCACGCGACAGCGACGTGGATTCATCACCATACGACCCCGCCTCCTCCACTTGGATGAATCGCTGAGCCCAGCGCCCTGATAGAACTTTGTATTCGTGGTCGCCGAGGCGTCCGCTCCCGCACAGACCTCAGGTACGCGTATGAATACCGCCGCCGCATCCCTGCCCTTGCAAGACACACCTACGGTGCCCTCGTTGCCGCTGATCGGCAGCGTGCCGCAGATGGCGAAAGACCCCGCGCGCTTTTTCGTGAACTGCTACCGCAAGTACGGTCCAGTATTCCGGATCCGTCTGCTGGGCAAGACCTATACCGTCATCGCCGGCGTCGAAGCCGCCACGTTCATGGGGACCCGCGAAGGCAAGGAGTCGCTGCGCTCCAAGGAGTTCTGGCAGGGACTGGTCGATGAATACGGCGCCACGCGCGTACTCACCGGTGAAGACGGGGAAGGCCACAAGGAGCTGCGCAACATCATGCGCCATGGCTACTCCAAGGAATCGATCCGTGGCCGCTATGAAGAACTCGTGACCATTACCGACGGTTCGATCGACCGCGACTGGAAAGACGGTGATCTGGTGCCGGTGGTGCAGGCCATGCAGTACATGGTGGTCGATCAACTCGGCTCAATCCTGACCGGCGCAGCGCCGCTGGAGTACGTGAAGGACATCCGCGTCACGATCCTGCACATCCTCAATGTTCTGGTCACCCGGCAACGTCCGAAGATCCTGCTCAAGCGCCCCAAATACAAACGCGCCAAGGCGCGCGTGCACGAGCTTGGGCAGAAGATGATCGCGGACTACTACGCCAAACGCGACAACAAGGCGGAACAGGACAAGAATCTGATCGACGCGATCATGGACACGCATCTCGAACGGCCCGACATCATGCCCAGCTCGGACCTGATCGTCTCGCTCACCGGCCCCTACGTCGCCGGACTGGACACCGTGGCCAACACCACCTCCGCCATCGTCTACACCGTGCTCAAGCACCCGGAGGTGCTGGCACGGATACATGCCGAGGTGGACCCGATCTTCGATGAGGGCCCGCTGTCCGAAGACGAGTTCATGAAGCGCATTCCGGTCCTGCAGGGCGCCATCATGGAAACCATGCGCCTGTATCCGATCGCGGTGGCGCAGATGCGCACCGCGACCAAGGACTTCGTCTTTCAGGGGCACCAGATTCGTGAAGGCGAGATGCTCTATGTGGGAACCAGCGTGCCGCATTTCATGGACGAGTATTTTCCGGATGCGCAGCGCTTCGATGTGGAACGCTTCGCCAAACCGCGTGCGGAGCACATGCAGCCCGGGGCCTACTCACCCTATGGGCGCGGTCCGCATACCTGTCTGGGCAAAAGCCTGGCGGAGGTCCAGATCGCGCTGTCGATGGCACGGCTGTTCTACAAGCTGGACCTGGCGCTGGAGCCTGCGGACTATGTGCTCAAGACCAAAACGGCGCCAACGCCCGGACCGTCCAATGACTTCAAGGTGCGGGTGCGCGGTCGGCGTCACTGAGTATTCGTCAAGGAGCCGCGATTTCACCCGGGCGCCGTCGCTGACACGCAGGTTCTATGCGGCGGCAGCCCGGTAGCCGAGGCTTTCGAACAGAAAGTCCACCACCTGCATATTGCTGAAAGCCGCAAAGCGGCGGTTGGGGCCGGCGTCCTGCAGGCTGTCATGCAGGATGCCGCCAAGCAGGGAGTGCGTCATCTTGGCGCAGAGTTTGGGCGGCAGATCAGGGCGGACCTGGCCGCGCGCCTGGCCGCAAGCAAACAGCTGCTCGATCTCCTGGTGCTTGGAATCGAACTCGTTGTCCAGAATTTCCGTGAACTCGCGCATCTCGTCCACGTATTCGCAGCGGTGATGGATGATGTCCAGCACCTTGCGCGCATGCGGATCGCGCAGCAGATCGCCAACGATGTATCGCAAAAAGTCGCGCAAAGCGCCGATCGGATCGTCCACCGCCGCCCGTTGCATCTGTTCACGATGAATCGCAATCGTCGCGTCCATGCGCCGGCACATCGCGAGCAATAGGTCGCGCTTGTTGGCAAAGTGCCAGTAGACCGCGCCGCGCGTACAACCGGCCCTGCGTGCCACCTCTTCAAGGCTGCTGCGCGACACTCCCTTTTCGCGAAAGACGTCTTCGGCCGCGTCGAGTATCGACTCGCGCGTCTGGATCGCCTCCTCTCTCGTTCGTCTGACCATGCTGATTCGTCGGCTCCCGCCCGCCCGCGAATGAACTTGCGAAAAAATGCTTCTTGTGCGCACGAAGTCTCTATGGAACCGGACGATTCCTTCGTGTCGATCAAATTCTAGTGGCCCCACTTTAATCCAAACTTCAAGCCGTTTACAAACATCCGTGTATGTTTGTAAACTGGCCCGGCTTCGCATTGTCATGATCGCCCTGTCGCGAACTTGTATGGTTTGATCGGCGGTCGCCTCCCCCCAAACAATCTGGACGAAACCCATGGTCACGTCTTTGCGCCTTCACCACTTGTCGATCGTGGGCGTCCTCGGCATCGCGCTCACAGCCTGCGAGCAGGCGACACCACCGCAGGGGCCACCACCGGCACGCGTCAGCGTAATCACCGTCGAACCCAGCGCGGTTCCAATCATCAACGAGCTGCCTGGGCGCCTCTCGGCGACGCGCGTAGCCGAGGTTCGCGCACGCACCTCCGGCATCGTCCTTGAACGAAAGTTCGAGGAAGGCAGCGAGGTCGAAGCCGGCCAGATTCTGTTTCAGATCGACCCGGCGCCGCTGCGCGCCGCCTACAACAGCAGCCGCGCGGCACTGGCGCAGGCCGAGGCCGACGCGTTCCAGGCAGAGGCACTGGCCAAACGCTACGAATCCCTGATTGGCGCCAATGCAGTCAGCCAGCAGGAATACGACAACGCCGTCGCCTCGCAGAAGCAGACGCAAGCCCAGGTCGAGGCCGCACGCGCCAACCTGGATACGGCTCGGATCAACCTCGACTATGCCTCGGTCAAGGCGCCGATCTCCGGCCGCATCGGCCGGGCACAGATCACCGAAGGCGCTCTGGTCGGCCAAGGCGAGCCTACCTTGCTGGCCACGATCCGCCAGATTGATCCGATCTACGCGGACTTCTCGCAATCGGCAGCGGATCTCAACGAACTGCGGCGCGACTTCGAGGCAGGCCGGATCAAGCAGGTCGGCCGCGAAGCCGCGCAGGTGCGGCTGCTGACGGACCACGGTCAGGCGTATCCGCACACAGGCAAGTTGCTGTTTTCGGATATCAGCGTGGACCCGGATACCGGGCAGGTCGCCTTACGCGGCCTGTTTCCGAATCCGGACGGCATGCTGTTGCCCGGCAGCTACGTGCGTGTGCGTCTCGAACAGGCAGTCTCGGAGCGGGCGATCACCGTTCCGCAGCAGGCGATCCAGCGCAACAGCGGCGGGCAGACCCTGGTCAGTCTCGCAGTCCCGGCGCCAGCCGGTGACGGCAAGGGTGAGGCGGCGATGCAGGTCAAGCAGGTGGTCGTTGAAGTCGGCAAAACGGTCGGCGACCGCTGGACCGTGCGCTCCGGTCTGAAGGCCGGTGACAAGGTGATCGTCGAGGGGCTGCAACGCGCCCAAGCCGGCTCCAAGGTCATTGCGGAAGCGTGGCAGCCAAACGATGACACGGTGGCTCCGGGACACAGCCCGAATGACGGGCACAAGGACCAGGACGGCCCATCCGCATCGGCGCAATGAGCCGCCGCCCCGTCCCCGCCCCGCACTGCGCAGACGCGCGCGTCTGAAGCCGAGAGCCGACCCATGTCCAATTTCTTCATCGACCGCCCGATCTTCGCTTGGGTGGTCGCGCTGTTCATCATCCTGTTTGGCGTGCTCACGCTGCCGAACCTGCCAGTCGCGCAATATCCGGAAGTCGCGCCGCCCAGCATCGAGATCACCGCGCTGTATCCGGGCGCCTCGGCTGAACAGCTCGACGAGAGCGTGACCAGCCTCGTCGAACAGGAACTCAATGGCGCGGTGGGCATGATCTACTACTCGTCCACAAGTTCGTCCTCGGGCCGCGCGACCATTACGGCCACCTTTGAGGCCGGCACCGACCCGGATCTGGCCCAGGTCGAGGTTCAGAACCGTATTCGGCGCGTCGAATCGCGCCTGCCGCAGCAGGTATTGCAGCAGGGCCTGCAGGTCGAGAAGGCCAATGCCGGATTCCTGATGGTGGGCGCCGTGCTCTCCGACAACGGGGAATACGATCACGTCGGGCTCGGTGACTACGTCACGCGCAACGTCATCAACGAAGTCCGCCGGGTTTCCGGTGTCGGACAGGCGCAGCTGTTCGCACCGGAACGGGCGATGCGAATCTGGATCGATCCCGCCAAACTGACCGGGCTTGGCCTGGCGCCGAGCGACATCTACAACGCCGTCAGCGCGCAGAACGCGCAGGTGTCGGCCGGCACGCTCGGCGACAAACCGTCCACGCCCAGCCAACAGATCGCGGCCACGGTCATGGTCAAGGGCCAGCTGTCGACGCCCGAGGCCTTCGGAGCCATCATCCTGCGCGCCAACACCGACGGCTCCACGGTACGGCTCCGCGATGTCGCCCGAGTGGAGGTCGGCGCACAGACCTACCAGTTCAATTCCTGGGTCAACGGCAAGGAAGCGGCCGCCTTCGGCGTGCAGCTGGCCCCGGGGGCCAACGCCCTGGCCACCTCGGAAGCGGTGCGCGCCAAACTCGAGGAATTGTCGCAGTACTTCCCGCCGGGCGTGCATTACGAAATCCCTTACGACACCGCACCGTTCGTCCGCATTTCGATCGAAAAGGTGATTCACACTCTGGTCGAGGCGATGATCCTGGTGTTCCTGGTGATGTTCCTGTTTCTGCAGAACGTCCGCTACACCGTGATCCCGACGATCGTGGTACCGATCGCGCTGCTCGGCATGATCAGTGTGCTGGGCATACTCGGGCTTTCGATCAACGTGCTGACGATGTTCGGTATGGTGCTGGCGATCGGCATTCTCGTGGACGACGCCATCATCGTCGTCGAAAACACCGAACGCATCATGGTCGAAGGGGGCGAGCCGCCGCGCGTGGCGGTGCGCAAAGCCATGCGTCAGATCAGCGGCGCCATCGTCGGCATCACTCTGGTGCTCACAGCGGTATTTCTGCCGCTGGCCTTCATGTCCGGCTCGGTCGGCGTGATCTACCAGCAGTTTTCGGTGTCGATGGCCGTATCGATTTTGTTCTCCGGCTTCCTGGCACTGTCGCTGACGCCGGCGCTGTGCGCCACGCTGCTCAAGCAGGTGACCCACAGTAGCGAACACCGGCGCGAAGTGCGGCGCGGTCTCCTTGGTGTGTCCGATCGCTTCTTCAATTGGTTCAACCACAGCTTCGAACGCACCACCGTTCGCTACGAGAACGGCATCAGGCGCGTGATTTCCACGCCGATGCGCTACATGGCCGTATTCGTCGCGATCGTCGTGGTTTTGGTCTTCCTGTTCCTGCGCCTGCCAACATCGTTCCTGCCGGTCGAGGATCAGGGCTCCTTGCTGGTCGATATCCAGCTGCCGGCCAACGCCAGTGCCAACCGCACTGCCGCGGTGTCGCGTCAGATCGAGAACTACTACCTGGGACCACCCGAGGTTCGGGAGAAGATCGAGCAGGCCGAAGCAGCCGGAGATCAGGAACGTGCCGAGCAGCTGCGCAGCCAGCTCTCGATCACGCAGCAGGCCACGACCAAGGAGGTCGTGATCAACGGCTTCAGCTTCTCAGGAACCGGCCCCAACGCCGGCATCTCGTTCGTGATCCTGCGTGACTGGGAAGAACGCAACGAACAGCAGTCCGCGCAGGCGATCGCGGACCGAGGGATCGCCCAACTACTCGCGAATTCCGGAATCAAGGACGGCACGGTGCTGTCGATCGTCCCTCCCGCGATTCAGGGCCTGGGCACCAGCAACGGATTCGAATTCCGTCTGCAGGACCGCTCCGGCCAGGGCTATTCCGCGCTCAAGCGAGCCAGTGACGAGCTCATGGCCAAGGCGCGCGCCAGCGGCAAGATCAATCCTCAGTCGCTGCGCGTCACCGCCTTGCCGGATGCCGCGCAACTCGAAGTCGTGGTCGACCGCGAGGCCGCCAGCGCGCTCGGCGTGTCGTTCGCCGACATCAACCAGACGCTCTCCTACGCACTCGGCTCGGCGATCATCAACGATTTTCCCAATGAAGGCCGCATGCAGCGCGTGATCATCCAGGCAGAGACCGATTGGCGCATGTCACCGGAGGATATCCTCAAGCTCAACGTCGCCAACGGCGCGGGCGACATGGTGCCGATGTCGTCGTTCGCCACCACGGACTGGACCTTCGGTCCGGTCATCGTCAATCGCTACAACGGCTATCCGGCGGTGTTCATTTCCGGTGAAGGCCTGCCCGGCGTCAGCAGTGGCGAGGCGATGGCGACCATGGCCGAGCTCGCCGGCGAGATCGGCAGCGGCTATGGCTACGAGTGGACCGGACAATCGCTGCAGGAGCAGGAGTCTGGTGCGCAGGCGCCGATGCTGCTGGGTCTGTCGGTCCTGGTCGTATTCCTGGTGTTGGCAGCACTCTACGAAAGCTGGGCGATTCCGCTGTCGGTGATCCTGGTCGTGCCGCTGGGCGTGCTCGGCTCGGTCATCGCCGTAACCCTGACCGGCATGCCCAACGATGTGTTCTTCAAGGTCGGGCTGATCACCATCATCGGCCTGTCGGCCAAGAACGCGATCCTGATCGTCGAGTTCGCCAAGGATCAGCACGCCGAGGGGCGCACCGTGTTCGACGCCACGCTCGAGGCAGCCCGCCTGCGCTTTCGCCCAATCCTGATGACCTCGCTGGCCTTCGGTTTCGGTGTACTGCCGCTGGCGATCGCCAGCGGCGCCAGCTCGGCGAGCCAGCGCGCCGTCGGCGTCGGCGTGCTCGGCGGCATCGTCGCGGCTACCGTCCTTGCAATCTTCCTGGTGCCGGTGTTCTTCGTCGTCGTCAACAAGATCTTCAAGCCCAAGCCGAATGATCCGGATGCACACCCGCCGCTGGCGGCACAGGAGCCCCGTTCATGAGACCCAACGCACCCACAGTGTCGCTGCGCCTCGGCCTCACCGCGTCCGCGATCGCCCTGCTCGCGGGCTGTTCCATGGCACCGAAATACGAACGCCCGCAGGCGCCGATTGCGGGCAGCTATATCGAAGCGGAGACCGCGGAATCCGGCGATGGCGCCGTCGCCGCTGCCGGCGACCGTCGTGCCTCCGAGATTCCATGGCAGCAATTCTTCGGCGACGCGCGCCTGCGTGGCCTGATCGACATCGCACTGGACAACAATCGCGATCTGCGTCAGTCGATTCTGAATGTGGAGGCGGCGCGCGCGCAGTTTCGTATTCAGCGTGCCGATCGCCTGCCCACGGTTGATGCCAATGCCCAGGGCACGCGCCAGCGCATTCCGGACGGCACCGCGTCCAGCACCGGCGCGACGACCGGTGGCGGTGGGATCTACGAACAGTACTCGGTCGGGCTCGGCGTCTCCGCCTACGAACTCGACCTGTTCGGCCGCGTGCGCAGCCTGCGCGATGCCGCGCTGGCCGAATACCTGGCAACCGAGCAGGCCCGGCGCGGCGCGCAGATTTCGCTGATCGCCGCCGTCGCCACGGCCTACCTCAACGAACGCGCGGCGGCCGAGCGTATGGACATCGTCCTCGGCACGCTGGACACGCGCGCCGAAAGCCTGCACCTGGCGCAGCTGCGCTTCGACGCCGGCGTTGGCTCCGAACTGGAACTGCGGGAGGCCCAGACGCTGCAGGCCACGGCGCGCGCGCAACTCGCCGCGGCCAAACGCGAGCAAGCACAGGCTCGCAATTCACTGACGCTGCTGATCGGCCAGCCGATCCCCGAGGACCGTCTGCCACCGCCGTTGCCTTTGGGGCAGCAGGCGCTGATCGCGGATGTCCCCGCCGGGCTGCCGTCCGAGCTGATCGAGCGACGTCCCGACATCCTCGCCGCCGAGCAATCCCTGCGTGCGGCCAATGCCAGCATCGGTGCGGCGCGTGCCGCGTTCTTCCCGCGCATCAGCCTGACCGGCAGCTACGGCACAAGCAGCAGCGAATTCGATGGATTGTTCGACTCGGGCACCGAGTCATGGTCGTTCATGCCGCAGATCACACTGCCGATCTTCGATGCCGGCCGCAATCGCGCCAATCTCGACCTTGCGCGGCTACGCGAAAACATCGCCGTGGCGGAATACGAAAAGGCCATCCAGACGGCCTTCCGTGAGGTTGCGGACGGTCTGGCCGCACGATCCACGCTGGACGAGGAGCTGGCCGCCCAGACCGACTTGCTCGAAGCCACGCAACGACGCATGGAACTCAGCGAACTTCGCTACCGCAGCGGCGTCGACAGCAGCCTGCAACGCCTCGATGCGCAACGCGCATTGTTCGAGGCTCAACAATCCATGTTGCAAACGCGACTGCTGCGACTGAGCAGTCTGGTCGACCTGTATCGGGCGCTCGGCGGCGGCTGGCTCGCCGACGAGCACACCGAGGAAGCAGGCGAAGTCGCCGATCCGTCCTAGCTGCGAAGCCAGTAAAGCGCACCGAGCAGCGCCAGGCTGACACCGCACAACCAGACCGTTCCGGGCAGGAAGTAGGGCGCCAGCATCAAGGCCGCGCCGATCACCAGCGGCGGCGCCAGCGCCTGCTTCTTGCCGTACAGAAACGCGGCCAGGCCGATCGTGCTGAAGACGATCGACGCGAACAGGTAGGCGGGGCTGGGCATGCGCGAAAACTCCGTGGACACCACCGCTCGGGTCAGCACGCAAGGTGGACGCTCGTGCCCCGGCTGACTATCGTGGCGTCCCCATTCTGGAGAGCCCCACGATGCGCTACAACACCCTGTCCGTGGACGTTGACGACACCGGCATCGCCACGCTGCGACTCAACCGGCCCGAGCAACTCAACGCCTTCACGGTCGAGATGGCCAACGAGCTCGTCGACTTCTTCACCGGCGCCAACGCGCGCGACGACATCCGCGCGATCGTGGTCACCGGCAGCGGCCGGGCGTTTTGCGCCGGAATGGACCTATCGGTCGAAGGCAATGTCTTCGGCCTCGATGAAACGCAGCAGCCCACGCTCGCCGACATGCACGAGCGCCTCGATGACCCCGCCATCTTCAAGGGTGTGCGCGACACCGGCGGCCGCGTCACGCTCTCGATCTTCGATTGCAACAAGCCTGTCATTGCGGCGATCAACGGCGCGGCGGTCGGCATCGGCGCCACCATGACGCTGGCCATGGACTTCCGGCTGGCCTCGGACAAGGCCCGCATCGGCTTCGTGTTCGGCCGGCTCGGCATCGTGCCGGAAGCCTGTTCGAGCTGGTTCCTGCCGCGTATCGTCGGCCTCAGCCTGGCCCTGGAATGGACCTACAGCGCGGACATTCTCGACGCCCAGGCGGCACTCGATGGCGGTCTGCTCAAGGCCGTGCTGCCGCCCGAACAACTGCTCGACGAGGCCTACGCGCTGGCGCGTCGCATCACCCAGAACCGCTCTCCGGTCGCGGTCGCGCTGACGCGTCAAATGATGATGCGCAACTCGGCGCAGCCGCATCCCTTGGAAGCGCATCGCGTGGATTCCCTGGCGGTGTTCTACACCAGCATCCGTGACGGCAAGGAAGGCGTGCAGGCGTTTCGCGAGAAACGGGCGCCGCAATTCAGCCCGAGCACCGAGCTGCCGCCGTTCTGCGAGGAGTGGCTGGGTCGTCCGGACTGACCGGCGGGCAGACGCGCCGCGTTTGACGCGGCGGCGAGGCCTGCGCGATAAGTGAATCCCCTCCAACAATAATGCCAACCGGCAAGGGAGTATGAACATGGCAAGCTTCACTCAACGCATGCTTGGCGCGGCCAAGCTCGATGTACCCACGTTCGAAGAGGTGGAAGCCGATACCGGGGCGACCGGCCAGGCGCTGGGCGTGGTCGTGATCGTGGCCATCGCGTCCGGGATCGGCGCGCTCGCGGTCGGCGGCATCAGCCTGCTGATCATGACGGTGCTGATCTCCATCCTCGGCTGGGCGGTCTGGGCCGGCCTGGTGTGGCTGATCGGCACCAAATTGCTGCCGGAAGCCCAGACCAGCTCGGATTGGGGCGAAATCGCGCGCACCACCGGCTTCGCGCAGAGTCCGGGCGTGTTACTGGTCCTGACCGCGATTCCATTCCTGGGCGGTCTGATCGGGCTCGTGGTCAGCATCTGGATGCTGGTGGCGATGATCGTCGGCGTGCGCCAGGCCCTGGACTACACGCAGACCTGGCGTGCCGTGGTCGTGGTGCTGATCGGCTTTGTCGTCAACATCGTGCTGCACGCCCTGCTCGGTCTCGGCATGGCATCCTGACCCACCAATCCGGACCTCGCGCGACCGCCGTTCGCAGTGCTGCCGCGGTCGCGCGATTCGTTCCGACTCGTTCGCGCCCTCCCGTGTCCGACGCCACGCTCGTCATCACCCGTTCGGTCTCGGTCCCGCTAGGCGAGATCGAATGGACCGCGATCCGCGCCCAGGGCGCGGGCGGACAGCACGTCAACACCACGTCCAGCGCGGTACAGCTGCGCTTCGACATCCCGGCCTCCAGCCTGCCGGACGCGGTCAAGCAACGGCTGCTGGACCGCCCGGATCGCCGCCTGTCGCAGGACGGCGTGCTGATCATCAAGGCACAGACCCAGCGCAGCCAGGAACGCAATCGACAGGACGCTCTGGAACGGCTGCGCCTGATCCTCGAAGCGGCCACGCGCGTACCGCGCGTACGCAAGGCGACGCGGCCCAGCGCCAATGCCAGGCGCAAGCGCGTGGACGAAAAAACCCGGCGCGGTCGGACCAAGCGGCTGCGCAGCAGCACGGACGATTAAGCGAACGCAGCACATCCACAGCGCCGGAAGCGAATCCGCGTTTGCGTATGATTCGCGCAATATGTCCGTACCCTCGACAGCACCCTCCGGCACGCTCCGGCTCGGCGATCGCCTGCTCATGGAGTGGGTGCGCCTGCGCGAAGAAAGCGCCGGCCATCCACCCCACACGCCCGACGCCGATGCCCGCGCGATCGCGGCCGGCGGCAACTTCGCGCAGCGGCTCGCCACCCGCGCCCAGGCCCTGCCCGGGTCGGACGCACGCGTACGCGCGCTGCACCGTCTGCGCCGCAGCGCGCTGGCGCTGGTCGGCATCGTCCTCACCTTCAGCGGCATCGCCGGCATCGCTGCCGCCAGCACCACGCTGGGCAGCCGCCAGCCGGTCAGTCTGCCGCTGCTGGTCTGTGTGCTGGTGGGTTTCAATCTGCTGAGCCTGCTGCTGTGGCTGGCGATACAACCCTGGTCCAGCCGCGCCGCACCGGGTCTCGGCCGACTGATCAGGCAACTGTGGACCCGCTGGGAACGACACGCCCTCGCGAGTTCCGAGCCGGCCGAGCCAGCCGACAGCAGTGCGCTGGACGCCATTCGCCTGCTGGCGGGCGGCAGCAGCGGTCGCTGGCTGCTGGGCGCCGTCGTGCATGCCGCCTGGCTGGCGTTCTCGCTGTGCGCGCTGTTGACACTGGCGGTGCTGCTCTCGGTCCGCGCCTACGAGTTGGCCTGGGAAACCACTCTGCTGAGCCCGCAGGCACTGGCGCAGTGGGCGCGCTGGATGTCGCTGGGCCCGGCGCTGCTCGGTGCCACCGGTCCCGAAGCCCTGCCCGTGGACGGCGCTCTGGACAGCGGTGCCCGCGAAGCCTGGGCCGTATGGCTGCTCGCCGCCCTGGTGGTCTATGGTGTGCTGCCGCGACTGCTGGCGCTGCTGGCCTGCGTGGCGCTGGCAATGCGCGCGCTGTCGAACATCGGTCGTGACCTGACGCGACCCGGCTATGCGCGCCTGCGCACACGTCTGTTGCCGGATCACGCCGGTCTCGGCGTCGTCGATCCGGCGTCGGAGCGCCCCTCGGCGCCGCGCCAGCGTGTGCCACGCCGTGCCGCGCAAGGACGAGGCCGCCTCGCACTCGGGCTCGAATGGGCGCCGGACGAAGCCGATGCGATCGAGTCGCAGTGGCAGTGCCACTGGCTCGGCGTGGCCGACGGCGCGGAGCAACGCCGCCAACTGTTGGATCAGCTCGCACAAGCCCGAACCGGTCGGCTGATCTTCGTGGCACGCGCCACCGCCACACCGGACCGCGGCAACGAGCGCTTCGCGGTCGAGGCGATCGACGCGGCGCAGGTTCCGGCGATTCTGGTGCTCGCGGCCTTCGAACGCCTGCAGGCACGCGGCAACGAAGCCACGCAACGCCGCCTCGACGAATGGCAGGCCTTTGCCACGCGCGCGGGCATGGATCGCGTGCTGCCCTGGTGCGCCAACGCGACAGGCGCCCTGCCCACCCTGTCCGAGGACGGGATCAGCGCATGATCCGCAGCAATGCCCTGTCACTGGCCGTGGTCGGCCACACCAACACCGGCAAGACCTCGCTGCTGCGTACGCTGACGCGCGACAGCCGCTTCGGCGAGGTCTCCGACCGGGCCGCGACCACGCGCGACGTGCAGGGCGCGGCGCTGCTTGCCAACGGCAAGGCGCTGGTCGCGCTCTACGACACGCCGGGGCTGGAAGACGCCAGCGCGCTGTTGGACTTCCTCGACACCGTGCCGGGCCCCCATGCCGACCCGGTGGCGCGCATAGAAGTCTTTCTGGCCGGCGATCACGACCAAGGCCGTTTCGAGCAGGAAGCCAAGGTGCTGCGTCAGCTGTTGCGCAGCGAGGCCGCACTGTACGTCATCGACGCACGCGAACCGGTGCTCGCCAAGCATCGCGACGAACTGCGCGTACTGGCCGAATGTGGCCGGCCGCTGCTGCCGGTGCTCAACTTCACGGCGAGCGTGGACGCCGACCCCGGGCAATGGCGCAGCCAGCTGGCGCGCATGGGCCTGCATGTGATTGCCAGCTTCGACACCGTGCTGTTCGATTTCGAGGCCGAACATGAGATTTTCGAGAAGCTGGGCGTACTTCTGGAATCTCGCAGGTCCCAGCTGGAGCGCCTCAGCGCCTCACGCGACGAGGATCGAAATGCCCTGATCCTGGCAGCAAGCCGCAGCGTCGCCGAACTCTTGGTCAATGTCGCCGGCCTGCGTCTCAGCGTGCCATCGGGCGGCGACGAACCCGCCGCCCGAGCACGCTTGCAGGAGCGCGTGCGTGCTGCGGAACAAACTTGCGTCGACACGCTGCTGGGCCTGTTCCGCTTCGAACTGAGCGCCTACGAACCACCGCAATTGCCCTTGCAGCAGGGCCGCTGGCAGCTCGACCCCTTCGATCCCGAGGCGATGCGCATCCTCGGGGTGCGCACTGGTTCGGCGGCGGCCGCCGGCGGCATGGCGGGTCTCACCGTCGATGCCTTCACCGGCGGCCTGAGCCTGGGCGCAGCCGCCCTGATCGGAGCCGGGCTGGGCGCGGTCTGGGGTGCCTCGGGTCCGCTCGGGCGGGAAATCTCGGATCGCCTGCGCGGACATCACTGGCTCGTGATCGAGGCCGGCACGCTGGCCGTGCTGGCCGGCCGGCAGACGCAGCTGCTGCGCGCCCTGCTGCGCCGCGGCCACGCGGCCCAAGAGCAGCTGCGGACCGGCAGCGCCGGCGGCTGGCCGTCGCCGACCGTTGCCCGACTGGCGCTGCGTGCGCGCGCACATCCCGAATGGTCGGCGCTCAACAACGCCGCGGAAGAGGCTTTGCCGGATGCCGTGCTGCGGCCGCTGGCGCTGGCGATCGCGCAAGCGCTGGACGGCGGCGCTGAGGCGGCATCCGAGCCTGTCGGAATTCAGTAGCAATTCAGCGCCAAAAGGCTTGAATCGAAGCACCTCGCAGCTTGATTCGCGTCCGCCCCGAAGCGGTTCGGACGCAGGGACGGCTACGCCTCATGGACCGGTATCGCTCAAGGACGACGACGATGAAAACCACCTTTTTTCTGCATGCCTGTGGCCCGCAGGGCACGATCAAGACGCTGGCGCGCTGCTTCTCGATGTCCGATGCGCGCGACAAGTTGCAGCGGCACGAGGTACCCAAGGACGTTCGTCGCTGGATCGGCGAATACCGCTCCGGCCGGCTCGTGGCCTCGCACGAGCTCTGAGCAGCAAGCTTCCACGAGCCCGCTTCGACCCCACGTTTCACAATCTCAGAATCAGTGTTGATGCGGGTGGGGACACCCCGGTGACCGCAGCACCGGCGGATCGGGCATCGGAATCGGCGGCTTCTCGCCGGGCGGAACCGGCGGGCGCGGCGGAGATGGCGGCGCTCCAGGTGGCTGCGGCGGCCGGGGTGCGGGGTTTCCATTCAGCTGCATATCGAGGGCTCAATGAAACCTGTCCAGGCCGGTCAACCGCTCAATCCGAGTACGCAAGATGCCGCTCGATATCCGCGATGCCGTGCCCGCTCAGGTCCTTTGGAAATTCGCTGATGATGCGCGCCTGCACTTCGGGATGGAATGCCTTGCGCAGTACGCCGAGCGTTGCGGGCGGCGCCACCACCACGAGCTTGTCGAAGCGGCCGGCGTGCGCTGCGCGGTAGAGGACGTCCGCCACGGTCACGGCAAAGCGGTCTTCCGAAAGCTGGTGCCAGTCCGTCTGGTCGAGGGCGCTGCGATGGCCGGCCGCGCCGTCGCCGCGCCGGCCGGGACGATCCGTGCCTTGCTCGCGCGTTGGGGCGTCGTCATGCTCGAATACCGCTTCGGTTTCGAGCGCAGGCTGGACGGCATTTCCATGGTTGCGCAGAAACAGCGCCTTGCTGCCATCACCGACCACGATCAGTGTGCCTTCGGGAATACGAATGGGTTCCATGGGGCGCCTCCTCCGTTAGCCGTGGCACGACCTCGGGCCGCGCCGAATCGGGTCCAGTCGGGTGCGGCTGCGAGAGCGCCAAAGGTGGCAAGGCAGCCGCCATGCGCAACAGCTTGCGTGCCGGGCTGCGAACCGGCCCTGAATATCGGCGCCGGATCAGTGGATTCAGTCCAGGAACGCCGAGGCGACCAGCTCGTAAGAGCGCAGACGCGCCACCGGATCGTACATATTGCTGACGATCATGACTTCATCGGCTGCGCAGGCCGTCGCCATGGACTCGATCGCCGCGCGCACCTGCGGCGGCGTGCCAACGATGGTGCGCTGGCGGTACTCGGCCACGGCCTCGCGTTCGAAATCGGTATAGGCATAGGCGGCCGCTTCCTCGGGGCTCGGCAGCGGCAGGAACTGACCGCGGCGAATACGCAGCCACGCCAGGTCCATCGTCGAGGCATGGCGCTCGGCCTCGGCTTCGGTGTCGGCGCAAACAACCGCCACGCCCAGAATCGCGTGCGGGCGCGCAAACGCCTCGGACGGCTGGAATGAGGACTTGTAGGCCTGGAACGCCGGCGCCGCCGGTGTCGGACTGAAATGGCTGGCGAAGCTGTAGCCCATGCCGGCGGCGCCGGCCATGCGCGCACTGGCGCCGCTGGAGCCCAGAATCCAGATCGGCGGCAGCGGTACGTCGTCCGGCATCGCGCGAATCTTCCTGAACGGATGGCCTTCAGGAAATCCGCCGTTGCAATAGGCCCGCATCTCGGACAGCAGCGCTGGAAACTGCTCGCCTTCGAAGGCCCGCAAGGCACGGCTCGCGGCCGGCTCCGAACCCGGCGCGCGGCCCAGGCCGAGGTCGATGCGGCCTGGATGCAGGCCGGCCAGCGTACGGAAGGTCTCGGCCACCTTCAGCGGCGAATGGTTCGGCAGCATGATGCCGCCGGAGCCCACGTGTATGTGGCGAGTGGCCGCAGCGACATGCGCGATCAGGATTTCCGGCGCGGCGCTGGCCACACTGGGCATGCTGTGATGCTCGGCGAACCAGTGCCGGACGTAGCCCAGGGACTCCGCCAGACGCGCCAGATCCACCGTGCGGCGCAGGGACTCGGATGCGGTGGAGCCCGACGGCACGGGTGCCAGATCGAGCACGGACAGGGGAATGGACATGGGACTCCTTGAAAAGGTGATGGCCTCATTATCCGCCTTCATGGCTCCGAACCCACGTTCGGGTCCGAATGGCAGACATCGTCATGGTCCGGGCACGGTGGGTATGCCATGAATAGCGTCCGAGATCCTATAACCTTCGAGTAACCATGTACGAGCTTTCGCCCCGCCTCCGTCACCACGGCGCAGCCGCGCTTTTGCTGTGTCTGGTCGCGATGCCGGCACTCGCCCAGGAGGTGCAGACCGAGGTCGGCGAACCGGACTCGACGCGTCCGGCCAGCAATCGCGCGCCGGTGCAACTCGAAGAAATCGTCGTCACCGCGCAGAAGAAGGTCCAGAACCTCCAGGACGTTCCGGTCTCGGTCGGCGTGGTCGATACCCAGGCCATGCGCGATGCCGGCAGCTTCGACGCCGGCGACCTCGAAAATCGCGTCGCCAACGTGGAGATCGACATCGATCCGCAGGCGCCGGTGATCGGCATCCGCGGGTTCGCGACGGAAACCGACAATGTCGGCTTCGATCCCTCGGTGGGCCTGTCGGTGGACTACGTGGCGCTCGGCCGACCGGAATTCGTGGCCGACGGGCTGTTCGATCTGGAACGCATCGAAGTGCTGCGCGGCAGCCAGGGCACCTTGTTCGGCAAGAACACGATCGCCGGCGTGATCAATTTTCTCAGCGCCGAACCGTCCCCGTATTTTTCGGGCGATGTGCTGGCCAGCATCGGCGATCCGAACCAGAAGCGCATCGAGGCCGGCGTCAGCGTGCCGCTCGGAGACTGGCTGTCGGCGCGCCTGTCCGGCCTGTACTGGGACCGCGACGGCGAGGTCGACAACACCACGCTCAATCGCACCGAAGGCAACCTGGAGCAGCGCGCCGGCCGCCTCAAGCTGATGGCGACGCCGGGCTCCGGTTGGACCCTCGGCCTGTCCACGCAGTACTCGGACACCAGCGTGGATTACCCGCCGTGGCAGTTGTTCGACGCCGCGCCGGCGGCGCTGGCCTATTCGCGCGAATACGACCCGCAGACCGAGGACGATCCGCTCGATACACAGACCGCGATGAACGTGCCGGGCTACGTCGAACGCACCTCCGACCTGTCTCGCGCCCTGATCGAATACGATCACGGCGCGGTGCTCGGCCTGCAAGGATTGACCAGCACCGCCGTGATCGGCCACGCCGCCTTCGATCTCGCCACGATCATCGACATCGACGTAAGTCCCGCCGATTTGATCATCACCGACTTCCGCAACGACTTCAGCCAGGACTCGATCGAACTGCGCACGGCCGGCGACGCGGGCTCGCTGTTCGGCCTGGGCGGGCACGTCGAGTTCGTTACCGGCGTCTACGGCTATCGTTCGGACCTCGAAAGCCACCTCGACACGATCGCCGGTGACAACCTGATCGGCTTTGCCCTGAGCACCGCCGGGTTCGATGCGCTCGGACTCGGCGACATTCCCGGCACCGGCCTGATCACCAGCCTGCTCGATGTCTTGCAACCGCTGCCGGACATCCCGATCAACGATCAGTTGCTGCGCGGCTTCGAGCAGGACAGCGAGAGCTATGCGGTGTTCGGGCAGATGACCTGGCATCTCGGCGAGCGCCTGGCCACCATTGTCGGCCTGCGCTACGGCGTGGAGGACAAGGATGCGGATTTCGACGTGCAGACGGTGGGACCGGGGCTGGTCGGCCTGGTGGTCGGCGCCGATACCTTCACGACCTCCCTGAACCGACACGAAACCGACTTCTCGCCGAAGCTGGGGCTGCAGTACGAATGGTCCGACGACTTCATGAGCTTCCTCACCTGGACGCGCGGCTTCAAGGGCGGCGGCTTCAACGCCACCGCCGAGTCGGCGGACAATCTCGAATTCGAACCGGAGCGCGCCAGTTCCTTCGAGGCCGGCTTCAAGAGCCGCTGGTTCGACCGTTCGCTGACCTTCAACCTCACCGCCTACCGCACCGAAGTCGAGGACCTGCAGGTGGTCGACTTCGTGAACGTCTCCTACGAGGTCAACAACGCGGCCGAGGCGATCCTGCAAGGCGTGGAGATCGAGGCCAGCTGGCGCCCGTCGATCGCCTGGTTCTCGCTGGCGACTTCCATGGCCTACGGCAAGGCCGAATACGACAGCTATCCCAATGCACCCGCCGCCGAGGACGGCAACGACAGCTGCGGCATTCCGGACGAAGACGGCCGCCAGGACCTGAGTGGTTGCACTCTGCCGAATGCCCCGGAATTCACGGCCGCGCTGTCACCCTTGTTCACGCTGCCGATCGGCGAAACCTACGCGCTGCGCTGGGGCGTGGACCTGAGCTATCGCGGCGAACAGTATTCGGCCTCCGACCTCGACGCGCACAGCCGCCAGGGCGGCTACACCCTGATCGGTTCGCGCCTGGTGTTCGGCCCCAGCGACGAACGCTGGGCCATCATCGTGGCCGGCACCAACCTCAGCGACAAACGCGCCAAGGATCTGGTATTCGACAACAGCGTGTATGCGGACACCTACGTGTCCCAGCAGATTCCGCTGCGCAGTCTGGTGGCCTCGTTCCGGGCCAGCTGGTAGCGACCAATGCCGCGGCTAACGCAGGAATTGGGTCCGCTTTTCAAGCTGGAAGATGGACTCACCGATCTCTTCCAGCCTAGCTGACAACAGCGCCTGGGCGTCGTAGAGGCCGCGATTGTAGAAGTACGAACCGATTTCGGTGGTAAAGAAGTCCAGCAGGAATTCGGCATCGAAGCCGCCGATCGACTGCTGCATTTCCTCCTCGAAATAGCCTTGAATCCGCGCCACGATCAACGCCTTTTCTTCCTTGGAGAACTTGATTTCGCTCATCGGCAATAACCGCCCGCCTGCTGCTCAGTAAATCAGTTTGATGCCTGCATGGACCGTGCGTCCCGGTCCCGGCTCGTAGTAGCGGCCGAAGCTGGCGTTGATGCGCAGATTGTCGTAGTACTCGCGATCGAACAGATTGTCGATACCGGCGTAGGACTCGATGCGCAGACGGCTCAGCGGCAGGCTCGCGGCGACACGCAGGTTGCTCAGCGCCACGCCGTTTGCGCGCTGGGTGTTGGCATCGTCCGCCTCGTAGTGATCGTAGGCGACCACGTTGACACGCGCACTCCAGATTCCGTGCGCCCAGGCCAGTTCGGCGAAGCCCTGATGACGCGGCAGGCCGGGCACGGTGTTGCCGGCGTAGTCGACACCGTCCTGCGTGTATTCGTCGAAGCGGTTGCGCGACCAGGTATAGGCGAGACTGAGCTGCCAGGCGCTCGACAGGCGCCAGTCCAGCGAGGCCTCGACGCCATCGCGACTCGAACGACCGGCGTTGCGGTAGTAGGTACGTCCGGACTGGCCCTCGATTTCGTAGGGCAGCAGTTCGTCGTCGAGTTCGATGTTGTACAGCGCCAGCTCGTAACGGAATGCGCCGCCGCGGCCCTTGAACCCGAGTTCGCGATTGAGCGCATGCGCGGCTTCGAGATCGCGATTGAAGCCACCGCCGTCCGGGTTGGCCAGTTCATTGATCGTCGGTGATTCGAAGGAATCGCTGAGACGCAGATAGAGACGGTGCTGGCTGGCAATCGCATACTCGAGTCCGCCCGACAGGCTCCATTCGTGCAGCGTGCGGCTACCACCGTCATCGCCGTCCGACTCGAAACGGTCGTCGACGGCCAGCTTGAGTCGGTCGTAACGGACACCGGCACTGGCGCTGAATCCGCCGCCCAGCTCGACCTCGCCTTCGCCAAACAAGCCGGCGCCGTCAGCCTTCTCGCGCTGATGCAGGGTCTCGGCACCGCGCAGACCGCCCTCGCCATTGTCATAGCGGTGCCGGTCGTCGCGCTGCGCTTCGAGGTCCAGGCCGATGCTCCAGTGCTGCGCCAGGCCGAACAGTTGGCTATGTCGCATGTATTGCGCGCCGGCACCACCGAAATCACGGTCGAACGCGCTTTGGCCACCACCGCTGAACGGCAGGCGATTGGCGAATTCCCGCTGGCCGGCGTACAGCCAGAGCCGGTAGTCGGCCAGTTCCGACAGCGGCGCATCCCAGGCGGCCGACACCCGCTGCTGCCGGATCGTCTCGCCGGCGTCGTAGAGCAGGTTATTGGGTGCGGCCTGACTGCGATCGGCCTGGACTTCGCCGGCATTGAGCCCACCGGGATCAAGGCTTTCGTTGTCGATCGCATTGAGATTCAGGCGCAGCGTTCCCGCCGTGGCGTGATAATGCAGCTTGCCGCTGAAGGCATCGGACTCTCCGCGCCCCTGCGCACGCGGTCCATCGCTGCGCAAGCGACTGTAGGCGCCCAGTCCGCTCCAGTTGCCGGCCGTGCCGCCGGCGCTGGCACGCTGGCCGCGATAGCCGAGTTCACCGCCGGACAGGTCGAGACTGGCGCCAAAATCGGGCGGCGGTTCGCGCGTCGTCAGCGACAGCACACCGCCGGCAGCATTGCCATACAGCGTGGACGCCGGACCGCGAATGACTTCCACGCGATCGACCAGCGACAGATCGAAGCCATCGAGTTCGGTCTGCCCGTCCGGCAGGGTCAGCGGCACCCCATCGACCAGCACGCGGATACCGCGCACACCGAAGCTGGCGCGCGCGCCGAAGCCGCGAATCGAAAGGCGCAGGCCCTGCGAGAAGTTGTACTGGTCCTGTGCGAACACGCCGGGCACGCGCTGCAGCGATTCGGTCAGGCTCAAGGCGCGATCCGCCGTCAGGTCCGCGGCATCGACCGAGGTGATCGCGGTGCCTGCATCCAGCCAGTCACTGTCAACGCGCTGGGCGTGGACCTCCACTGGCGCCAGTTCGACCGGCGACGAAGCGGACTGTGCCCCGGCCAACGAAACGAAAGCCTGCGGCAACAGTGCCAAGAGCGAAACAACCGCCCGCCGCGGTTTCCGGATTTTCATGAATCTCCCAAGTCACATCCCTTTCGTATCCTGCCGCCGACACGATCAAGATCGCGCGGCATTACATCGGACGTCCGCGGCGATGTCCATTCGAGCGTCGGGAGCGTCGAAGCGATTGACGGGGTGATTTACTGCGAGGCGTACGGCATCAGCACATCGTCGATCAGATACAGCGTGCCGTTGTCGGCCTGCAGCGTCTGCACGACGTCCGCGCGCTGATTGACGCGAATGCCGGCGTACGGCGAACGATTGCCGCTCAGCAAGGACACCGGCATGGTCTGCATGCCGCCGATCTGCAAGGGCCAGCCGATCAGGCTGTTGTAGGTGCCTCCAGCCGGAATTTCGCTGATTCGGCGCGGCACGATGTGATAGCTTAGCAGGGCTTTCATGCGCGCGCCGTCCACCATCAATGCGTCTCGCATCGGAATCGGCAGGCGCATGAAGGCGTCGTTGGTCGGTGCAAACACCGTCAGGGAAGGCGCCCGGTTCAGCGTATCGTCGAGTCGGGCGGCCTGCATTTCGGCCACGAACTGGGTGAGCTGATCGCTCGACGCGGCCACCTGCAACAGAGTGTCGGCGCGTGCGGTGTTGGCGGCGAATGCCATCGGCAGCGCCATCGCGAGCAGCCTGCATGTGTGGCTTGCGCGATTTTTGACCCTGAAGATTCCGCTCATGATCCGCCCCTCAAGATGCGGGGAGCCAGCCCCAGCACTCAGCTTGAAACCAAGATTAGACGGGGCTTCCCGGCCGGCCGCTGAACGGCAGGCGGGACACCGGCTACCGTTCAGGCCGCCAGTTCCTCGCGCATCAGATTGAGCAGACCACCGCGCAGGACCATTGCGATCTGCCGCTCGCTGAGAGCGTGTTCGAGCGAATAATCCTGGTCACGCGTGTGGTTGTGCAGTGTCAGACGAGTCTCGCCGCTTTCGAGTGCCTCGCGCACGCCCTCCAGGTGAAGCTCGTCGCCCTGCTGCAGCGTGTCGTAGTCCTGCGGGTCTGCGAATTGCAGGGGCAGGATTCCGAAGTTGCAGAGGTTCTGCCAGTGAATGCGTGCGAAACCCTTGGCCAGCACGGCGCGCACACCAAGATAGCGCGGCGCCAGGGCCGCATGTTCGCGACTCGAACCCTGACCGTAGTTGTCGCCACCGATCAGGAACGAGGCCGCACCGCGATCCCGCGCTTCCTCGGCGCGTTTCGGGAAACTGCCGTCCACGGCGGCGAAGACGAACCGGCTGATCGCCGGGATGTTGCTGCGAAACGGCAGCACGCGGGACCCCGCCGGCATGATTTCGTCGGTCGACACGTCATCACCAACCTTGAGCAGCGCCGGACCCCGCAGGGCATCCGGCAGGGCTTCGGCGTCCGGCAGCGGCACGATGTTCGGGCCCATTTCAAGGTCGGAACCGGCATCCTGGTCCTCCGGTTCGATCACGCCCAGCGTGCTCAGGCGCAGGCGTTCCGGTTCCACGACTTTGGGGTATGGCCTGTCCAGCGTCCGCGGGTCGGTGATTGTTCCGCTCAGCGCCGACGCCGCCGCCGTCTCCGGACTGCACAGGTAGACCTGGTCTTCCTCGGTACCGGATCGGCCCGGGAAATTGCGCGGCACGGTACGCAGGCTGATACGCCCCGACGCCGGCGCCTGGCCCATGCCGATGCAACCGTTGCAGCCGGTCTGGTGCAGGCGCGCACCCGCGTGAATCAGGGTGTTGAGCAGACCCATTTCGGACAGATTTTCGAGAATCTGCCGACTCGCCGGATTGATATCGAACGAGACGCGGTCGTGGACCGAGCGGCCATCCACGATCATCGCCGCCACGGCGAGATCGCGCAGTCCCGGATTCGCGGACGAACCGATGTAGCACTGGTAGACCTCGCGACCGGCCACCTCCGCCACCGGCACCACCTTGCCGGGGCTGCTCGGCAAGGCGATCAGCGGTTCGAGCGTGGACAGGTCGATCTCGTCGTGCTCGTCGTAGTCGGCATTCTCGTCCGCCGCCAAGGCCTCGAACTGATCTTCGCGACCCTGGCTCGCCAGAAACCGTCGTACCGCGTCGTCCGCCGGAAACACCGTGGCGGTCGCGCCGAGTTCAGCGCCCATGTTGGCGATCACGTGGCGGTCCATCGCGCTGAGATGGGCCAGACCCGGTCCGTGGTACTCGATGATGCGGCCAATGCCGCCGTCCACATCGTGGCGGCGCAGCATCTCCAGAATCACGTCCTTGGCGCTGACCCAGTCCGGCAAGCGGCCGCTGAGCCTCACTCCCATGATCTTCGGCATCTTCAGGTAGAACGGCCTGCCGGCCATTGCCAGCGCGACTTCGAGACCACCGGCGCCGATCGCCAGCATGCCCATGGAACCGGCCGCGCAGCTGTGGCTGTCCGAACCCAGCAGCGTACGGCCGGGTCGGCCGAAGCGTTCCATGTGTACGGCATGACTGACACCGGTGCCGGGGCGACTGAACCACACGCCGAAGCGCCGGCAGGCACTGCGCAGAAACAGATGATCATCCGGATTCTTGAAGTCGGTCTGCAGCAGGTTGTGATCGACGTACTGCGCTGAAACTTCGGTGCGCACGCGACCCACCTTCATCGCCTCGAATTCCTGCATCACCAGTGTGCCGGTGGCATCCTGCGTCAGGGTCTGGTCTATCCTGATCGCGATGCTTTGGCCGGCAATCGTCTCGCCTTCGACGAGATGGGATTCGATGAGCTTGCGGGCGAGATTGAGCTTGGACATGGGTGGCTCCCCAGAGTGCTCGCTCCATGAGACACCCGAGGCTATGAATCCGCCGTGAATTTCGCTGAGGCCTGGCGTCGGCGCGGCCGCCAGATCATCAGGGGATGTGCGAAAACGGCGCCCAGCACGATGGCGAGCCCGCCGTAGAACGCCAGTCCCAATTCGTGATGCTCACCGAATAGCAGCATCGCCAGCACGATGGCGTACAAGGGCTCCAGGTTGACCGCGAGCTGCGCGCTGAACGCCGACAGCTGGCGCAGAGCCATCAGCGACAAGGTGAATGGCAACAGCGTGCAGCCCAGTGCGAGCACCAGCAGAAGACCGAAGTCGCGTGCGTCCGGAACGATGAACGAGGGCCCCGGCGCCAGCGGCGCCAGCAACGTCAGAAACAGCGCGCCACCAGCCAGTTCGATCGCGGTGACGACCACGGCATCGGCCTGCATCACATGGCGTTTGTTGAGTGCGCCGAACATCGCGTCAAGCAGGGCGGAGAGCGCGCCGACCAGCACGCCCAGGCGCATGTCGGCGGTCACGCCGCCCACCAGCAGGGCCACGCCGGGCACCACGGCGATTCCGAGCAGAACCTCGCGCGCATCGAAGCGCCGCCGAGCCACCCAGGGCTCGATCAAGGCCAGGAGCACAGGCACCAGCGCGATGCAGGTGACCCCCACCGAGGCATTGGAAAGTTTGATCGCGGCGTAGAAGGTCAGCCAGTGCAGCGACACCACCGCGCCGATGCCGGCGTAAATCGCGATCAGGCGCACAGGCATCGCCGCCAGCCCGCGCCAGACCCGTGGCCACAGCGCCAATGCCGCGACCACGATCCACATGCGCCACCACACCAGGGACAGCGCCGGCAGGCTGATCAGCTTGCCCAAGATCGCGGTGAATCCCCATAGCACGACGCAGATGTGGATCTGAAACTGTGCGCGTGCGTGTGGACTCATGTCACGGCGGCGGTCGATCGGGCGCGCAGCTTGCCGACTCTGGCCGGATTTGGGAATGATTCAACCGACGTGACGCACCGGCCGCCCCGCAATGGCCGCGACGATCGGGATCAGGCGAACCCGCTCGACCGGCTTTGCCACGTGCCCCTGATAGCCTTCGAGCAGCGCCTTTGCGCGGTCGAGGTCGCGCACGTAGGCGGTGACGGCAATAGCGGGCACCATGCCGCCGGCCGCGGCCGTGCGAGAACGGATCTGGCGAATCAGGGCATAGCCGTCCTCGCCCGGCATGCTGATGTCGCTGAGCAGCACGTGCGGCGGTGCGGTATCGAACTGCGAAAGCGCCTCGGCCACCGAGGCCGCCAGACGCACCCGCGCGCCACTGTCTTCGAGCATGCGTTTCAGGACTGCGCGCGCGTCGGCCTCGTCGTCCACGACCAGCACGTCCAGGCCTTCGAGCAGGGTCGTCGGGCTGACCTCGGAGCCGATGGCTTCGGCGGGCTCAGATGGCCGTGCCACCAATCCCAGTTCGTATTCGAAGGCAGTCAGGTCACGCGGCAGCACCACCCGGAAGCAGGCGCCGTGACCCAGGCCCTCACTCTCGGCGACGATGCGGCCGCCATGCAGTTCGACGATCTGCTTGGCGATCGACAGCCCCAGGCCAAGCCCCCCGTAGCGGCGCGTGGTGGAACCATCGGCCTGACGGAAGCGATCGAAGATGAACGGCAGCGCCGAACGCGGAATGCCGTCGCCACTGTCTTCCACAGTGATTTCGGCCGTGGCGCTGTGGGTCACGGTCCTCACCTGCACACGACCGCCCGGCGGAGTGAACTTGATGGCGTTGCTGACCAGATTCCAGAAAACCTGCTTGAGTCGCGTGGCGTCTCCGGAAACCCAGCACACGGTCTGGTCGAAGTCGGTCTCGATCCGCAGTGCCTTGTCGTGAGCCGAGGGGCGCAGGGCTTCGATGCATTCGGTCAGCAGTCGAGCCACATCAAGCTGCTCGTGCACCAGTTGCAACTTGCCGGAGATGACGCGGCTCATGTCCAGCATGTCGTTGATGATGGCGTTTTGCGCCCGGGCGTTGCGCTCGATGGTTTCCAGACCTTCGCGCAGTTCGCCCTCCGCCCCCATCGCTAGAATCTGAGCCCAGCCGGTGATGGCGTTGAGGGGCGTACGCAGCTCGTGGCTCAGCATCGCCAGAAAATCGTCCTTCATGCGGCTGGCGCGCTCGGCCTCGGCACGCGCCGAACGTTCCGATTCGAGCAGGTATTCGCGCTCCTGCTCCACCCGCTTGCGCTGCGAGATGTCCATGGTGACACCATCGAACCGGGTCGGCTCGCCATTGTCGTCGCGGTAGCCGCGGCCGATGGCGCGCAGCCAGCGGAAGCGACCATCCGGCGCGACGGTCCGGTATTCGATGTCGTAATTCTCGCCTCGGTAAACGGCCGCGTTCACGGCTTCGCGCGCAGCTTCGCGGTCATCCGGATGCAGACGCGCATAGAACAGGTCGAAATCGACTTCTGCGTCCGGTGCCAGCCAGAAGTGTTCCTTGCACTTCGCGTTCCAGACGATCCGTCCCATCGGCATCGGGCAGTAGAACGTGCCCAATTCCGCCGCATCCACTGCCAGTCCCAGGCGTTCTTCGCTTTTGAGGTACTCGCTCTGAATCCGCTTCTGCTCGCTGATATCGCGTGACACCACCAGCAGGTGAGCCGGCAGCGCGTCCGAGGCCGGCAACAGCGATACCGTGACGTCCCACCACGCCGGCGGCCGTTCACCAACACTGCGCAGCGCTTCGAAACGTGCGGTTTCGCCGCGACGGGCGCGCTCCAAGGCAGAGGCGGCGCATTCGCGCTCCTTCGGCGCCCACAAGTGGGTCCAGTCCTGGCCCAGCAGCGCCGAGGCCTGATCCACGCCGAGCGCACGGCAGGCTGATTCGTTGATCAGCACCAGCCGTCCCTGAAGGTCGAGCACCTTGATATTGTCGCGATGGCCCGCGATCAGGCGATGGGCGATGGCGCTGACATAGAGCGCGTCTCCGCGCACGTCGGCGGGCGACGTGGGCGACGGCGCCACATCCTCGGTATGGTCCGATAGCTGGCCCAAGCTATCCATGCTGCGACTCACGTTTCCGCCCCCGTAGCTGCTCCTGCAACCGCATCCTGTACTGTGCTTCGGCCTCAAGGCATGCGACGTCCCATGCCCGTTGGCTGACGTTAGCGAAAGTCACGGCCCGCGTCGACAAAAAAGCACGGCTGCCCGCACCTGTGCACAATGACACTTCGACGTACGCTGGCGCACGACAGATGCCGCCTCCGCACGCTCGCCCGAGTTCCGGCCTTTACCCAAACCTCCACGCCTGCACCCGATGAACAAGGAAACGCTGCCGCCGAAGCCGCAACCGCCGGTGGACTACGACTGCTGCGGCGGCGGTTGTGCCGACTGCGAGCTGACGCTGTATCTGCGTCGGCTATCCGAATGGCAGCGCTTGCAGGGCAATCGACCGGAACCCGCGGCATGAAGCTGATCGAAGTGGTCGCCAGCCAACGCAGCCTGCCGACCGTGCAAGCGATCGCGGACAAGTACAAGGCTTACGATTTCCGTACTGGACCGATTGGTGAAGACGACATGCGCGCGATGCGCATCCTCACCCGCGACGACAAGGTGCAGGCAGTGCTCGACGCGCTGCAGTCGGTCCTCGGCGCACAGCCTAGCGCGCGCGTGCTGGTGATTCCCGTCGATCTCACGATTCCGCAGCCGGACGAGGATTCCGCCACGATGGCGCGGGAAGCGCTCTATACCATGGTGGAGCGCAATGCGCGCCTCGACGGCAACTATCTGCTGCTGGTACTGCTGTCGACGATCGTGGCGGCAATCGGTCTGGTCGAGGACAGCGCCGCCGTGGTCATCGGCGCCATGGTCATCGCCCCGCTGCTGGGTCCGAACCTGGCGCTCGGTCTGGGCACCGCGCTCGGTGACCTCGAACTGATGCGCAAGGCGGTGCTGACCACGCTGGCGGGCGTGGCGCTGGCGGTGGCCCTGTCATTGCTGCTGGGTCTGCTGTGGCCGTTCACGGCGGATGCGCACGAGTTGCTGTCACGCACCGACGTCGGCATGGAGTCGCTGGCCCTGGCCCTGGCTTCCGGTGCCGCGGCGGCGCTGTCGCTGACCACCGGCCTGCCAAGCGTGCTGGTGGGCGTGATGGTCGCCGTGGCGCTGTTGCCGCCGGCAGCCGCACTGGGCCTGATGCTCGGTCACGGCGAAATCCGGCTCGCCACCGGCGCCGGGCTGTTGCTCGCGGTCAACATCGTCAGCATCAACCTGGCGTGCAAGCTGGTGTTCCTGCTCAAGGGCATTCGTCCGCGCGACTGGTGGGGCAAGGAAAAGGCGAAACGCGCGATGTGGATCTATCTTCTGGTCTGGCTGTTCACGCTGCTGGTGCTCGGCGTGATCATCGTTCAGCGCGACGCATTGCCGACGTGAATCGGGTCGTGACGCAGCGACCCACGTAGACAGGCGTACTGGTAGGTGAATTCGGCGCCGAACAGGAAGATCTGCGCCGAGTAGTAGACCCACACGATCAGCACCACGAAAGCCCCGGCCGCGCCATAGGACGAGGACACGGCGGCGCTGCCGATATACAGGCCGATCAGATACTTGCCGATCGAGAACAGCAGCGACGTCACGGCCGCGCCGGTCCAGACGTCGCCCCAGGCGTTGTTCACGCTGGGCAACAGTTTGTAGATCATGCCGAACAGCAGGGTCACGATACCGAAGGAGACAGCGAAGTTGAGCAACTGGATCGGCGCCTGCCAGCCGCCGATGCGGTCCTGCCAGAATGTGCCGATCGCGGTGATGACCGCAGTCATCACCAGCGACACCGTCAGCAGGAATCCCACGCCCAGAATCACACCGAAGGACAGCATGCGCCGCCGCACATAGCCAGTGACGCCACCAATCATCGGCGCCTTCCAGATGCGGTCGAGATTGGCCTGCAGTTCCATGAACACCGTGGTGGCACCGATCACCAGCGTCGCCACGCCGATCAGCACCGAAATCAGGCCGCGCCCAGGATCGTGCGCGCTGCTGAGCGCGGCCTGGATCGCGGCACCGCCGTTTTCGCCCACCAGTTCCGTAAGCTGGTCGATCAGCGCGCCGCGGGCCGCCTCCTCACCGAAGAACAGACCGGCCACGCTGATCACGATCAGCAGCAGTGGCGCCAGCGACAGCACCGTGTAGAACGCGATGGCCGCACCCATGCTGGAGGCACGGTCCTGCGACCAGCCGATCGCGGTAGCCTTGATCAGGCCGAACAGTTCACGCCAGTTCATCGATATCCGCTTGCGGCAAATGGACGATTCACATTGTGCCGATCAAGACAATGCCGCGTCTCCCTGAGAAAACGCGGCATCGTCACTTCGAGCCTTACGCGACGGCAAGGCCGTACTCAATGCGGCTTGTAACTGCCACTCTCGTCGCCACCCAGCGCGGTCCTCGCCTGCTCGGCGGCGGCACCCGCGGCGCCGCGCAGACCCTCGGCGCTGAGACCGCGCCGGTCCAGATCGTCCATCACCGTGTCGTAGGTGTCCCGCGCGGCGGACTTGGCACGTTCGTACTGACTCTGGGCAGCATCGCGCGCGCGAGACTGCAGGGCGGCGCTGTGCGAGCCCAGCAGCCGCTCCTCACTGCGCGAGCGCGGCAAGGCCAAGCCCAGCGCGGTTCCGGCCGCCAGGCCGACACCAAGCAATATCAATGGCTGTTCATCAGTGGCGTAGGACCAGCCACGCTGTGCTCCGCGGCGCGCGGCACCGGCCCATTCCCCACTGCGGTCGGCGATGCCGCTGGCGACACGAGCGGCCGAATCACGGGCCTCCCCGAGTTTCTCCCGCGCCTGGATCAGGGTTTCGGTGAGCTTCTCACCGGCTTGCTCGCCGGCCTCGTAGAGCCGTTCGTCGACATCCTCGTCGTCGACCTCGGGCGCGGCGGCGCCGTTGCTGCGGGCGCCCAGACGAACGTCCGGATAGGTGGCGTTCGAATCCTGCGCCAGACGCCCCGCGACATCCTCGGTGGTGTCGCTGCGGCTGCGCAGTCGACTGGCGACCAGCCAGCCCAGACCGGCACCGACCAGCAGAAACGGCACCGGGTGATCCCGCACCGTGCGTCCCACGCCGCGCGCCATTTCGGGCGCACCGGAATCCTTGGCGAAGCGGTACGCTCGGTCCGCGAGCTGCCTGGGAGAGGCTTTGTCTTTCAATTCGTGCAGCGTGTCGGACAGTTTCTCACGCGTATTCTCGATTCCGCGTTCGATCTGGGCGGTATCCGATGAATTGACCGCGTTGTAAGGGGTTTGCTTGTTCATGCTCATCTCTCCTTGGCGACCGCGACATCGCGGCGCAGTTGTTCGATGGTGCGTTTCGGGGTGATACGGGCCGCACGGACTTCGCGCAGCCCCTTCAACAGAATCAGGACGCCAAATGCCAACGACACAGCGGCGACCAGCAGCGAACTCCAGGGCTCCGCAATGCCTGCCATGGTCAGCAGCAGGATCACGGTGTCGAGCAGCAGCAGCACGGCGATACCGCTGAGCACCACGCCGGCCAGAATGATCGCCAGGGCGCCGCCGATCGCGGCGATCCGGTCGCTGGTTTCCGATCGGGCCAGATCGAGTTCCTGGCGAAACAGCAGACTCGCCTGGATGATCAGGTCCGACAGCAGATCAACGATGGGACGGGGCTCACGCATCGCTCGAGGGCTCAGGCGCGCGCGCCGGTTCCACTCTTGAGAAACCGTGCAGCCAGGAATCCGACGGTGGCCGCTCCGATCAAGCTCGCCGTCGGATACCGCCGGACCGCTCGATTGAGCTCCGCGTAGAGTTCCGTCGGTTCACGGCGACGCAGTTCGGCGGCGAGATGTTCGATACGCTGCGCCGCTTGCTGACTGTAGTCGGCCACCGCCGGCACGGAACCGCCGATATCCTCACCGGAACGCTGTACCAGCCCGGCAACGCTATGGAGCCGTTCGGCCCCGCGCACGCTCTGCTCGCGGGCGAAGGTCAGAACCTGTTCCTGAGTCAGCTTCAACAGTTCCCGGGCCAGACCCCGCCACGGCGAACCGCCGCTGTCGTTGCTGGCTCCTTGCGCGTCGCCGCCCGACCCGCCGGAATCGGCCGCGGCGCCATTGCTGGCATGGGGCGGCTTGCTGTCGGGCGCGTCTTCGGGGCTCATGCCGAACTCGGTTGCAGGGCTCATCGGGCTCTCCTCATGCAGGGAGGAGACAGTCATCATTTGCCTCCTCCTGTTCCGGCAATGGCGAATCGCCAATGCGGTGCTTCGCCTGACACTGTTGATGTCCAAGTGCGAATGCTTGGAAAACACCCTATCGAATCAGTGGCGAACCCGGCCTGAATGGCCGTTTTTGCTCGGTTCCTGGCAGCCGCTGCCGGTACTATCGGACAGGGCTCCGAGAGATCGCCGCATCCGCTCCACTCAAGCACAAGGAAATTGATGATGCGCACCGAAAGTGATCAGGCTTGATGGGCGACAAGGCGAAGCCTCTGTCCCCTGGACGTTCCTTCGTATTCCGGTGGCGATGACATGCTCGATTCACTGAGCCCGAACCGCCTCGGTCTGGCGGCCCTGAGCCTGTTCCTGCTGTTCGCCGCGCTGTTGCTGTTGGCACGTCTGAGCGTTCTTGCGCTGAAGCCGCTGCTGCGCGGACTCGACCGGATTCGTCTGGCGATCGTTCGGCTGGCGGCGGATCGCGGCGGCCTCTCGGCGCGCGCACTGCTGCCGCTGCTCGACCGGGATCAGCGCGAACTCGCGGCGCTGCTGGTGGCCAGCCTGATCCTGCTGGTATGCGGCATGGCGTTCTTCGAAATCACTGAATCCGTGGTCGAACGCGAAACCATGCTGCACCTCGACCGCAGCGTCTGGAGCGCGCTCCAGTCACTGCACAGCGAGCCCGTGGACCGTTTGATGGTGGTCCTGACAGGGCTCGGCGGCGCCATCGTCACCGTACCTCTGGCCCTGAGCATCTCGGCCTGGCTGGCGTGGCGCCGACAATGGGCGGTGATCGCCTACTGGCTCGCCGCCGCACTGGCCGCACGGGCGTCAGTGGTATTGCTGAAATGGGCACTTTCGCGTGATCGCCCCGGCAATATCTACGAAGGTTTCGACCGCTACTCGTTTCCCAGCGGTCACGCCGCCGGCAGCGCAGTGCTGTACGGATTCCTGACGGTACTGCTTGCCTGGCAACGTCCCTGGAGCCTGCGGTTGCCGCTGTTCGCGGGTGCCAGCGTGCTGATCTGCATGATCGGATTCTCGCGCCTGTACCTGGGCGTGCACTGGCTGTCCGACGTGGTGGCCGGTTACGCGCTGGGCCTGGCCTGGGTGGCGCTGTTCAGTGCCGCATTCATCCGCTTTCATGGCACGACAAGGCTCAAGGCACGGGCGCTCGCCTGCGTGGCGCTGTTGAGCGTCACGCTGGCGAGTGTCTGGAATGCGCATTTCCATCTGGATGAGACGCTTGATCGCTATCGCGAGGCACGCGCCAGCGCCACGCTCGGCGAGCTGCCGCCGCTGTCGTCCGAGGACGAAGCGGATGATGACGACGAAGACGAGGAGGACAAAGGTTGAGTGGCGCTCAGGCCAAGGCCACGCCGACCAGCGCCAGCACGAACAGTATCGGACCGGCGCCGTACAGATAGCGCCTGATCAGCGCGCGCGCCTGATCGCGACTCATCGGCTGCGCCGGCACGGCATCGAGCCGGCGCGCATCCTTCGCCGCCTGCCGATGACGCACGATCTTGATCAGCAACAAGGCGCCGACGGCCAGCACCGCGGCCAGTACCGGATAGGCCACCGCCCAGTAGACCTGCTGGACACTCATGCTCGCAGACGACGCTTATTCGATCACGCCGCAGGCGATGCGCGAACCGCCGCCACCCAGCTTCTCGGGATGGTCGGAGAAGTTGTCGCCGCCTTCGTGAATCATCAGTGCGTGCCCTTCAAGATCGGCCATCTCCAGACGTGGCGCGAGCACAGGCTGTACGGCCGCGCCATCGGCCGTGACGTACAGAGGTGGCAGATCGCCGAGGTGGCCTTCGCCCCAAGGCAGGCCGTGCATACCGGTTTCCTCGGGGTCGTAATGACTGCCGGCGGACGCGGCGGCGGTCATCTTGCCGTCCTTGCTCGCCGGCGCGCAGCTCGCGCCTTCGTGCAGGTGGAAGCCGTGCAGGCCTGGCGGCAAGCCGCCAAGCTTGGGCGTCAGCACCACGCCGTATTCCGTGTCGCCGAATGTGACGGCGCCCAACGATTTGCCGACGCCCTCGGCGCTGACGCTGTGCATCACCACGCTGGATTCGGCACGGGCGGCACCGCATAGCATCAGGCTGGCGAGTGCGCAGGCATTGAGAATTCTGCTGTTCATGTCGCTGTCTCCGGTTGGGTTGGATGGGGACCTGGACCGTGTTTCAAGCGTCGGCGTGCGCACTCCAAGACAAGGGCGTGCGTTCGAGCAATTGCACGCAGAAGCGTCGCTCCCGATCGAACCAGCGACGCGTCGCATGCAGGTTGGCGCGTGCGGCCATACCTTCGACGTCGTCCAGCGAATACTTGGTGCTGTATTCGACCAGCATCGCCTCACCCTTGAGGAAGCTGACGCCCTGGCCTGACACGCGCACCGCCTGATCAAAGCGGCTGATGATCCGGGTTTCGATGCGTCCGGCCTCGGGGTTGTAGCGCGCCTGGTGCTCGAAGCGATCGAGATCGAAGTCGCCTTCGAGCTCCCGGTTGATCCGGGCCAGCAGGTTGAGCGTGAACTCGGCGGTGACGCCGGCAGCGTCGTTGTAGGCCGCCTCCATGGTGCCGACGTCCTTCTTGAGATCAAGTCCGATCAGCGCCGCGCCATACGGGCCCATGGTCAGACGCATCTCGCGCAACAGGGCGTCGGCCTCCGATGTCGAGAAATTACCGAGGGTCGAACCGGGAAAATAGATCACGGTGCGTCGCGGTTCACGTGCGGGACGCGGCAGACACAGCGCCTGCGTGAAATCGGCGCAAACCGGTTGCATCTGCACCTGCGGAAAGTCCTCACGCAGCTGCGCCACGCTGTCGTCGAGCGCGCTTTGCGAAATCTCGATCGGGACGTAGCACACCGGGTTGCGCAAGGCTTCGAGCAACAGGCGGGTCTTGAGACCGGCGCCACTGCCGAATTCGATCAGGCGCACGTCAGGACCCAGCGCCGCGGCCATCGAGGCGGCCTGGTCGCGCATGATCTCGAGTTCGGTGCGCGTCAGATAGTACTCGGGCTGATCGCAGATCTTCTCGAACAAGGCCGAGCCTTCGGCATCATAGAAGTACTTGGAGGGCAGGCGCTTGGGGCGCCCCGAAAGCCCACGAATCACTTCGCTGGCAAAGTCGTCGTCCGGCAGGCTGAACTGCCTGAAATCGGTTTCCTTGAGTCTTGTCGCTTGCACAGGTCGGTTCATGCGCACGCTCTCCTTGTTTCCACTGCTTCTTTAGGACTAGGCATCCTTGGCGAGACGGAACCCCATGAACTGCCAGCGATCAGGGGGATAGAAAAAGTTGCGGTAGCTCGCGCGCAGATGACCCGCCGGCGTGACGCAGGAGCCGCCACGCAGCACCCATTGCCCGCACATGAACTTGCCGTTGTATTCGCCGAGCGCGCCCGGCAACCGCTTGTAGCCGGGATAGTTGACGTAGGGGCTTGAGGTCCACTCCCAGACATCGCCGAACAACTGGAGCAGGCCTTCGTCACGCTGCGCCGGCTGGGGATGCAAAAAACCGGCATCGGCGAAATTGGCGGCCCGCAATTGCGCATCGACATCGACGCGGGTTTCGGTCAGGTGTTCCCACTCGGACTCTCGCGGCAGGCGTGCGCCAGCCCAGCGTGCATACGCATCCGCCTCGTAATAGCTGACATGACAGACCGGCGCATACGGGTCGATCTCGCGCCGGCCGGCCAGGGTGAATTCGGTTTCCGCCTGGGCATCCCAGTACATCGGCCCGGTCCAGGCTTCGGCCTGCACCCTGGCCCAGCCTTCGGACATCCACAGGCTTGGCGTGCGGTAGCCTCCGTCGCGAATGAAGTCGCGAAACTCGTCGTTGGTGACCGGCCGATCAGCCATTTCGTAGGGATGCAGCAGCGTGCGATGACGCGGCGTTTCGCAATCGAACGCAAATCCCTCGCCGTGATGTCCGATTTCGACGATACCCGCGCTGCCGCGCACGAAGCGCATCGGCAAGGCGTGGCCGGGCAATCCGAACGGCGCCTCACGCTGATAGGAAGGCTCCAGCGGATTGACCGAAAAGACATGCTTGATGTCAGTCAGCATCAGCTCCTGATGCTGCTGCTCGTGATGCAGCCCCAGGGTGATCAGCGAAGCCAGCTCGGGATCGGAACCGGCCCGATCCAAGACGGGCGCCATATCGTCATCGACGCGATGGCGGTATTCGATCACCTCGGCCAGTGTCGGCCGCGACAGCAGTCCGCGCTGCACGCGGTTGTGCCGAGGCCCCACCGATTCGTAGTAGGAGTTGAACAGAAACTGCCAGCCCGGCCGCAAGGGCTCGTAGCCACATTGCGAGGACAGCAGGAATTGCTCGAAGAACCAGCTGCTGTGTGCCAGATGCCACTTCGTCGGACTGACATCCGGCATCGATTGCACCACGGTGTCTTCCGCCGACAGGGGCGCGATCAATTTGAGACTGCGGTCGCGCACGAAGCGGTAGGCTTCGACGATGTCGCTTTGGGGTGAGCAGATCGTATCTAGCATTGTTCCCTATCGGCGATGCGCGACGAACATCTGAATTCAGATCGTCTTCTGGTATGGAGGCGGAACCTCGCACCACGGTAATCGGGGTTCCTGGCCGGACCGGCAGTGTGCGTCGCCGATCATGAACTGCGAATGAAACCTCCGCCCTCCGATTGGAGTCCTTTGATCCAGCAAAAACAATACGCTGGCGATTTCCTGCTGACAGGTTCCGACACGGCACCGGCGCTCAGAATTCTGCCGGATCGTCGTCCTGAGGCCGGGTCGGCGGATCGTCCCGCACGGGAATGCTCGGATCGTTGAGCGTGTCACCGGCCACGCGCAGCTTCTCGAATCGCTGCGCGATGGCCTCGGCCGACTGGCCCTGATCGCGCCATCGCATGGCCTGATCCTGACGTCCGGCATCCAGCTTCCAGCCCAGGAATGATTCGATTTCGCGAAGGAATGCGTCTGCGTACTGCATCGGGTGGGGTCCCTGCTCAAGCGTGCACGGCAGTGTGCATGCCGCTGCCCGAATCACGGCTGAGCAGCCGCGGCTTGCATCGCCGCGCCCGCCGTTCAGGGCCTTGCGACTAGACTGCCGCGATCCACCACACACAGAGAGCCCGAGATGATCCAGTTCTCGTCACCGGCCGCCGCCAAGATCGCCATGCTGCAGACCCATGCCCGCCGCCTGCTGGACATCATCGGCAAGCCCGACGCCGAACGCGGCGCTCTGGCCCCGGAAGAGATTCCGGCGGCCGTATCGGCCCTGCGCGCCGCGATCGAGAGCGAGCGGCGCAAGCCGGAGATCGAGCAGGACGAAGACAACGCCGAGAACGGCGAAGACGACGAAGACCAGCCGATACCGGTCGATCTGGCGCGGCGCGCCTGGCCGCTGATCGACATGCTGGAGCGCTCGCAGCGCAAGAACGTGGCGGTGACCTGGGGAGTCTGAGCGATGCGGCCGGCGATCGTCCGGCCAGCCCCTAGGCCCGCTCGCTGGCCGCGTCGAGCGTTTCGGCGCGCGCGTAGCGCTGCGCCAGCACCGCGCACACCATCAGCTGCAACTGATGGAACAGCATCAGCGGCAGCACCATCATGCCGACCTCCGGCGCCGCGAACAGTACCTTCGCCATCGGCACGCCGGTGGCCAGGCTTTTCTTCGATCCGCAGAACACAAAGCTGATTTCGTCCTCGCGACTGAAGCCCAAAGCGCGCGCACCGAAGGTCGTGCTCAGCATCACCACACTCAACAGCAGTGCGCTGATCGCCAGCAGACCGAGCAGCGCCGGCCCATCGACCTTGGACCACAAACCTTCGACCACCGCCGCGGAAAACGCGGTGTAAACCACCAGCAGGATCGAACCCTGGTCGACATACTTGAGCGCTGGAGCGCGACGCCTTACCCAGCCGCCGATCCAGCGCCGCGCGGCCTGTCCGGCGATGAACGGCAGCAACAACTGCACCAGGATGCTGCCGATCGCGTCGGTGGATATCGCACCCGAGCCCTGGGCCACGAACAGGCCGACCAGCAGCGGCGTGACGAACATGCCAAGGAGGTTCGACGCCGAGGCGCCACACACCGACGCCGCCACATTGCCGCGCGCCATCGCGGTGAAGGCAATCGAGGACTGCACCGTTGACGGCAGCATGCACAGGAACAGCACGCCGGTATAAAGCGTACCGCCGACCCAGGGGGCCAACAGCGGACGCGCCGCCAAGCCCAGCACGGGAAACAGTATGAAGGTGACCGACAGCGTCGTCAGATGCAGGCGCCAATGTGTGAAGCCCGCAACAACCGCTTCCCGCGACAACTTCGCGCCGTGCAGAAAGAACAATACGGCGATCGCCACATGCGTCAGCACACCGAGTATCGCCGCCACATCGCCGCGGCACGGCAGCAGGCTGGCCAGGGCCACCGTGCTCAGCAAGGCGATCACGTAGGTGTCGGGCAGCAGCTTTCGGAGCATCAGGGGATCGGGCAATCGACGGAACCGATATTAACGTGAATCACGCGCCGCGTGATGCCGACCTACTCTCGCCCGCTTGCGGGAGAAGGGGGGGCGGCCATGTCGCAGCGGATTCATTCTGCGGGCTGCGCTTGCGGCATGGCCGCTAGTGCCGTATCGGCCTGCAAATGAAAGCGGCGACGCAGCCCGGTCGGCTCCATAGCCGCTATCATCACGGCGCCGCAATCCCTGGGAAGCCGCATGTATACCGTTTACGGAATGTCCAGCTCAGGCAACTGCCATAAGCTGCGACTGCTGCTCGATCATCTGGGCTTGCCGTTTCGCTGGCAGGAAGTGGACATCACCACCGGTGCCAGCCGCCAGCCGGACTTCCTCGCACTCAATGCAAACGGCCGGGTACCGGTGCTGCAACTGGACAATGGAGAAACGCTCGCCGAATCCAACGCGATCCTCTGCTTCCTTGCCGAGGACACGCGGCTATGGCCCGGTCCGCGGTTGGCGCGCGCACGAACCCTGCAATGGCTGTTCTTTGAACAGTACAGCCATGAGCCCTATATCGCGGTGGCGCGCTACATCTGCGGATTTCTTCCGCCGGATCACGAACGGCGGGCAGAACTGCCCAAACTGCACGAGCGCGGCAAGCAGGCGCTGGCGGTGATGGAACAGCACCTGAGCGGGCGTCAGTTTTTCGTCGAAGATCGCTTCGGCATCGCCGATATCGCCTTGTACGCCTATACCCATGCGGCGGCCGACGGTGGGTTCAGACTCGAACCGTATCCCTCCATCCGGGCCTGGCTGTATCGCGTCGCCGAGCAGCGAGGCCACTCCCCGATGGCCCGACCACCGCGATTGTCATGATGGTACGGGCCGGACGCCGGCTGACCAGGCGCGTGGGCGGCAGAAGCACGCGCGGCTGCGGCTTCGCCCGTTCGGCCATCTTCGGCGCCGATTTGGGCCAATAGTCCCCGCTATTGCCCCAAAATCGCCATCCGAACCGGACTCGAAAGGCCCTTCCCTCGTCAGCACGGTTCCTACCACCCGCACTCCTAGCGCTGCGCCAGCGTCTGCTTGAAACGCTCGAGTTCGCCGGGGCTGATGCAGCCGTTGCGATCAGTATCGATCTGTTCGAACTGCAAGCGATCATCCAGGCGCTGACTGATGCGCTCACGCGCCATGCTGCCGCAACCGGACAGCGCGCTCATGCCTATGCCAATTGCCGCGACGGCAACCAGGGTTCGGCAATGGCTTGCGCTCGAAGTGAGGGTCGGGAATGTCACGGCAGTTCTCCTTCAGGGTCGAAAACACTGGTAACGCGAGCCACGTCCATCGAGCCGACGGTTCGCGAGGCCGGTTTCGTAAGTTTCTGTGAACTCCAAACGAACAAGGCCGCAGCGGATTCTCCGCGGCGGCCTTGTCCTGCGCGATGGACCGACGCCCGTCAGACGGACACCGGCACCGCCCGTCCTGTTTTCAGCCCAGCTTTTCCTTGATGCGCGCAGCCTTGCCGGTGCGATCACGCAGGTAATAGAGCTTGGCGCGGGCGACGGCGCCGCGACGCTTCACGTTGATCTCGGCCAGCTGCGGGCTGTAGGTCTGGAACACGCGTTCCACCCCTTCGCCATGCGACATCTTGCGCACCGTGAACGCCGAGTGCAGACCGCGGCTGCGCTTGGCGATGACCACGCCCTCGAAGGCCTGGAGGCGCTCACGCTCGCCTTCCTTGACCTTGACCTTCACCTCGACGGTGTCGCCCGCGCGGAAATCCGGGACGGTCTTGGACATCTGTTCCGCTTCGATCTGCTCGATGATCTTGCTCATGGCTTTGCCTTTTACTCTTCCCGCTGCGCGATGAATTCGCGCAACAGTTGTTTCGAATCTTCGTCAAGTTCCAGGCCGTCCAATAGATCCGGCCGCTTCAACCACGTCGCGCCGAGGGCGCGTTTGCGGCGCCAGCGCGCTATCCGCGCATGATCGCCCGACAACAATACTTCCGGAACCTCCGCCTCGCGCCATTGTTCAGGCCGCGAATAATGCGGGTGGTCCAGAAGTCCCGCCGAGAACGAATCGAACTCGGCCGAATCCTCATGTCCCAGCACACCCGGCAACAACCGGGCGATTCCGTCGATCACGGCCATGGCCGCGATCTCGCCACCGGACAACACGAAGTCGCCCAGCGACACCTCCAGATCGACCTCCGCCTTCAGCAGACGCTCGTCGATCCCTTCGTAGCGGCCGCAGATCATGATGATCGCAGGCTGCTCCGCCAGCCGGCGCAACAGCGCCTGGCTCAGCGGCTGGCCTTGCGGGCTCAGGCTCAGCACCTGTGCCGATCCGAGTTGCGTCCTGGATTCGGCAATCGCCGCCGCCAGCGCCTCGGCCTGCATGACCATCCCGGGCCCACCGCCGTACGGGCGGTCATCGACCCGTCGATGACGGTTTCCGCTGTAGTCGCGCGGATTGCGCGTACCCACTTGCAGATGCCCGCCCTCAACCGCAATTCTTGGCACACCGTAGCGCGTGATCTGTTCCACCAACTCCGGGAACAGCGTCAGCACTTCGATCCTCATCCCTGTGGCCCCGCTCAGTATTCCGGCGACCAGTCAACGATGATCCGCCGTTGCTCGATGTCGATCGATTTCACGATCGGCCCGCGCACCAGCGGTACCAGATGCTGCCTTTCATCGCCGCGGATCACGAGTACGTCCTGCACGCCGTTCTCCAACAACGATTCGACCGCCCCGAGAGGCTGGCCGTCTTCGCAAACCACTTCGAGTCCGATCAGGTCGGCCCAGTAGACCTGTCCCGGTTCGGGCTCTGGAAGCGCCGATCGCGGAACCTGGATCTCGGAACCGATCATCGCGGCGGCGGCATCCCGATCAGCGACGCCGGCCAGACTCACGATGAAACCGGGGCCGTGTTCCTGAGCCTCTTCGACCTTCCAGACCGTGCCGCCGATGTTCCAGGGCGCGTACTCGAAAATATTGTCCGCAGGCCTGGTGAATGACTGGATGCGAACCCAGCCCTTCACTCCGAACACGCCAGCGACGCGACCCAGCGTCACCTGGCGCTGTTCAGGCTCAGGCAGCGGCCGCCTCCGGCTTCGGGGCGATCTTGACCAGATACTCGACACGCTCGGACACCTGGGCGCCGTTGCCGCGCCAATGCGCGAGACGCTCGAGATCGACCAGCAGCTTCTGTTCCTGACCCGAGGCGTTCGGGTTGTAGTACCCAAGGCGCTCAAGGAAACGACCGTCACGCCGGCTACGGCTGTCGGTCGCAATGATGTGGTAGTACGGACGCTTCTTGGCGCCGGTACGCGCGAGACGAATCTTGACCATAAGATTTTTCGAAAATCCACAATGCGGCCGTGGGGCCGCCGAAAGGCCGCGTATTGTAGCGATTTCGAAGCAAAAGGAAAGGCTTGTGGCGAATCCGTCAGATGACCGGTGCCTGACCGCGTTCGATGCGGCCATCAGGATGCACCGCCAGCCACGGCAAACCCAGTGATTCCAGCCATTTCCGGCCGTCTTCGATACCTTTGAGCACGGCGGTCGTAGTCGCCGTGCCGGCAATCAGACACTGGCCGGCGAGCACCGAAACGCTGGCGTAACCCTGTACCGGCCAACCGTCATGCGGGTCGAGCAGATGACTGTAGCGCTGCCCGCGAAACTCGAAACTTCGCTCGTAGTCTCCGCTGGTCGCGATGGCACCCCGCTCCAGCGCCAGTGAGGCGATCGCCCGCGTCGCTTGCGCCGGGTCGCGAATGCCGATGCGCCATGGCCTGCCGCCGGGCTGCGGCCCCAGCAGGCGGACATCGCCCCCCAGATCGACAATGCCGCTGACGATGCCGGCCTGAAGCCCGATACCGGCGGCGCTGTCGGCGGCGTACTCCTTGCCGAAGCCGCCGAAGTCCAGCTCCATGCCGGGCAGCGGCAGGCTCAGACGTGGGCGTTGCCAGTGCAAGCGCTGCCAGCCGATGTTCGGCAGCAGCGCACTGACCGCCTCTGCGGCGGGCACGATCCGGTCCCGGAAATTCCAGACCCGGCGCAGGATGCCCGCGGTGGGATCGAACTTGCCGTCACTTTCCCGCCAGGCCGCCGCTGCATAGTCGAGCAGCGCCGCGGTTTCATCGTCGACGACAACACCACGCTCATCACCGGCCGAGCGGTTGATCCGTGACAGCGCACTGTCGTCGCGATAACGGGAGTATTTGGCCTCGATGCGCAGCACCTCGTCGCGCATCCGCTCGCAGACCTGCCGCGCATGTGCGGCGTCCGCATGGAACACCTGAATCCGGCAGGGGCAGGCCATGGCGCGAAACTCCTGCGATGCGCCGGCAAGGCCCTCAGAGGCGGAAGTCAAAGCCCAGGGTCATCATCGTGAAGTCGACCAGGCCGGGGTTTTCGACCTGGACGTCGCCGGCGGCAGTGTCGGCGCTGGCCTCGTAGTGTTCCAGCGACAGCCGCAACGCCTGCTCGCCGAAGCGCCAGCTCAGGTCCAGGCCCACGGTCACGGCGCCGTATGGCGACAGACGATAGTCGCTGGAGTAGTAGCCATCATCGCGCTCGGCCAGGAAATAGGGCTGATAGAACTTGGCCTGGCTCTGACTGTACCAGCGCAGGTGCGGCGCCAGACTCAGGCGCGTGCCGAAGTCCTTGTGCAGCGCGAAGTCCACGGTATGCGAGCGTATGCCCCAGGAATCGTCGAAGTAGCGGTAGTCGAGATGCAGCGACCCCGCCCAGGCGGTGATGCGGTAGCGCAGGCGGGTGGTCCAGGCAAGTTCGTTTCGCGCATCGGGACGTGCATCGGGCCGGATCTCACCGGCGACGTAGGCCAGCTTGTAGGGATCGGACAAATAGCCGCTGGAACGCGAAAGACTCAGACCGGTCTGAACGACGGTGACCGGATTCAGTATGTAGGTGAAGCCCAGCACCGCGTCGTAGCTGGACTTGTCCTCGGACACCGGCCGCTGCGGATAACGGGTACTGCCGCCATCGGTGGGTTCGATCTGATCGCGCGAGCTGCCGATGCCCAAAGACAGCGAACTCTGCTTACCGGGCAGTTCGAAGTGCCCGTCGATACCCAGATTGATCGAGCTGTAGTCGTCTTCCACAGAACCGCCAAGCGACACGGCGTACTCGCGCCCCTCGCCGTAGCTGCGCAGATCCAGACCCAGGCTGCCGCGCGCCTCGTCGATCGTCGCGCCGGACATGATCTGAACCGGGTCGCCGTTTTCATCGGGCTCGATGAACCACGGCGAGGCGCCGGACAGGGTTTCGTACTGACCATCGATGGTCAATCGGGATCGTTCGAGTATGGGCGTGCCGTAGCGCAGCTGCCAGATGTCGATATCGAAGCGCGACCGCTCGGGTTGAGCCGCCGGCAGATCGCCTTCGCCGTAACTGCTGTAACGCACCGACAGTTGCTGCGCCTCGTCACGGAACTGCGCCGAGGCCTGGACCGCCGGCAGGGCCAGGGCGGCGGCCGTCAGCGCGGCCAGCCGGCGCCCACGCTCGGCCGCCATCAGTTGCAGCCGCAACCGCCGCCGGCCAGGCCGATGCGGCCGCTGGAGGCTTCCTTGCTGTCGTAAACGTGTGCGTTCAACGCGGCCTTCATCGGGTCCGGGTCCCAGGCCATCGAGGCTTGCGCCAGCTCTCCGCGTTGCCAGGGTTGAACGGTGCTGCAAGCAGGCAGGAACACACTGCCGAGCAATATCAGGGAAATCAGTCGGCGATTCACGGCGTGTCCTTCAAGGAGTCGAGCAACAATGTACGCAGGCGCGCCTGGTCGCCGTCGCGATAACCGGAATGTACCTGCGAGACGCGGCCATCCGGGGCGATCAGATACGAGGTCGGCATCGCCGGCAGCGCCCAGGATTCGGCGATGCTGCCGTCCGGGTTGCTGAGCACCGGATAGCTCACGGGATGCCGTTCCAGGAAGCGGCGCCCAAGGGCGGGGTTGCTGTCGAGATTGACGGCGAGAATCTCGAAGCGCTCGGCATCGTCGCCGCTCTTGAGTTCCTGCCGCAGTTCTTCGAGCGCGGGCAGCGACAGCTTGCAGGGGCCGCACCAGGAGGCCCAGAAATCAACCAGCACCCAGCGGCCTCGATAGTCGGCGAGCGACAGCGGCTGAGCGCCGATCAGCGCCGTGCCCGCGGCGGGTGGCGCGACGGCGCCCGCCGTCGCGGCCGCCAGTGCGGACCCGCCGTGCAGCGCGCACAACACCCCCAGAATCCTCAGTACCTTCATGTGTAGAGCCCCGACAACGGGCCGCTTCCGTGGCCGGTGTATCCAAAGCTTTCGATCGGGATGCCGGCCGCATTGCCGAGCGATACCAACAATTTTGAATGCGACTCGCCGTCTCCGCCATTGGCGCTGCGGAAGTCGAGGAAGCGACCGGTCTCCAAGCCGCCGCCACGCCCCGCCAGCACGAACGGCATGTCGCGATGGTCGTGCCTTGAGGAGTGCCCCAGCTCGGAACACAGGAAGATCACGGTATCGTCCAACAGGCTGCCATTCGAGGTCTCCACGCCCTTGAGTGCATTCACCAGATAGGCGAACTGCTCGCAGTACCAGCGCTTCCAGCCGATGAAGTTCTGGATGGAGTCCTCATTGTTGGCGTCATAGTGCGAGGAATCGTGGTGACGCTGATCGATGCCGATCTCGTCCGCGAGGCTGGTCGGACTGACGGCGTGCGAGAACTGCAGGGTGACGACGCGCGTCAAGTCGCATTGCAGCGCGAGCACCGAAAGGTCGAGCTGCAAGCGCGAAACCTCGGCGAACTGGTCGTCGCGATTCCAGTAGTTCGGATAGGTGTTGTAGCCCTCGGGCACGGCCCAGCCGCCGCGGTTCCAGTCCGGATTGGCGCAACTGCCGATCGGCTCTTCGGCCGAAGCCAGCACCCGGTTCTCCACGGCGCGCAGCGATTCCTCGTGCAATTCCAGCTTGTCGCGCTCTGTCTGGCCGAGTTGTGAGCGGATGCGCGCAAGGTCTTCCTGCGCGGCATCGAGTATCGAAAGCCGCCGACGCGCACTGATGTCGCTGACTTCGCCGGGCGTTCCGAACAGGCGCTCGAAGGCCCGCAGGGGATTGTCTTCCGGCGTGATCGGCTGCTCCTCGCCAAGATAGGACACGTAGCCGGCGCCGTTCTCGTGCGAGGACGCCACGCCAAGGTGGATCGAGGCATGCGCGCTCTGCTCGCGGTAGTACTGCCCGATGAAGACATCCAGCGATACGTCGTTGGTGGCGGTCAGCACCTTGCGGATACCGCCTTCATGCGTGGAACCACCGGAGTACATGTTGAGGCCGCGCACGAATACCAGATCGTCGCTGACCGAGGCCAGCGGCTGCGTCATCGCCGGCAGCGAAAAATCATACTCGCTGCCACTCGGGTGCCAATGCGGTTGCGAACAACCGTCCGGAATGTAGACAAAGATCACCTTGGCGGCGGCACCGCCGGACTGCGCGCGCGCGGAGCGCGCCAGCAGGCCGGCCAGCGGCGCGGTCAGACCACCGGCCAGTACACCCTTGAGCAGGCGTCGGCGGACAGGATCGTGCGTGCTCATTCGTTGCCTCCCGCGCGACGCAAAATGTATTCATCGGCAGCCACGGTATTGATCAGCAGGCTGCGCAGGCTGTAGCCGTCGTCGGCGAACTCGGCCAGCTGTTCCTCCAGCGCGCATTCGTCGGACCCGGTTTCGACGTAACCGTGGCTGTAGCGGTAGTACTGCTGCACGACACAGGCGCGCGCCGCCTCGGTCTGGCGCACGATCTCGGCCAGTTGCAGCGGACCGCTGAAGGCGTCGCTGGTACCGGTGTTGAAGCCTTCCCGGTCGACCAGTTCGCCGGAGTCGTCGATCGTCAGACCGTTCTCGGTCGTGCGATAGCCGCCGGCACCGTCATAGCGTTCCAAACCAAATCCGGTGCCGTCGATGTACTGGTGACAGGCCGCGCAGTTGGGGTCCGAAGTATGTTGCGCGAAACGGTCGCGCGTGGTCAGCGTGGGATCGAGACCCGGTGGCGTGGTATCCACGTCCGGCGGCGGGTCGGGCAGATCCTGGCACAACAGCCGCTCGCGCACGAACACGCCGCGCTTGATCGGAGACGATTCATTCGAATGCGCGTGCGAGGCCAGAACGGCGCCCAGGCCCAGGATGCCGCCGCGGGTCGCGTCCGCCGGCTGTTGCACAAAGTTGGCGTCCGTGCTCGAACCCGGCAAGCCGTAGTACTGGCGCAAGGGACCGTTGACGAACACGTAATCCGCCGAATACAGCTCGTCCAGCGTGCCATCCGTGGAATCGAAGGCGACGTGGTTCACGAACCGCGAAAGCTCCTCGACCATGGCTCGCCGTACCTCGTCGGTGAGTCCGGGGAAAATCTCCGGATCCTTGAACGAACCCAGCAGATAGCCGGTACCGAGCCACTGCGTGGCGAAATCCGCGAAGCGCTCGCGGGCACGCGGGTCGGCCAGCATGCGCTCGGTCTGGGCGAGGCGCCCTTCGGCCTCGCGCAGGGCACCCGAGGCGGCAGCCTGCAGCAGATCCTCGTCCGGCAGGCTGCCCCACAGCAGGTAGGACAGGCTGCTGGCGATTTCGTAGTCGCCGAGCCGATAGCGGCCGTTGCCGATATCGACGCCGGTCTCGGAGCGGTACAGAAACTGCGGCGAGCTCAGAAACGCGGCGACCGCCAGCGACATGCCTTCGTCGAACGTTGCGGACAGACTGGAATCGAACAGCTCGAGATACTGGTCGCGCTCCTGGGTCGTCAGCGGCCGGCGGAACGCGAGGCGCCCGAACCCCTCCACAAAGCTGCGCGCGCAGTTCGAATCCGCGTCCGGGTCGCAGCCCAGCAGCGCGCTCTTGCGCTCGGCAACGGCGCGTTCGCCGATGTCCTCGGCGGCGGCGATGTATTCGTCGACATGACGATCGGTGACGAGCGCGACCTTGGCGTTGTTGTCATAGCCCTGGATGCGCGCCTCGGTGGGAAAATTCTCGGCGAAATTCCCGCTCAGGCCGGTCAGATCATGCACCGTGCGTTCATACTCCCAGCGCGTCAGCAAGCGCAGCAGCCGCGGCGCGGCCGGCACCTCGCCACAGGCGACCGGCTCGTCCTCACCACCACCGGTATCGCCGCCGCCATCCGGCGGCGCAGTGGTGGTGCAACCCGGCGCATCCAGTCGCACATCCTGCGGCAATTCCGATATACCGTCGTGTGTTCCCTGGAACCCGAAGCTGGTGCTGCCGTTGTTGGCAATCGCGCTGTTGTAGCTTTCGGGCAGCGCGCGCACCGCCGCGCCGGACTGCGACAGCACGGTGTTCCAGTCGTTGGTGATGAGCTGATTGTTGGGGAACGTGAACTCAACCGCCCAGCCGTCGATGTCCGCTCCGCTGAAGTTGCGGATCGTGACGTCGGCGACGAAACCGGTGTTCCAGACGCTCTGGTAGCTGAACTCGACCGAACAGGTTGCCGCCGGTGGCTCCGGCTCGTCCGGCATGTCGGGTTGATCGGGATCGTCCGGTTCGTCGGGCGCATCGGGGTCATCCGGTTCGTCGGGGGTGTCGGGCGAGCCCGGCTCGTCCGGATCGCTGCCGCCGCCTCCACTGCCGCCACCACCGTCATCGGGCGATTCGGTGGAGAAGCCATTCATGATGTAGGCCGCAACATCGCGGCCGCAGGCTTCGTCGCAACTCGATGGATTGCTGGAGGGCATGGTGTCGCGAATGCGCACCCACAGCGTGTCGAAGCTGGCGCAGCTCGGACAGCTCGAAGCGCTGGTCAGCGAAGGACCGACGCCTCCCTGGCCACTGGCGCCATGGCAGCTCTGGCACTGGCTGGCGTAGAGGCTCTTGCCGTTGACGAGATCATTGCCGGCATCGCCACCGGAGTCCGCGTCAGGCGTCTCGCCACCGGTATCTTCGGTGTCGTCGTCATTGTCGGAGCCGCCCGGTTCGTCCCCGCCCCCGGCACCCGGTGACTGAGCGCCGTCATCGGCTTCGTCCTGGCTGCCGTCACCGGAATCCGCGCTACCCGAGTAGTCGCCACACCCGGCGGCAAGCGCCAGCATCGCGACCATCAAGCACCTGAAAATCAGACGTTCCATCGGCCCCTTCCCCAATCCGCCGTTCCCTGACGTTGTTGAATGATTCTGTCAGCAGAATTGGTGCCAGCGCATTGGTGGCCCGGAAGACCGGCAGCTTTACGCGGCCGAACGGCGTCAGCGGCGCGGCATCATGCCCGGCGGCATGCGCCCCGCGAGACCGCGCATCAACTTGCCCATGCCGCCATTGGCGACCTTCTTCATCATGTCGCGCGTCTGATCGAACTGGCGCAGCAACCGGTTCACGTCCTGCACCTGGGTTCCGCTGCCGGCCGCGATGCGACGGCGATGCGAGGCCTTGATGTGATCGGGGAAGCGACGCTCGCGGCGCGTCATCGAATTGATGATCGCGATCGAGCGCCCGACTTCCTTCTCGGGATTGGCCTTGGCCAGCTGCGCCTGCATCTGCGCACCGCCCGGCAGTTTTTCCAACATCGCGCCGACGCCGCCCATGTTCTGCATCTGCAGCATCTGGTCGCGGAAATCCTCGAGGTCGAAACGCTTGTTCTTCTTGAGTTTCTGCGCGAGCTTTTCGGCCTTGTCGCGGTCCACCTTCTGGACCGTTTCCTCGATCAGGCTGAGCACATCGCCCTGACCGAGAATGCGCGAGGCGATGCGATCCGGGTGGAACACTTCCAGCGCCGAAGATTTCTCACCGACGCCAAGAAACTTGATCGGTGCACCGGTGACGGTACGCACCGACAGCGCGGCACCGCCACGCGCATCGCCGTCCACCTTGGTCAGCACCACGCCGCTCAAGGGCAGACGGTCGGCGAAGGCCTTGGCGGTATTGGCGGCGTCCTGACCGGTCATGCTGTCGACCACGAACAGGGTTTCGGCCGGCTCGATCGCGGCATGCAGCGCGGCGATCTCCTGCATCATCGCCTCGTCCACCGAGGTGCGGCCTGCGGTATCGACGATCAGGACCTCGGCATAGGCCTTGCGCGCGTGATCGAGCGCCGCCCTGGCGATGTCGACCGGGTTCTGTCCGACCGCGCTCGGGAAACATTCGACACCGATCTTCTCGGCCACGATCCGCAGCTGCTCGATCGCGGCCGGACGATAGACGTCGCAGGACACAAGCATGACCTTCTTCTTGTCGACGTCCTTCAGCCGCAGCGCGAGCTTACCGCTGGTGGTGGTCTTGCCCGAGCCCTGCAGGCCGGCCATCAGGATCACCACCGGCGGCTGCGCACGCAGGTTCAGTCCCTGGGTCTCGCCACCGAGTGTTGTGACCAGCTCCTGCTGGACGATACGCAGGAAGGCCTGCCCCGGAGTGAGACTTTGCGTGACTTCGGCACCGACCGCGCGGGCGCGCACGCGCTCCACGAAATCGCGCACCACGGGCAGCGCAACATCGGCTTCGAGCAGGGCCATGCGCAGGTCACGCGAGGCGTTCTTGACGTCGTCCTCGGTCAGGCGTCCGCTGCCGGACAGCGCGCGCAGGGTATTGCCTAATCGGGAACTCAGCGATTCAAACATGAGCGACAGCCACTCCGGAAATAGTGGGCGGAAGTGTGAACACGATCGCGTCGCGGCGAAAGTGCGCGCGCCCGTCGAGGTTTTCAGGTGGTGATGATATCGCCGCGCCGCAGGTGCCGGTAACTCCAGTCCGCGAGCGCAATGCGGCATTCCTTTTCAATCCGTGCCTCGGCGCCGGGCTTATGGTGCGTCAGCAACAGCTCCGGTCGATGCCGCAGCTTGTGCAGTTCCTGGCCCAGCAGGCTCGGTGTGAAGTGGCGGGAGACGCGCCCGAGTTCCGCCTGCTCATCGGTGAAGGCGATCTCGATCATCAGGCGATCAAGCTGCGGCAGGGCATTGAGCGCATTCCACACCGAATCGTCGGCGTAAGTATCCCCGGTAAAGGCGATCGTGCCGCCCACGTCCTGCATCACGTAACCGACCGCGGGAACCGTATGCAAGACCGGAAACGGCGTATAGCGCACGCCGTCGACATGGATGGCGTGACCGGTTTCGATCGTGCGGTAGTTGATGATTGGCGCATTGGTGGACGGCAGTTCGCCGAAATCCGGCCATATCCACCAATTGAAGATGTGCTTGCGCAAGGCGTCCAGGGTCTCGTCGAGCGCAAACACGTCCAGCGGACGATCGATCAGACCGAACAGATTGTCCGCCATGAATGCCAGGCCGCAGACGTGATCGAGATGCGCATGCGTCAGCAGTACGCGCCGAATTCGACGCATGCGTGACAGCGACAGATCACCGACGCCGGTACCGGCATCGACGAGCGTTTCGTCGTTCACCAGCAACGCCGTGGTTCTCAGGCCCGGCCCGATTCCCCCGCTACAGCCCAGGACCTTGATGCGCATTCCGCCGCAAGCCCTTCGAAGTGTTGAAACGATGCTAGCACAGGCTCTGCACCGCAAAACGTGCGGGATTTCGCAGCCGCCCACCGGCTGCGCCGACATGCCCGATGCGCCCCGGCGCGATGCTATCCTCGCTGGCTATGCTCCTGGCACTGACTCTGATCACCGCGGCCGCGTACCTGGCCGCCTCGGCATTGGCGCGGCTCGGCCTGCGCCATGTCGGCACGACGGCGGCCATCGCCATGGTGATTCACGCCTGGCTGTTGAACCTGCAGCTGTTCCGCCACGGCGCCCTGACGATCGGCGTCACCGAAGGCGTGTCGTTGATCGCCTGGCTCAGCGCACTGCTGCTGTGGACCGCCTGTTGGCGGCAGCCATTGCAAATGCTGGGGGTTCTTCTCTATCCGGTCGCCGCACTCGCCACGCTGCTTGCCACGCTGCTTCCGTCCCCGTCGCAGGCCTTGCCGATGCGCGACTGGCGGCTGGAAACCCATGTCGTGCTGTCGGTGCTCAGCGCCGGAGTAATGACGCTGGCGGCCTTGCAGTCGCTCGCGCTAGCGGCACAGGACCGCCTGCTGCATCACTATTCGTCGACCGGATGGGCGGTGCGGCTGCCCCCCTTGCAGACCATGGAACGCCTGTTGTTCGGCACCATCGCCCTCGGTTGGTGGCTGCTGAGCTGCACCTTGCTGACCGGCTTTCTGTTCGTGGAAGACCTGTTCGCCCAGCATCTGGTGCACAAGACCATTCTGTCGATCTTCGCCTGGGCCGTGTTCGGCATTCTGCTATTGGGGCGCATGCGCTTCGGCTGGCGCGGCCGTCGCGCGATCCGGTGGACGCTGGCGGGCTATCTGCTGCTGATCCTGGCGTACTTCGGCAGCAAGGTCGTGCTTGAGCTGATCCTCGGAAAACACTGGGGATAGCGGTGAAGACCCGATCGGATCATGCAGCCGTGGAATACAAGAGAAGGCCTTTGGCGGCATGGACTTGCACTCCGTACTTGCCGCGGTTTGTATGAATGCATGGCAATCAGTGCTTGACACCGCCCCTAGTCAGTTCGTAGTTATGCAGGGCGACCTGCGGCCCGGAGCCCCGCCTCTTTGAACGACATACCGTTACCGGTTCTCTTTTCCCTGCTCGGGATCCTGCTGCTGTTGTCCGGTTTTTTCTCCGGCTCCGAAACCGCCCTGATGACGATCAATCGTTATCGGCTCGCGCATCGTGCCAGGAATGGGGAACGCGCCGCCAAACTCACCCAGAAGCTGCTCGAACGGCCGGACCGGCTGATCGGGCTGATTTTGCTCGGCAACAATCTGGTCAATATCCTCGCCGCCTCGATCGCCACGGTGATCGGCATCCGCCTGTTCGGGCAATACGGCATCGGCGTGGCCTCGGCGGCCCTGACCGTCGTGGTGCTGCTGTTCGGCGAGGTCACGCCCAAGACGCTGGCCGCGCTGCACCCGGAACGCGTGGCGCTGCCGGCAGCCTATGTCTACTGGGTACTGAAATGGCCGCTGTTCCCGATCGTCTGGGTCATCAACTTGATCGGAAACGGCATCCTCAAGTTGCTGGGCGTGTCACCGGAGGACGTGGCCCAGCACAGCCTGTCGAGCGAGGAACTGCGTTCGGTCGTCGCCGAGGCCGGCGCCATGATCCCGCAGCGGCATCAGGCCATGCTGCTGTCGGTGCTGGACCTGGAGCGCGTCACCGTCGAGGACATCATGGTCCCGCGCAACGAAATCGTCGGCATCGATCTGGGCGATTCGGCCGAGGAAATTCGCGAACAGCTGACCACCACCGAGCATACGCGTCTGCCGCTGTTCGACGGATCGATCGACGACCTGCGCGGCATCGTTCACGTCCGCGACGCAATGACCCTGGCGGTGGAAGACCGGCTGTCCGGCCCCGCGCTGCTCCAGATCACGCGCGAGCCTTACTACGTGCCCGAAAGCACGCCGCTGAACCAGCAGCTGCTGAACTTCCAGAACCAGAAGCGGCGGCTCGGCTTCGTGGTCGACGAATACGGTGACATCCAGGGTCTGGTCACGCTGACCGACATCCTTCAGGAGATCGTCGGCGAGTTCACACCGGACCCGTCCACTCAGATTCGCAATGTCTTCATGGATGAAGACGGAAGCTACCTCATCAATGGCAGCGTGACGCTGCGCGGGCTCAATCGCTCGCTGGGATGGAAGCTGCCGACCACGGGACCGCGCACCGTCAACGGCCTGATTCTGGAACAGCTCGAAACGATCCCCAAGACCGGGGACCTGCTGGAGCTGCGGGGCTACACCTTCGAGATCACCGAAGTCCGCGCCAATGCCGTCAAGACCGCGCGCATCCGCACGCCGCAGATGAATCGCGCCGAGACGCCCGGGCGCACACGACGCTAGGCAAGTTCTGCACAACCCACTGCGCTCCACATCTCGCGCGAGGGCTGTGCTCGAATTCCTCACAGCCCCCTCGTATGCTTCAGTTTCTCCGCCCCGTCCTCAACACGGCCTGCCTTCGCACGCGACGGCTGGGCAGAGTTTCCTTGACGTGAATCACGCGCGGCGTGATGCCGACCTACTCTTGCCGGCTTGCGGGAGAGCAACCGTCTTCGCGAAATCCTCGAAGTCCGCCAGATGAGTGGCGGCAATACTGAAAACAATGTCCCAATCGATCGCCTCATACGCGTGAACCGCGATGTTGCGGAAGCCAACCGCCTTGCGCACACCGAGGCATCCTCCCGCGGACTTCCACGGCGCACTCAGTTGCATCTGGCAGCGGCATACACACCCCTAGGGTGTGAAACCGTCATTCCGGACGGGCCGCAGGCCGATCCGGAATCCACGCAAGGCTTGGACAATCACAAGGGACCATTGAGCCCGGGCGTCTAAAGATGCGCCCCGAAATCACTGGAAATCCCTCCGCAACTCGAAAGTGACGAAATTTGTCAGTACCAGACACGGCTTGACTCGTCGTCGGCGACTCACCCCACCACATGAACCATAACCGATTGATTTTAATGACAGGAGAAACTGGTATGGCATGTGCTGCGTCAATCTTGAGCGGCCTTCAATCCGCATCAACCAGAAATCGGGAGACTCTCAATGAAGACTCAGCAACAGGGCTTTACCCTTATCGAACTGATGATCGTCGTGGCGATCATTGGTATTTTGGCGGCGATTGCGATTCCGGCTTATCAGGATTACATCGTACGGTCGAAAATGACAGAGGTCATGACGACCGCCAGCGCTTGCAAGACCTCAGTCGCGGAGTATGCGATGTCGAATGCTGGCACCCTCCCAAGCGACAATGCTGAAGCCGGTTGCTCAAGTGCAGACTCGCAGTACGTCACGTCGCTGACGGTAGTGGATGGCGTGATTACAGTTTTTGCCACGGCGGCCGTTGGCGGAGGCGTCTCCAACACCGAAGGCGTTCAACTTGTCCCTGTTGTTGATTCAACCGATCAGTCAGTTAACTGGACCTGCCATCCGGCCGGCGGCATCGAGACGAAGTATCTGCCTTCCAACTGCAGAGCGGCAGCCGGAACCTAAGTTTTAATCACCAGAACTAGTTGATTGTTCGAGAGGAGGGCTTGCCCTCCTCTCTATTTTTTTGTTGTGGTCCAATGATTTCGGACACGTTGATAGGGGAGCCCCCCCCACGACGAGGAACGAGAACAGATGACCCAGAGTAGAGCGCGACGAAGCTTCGATGGGAGCTTCAAGCTGCAGGTGGTGAGGATGATTCGGGACCAGGGCCTGAGCGTATCGCAGGCGTGCAAAGACCTGGATCTGGTGGACAGCGCGGTACGGCGTTGGATCGAGCAGTACGATACCGAGGCGGCGGGAGGCCCCGGCAAAGGTCGGCCGCTGACGCCGGAGCAACAGCGCATTCGGCAACTGGAGGCCGAGCTTCGTGAGGCACGACTGGACATTGCTGTCTTAAAAATGCGTCGGCCTTCTTTGCCCGGGAACTGAAGTGATCCACCGTGTGATCACGCAGGGGCAAGGCAAGGCCGCCGGGTCTGCGCAGCCCTGCGCAACCAAGGGATCTGCCTGGGCCGCCATCGGGTCCGCACACTGATGCGGCGTCATGGGCTCAAAGCCCGCTGGCGACGCAAGTTCATCCACACCACCGACAGCCGGCACAATTTGCCAGTGGCCGACAATGTGCTGGATCGATGCTTCAATCCGAGTGCTGCCGATCAGGTCTGGGTTTGCGGTATCAGTGTGCCGCAGCAAGCGGCATAGGAGATGAGGGTATGGCCCCTCGCCATCGGCTTACAGGAGCGGGTGGCAAACCACCGCAAGCGGCTTGAGTCAAAAGCCCCGGTCGTGAGCGTTGCGGAAAGGGCGTCAGGTAAGGATTCAGAAGACGAACAACCGTGAACTGCCGTTCAAGCTTCGAAACTACTCAGACGACATCAAAACCGGGGCGTGATGTTACCCCGCGATCAGTCTGGCCGAAACCTGTTTACGGGCCAGGCGGTGTCCGGCGTAGAGGCAGCGTGATCTGGAGAGCTGGCCCCGAGCATCTGCACAGTGACATAGGTGGATTTTCTGCTCAATGAGGCGAAGATTCGCCTTGAATCAGGAGCAGAAGATGACGAGAAGAACACGTCGAAACCACTCACCGGCGTTCAAGGCCAAAGTGGCGCTGGCCGCGGTCAAGGGCGACGCCACGCTGGCAGAACTTGCGAAGCGATTTGACGTTCACCCGAATCAGATCGCGACGTGGAAGGAGCAGCTGGTCGCCAGCGCCTCCAGCGCATTCGGTGGTGACGCCAAGGCCGAGCCGGCAGTCGATCTGAAGACGCTGCATGCCAAGATCGGCGAGCTGCGGCTTCCGAACGATTTTTTAGAAGGCGCGCGCTCATCAAGGTGGGACTGCTGAGCGCAAAGCGATGATCGACCGCACCCACAGCCTGTCGTTGACGAAGCAGGCGCGCGCCGTCGGCATCAGCCGTGGCAGCGTGTACTACCGGTCGCATCCGGTCAGCGCCGCCGATCTGGCGCTGATGCGCCGGATCGACGA
>Ga0207893_1000013_pt1 | contig 183038 bp, 165 predicted proteins | sample MalvirmetaMSP121_FD_184233 | JGI IMG/M metagenome (GOLD analysis project Ga0207893, IMG submission 184233) | Marine viral communities from the Deep Pacific Ocean - MSP-121 (SPAdes) | ecosystem: Environmental > Aquatic > Marine > Oceanic | place: Pacific Ocean | collected 2001-06-02 | reverse complement strand
ATTCGAGGAATCCGAAATTGAAGTAATCACGCGTATATACATTCTTCGGCTGCGCTTGGCAACCAGACGCGCACTCGGACCGGCATCTACGCGTCCTGCACCGGCACGCGCGCCAGCAATATGGCGCCGGCCGCGAACAGGATCAGCAGGCTCAGGATCGACAGGCGCGGGCTGCCGCTGACGACGGCAGTGACTCCGACCAGCACCGGACCGATCACAGCCGCGAACTTGCCGAGCATGTTGTAGAAGCCGAAGAACTCACCGGCGTGCCCCTCCGGAATCAGACGTGCGTAGTACGAGCGCGACAGCGCCTGAATCCCGCCCTGCACGCAACCAATCGCCGCAGCCATCATGTAGAACTGCGTCACCGTCTGCAGGAAGTAGGCCCACAGCGTGACCCCGGCGTAGATCGCGATCGCCACGAAGATCGCGCGACGCGTGCCGATGCGGTACCCCAGCCAGCCGAAGGCGATCGCCATCGGAAAGCCGATGAACTGCACCATCAGCAAGGCGCCGATCAGACTGTCCGATTCGAAACCGAGCTTCTGCCCGAAATCCACGGCCATGCGGATGATGGTGTCGACACCGTCGATGTAGAGCCAATAGGCGATCAGGAACAGCCACACCGGCCGCATTTCGCGCAATCGCCGCAAGGTGTTCAGCAGCTCACGCCAGCCGGGCGCGAGTTCGCCGGCCGCGGCACCGCGCTCAGGCACCTTGAAGAACAGGGGCAGGGAAAACGCCAGCCACCAGAATGCGACCATGAGAAAGGCGACGCGCGTCGCGATTCCGGCATCGGCCAAGCCAAACCATTGCGGCTTCAGGGCCATCGCCACGTTGACGGCGAACAGCAGGCCACCGCCGAGATAGCCGAGTCCATAGCCAAGCGAGGACACCCGGTCGAACTCCTCCGGCTTGGCGACGTTGACGATCAGCGCGTCGTAGAAACACAGGCCGCCGAAGAAGGCGATCGAACCGATCGTGAACAGCACCAGCGCCCATTGCCACTGCCCTTGGCTGACGAAAAACAGCGCCGCGGTGCTGAGCCCGCCGAGCAAGGTGGTCGCCGCCAGAAAGCGCTTCTTCCATCCGCGACGGTCCGCCACCGCTCCCAACCACGGCGACAACAGCATGACCACCAGACTGGAAATCGATCCGCCCAGGCCCAGATACAGCGTCTGTGTCGACGGGGCCACGCCATCGGCCCAGTAACGGTTGAAGAAGATCGGGAAGAAACCAGCGATCACCGTCGTCGCGAACGCGGAGTTCGCCCAGTCGTAGAAGGCCCAGGCCCACTGCGCACCGCGGCCGGCGCTCTCAGTCGAAGTCGAGGGCATAGACGAAGGCGTCCTCGCGCCCCTGCTCGGCCGGATAGTAGTTCTTGCGCAGGCCAACCCGCTGGAAACCGTAGGCTTCGTACAGCGCCATCGCCGCCTTGTTGGCACGACGCACCTCGAGCAGCATCACCGTGCAGTTCGCCGCGCGCGCCAGCTTCATCAGGTGTTCCAATATGAAGCGTGCGATGCCCTGGCGCTGCCGCTCCGGCGCCACACACAGATTCAGCAGATGAGCTTCGCCGACCGCCATCGTCAGCAGGCCGTAAGCCTGCACTTCGCCGATGCCGTTGACCACCACCCAGGCGCTGTAACCGGCGCGCAGACAGTCGCGGAAGATGCCCTCGCTCCACGGAAATTCGTAGACCCGCCGCTCGATATCAAGCACCCGCGGCAGATGCTCCGGATGCATCGGCAGCAGACGCATCGGCGTCGATTCTGCAGGGCTGTCCGGGCAGGCACTCATGACGTATCCCCAAGGAAACGGCTGACGAACTTGAGATCGGCCCAGGCCTTGGCCTTCTCGCGTGGACTGCGCAGCAGATAGGCCGGATGATAGGTGATCCACAGGGGCGTCCGGTCCGGCCCCCAGTGATGCAACTGACCACGCAGACGCGACAACGGCGTATCGGTCTGCAACAGGCGTTGCGCGGCGACGCGGCCCACGGCAAGGATCAGCTTGGGCTTGACCAGCTTGAGCTGAGCTTCCAGATAAGGGCGGCAGGCTTCGGCTTCGTCGGGCTGCGGGTCGCGGTTGTTCGGCGGACGGCACTTCACGACATTGGCGATATAGCTGTTAGTACCGCGCGAGTGCTCGATGCTCTTGAGCATCTCGTCGAGCAGCCGTCCGGCGCGGCCGACAAACGGCTCGCCGCGGGCATCCTCCTCGGCGCCCGGACCTTCACCAATGACCATCAGCGAGGCCGCTTCGACACCCACGCCGAATACGGTCTGAGTGCGAGTCTCGCACAGGCGGCAGCGGCGGCAGTCCGCGACCAGGGCGCGCGCGCGGGTCCAGTCCTGCGGCACTTCGATCGGTGGTGCGGTGGCTGGCGGAGCCTCCGGTGCCGGTTCGGGAGTGGGCGTTGGTAGCTTCGCCTCGCGCACCTCGGACACTGCGCGCCGCACATCGACGGACGCAGGCGGCGCCTCAGCCACAGCCACAGCCAAGGGATCCGGCGTGTCGCGCGACAGCCAGAGGTCCAGTCCCAGTGCCTTGAGATATTGCCGGCGGCGCAACTCGTCCATGGGCGGGATTCTACCGGTCCGGGGCCTTGGGGTCAGAACAGTGGCGGAGCACTAACCGCGATCGGCTTCTACCAGCTCAGGCAACAGCGCGCCCGGTGTAAACCCCGCGCGGCAACCGGAACCGCACCGAGTCCCCCAAACGCTGGAACTGGAGGAAACCGAAACTCTTGAGCAGCCGGACCGACGCGGTGTTGGGCACATCGGTGCTGGCGCGAATGTCCTCAAGCCCAAGCTGCTCGAAACCGTAACGAAGCAAGGGCCGCACAATTTCCCGCCCGTAGCCTTGTCCGAGCTTGGTATCGCGCACGCCGTAGATCAGCTCGAGATCGCCACTGCCTTCCAGACTCCAGAAGCCTCCGAAGCCCACACCCTCTCCGCCGCCTTCCCGCGCCAGCCACAGGCCGACCCCTTCGGTCGGCAACAGATAGCTGCTCCGCGCCACGAAATCGCGGGTCTCGTGGCGCGACAGCCGACGGTCATCCCAAAGAAAGCGTCGCACGCCCGGCTCTGTCCAGATCGCGTGCAGGACGTCGATATCCCGCTCGTTCAGCGGGCTCAGCCGCAAGCGCGATGTAAGCAGTTCGGACTGCGGAGCTTCGGTCACGACATTCCGACCGCCCGGGCCAACTGCGGGCGCGCACGCAAGGTGCGGTTGACGCCGGACAGCACCGCCTTGAGCGAGGACGTGACGATGTTCGGATCGCGACCGACACCGAACAGGGCCTTGCCGTCGCCGACGCGCAGTTCGATATAGGTCACGGCCGTAGCATCGGCGCCGCTGCCGATCGAATGTTCGTGATAGTCGACGAATGTGATCGGCTCCCCGCACAGGCGGGACAGACCCTGCACGAATGCATCGATTGGCCCGTTGCCACGCCCGCTCAGCCTTTGGCGCTGACCGTTCACGGTGATCTCGGTCGAAAGCTCCACCTCATCGGCAGTGGAGTCCTCGACCAGATGGTGCGCGACATAGCCATAGGTGTCCTCGGTGCCGAGATACTCGGTCTCGAACACGTCCCAGATCTGCGCGGCGCTGACTTCCTTGCCGGTGGCATCGGTGACTTCCTGCACCACCTGACTGAATTCGATCTGCAGACGGCGCGGCAGACTGAGGCCGTATTCGTGCTCCAGCAGATAGCTGATGCCGCCCTTGCCGGACTGCGAGTTGACGCGAATCACCGCCTCGTAGCTGCGGCCGAGGTCCTTGGGATCGAGCGGCAAATACGGCATCACCCAGACATCGTCCTCGGATCGCGCGCCGAAGGCCTTCTTGATCGCATCCTGATGCGATCCGGAGAACGAGGTATAGACCAGATCGCCGACATAGGGGTGGCGCGGATGCACCGGCAGCTGGTTGCAGTATTCGACGGTGCTGCGGATCGCGTCGATGTCCGAGAAGTCCAGGCCCGGCGCGACGCCCTGTGAATACATGTTCAGCGCGATATTGACGATATCGACATTGCCGGTGCGTTCGCCATTGCCGAACAGGCAGCCTTCGACACGATCGATTCCGGCCATGATCGCGAACTCGGCCGCGGCGGTGCCGGTGCCGCGATCATTGTGCGGATGCACCGACAGCACGATCGAGTCGCGGCGTGCCAGGTTGCGGTCCATCCACTCGATCATGTCGGCGAACACATTGGGCTGCGAGCACTCCACCGTCGACGGCAGGTTGATGATGCATTTGCGCTCCGGCGTCGGCGCCCAGACTTCGGTCACCGCGTCGACGATGCGCTTGGAGAACGCGAGTTCGGCGCTCGAGAACATCTCCGGCGAATACTCGAAGACCCAGTCGGTATCCGGCTGGCGCTCGGCCAGTTGCTTGACCAGACGTGCATGCGGCACGGCGATCTCGTCGATGACCTGATCCTCGCTCATGCTGAACACCACTTGACGCATCACCGGCGCCACGGCGTTGTAGACATGCATGATGACGCGCCGCGCGCCCTTCACCGATTCGAAGCTGCGCTCGATCAGGTGCTCGCGTGCCTGGGTCAGCACCTGGATGGTGACGTCCTCGGGAATCCGGTCTTCCTCGATCAGGCTGCGAATGAAATCGAATTCGGTCTGCGAGGCGCTCGGAAAGCCGACCTCGATCTCCTTGAAACCGATCTGCACGAGCAGTTCGAACATGCGCAGCTTGCGCTCGCGGTTCATTGGCTCGATCAGCGCCTGATTGCCGTCGCGCAGATCCACGCTGGCCCACACCGGCGGGCGCGTGATGACGGCATCCGGCCAGCGGCGGTCTTTCAGACCGATCGGGGTGAACGGACGGTATTTCCGGGAGGGATCGCTCAACATTGCCATGACTCTGCTTCCTGTACTGTCGGTCCGGCGGACAGGCTCACACCAGACGGCCGCGTCTCACTGTGACTTGGCGGCGGTGAATTCGGGATGAGTGCACGGCGTGTGGGCCCCGTGCGGCCGTTCGAGATTATCTGCCCTAGGGCAGAAGTCGAAGCGCGAGCAGGCTGGCAAGCACAAGCGGCCGCGTGCCGGAAGGCACGACGCAAACACTCTGATGGCCGCAGGGAAAATGCATAGCGGCAAAACTATAGCCCCCTCAGCCGTCCTTGCCAAGCGCGGCACGCGATTGTCGGCGGCGCCACAGCGTCAGCACCGGGCCCGACAGCGCATAGGCCAGAAACAGCAGAAACAGGATGTTCGGCGGATTGATCAGAATCAGGGCGAAGCCGCCGATCACCGCGGCGAACGGCAGAAAGCGCATGCGCGCCGTCAGATTGAGCTTCTTGAAGCTGGCGTAACGAATGCTGCTGACCATCAGCAGGCCGGAACCGAGCGTGATGATGCAAGCCGGAAACAGCACCTGTTCGCCGGTGAAGCCCCAGCTGTTGGCGCTCCACACGAAAAAGGTCACCACGGCCGCCGCAGCCGGACTCGGCAAACCGAAGAAATCGTTCTTGCCACCGCTGATCGCGGTAAGCGTGTTGAAGCGGGCCAGCCTCAGGGCCGCGCAGGCGGTGTAGGCGAACGCCAGCACCCAGCCGAGCTTGCCGCCGAGCCACTGCTGTTCCGACAGGTAATGCAGGCTGTAAGCGTAGATCACGATGCCGGCGGCGACGCCGAAGGCGACCATGTCGCACAGCGAGTCATATTCCTTGCCGAAATCGCTCTGGGTATTGGTCAGCCGCGCGATGCGTCCGTCCAGGGAGTCGGCGATCATCGCGGCGAGAATTGCGATGGCCGCTTCCGAGAAGCGCCCGCCCAGACCCGCGATGATGGCGTAGAAGCCGCCGAACAGCGTCGCCGTGGTGAACAGGTTCGGCAGCAGGTAGATACCCTTGCGCTGCGGCTTGCTGCTGTCCTGCTCTTCCATGTCAGGTGCTCCGGCTGGGCAGATGGACGATGATCGACTCACCCGATGTTACGCGGTCGCCAGCCTTGACTGCGAGGCGAGACGCCGCCGGCAGCAGCAATTCCACTTCCAGCGCGAAGCGCCGTGCACCGCTGCGGCGCCCATGGCCGACACGCTGCCCATAGCCATAGCCCAGCGGTCGCTGGCCCAGCATCGATCCGCAGGTGATGCACAGGGCGATGTCCTCGCCTTCATCGGTGCGCACCCAGGACGAACAGCGGCCGCGGCTGGCATGCGGTGGTTCGCGCAGCACACCTTCAACCGGCGCGCGCAAGGCATAGCCGCCAAACGGATTGACACGGATGCGCACCGACAGCGCGGAGCGATCCAGCACCGAGCAACTGCGATCGCCGACCGAGATCACGCGCCCGCTGACCGGGGACACCACGCTCAGGGCAGACGCCGGGATGTTGCGCTCGGGTTCCTGAAAGAAACCCGCGACCAGCGCTACGCCCAGCACCGCGAACGTCGCCACCAGCGGATGTCCGTGCGACAGCACCACGGACGAGGCGGCCAGCAGGAACGTCAGCGGCAGCCAGCCCTCCCGGGCCATGCCGAGCATCGGCAGAAAGGATCGCTGCATACGATCGATTCAGCGCGGGAGGGTGGCCAGGGAGGACTTGATCGAACCGATCAATTGCGTGACTTGTCGACCAGACGGTTCTTGGCGATCCACGGCATCATTTCGCGCAGCTTGCCGCCGACTTCCTCGATCTGGTGCTCGGCGCCGATGCGACGACGCGCCTTCATCGTGGTCTGACCGGCCTGATTCTCGAGCACGAAATCACGCGCGAACTTGCCGGTCTGGATGTCCGTCAGCACGCGCTTCATTTCCTTCTTGGTCTCTTCGGTGATGATGCGCGGGCCGGTCACGTAGTCGCCGTACTCGGCGGTGTTCGAAATCGAATAGCGCATGTTCGCCAGACCGCCCTCGTACATCAGGTCCACGATCAGCTTGAGTTCGTGCAGACACTCGAAGTAGGCCATTTCCGGCTCGTAGCCGGCCTCGACCAGCACTTCGAACCCGGCCTGCACCAGCGCGGAGGTACCGCCGCAGAGCACGGCCTGTTCGCCGAACAGATCGGTCTCGGTCTCCTCGCGAAAATTGGTTTCGATGACCCCGGCGCGGCCGCCGCCGTTGGCGGATGCGTAGGACAGGGCGATCGCCTTGGCCTGGCCGGAGGCGTCCTGCTGCACCGCGATCAGCGTCGGCACACCGCCACCCTGGGCGTAGGTGCTGCGCACGGTATGGCCGGGGCCCTTGGGCGCGATCATGATCACGTCGAGATCGGCGCGCGGCTCGATCAAACCGAAATGAATGTTGAAGCCGTGCGCGAAGGCCAGCGCCGCGCCCTGCTTGATGTTCGGCACGACCTGCTCGTCATAGATCTTCTTCTGGCCCTCGTCGGGCGCCAGGATCATCACCAGATCGGCCTGCTTCACCGCATCCGCGACTTCCGCGACCTTGAGGCCGGCGTTTTCCGCCTTGGCCCAGGAACCCGAACCCTGGCGCAGGCCGACGACGACGTTGACGCCCGAGTCCTTGAGGTTCAGGGAATGGGCATGACCCTGCGATCCATAGCCGATGATGGCAACAGTCTTGGACTGGATGATGGAGAGGTCGGCGTCTTTGTCGTAATAGACCTTGATACTCACGGGTGACTCCAGATACGGCGGGTGGGAAAGCTTGTGCGAGCCTCGCTAGCTGCTCTGTGCGAGAACCGCGGCGCCAGGCTCGATCGCAGCCACACCACTGCGCACGACCTCCAGCACCTGCGTGACACGCGATACTTCCTTGAGAAAGTCGCTCACTTCAGGGCCGGTTCCACTGATCTGGACCGTGCGGGTGGTTTCGGACTCGTCGAGGATGAAGCCGCGATAGCGGCGCACGCATTCGACGAAGGTCTTGGCGGATTGACGATCGACCGCGACCTTGAGCATCAGCAGCTCGCATTCCAGATGATCGCGGCGCGTCAGGTCGGCGACTTCAACCACGTCGACGAGCTTGCGCGACTGCTTGATGATCTGGTCGATCACGGCGTCCGAACCCTCGGTCACCAAGGTGATCCGGGAAATGGTCGATTCGTGAGTCGGGGCCACGGTCAGCGACTCGATGTTGTAGCCACGAGACGAGAACATGCCCGCAACGCGCGCGAGCGCGCCCGCTTCGTTCTGCAGCAGGATCGAGAGGATGTGACGCATAGGGCGCGCAAAGTACTCGCCCGCCCCCCGCAAATCAAGCCCGAAGGCCAGTGACGAGGCGGCTTTGCGCGATTTGCCCCGGGCTCGGCTTACAGCAGGCGAATTTCGCGCAAGCGCTGCATCAGGTAATCGTCTGCCGTGATCGGCTGGGGATAACGGTTCGGGTGCGCGGCATCGACGCACTGCGGCAGCGTCTCGATCAGCAGCTCCGGGTTCGGGTGCAGGAAGAACGGCACCGAGTAGCGCGAGCGTCGCGCCGCCGCGCCCACCGGGTTCACCACGCGATGCGTCGTCGACGGGAACACGTGATTGCTCAGCCGTTGCAGCATGTCCCCGATATTGACCACGATCGCGTCCGGCGGCGGCGCCACCGCCAGCCAGTCACCTTCACGCGTCAGGATTTCGAGCCCGGCGTCGCTGGCGCCGACCAGCAAGGTGATCAGATTGATGTCCTCGTGGGCGCCCGCGCGCACGTTCGGCGGGTCCGTTTCGCTGATCGGTGGATAGTGCAGCGCCCGCAGAATCGAATTGCCGTGGTCCACACGCGGCTCGAACCAGTCCGCAGCCAGCCCCAGGTGCAGTGCCAGGGCCTTGAGCACACGCCGTCCGAGCCCATCCAGCGCCTGATACAGGGCATGACCCGCGGAACGCACCGCCGGCACTTCGGCCGGCCACAGGTTCGGCGGCAGCTTCTCCCCGTACGGGGAACCCGGCGGCAACTCGCGGCCGATATGCCAGAACTCCTTGAGATCGGCGTGCTGCGCGTCCCTCGCGGTTTCGGTCTTGTACGGGGTATAGCCACGCGCCCCGCCACCGCCGGCCACGCGATAACGCAGCTTGATCGCCTCGGGCAGCTCGAAGAACGCGCGAAAGGCCGCGTAGGCTGCATCGATCAGTGCATCGGGAATCCCGTGCCCCTGCAGACAGCAGAATCCGTACTCGCGATAAGCACCGCCGAGTTCGGCGACGAAGCGCTCGCGATCGTGTTCGAGGCGACCGATGTCCAGAACCGGAACGGAACGCGCGTTCATGCGTCCAGCTTGCGCTCCACGCAGGTCAGAATGCCGCGCAGAATGCTGAGTTCGTCGTCGTCCGGTGCGGCGCGCGAATACAGGCGCCGCAGGCGCAGCGGCAATCGCCGTGGATTGTCCGCGGCCATGAAGCCGATGCGGATCACCACGCGGTTCAGATGCTCGTAGAACAGCTCCATGCCGGCCTGCGGTGCCGGCCGGTGCACCTCGGCCGGTACCGGCCTCAGCGCCAGCACGGCCTGCCGCAGTTCGTAACTCATCACCTGCACGGAAGCCGCCAGGTTCAGCGAGCTGAATTCGGGGTTGGCAGGGATTTCGATGGCCTCGTGGCAATAGCCGAGCTGCTGGTTGGTGAGGCCGACGCGCTCGGGACCAAATAACAATGCGATCGGGCCGGGCACCGCTTGCGCGGCCACGTCCTCGGCGAAACGACGTGGCGAGGTGAATGGCACCGACAGATCGCGGCGGCGCGCCGTGGTGGCGTAGACGCGGGTGCAGTCCGCCACCGCGTCGGCAATATCCGGGTGCACGCGCGCCTGTTCGAGCACACTGGCGGCGCTCGACGCCATGGCCACGGACTGCGCGTCCGGCAACTGGCGCGGCGCCACCAGGCGCAGGTCGGTCAAGCCCATCGTCAGCATGGCGCGCGCCGCGGCGCCAATATTGCCGGGGTGCTGCACGCCCACCAAGACGATGCGGATTCGTGACAGCGCGGCGGCAATCTCCCCGGCGCGCGTGCCGTCGTCGGTTTCCATGGTCATTCTGCTATCCTACGCGGCCATTTACCGCATCTTTTCCAATGCATCCGTTGGTCAATATCGCCGTGACCGCCGCCCGTGCGGCCGGCAATTTCATACTGCGACATTCCGAGCGTGTCGAATCGCTCAATGTACAGACCAAGGGTGCCAGCGATTTCGTGTCCGAAGTGGATCGCGGCGCGGAAGCGGAGATCATCCGCACGATCCGCCGCTACTACCCGGATCACGCAATTCTCGCAGAGGAAGGCGGCGGCAGCGAAGTCCACCCGGACGATGCCGAGTACACCTGGATCATCGATCCGCTCGACGGCACCACCAATTTCCTGCATCGCGTACCGCAATACTGCGTCTCGATCGGTATCGTCCGGCGCGGCGTGGTCGAACACGGCGTGATCTACGCGCCGGAACCCGGCGATCTGTACACCGCGTCCAAAGGCAGCGGCGCGCAGCTCAACAATCGCCGACTGCGCTGCAGCCGCACCAAGACGCTGGACGAAGCGCTGATCGGCACCGGCATGCCGATCCGCAATCCGGAACGGCGCGAGATCTACATGCCGATGCTGGGCAATGTGCTCGACAGCACTGCGGGGATCCGCCGCCCCGGTTCGGCCGCTCTCGATCTGGCCTACGTGGCCGCGGGGCGCTTCGACGGCTTCTGGGAGCTTGGGCTCAAACCCTGGGACATCGCGGCCGGCATCCTCATGGTGCAGGAAGCCGGCGGCGTGGTCAGCGAGCTGTACGGCCGCGATGATGTGCTCGCCACCGGCAATGTCGTGGCGGCCAACGTCAAACTGCATGGCCCGCTGCTGTCCCTGCTGCGTAGTGACGCCGCCTAGCTAGCACCGAATCCCGCCGTATCCCCGATGGACAACTGGCTGCTGATGCTCGGCGCGCTGCTGTTGGTGCTGCTGAACGGTTTCTTCGTCGCCGCCGAGTTCGCGATCGTCAAGCTGCGCCTGACGCAGGCTGAGGAGCTGGCCGAGGACGGCGGCATTTTCGCGCGCGTGCTGCGCAGCGTCCGCTCCAATCTGGACGCCTATCTTTCCGCATGCCAGCTCGGCATCACCCTGGCCTCGCTGGGCCTGGGCTGGATCGGCGAACCGGCGTTTGCGCGCGTGCTCGAACCGGCACTGGCCACACTCGGCGTGACTTCGCCCGAAGCGATTCATGGCACATCCTTCGCGCTGGCGTTCACGCTGATCTCCTTCCTGCACATCGTGCTCGGCGAATTGGCGCCCAAGTCCATCGCGATCCGTCATCCCTCATCGATCTCGCTGTGGACGGCGACGCCGCTGTTCCTGTTTCACTGGCTGGCCTATCCCTTCATCCGTCTGCTCAACGGCAGTGCCAACCTGTTGCTGCGGGTGCTGGGCGTGGAGATCGCGCACGAGGGCGACGAAGCGCATTCGGCCGATGAGATCAAGAAGGTGCTGCTGGCCAGCCACCGTCACGGCGAACTCACGCGCCAGGAAACGCACTGGCTGACCAATGCCCTGGAAATCTCCGATCTGGCGACCGGCGATCTGATGAGACCCTGGTCCGACGCGGTGATACTCGATGTGGACATGCCGCTGCCGGAGATTGCGCGCATCGCCGCCCGCTACCGCTTCTCGCGCTATCCGGTGTGTGAGGATGGACGCGAAAACCCGGTCGGCTTGCTGCTGTTCAAGGACTTGTTCGCAGCCCTGCAGGAGCGCCCCGACCTCACTGACGTGCGCGAAGTCATGCGCGACATCCCGGTGGTCAGCCGCGACGATTCGGCCGCCGGCCTGTTCCGCCGCTTCCTGCGCGGTCATCCGCATTTCGCGCTGGTGGTGGATCGGCGCGGCGGTCCGCTCGGCTTCGTCACCTTCGATCACGTGCTCGACGTGCTGTTCGGCCGTGTCCAGGATGAATTCCGCCGTGCACGCGACGACTGGAAGCTCGCACCGGACGGCAGTTACGAAGGCCGGGGCACCTTGCCGATCATCACCCTGGAGCGACTGATCGGCCACGAAATCGAATCTGGTGAGGCCGACAGCATCGGCGGCCTGGTCATGCAGCATCTGGACCGTGTGCCGCACAACGGCGACACCGCCGAGTTCGACGACATGTGCATTGAAGTCCTGGAAATGGAAGGCCCGCGGGTCGAACGCGTGCGCCTCAGAATCCAGTCCCGTACCCGCAACGATTGAACCGTTCGGCGGTTAGGCTGGACTTTGGCGCCCAATGCGTTCACCGTGGTCGGGCATACGTTTCAAGCAGTGTCGTCAGCGCAGTGTCTCGCCGCTGTCAGCGGCGGGTTCCAATCCCGGATGTGCTCTTGTTTCGTCTGTCCAGTACCGGGCTGGGTTCCCGTCTTCAATGCAATAGGATGTATTTCATGAGTAATGTTTCCAGCGGCAGTGTGAAGTGGTTCAACGACGCCAAGGGCTTTGGCTTCATCACACCGTCTGACGGTGGCGAAGATCTGTTCGCGCACTTCAAAGAGATTCAGGGCGACGGCTTCAAGAGCCTTGCCGAAGGCCAGCAGGTCGAGTTCGTTGCAGCCCGTGGCCCCAAGGGCATGCAGGCGACGCAGATTCGCCCCGTCTGAGCGAAAGCCAGAACAAAAAAAAGCCGCGGCGACTGCCGCGGCTTTTTTTATGCCTGGGGATCAGGGACCAAAAATGCGATCCGGCTGCGGCATATCGTCAATCTCGCCCTTCTGCTCGGGCGGCAGGGAAAATAAGGGGTCGGAGTAAATAAAATATTGGCGCTGTTGAATTCATGTACGGTTCCGACGTATCCGTAGCTGTCAAAGTCGCTGAAGTCGTCCAGCGAGGATGTAGAAAAACCCCACGATCCTCTGCGAAGCGTCGCAGAACGCTCGCAAGAGTGGCCTGAAATGCTTTTCGCGGATGCCGAGAGACCATCGAGGCCGTTCTCGTGAGCACTTTCCGCTGATTTTTCGGCTTCACCGTAGGTCTCCAGAGTTTTTCTACAGCCTCAGCGTGGAACTGAGGCTGGTGGTGCACTTTTATTTACTCCGCCCCCCTTTCTTCTGGGGAAAGGCTATCGGGCGACTAAACAAGGTGGGCTACGCTTGCTCCCGACCCCAATGTTTTCACAGAGCTTCCTTAAGCCGAATATCGATGATTTTCTCATTAAGCAATTCGTTTAACTCTCCTTGGCTGAGGCCGCTACTAAGTTCGCCAGACTTTTTGTCGTATAAGAAGTAACCAAACGGCTGATCGGCAGATTTATTGTTTACGGAAAATTCCGGCTCTGAAGGCGCCCGATAACCAATGATGTAACGCTTATCGTCTTCAACTTCTGTGACATTCGGCAGAATAATTACCCTCCCGTCGGGATCAATAAGCGAATGCGCATCTCCGTAAACTCTAACGATATCAAAGCCATAATGAACATCAAGGGCATCCCTTTCCTCGCATGCGGCCAAAAAACAAACAAGTGTCATGGCGTGAATAATTTTCATTCTCCGTACCTTTTCTCAACAGTCCACTCATGGGATATTGGATAAGGGCTCGAAAATGGGATGTCCTGATTACCCTTCCACCTATCATATATATCGAGCGCATCAATAAAATTATCATTTACTCTAAAATCAAACTGACAAACCCCTCCCGTACATCCGGCATTCATTTCCGTAATACTGTTGCCAACTGAAAATAGTGCTGGTAGCCCTGTAAAATCAACACTTCCAATTGAAGTTACATCCGTTACTGAAAAAGAAGTAACATTCAGATTAAAAATAAGGGGTCGGAGTAAATAAAATATTGGCGCTGTTGGATCCATGTACGGTTCCGACGTATCCGTAGCTGTCAAAGTCGCTGAAGTCGGTCGTGACGTGTCGTCGTCCAGCGTGGAACTGAGGCTGGTGGTGCACTTATATTTACTCCGACCCTTTTTCTCGCATGAATGAGGCGGTCGACCGCTATGCCATCGAAAAGGGCCAGTTGACCCTGCATCAGGACCGCGGCTCACCGATGATCGCCCATCGCTTTCTGGACCTGATCGGCGAGCTCGGCGTCACCGCCGGTCATAGCCGCCCCCGCGTCAGCAACGACAATCCGTTCAGCGAATCGCAGTTCAAAACCCAGAAAAGCCAACCGGATTATCCGGTGAAATTCACCGACGCCGAGCACGCCAGAACCTGGTGCGCCGACTATTTCGAGTGGTACAACCGATCCCACCACCATGCCGGTCTGGCCGGATTTACGCCCGAGCAAGTCTTCACCGGCCGGCACCTGGAGGTGGCCGCTGAAAAACAAGCCGCGCTGGACGCCGCCTACGACGCCAAACCGGAACGATTTGTCCGCGGCCGGCCTCTCGTGCCAATGCCTCCCGAACTCGTCACCATCAATCCGGTCACGCCCGAGCAACTCGATGCCGGCGTCTCCTCACAGGTCAATTTCCCGACCCTCTCCGCCGTCAAGCTCAAAAGTGAGTTAATTCCACAGTGAGTGTCCAAAACAGGTTGACATGTTCCGGCATGAAGCTCTCCTACAGCCGAACCGCACTTTAGCACTTTTATTTACTCCGACCCCTTATCCCGACCCCTTATCCCTCCCGCTTGCTTATTTACTTATTTCATTTAATAGGAATCAATGTGACCTCAGACCCTGACACTTCCATGAAGTATCGACTGGCATCTTGACTATAAGTATCTTTTTTTATAAACGATAATGCCATGTCGATCGATGAAATTCCGGAAAACCTAACGCTCTGGCGAAGAAAGCATGCATTATGAACTTGCGCGGCAATTTCCAGCACTTGATTCTGCCGAACATTATCTCCTTGAATCTTGGCGATTTTCTGTTCTATTGGAATAGAATCATTTTTAAAATCAATAGTGTAAAGGCTAACCGAAATTTCGCCTGGCTCAGATTTTTCAGCTATTGAATTAACCTCTTCGAGGCACCAATCCCCGACAAGAACAGTAAAGTATTCTTTCTCTTCGTAGCCTATCCGTCCCACCCGAGAAAATAATGAAGCCACCAGCAAAAATGCGAAAAGCACTATGGCGATAAAAAATAACTTTGCCTTGCGGCCGATTTTCAACATCCTTCAGCTCCAAAATTTATGCAGCTCGGGGGCACTACTTTATATGGATTAACTCTAAAAACCCCAGAGTAACCAATGTGAGACCAGCTTCGTACAGCCGAATAATTAGTGACAGGAGTTTTTATAATGTTAATTCCGGCGAAATAAGGGGTCGGAGTAAATAAAATATTGGCGCTGTTGAATTTCATGTACGGTTCCGACGTATCCGTAGCTGTCAAAGTCGCTGAAGTCGTCCAGCGTGGAACTGAGGCTGGTGGTGCACTTTTATTTACTCCGACCCCTTATCCGCTCTTTTATTTACTCCGACCCCTTATCCGCTTTCTGGACATAGCGTCGCCCGACAGTCTGCAGCACGCGGGAAATGCCTTCTTTGTCCGTCGGCGTGATGAGCAGATGAACATGATCAGTCATTAGGACATAAGCGTGCACCGCAGCGTCATGCTGAAGGCAAGCTTCCCGCAGGCACTGAAGATAGTAGCGAAAGTCTTCCGGTGCGTAGAAGCAAGGCTCGCGATTATGTCCGCGCTGGATCACGTGGCACGGAACATCGGGCAAGTAGTATCGGGGTTTGCGCGGCATGAAGCTCTCCTACAGCCGATCCGCACTTTAGCACTTTTTATTTACTCCGCCCCCTTATTTCGCTTTACCGTCGACCCACTGGGGGCCAAGGTGATCGATTGTATTTATTCCAGGCTCAACGACCTCATCTGTTATGTCAAACTCTAAAGGGCCACCTAACTCAATTTCAATATAATTTTCAATTATTTCGCTTGACCAATAATATTTTTCGTTACATTGGGCGGGGTATTGAAGATAAACAATATCTCTATCATCTCCCCGAAACGCCAAGCTTGGGACCGGCCCTATATAACCTCTCGAGCGCGCCCTAATTATATAAGATGAAATTCTTCTTATCTTTGACTCTTTTTCAATTTCGCCACTTGGCCAAATTATTTTTACCTTAACGATGCACTCACTTCTAGTATATTCTGGATTAAACGTGGCTTTACTTTTTTTATTGCATGCAGACTGCACAAATAGAAATGTTGAAAACATCGCCACCATTATTAGTCTCATCTAGGGCCTCACATATATGTTCACAGAATGTCCGGCGCTATTGTTGTGTGTCTGTGCTTGAGGCGGAATTTCAACTCTCCACAGAAAGCCATTTCTGCTATCATAACCCGCGTCTAAATTATATATTGAACTGTGGAATAATCCCGGGTGCGCCGAATACGAATCCCACGCATATGGATATGACTGATGAATGGGTTCTGGAGAACCGTCTCGTTTTAATGGAACGGAATCTACTAAAACCACGAACCCATCCGCCCCGATAGAAACACTGACCATTTCTATTCTAAGTTCGCGCCCTGTATGAACATTAGCTATGCTTTGGCCAGCAATATCGTTAACCGTATCTGAAAGTTTCCAGTTTTCATCGTCTTCACGCTCTTTTTTCGAACGCTCTCTAGACCGTTCACGCATTTCCCTACGGCCTGAACTGCCTTTAAATCGCCCAGATTGACCATCTGCAACATAAGTTGATCCGCAAGTAAAATCAACTTTTCCGCAATATGACTTGTTTCGCTCATCCCTTCTTCGGTTTTCCTTTTTTCGTTCCTCCTCTGTAACGCCGTCACTCTCTAGACCAAAAGGATCCGTGTACTTATACGGATTATTATTGGCGTAGCTATACCGATTGAACCCATACGGATTGCCCGCATCGAAGCCCACGGGATCGGTAGATAGGAATCTTCCTACGAGCGGATCATAAAACCGCGCCTGCATGTACGTCAGCCCGGTCTCGCTGTCGTAGGCGTGGCCGGTGTAGCCGACCTTCTCCGCGACGCCGTTGAGCTTCATCCCGTACGGGTCATAGTGTTCGCGCCACTGGGCGTCGCCGTTGGCGTCGGTCTTGCGGTGCGGGCTGCCGAGCAGGTCTGGGTGCAGGTAGCTGGGCGTGGTGGTGCCGCCGACCTTGACCAGTTCGACCAGGGTCTGGCCGCCCAAACTCAGATAGTCGGTTTCGGATTCGATCGTGGGCACCGGCGGCGTTTCGAAATAACGGCTTGCGGTGGCGGCGGAGCAGCCGGCGGCGTTGCAGGCTTTGACGGTCCAGCGGTAGGGGCTGGCGTAGTCCAGACTCGCGGCATAGCTGGTACCGCTGATACTGGTGTTGATGACGGTTGCGCCGGTCGAGTTGTTGAAGACTTGGACCGTGTAGCTGGTGGCGCCGCTGGCGATTGACCAGTTCAGCGTGACGTTCCTGCTTTCGGTGGTCGCCCCCGGCGCGTTCGTGCTGCCGGGAGTCGGATTGGAGGGGGTAGCCGGCACCGACGGCGGTGGCTCATTCGACGGGATAACGAAATACAAGGTGGCAGTCGGTGACGAACAGCCTTGCGAATTGCACGCTTTGACAGACCAACTGAGCTGCAAATTCTCGCGGAAGTCGAGCCCGTGAAAGTTCGTTTCGGCAAGGTCGTGCGTATAGGAAATACCGCCGTCGCTGCTCTCTATATGAAGTGTGTAATAGCTAGCCCCTGAAGACGCTGACCAATTGAAGGTCGGATCGCTACTGGCCACAGTTGGGCCAGGCGATGTGGGGCCTCCAGGACTGGCTTCAGTTGGCGTGGCCGGTACTGAGCTACCGGACGCTGGTGTGGTGAAATAGCGGGCGTCGGTCGGATCCGAGCAGCCTGCCGCATTGCAAGCCTTCACGGTCCAGCTATAGGCCCTGCCATCGTAGAGAATATCCGTATAACTTGTACCGGAAACGTGATGGCTCTCAGTCGTTCCGGTGCTCACATCGGTCACGTAGCTCCAGTAACTCGTGGCGCCACTGGAACCTATCCAACTGAACGTCACGGTCCAATCCGGCGTGACGCCTCCCGGCGCCGTGAGGCTGCCTGGACTTGGATTTGAAGGCGTATCAGGAGTGCTCAACGTCGAGAAGTAAGCCCTGTCGCTGAAGCCCGAGCAGGCGACGGGACCGCAGGCGCGGACCCACCAGCGGTAGTGAACACCGTACTCCAGTGTCGCCTGATAAGACGGACTGGTCGGCGAGGCGTCAACGACCAAAGTGTTGGTATCGTCGTTGTAAACTCGGATCACGTAGTTGACGGTGCCCGAGGATTCGGACCAGCTGAAGTTGACGGTGGTACTTGTCAACGTAGGTCCTGGCGCTGTCGCATCTCCTGGGCTGAGCTCATCGGGGACACGTGGCGGATTAGTGGCGGCATTAAAGAGCCGCGCCTTCGGGCGGGTGCCGAACCGGTAGCCGTGATCACCGAGGTTGTAGTCGCCGACGCTGCTGGCAAGCAGCGGTTCGTCGCTGGCGCCGAGATTGAAGTCGTCCGGTGCCGGCAACCCGGCGTCGATTTCGGCGGTCTGTACCGGTTCGTCTGGTGCTAGGTGGCCGGCGCGCGCCAGGGCCAATGGATCGGGCTCGATCCTTTTGACGTAGACGAGTTCGCCGGCCAAGTCGTAGAGGTTGTATTCGACGGTGCCGTCGGCCTTTTCGATCTTGATGCGCTTGCCGTGACCGTCGTAGCCGTAGCTGGCCTTGCCGGGAATGTCGATGATGCGCTCGGCTTCATTCCAGGTGTAGGTGTTCTGGCCATCGGCGGTGACTTGGCCTTGGGCGTTGTAACCGTAGCTGCGGCTTTGGCTGCCACTGATGCTGGAGACGCGATTGGTGGCGCTGTTGTAGCTGTAGTTGAGACTGTTGGGGCCGGTTCTGGATCGGAGGTTGTTGAGCGGGTCGTAGGTGTAACCGTAGCTGCCCCAGACGCCGGTGGCGGCAGTCAGGCGGTGCAGACCGTCGTAGTCCAGGTTCCAGACGCTGTCGGCGGCGTCGGTGCCGTCGGTGATGCCGATGAGGTCCGCGCTGTCGTTGTAGTCGTAGGTGAATTTCTGGACGGTGGCGCTGCCGTCCTGGGTCCATTGCACCGCGGGCCAGCGACGGGCATTCAGGGTCTGGCTGTAGCTGAGGCCGTTGCCCAGCGCATAGTCGCTGGGCAGACCGTTGGGGTGATAGTCCACGCCGCTGACCCAGCTACCGAGCTGGGTGGGCCGTCCCCAGGCGTCGGGGGCATAGCTGACGCTGCGGCCGCTCGGGTACTCGCGGGCGCTCAGGTGAGCGAGGCCGTCATAGACTGGGTCGATGAGAAACGTCTGATCGTCGATGCTGGCGCTTTGCCATTTGAGCAGATTTCTGCGGTTGTATTCGTAGCTCCAGCTAACGGTGGCGTTGACCACGGACGTGAGGTTGCCGCTCGCGTCGTAGCCATAGGTGACGTCATCTCCCGTTCCGGCATAGTCGATCATCGTCGGTCGGTTGCGCGCATCGTACTGAAACTGTGTCGCGCCACTCGGACGGTTGGTAACGCAGCCCGATCCGCTTTGCCCCTTGATTTGCCAAACAATCCTGCTCGCTTCGTCGTAGCCGAAGACGGTGCTGCCGGTTTCCGGCTCGGTCTTTCTGCACAGGCGCTTGTGGCTGTCGTAGGTCCAGCTCTGCGTGGCGCTGACGGTGCCGCCGCCGTAGCTGCCGGACTGGGTCACGTTGGTGATGTTGCCGAAGATGTCTCGGTTGATGACCGTGGTCTGACCCTCGGGCGACTGGACGCGAGTGGGCTTGCCGTAGTCAGGCTCGCCGAAGGCCTGATAGGTAATGGTGGTCTGGTAGCCCTCCGCGTCGGTGATACGCTTTTTGTTGCCAGACAGGTACTCGACAGTCTCCAATACAGCATCGTCCTGCGTGCGACGCTGCCATAGACGGCCGAGCTCGTCATAGGCTTCCACCATCCCGTCGGTTTCGGAGTAGTCCGTGGACGGGTAGGACGTGAAGTTTTCGCGATTGACGGGGTCGTATTCGTAGTTTCGGTAGATCGTGACGCCACTGTTGGTGTCCTTTTCTTCCTCAAGGACGGGCCGCAACAAGGCGTCGAAATAGATGCGCTTGCGATACTTTCCCTGCGAGACCTGCATCCGCCAGCTGCCTGCGGGAATGCCCAGCTCCGGGGCGGTGAGGGTCTGGTAACTGAATGATCGTGCGGTCCAAGCCTGCTCGTCGTTGCTCGGATAGGTGATCTGAGTCAGGCGCCCCATGTTGTCACGACCATAACTGGTCGTGGAACCGCGCTCATCGGTGATGCTGGTGACCTCACCTAGATCGTTCACCCCTTGCGTGGCGAATGTTCCGTCGGCGAAATCAATCCGGGTAGCGATTCCGCGATGGTAACTCGGTGCCTCCGGCCCATGTCCCAATCCATCGTAGGCTGACTGCATGAGGCCGTTTGCGTGATAGTTGAAGCTGTACGTGGTGAGCCCGAAGCTGGCCTGCGAGGTCAGTTGCGCTAGAGCGTCATATGTGCGGCTGGAGGTCACGATGCCGTTCACCGATGTGGATGACGCTTGGCCCAACACCCAGGGGCTGATTTTGTGATCGTAGGCCGTGATCTGGGTGCGGGTGGTGCCTGAAAAGCTGTTGGTTTCGACTCGCCGGGTCGGATAGTCGTAGTCGTCGAACTGGCTGTCGGTGGACTGATAGGTGTCGCCATTCACCTCCACGTTAGTGATTTTCTCGGGGGTTGCGTACTTTGTATATCACCTGATTAGGGGAGACGCCTCTAGTCGTGGCAGCCGGAGACCGTCGCACACGGTCTCCATACCGCGCATGCGAGTCGGGGGCGTAGAACAACGTCCATCACCTCGCTGCATCCTCCCGTCCTAAGCTGACAACAAGTGCAAGGAAATCCCCTGCCATCAGCCTCCCTTCGGAACCAGACCGATGGCGATCTCAACCGGCCGCTGCCCGCCCCGCCTCGCGGCCGAAGGAGGTGACGTCTGCCAGCGACAGCCCGGCGCCGTATAAGCTTTGCCCCAGCGTGGCAGGCCGCGGCGGTACGGCCGGCTGCGTACAGGTCGGAGATCGGCGTGCCCTGCGCATTCAGCACTTCGCCGCTGGGCTGTGTCTGCAGACCGCCCAGGGTGAAGCAACTGTAGGCGGCCTAGTCCACGCGCAGGTCCAGGGCCACGAACGACGGCTCCACGCGAATCTCTCGATCCGTCGTAGCGCCGGCGTCGACTCGCGCGGCCACCGAAACGCCGCTACGGCATGTCGTCGATTTCGCCCTTCTGCTCGGGGGGCAGCAAATCTTCGCGCGACACGCCCAGCATCAGCGTCAGGGCGCTGGCGACGAACACCGAGGAGTAGGTTCCGGCGACGATGCCGACGATTAGCGCGGTGGCGAAGCCGCGGATGGTCTCCCCGCCCAACAGCAGCAGTGCCGTCAGCACCACGATCGTAGTCAGGCCGGTGTTGATGGTGCGTGCCAGGGTCTGGTTGACGGCGTTGTTGATGACTTCCGCCGAGGTTTCGGTGCGGCTGGCGATGAAGTTCTCGCGCACGCGGTCGAACACCACGATGGAGTCGTTCAGGGAATAGCCGATCACCGCCAGTACCGCGGCGAGCACCGTCAGGTCGAACTCCGTACCGGTGATCGCGAAGTAGCCAAGCACCACCACCGCATCGTGAACCAGGGCCAGCACGGCACCTAGCGAGAATTTCCACTCGAAGCGGAACGACACGTAGACCAGGATCAACAGCAGGGCGACGATCATCGCCAGCGAGCCGTCGACCGCCAGTTCGTCACCGACCTGCGAACTGACGAAGGCGAAGCTGCGCACTTCCAGATCCGGTGAGTTCTGGCTGAGCACCGCCAGAAGATCGTTGCGGACTTCGTTGTCCTGCGCCCCTTGACCGTTCGGGGCCAGACGAATCAGCACATCGCTGCGCGTGCCGAAGTACTGGACCTGGGCACCGGCGAATTCACTGTCATCCAGCGAAGCACGCACTTCGGACAGGTCCACCGCCTCGGGATAGCGCACTTCCACCAGATAGCCACCGGTGAAGTCGATGCCGAAGTTGAGGCCCTTGAGCAGCACCGCCGCCAATGAACCGACGATCAGCACGGTCGAAATCACGAACATGGCGCGCCGACGCGACATCCAGTCGATCCTCGGCGCACGAGAGAAATAACGCATGAATATTCTCCTTACACCGGAAGATCGGTGAGACGCTGCTTGCGCCCGTACGTGAGTTCAACCAGCGAACGCGAACCGATGATGGCCGTGAACATCGAGGTCAGAATGCCGATCGACAGGGTCACCGCGAAGCCCTGCACCGGACCGGTGCCGAGCGCGAACAGCACCACCGCGGCAATCAGCGTGGTGATCTGGGAGTCGGCAATCGTCAGGAAGGCGCGATCGTAGCCGGCGCTGATCGCCTCGCGCGGGCTGCGTCCGGCGAACAGTTCCTCGCGCACACGCTCGTAAATGAGCACATTGGCGTCCACCGCCATGCCCAGCGTTAGCACGATGCCGGCAATGCCGGGCAAGGTCAGCGTGGCCTGAATCAGCGACATCGCTGCCACCACCAGTACCAGGTTGGTCATCAGCGCGATGCCGGCAAAGATGCCGAATACGCGGTAGTAGACCGCCATGTAGGCCACGACCAGCAGAAAGCCGATCAGCGCCGCCATGAAGCCCTTGTTGATGTTGTCGCGGCCGAGGCTCGGGCCGATGGTGCGTTCCTCGACGATCACGATCGGCGCGGCCAGCGCACCGGCGCGCAATTGCAGCGCCAGGTCCTGGGCTTCCTTGCTGTCGAGCCCGGTGGTCTGAAAGCGCTTGCCGAAGATGCCGTTGATGGTGGCGACCGAAATCACTTCCTGCACGTCACGACGCTCGCGGATCGGCTCGCCCTTGGCGTTGTACGTGGTGGTGATCTGCGTTTCCTTGTAGAGCACCGCCATCGGCTTGCCGACGTTCTTCTGCGTGAAGTCGAACATCTTGTCGGCCGCGCGGCCGTTGAGCGTGACCGACACCGCCGGCGAACCCGACTGCTGGTCGATGGTGGAGGTGGCATCCACGATCTGCGCGCCGGTGGCGATGACCTCGCGCTTGAGCAGCACCGGCTGACCGTTGCGCTCATAGAACAGCTCGTCGCCGTACGGCACGTTGCCGCTGGCGGCCGCCGCATTGGCGTCACCCTGAGTATCGACCGCGCGATATTCCAGGGTCGCGGTCGCGCCCAGCAGGTCCTTGACGCGGGTGGTGTCCTGCACGCCCGGAAGCTCGACTACGATACGGTCCAGACCCTGGCGCTGCACGATCGGCTCGGCCACGCCAAGCTGGTTGACACGATTGCGCAGCGTCGTCAGGTTCTGCTTCACGGCGAAGTCGACGAGGCGCTTGCTTTCGTCTTCAGTCACGCGCGCGATCAAGGTCGGTGCGGTGGCATCGCCGCCGCTGCTGAACTGCAGTTCCGGGAATTCGCCGCCGAGCACCGCTTCGGCCTGGTCACGCAGATCGTCGTTCTTGAACTGCAGAACCACGGAATCCCCCTGAATGTTGCGCCCGCTGTAACGGATGTCCTGATCGCGCAGGAAGCGCGGCAGATCTTCCAGATAGCGCGTCATCGCCGCCTTGAAGATGTCGTCGGTGGCCACCTCCAGAAGAAAATGCACACCGCCGCGCAGGTCCAGACCCAGCGCCATCGGCTGGGCACCGATGGCTTCCAGCCAGGCCGGGGTCTTGGACGCCAGGTTCAGGGCAACGACGTAGTCACGGCCCAGCCCCTGCTTGAGCGCGTCGGCCACATCGAGCTGCTGCTCCTCATCGGGCAGGCGGACAATCCACTGTCCGTCCTCGAGCGAGGATTCCAGCACTTCGGCACCGTCGGCCTGGAGCAGCGCGGCGACGCGGTCGCCGAAATCGGCGCTCAGCGGCTCGCCGTTCTGCCGGCTGACCTGCACGGCGGGATCGTCACCATAGAGATTGGGCGCCGCGTAGAGCACGCCGAAGACCACCGCCAGCAACAGCAGCAGCGTCTTCCACAGGGGGTATGTGCGCATCTCGAATCAGGCGGACTTCAGGCTGCCCTTGGGCAGGACGCCGGTAATCGCCTGACGCTGCAGCTTGATCACGGTGTTGTCAGCGATCTCGACGGAGACGAAATTCTCGCCCAGCGTCGTGACCTTGCCGGCCACGCCACCGGAGGTGACGACTTCATCGCCGACCGCCAGCTTCTCCAGCAACTGCTTGTGTTCCTTGCTGCGCTTCATCTGCGGACGGATCAGCAGGAAGTAGAACAGCACGATCAGGGCGATCGGCATCAACATCGAAACTAGCGGACTGCCCTGCTGCGGCGCGGCCGCCTGTGCATAGGCGGGGCTGAGAAAGAAATCCAGCACGGATACGACTCCCGAAATAGAGTGAAAAGGTCTGAGTCCAGACCCCGTGGTGACGCGAAAGGTCGCGAATTATGCCACAGGCCACCGCTCGGCTATCTGGTGCGCCCCTTGACCAAGGCGCTCGAAGCGCTCGAGAAGACCACGCTGTGGCTGCAGGAACACTACCGCGAGAATCCGGATGCCGGCGGCTTCGGCGCCGTGGAATACCAGAGGGCCTTCGCCCTGACCTATCTCGGCTACAACTGGATGCGCATGGCCAAGGCCGCCTGCAAACTGGATGACGGGCCGTTCAGGTCCGCCAAGCTGGTGACGGCGCGGTTCTTCGCGACACGGCTGCTCACGCAGGTGCCGATGCTGTGCGAAAACGTGCGGCAAATCCCGGACGATGAAATGGCGCTGGATCCGCAGGCGCTGCTCGAGGTTTGAGGCTCCCCAATGAAAAGGCGGGCTCAGCGGCCCGCCCTTTCATCGACTGATCGTCGCCGCGCCATTCGCACCGGCCTGCTCAAATCGCTTGGGCATCCCGCTCGCCCGTGCGGATACGCACGGTCTGGCTCAGCTCCAGCACGAAAATCTTGCCGTCTCCGATCTTGCCGGTACGTGCCGCCGCCACGATGGCGTCGACAGCCGGTGCGCATTGATCGTCCGCCAACGCCACTTCGATCTTCAGCTTCGGCAGAAAGTCGACCACGTACTCGGCACCGCGATACATTTCGGTATGCCCTTTCTGCCGGCCGTAGCCCTTGACCTCGGTCACCGTAATGCCGGCAACCCCCATCGCCCCCAAGGCCGCACGGACTTCGTCCAGTTTGTGCGGCTGCACTATTGCCATGACCATCTTCATGCCGTTTTTCCCCTTTGCGCCCATAGTCAGTGTTTCGCCGACCCGCGTGAGGCGCCGCTATCGCGAGGTCGCCTCATCATGACGCACCCGGTGTGCCAGTGCACGCGCGGCTCCGTATGCCACCGCAACGGCCATAAAATGTTGCAGCGCAGCGAAAAACTGGGTCGAATGGCGCAATGATCAGACTCGTGCTTCCGATCACCGCCCTGCTGGGCGGTGTTGCCTTCCTGCTGCTCGGCAGCGGCCTGCTCAGCACCTTGCTCGCCGTGCGCGGCAATCTCGAAGGTTTCGGGGACCGGACCATCGGCCTGATCATGTCGAGCTATTTCCTCGGTTACTTCGTCGGCACCTACGTCGCGATTCCCCTGATCCTGCGCATCGGCCACATCCGCGCCTTTGCGTTCTGCGCCGCGATCGCGGCCTGCACCGCGCTCGGTCACACGCTGATCGTCAACCCCTGGGTGTGGATGGCGCTGCGCGTGCTGATGGGCATGGCCCTGGTGACGCTGTACACGGTGATCGAAAGCTGGCTCAACAGCGAGGCGCCGCCATCCAAGCGCGGCCAGGTGTTCGCGATCTACATGGCGGTCAATCTCGTGGCGTTGGCACTGGCTCAGCAGTTGATCCGCCTCGACGAAGCAACCGCGTTCAGCCTGTTCGCACTCGCCTCGATCCTGATCAGTGCCGCGCTGCTGCCGGTGACCTGGACGCGCCTTTCACCGCCGCAACCACATCAGGCGGAGCGCCTTCCGGTCCGGCGCCTGTTCGCGATCGCACCGGTTGCTGCGGGCGGCGCGGTGCTGTCCGGGCTGGCGATGGGCGCGCTCTGGGGTCTGGGACCGCTCTACGCGAGCCGGATCGGGCAGGACGAAGCGGGTGTCGCCCTGTTCATGAGTGCGGCAATTCTTGGCGGCGCCTTGCTGCAATGGCCGCTGGGCCGATATTCCGACACACATGATCGGCGTTCCGTCCTCGCGACGGTCTGCGCGCTTGCCGCCGTCGCCGCGCTGCTGATGCCGCCGGCTTCCGGCTTCGGACTCAGCTTCGTCGCGGCACTGCTCTACGGCTGCTTCGCGTTCGCGGTCTATCCAATCTGCGTGGCCCATCTGATCGATCACCTGCCGCCGGAACAGTTGCTCGGCGGCAGCAGCGGACTGTTGCTGTTGCACGGCGTCGGCGCGGCGATCGGCCCCGCCGTGGCCGGCAGCCTCATGGGCTATGCCGGACCCCACGCCCTGCCGGCGTATTTCGTGTTGATGCAAAGCGTGCTGGCCGGCTTCGCCTGGTGGTCACGACGCGGCCGGGCCGACGAGGCGCAACCGGCCCATTTCGTCGCCATGGTGCGGACGTCGCCACTCGCCATGGAAATGATGTCGACGCCCGAGGAACAGGGCATCCGGCCCGACGGCGAGGACGCTCGCGTCCCGCCGCCGGGCTGAACGGCGCTATTTCAATGCCTGCGCGTGATGCGCCAGATGATCGGCAACGAAGCTCTGGATGAACCAATAGGAATGGTCGTAGCCAGCGTGGCGACGCAGCTCCAGAGCCTGCCCCGAAACCTTGGCCGCGGCCTCCAGTGCCTCTGGCTTGAGCTGCTTCTCCAGGAACTGATCGGCTTCGCCCTGATCGACCAGGATCTTCCCCGGAAAGGCTTTGGCCTTGATCAACAGACTGGCGTCCCATTCTTCCCAGCGCCTGCGATCGTCCCCCAGATAGTTGCCGAAGCCCTTTTCGCCCCAGGGCACGGCGCAGGGATTGGCGATCGGCGCAAACGCCGACACCGACTGCCAGCGCTGCGGATTGCGCAGCGCCGTCACCAGCGCGCCGTGGCCGCCCATGGAATGGCCGAAGATGCCGCGCTTGTCGCCGCGAACCGGGAAGTTCGCCTCGATCAGGGCCGGCAGCTCCTCGTTGACGTAGCTGCCCATGCGGTAGTGCCCGGCCCAGGGCGATTCGGTGGCGTCCAGATAGAAGCCGGCGCCCACGCCGAAATCCCAGGATTCCGAATCGCCCGGCAGGTTCAGGCCGCGGGGCGAGGTGTCGCAGGCGACCAGCGCCAGGCCGTATTCGGCCGCCAGACGCTGCGCGCCAGCCTTGATGACGAAGGTTTCCTCGCTGCAGGTCAGACCGGCGAGGTAATACAGCGCGGGCACCGGGCCGTTCTTCGCCTGCGGCGGCAAGTACACAGCGAAATTCATGCGCGTGCGGGTCTGTGCGGAATCGTGGGCGTACAGACCGAGGCTGCCGCCGAAACAGACCTGCTCGCTGCGTGTTTCGATCGCCGACATCAGTAGACCACCACGCTGCGAATCGACTCGCCGCGCGTCATCAGGTCAAAGCCTTCATTGATGCGTTCCAGCGGCAGGGTGTGGGTGATCAGGTCGTCGATGTTGATCTTGCCGTCCATGTACCAGTCCACGATTTTGGGGACATCGGTACGGCCGCGCGCGCCGCCGAAGGCCGAGCCCTTCCAGACGCGTCCGGTCACCAGCTGGAACGGCCGCGTCTGGATCTCCTGCCCCGCCGCCGCCACACCGATGATGGTCGAAACGCCCCAACCGCGGTGACAGCATTCCAGCGCCTGGCGCATCACCTGGGTGTTGCCGATGCATTCGAAACTGTAGTCGGCGCCACCGTCGGTGAGTTCCACCAGATGCGCGACGAGGTCGCCGTCCACATCCTTGGGGTTGACGAAGTGGGTCATGCCGAACTGGCGCGCCAGCGACTCGCGCTCCGGGTTCAGGTCCACGCCGATGATCTTGTCGGCGCCGACCATTTTCGCGCCCTGAATCACGTTGAGGCCGATGCCGCCGAGCCCGAACACGACGACGTTGGCGCCAGCCTCCACCTTGGCCGTGAACAGCACCGCACCGATGCCGGTGGTGACGCCGCAGCCGATATAGCAGACCTTGTCGAACGGCGCGTCCTCGCGAATTTTCGCCAGCGCGATCTCCGGCAACACCGTGTAGTTGGAGAAGGTGGAGCAACCCATGTAGTGATGGATCGGCTTGCCCTGGAACGAGAAGCGGCTGCTGCCGTCCGGCATCAGGCCCTGGCCCTGGGTGGCGCGAATCGAGGTGCACAGATTGGTCTTGTGCGAGGTGCAGCTCTTGCACTCGCGACATTCGGGCGTGTACAGCGGAATCACGTGATCGCCCTTCTTCAGGCCCTTCACGTCCGGGCCTACATCGACCACCACGCCCGCACCCTCGTGTCCGAGGATGGACGGAAACAGGCCTTCCGGATCGGCGCCGGACAGCGTGTATTTGTCGGTATGGCAGATGCCGGAGGCCTTGATCTCGACCAGGACTTCACCGGCCTTGGGGCCGTCAAGCTGCACGGTTTCGATGCTGAGGGGCTGGCCGGCTTCGAAGGCAACGGCGGCACGTACGTCCATGGGGGGTCTCCAGGCAGGGCTTGTTGTCGGGTGCGCGGCGGCGCTTGCGCGCGCAAGGCCGGCATGGTGCCGACCCGATGCGGCGCGCGCAAACCGGATGCGGCATCGGCGCAGTCCGGCCGTGGCCCCGCGCACTACGCGGCGGGACGACGTCGCTGCGCGCGCTCAGTTGAACTGGCTCAGGTCGCGCACCGCCCCCTTGTCCGCACTGGTGGCCAATTTGGCGTAGGCCTTGAGCGCGGTACTGACCTTGCGCGGTCGCGGCGCCGCCGGCTTCCAGCCGCGCGCGTCCTGCTCGGTGCGGCGCCGCGCGAGTTCCTCATCGCTGAGTTCGACACGGATCGATCGCCCGGGAATGTCGATTTCGATGCGGTCGCCGTCGCGGATCAGGCCGATGGCACCGCCTTCGGCCGCTTCCGGCGAGACGTGACCAATCGACAGCCCCGAGGTGCCGCCGGAGAAGCGGCCGTCGGTCACCAGCGCGCAGGCCTTGCCCAGGCCCTTGGATTTCAGATAGCTGGTCGGATACAGCATTTCCTGCATGCCGGGACCGCCGCGCGGGCCTTCGTAGCGGATGATGACGACGTCACCTTCCTTGACGCGCCCGCCGAGGATGGCCTGCACGGCGTCATCCTGGCTCTCCAGAACCACGGCCGGGCCGCCGAATTGCAGACTGCCGGCGTCGACCCCGGCGGTCTTGACGATGCAGCCACGCTCGGCAAGGTTGCCGAACAGCACGGCGAGCCCGCCGTCCTGGCTGTAGGCATGCGCCTTGTCGCGAATGCAGCCCGTGCTGCGGTCCGTATCCAGCGAATCGTAGCGACAGGCCTGCGAGAACGCCTGCGTGGTACGGATGCCGGCCGGACCGGCGCGGTAGAACTCGTGCACCGCCTCGTCCTGACTGCGCGTGATGTCCCAACGCTCGAAGGCTTCGGCCAGCGTGGGGCTGTGCACGGTGCCGACCGTGGAATCCAGCAGATCGGCGCGCTGCAGTTCGCCGAGAATCGACATCACGCCGCCGGCGCGGTGCACGTCCTCCAGATGGTGGTGGCTGCTGGGGGCGACCTTGCATAGATTGGGCACCTTGCGTGACAGCCGGTCGATGTCCGCCATCGTGAAGTCGACCTCCCCTTCCAGCGCCGCGGCCAGCAGATGCAGCACGGTGTTGGTGGAGCCGCCCATGGCGATATCCAAGGTCATCGCGTTCTCGAACGCGGCCTTGGTCGCGATGTTGCGCGGCAGCACGCTGGCGTCGTCCTGTTCGTAGTAGCGCTTGGCGAGTTCCACCACCGTGCTGCCGGCACGGCGGAACAGGGCTTCGCGGTCGACGTGCGTTGCCACCAGCGAACCGTTGCCCGGCAGCGACAGGCCCAGCGCCTCGGTCAGGCAGTTCATCGAATTGGCGGTGAACATGCCGGAGCACGAACCACAGGTCGGACAAGCCGAGCGCTCGATCTGCTCGACGTCGGCATCGGAGACGCGGTCATCGGCGGCGGCGACCATCGCGTCCACCAGATCCAGCGGAATCACCTTGTCGGCGAGCGTGGTCTTGCCGGCCTCCATCGGCCCGCCGGAGACGAACACCACCGGGATGTTCAGGCGCATCGCCGCCATCAGCATGCCCGGCGTGATCTTGTCGCAATTGGAGATGCACACCAGTGCGTCGGCCGTATGCGCATTGCACATGTACTCCACGCTGTCGGCGATGATGTCGCGCGACGGCAGCGAGTAGAGCATGCCGTCGTGGCCCATGGCGATGCCATCGTCGACGGCGATGGTGTTGAATTCCTTGCCGATGCCCCCGGCCTTCTCGATCTCCGCGATCACCAGCTGGCCGAGGTCCTTGAGGTGCACATGGCCGGGCACGAACTGCGTGAACGAATTGGCGACGGCGATGATCGGCTTCTGAAAGTCACCGTCCTTCATGCCGGTGGCGCGCCACAGGGCGCGCGCGCCGGCCATGTTGCGGCCGTGGGTGCTGGTGCGGGAACGGTAGGCGGGCATGGTGGTGTCCTTGCGTGCGGGCGCGGCTGGGGTCCGGAAATACTACTGTGCTGGGTTTCAGCTATATCGTCCAATACAATGTTTGGCATTCCGATATAGGGATTCCAAATAGTGGACTTGCGTCAGCTGCGTTATTTCGCAGCCATCGTCGAGGAAGGCAGCCTGTCGCGTGCGGCGGCGCGGCTACACGTGTCGCAGCCGCCGCTGTCGACGCACCTCAAGGCACTGGAGCGTGAAATCGGCGCCACCCTGCTGGTACGCGGCAACCGCGGCGTGACGCCGACGGCTGCGGGCGCCGTGTTCTACGAGGAAGTCCGCGCGGTGCTGAGCCGGCTGGAACAGGCGCGGGAACGCGCGCTGCAGGTTCATCGCGGCGACGTCGGCGTGCTATCGGTCGGCTTCGTCTCCATCGCGGACTACAGCATCCTGCCGCCGGCCCTGCACCGCTTTCGCAAGCGCTATCCGCGCGTGGAAGTGCAGCTGCATGAGCTGACCACCGATGCGCAGATTCGCGAGCTGCGCGCCGGACGCCTGGATCTCGCGATCGGGCTGGCGCCGGTGGACGAAGCGGACCTGCACTTCGAACGGCTGCGTCGGGAGGCGCTGGTGCTGGCGGCACCGGCGGACCATCCGGCCGCTTGCGGCACCGGTCCGGTCGATCTGCGCACACTGGCCAAGGCCAGCTTCATCGTGCCGCCGCGCGCGATCGGACCGGGGCTCTACGATTCGGTCGTCAGTCGCTGCCGCGAAGCGGGTTTCGCGCCGCGCATCACGCAAAGCGCGCGGCAGATGCAGACCGTGATCGGGCTGGTGTCCGCCGGAATGGGCGTCGCCCTGGTGCCCTCGTCGGTGCAGAATCTGCAACGTGCCGGCGTGCGCTACCTGCCGCTGCGCGGACGCCCAGCGAAGATCGAGCTTGGCATCCTGCACAGAGACGCAGACGCGGCACCCCTGGCGCAGAACTTCATCGAGACGCTGCGCGGCCTGGCGGACACGGCGCCGAGCTGATCGGCTTGCCCGCGCACCCCGGCACCCACCTTCAGCGGGTCCACGGTGCGCCAGGATCACCGTTACGGCCGTAGCGTTCCCGCGCGGCCATGACACTGGACGCGTCCACTGCCCCTTCGACATGCAGGGCGTCCAGCGCCGCGATGACGATGGACGCCGCGTCCACCTCGAAGAATTTGCGCAGCGCCGCGCGCGTGTCGCTGCGACCGAAGCCGTCGGTGCCCAGCGTGACATAGCGATTCGGGACAAAGCCCCGGATCAGCTCCGGCAAGGCGCGCACGTAGTCACTGGCGGCGATCACCGGCCCCTTGGCGCCCTGCAACAGATGCGTGACCCGAGGTAACGCAGCGGACTCGCCGCAGCGCGCCGTGCGTTCGCAGGCAATGCCCTCGCGCTGCAACTCGGTATAGCTGGTCACGCTCCAGACATCGGCATCGATGCTCCAATGCGCCGACAGCCACTCGCGGGCTTTGAGCACCTCGCTCATGATCGCACCCGAACCCAGCAGCTGGACCTGGGCATCTTTCGCCGCTCCCGGCAGGCGGTAGAGCCCACCGAGAATCGCCGCGCGGGCCGCGTCACCGTCCGGCATCGACGGCTGCGCATCGTTGGCGTTCATCACCGTGAGGTAATAGAACACGTCGGTCTGCTCGGCCAGCATTTCCTGCATGCCGTGTTCGACGATCACCGCCACTTCGTAGGCGAAAGCCGGGTCCCAGGCGCGGCAGTTCGGCACCGCCGAGAACGACAGGTGGCTTTGCCCGTCCTGATGCTGCAGCCCTTCCCCGCCGAGGGTGGTGCGCCCGGAGGTGGCGCCGATCAGGAAGCCGCGCGCGCGCTGGTCACCGGCCGCCCAGATGAAATCGCCGACGCGCTGGTAGCCGAACATCGAGTAGTAGATGTAGAACGGCAGCATCGGCTTGTCGTGCACGCTGTAGCTGGTGGCCGCGGCGATCCACGAGGAAATCGCGCCGGCTTCGGAAATGCCTTCCTCCAGAATCTGCCCGGATTTTTCCTCGCGGTAATACAGCATCGTGCCCATGTCCTCGGGCTCGTACATCTGGCCGTGCGGCGCGTAGATGCCGACCTGACGGAACAGGTTGGCCATGCCGAAGGTGCGTGCCTCGTCGGCGACGATCGGCACAATGCGAGAACCGAGTTTCTTGTCCTTGAGCAGGCCGCCGAGCATGCGCACGAAGGCCATGGTGGTCGACATCGCCTTGCCGTCGGCCTGCAACGCGAACTTCGCGAAGGATTCCAGAGCGGGCACCGGCAGCACTTCGGCGGACTGCCGGCGACGGCGCGGCAGGTAACCGCCGAGCGCTTCGCGGCGCTGTCGCAGGTAGCGCAGTTCCGCACTGTCCGCCGCCGGCTTGTAGAACTCCAGCTTCTCGACCTGCTCGTCGCTCAGCGGCAGACCGAAGCGGTCCCGAAAACCCTTGAGGCTTTCAAGCTCCACCTTCTTGTTCTGGTGCGTGGTCATGCGGCCCTGTCCAGCGGTGCCCATGCCGTAGCCCTTCATGGTCTTGGCCAGGATCACGGTGGGCTGACCGCGATGCGCCGCCGCGGCCGCATAGGCCGCGTAGAGCTTTTTCACATCGTGCCCGCCGCGCTTGAGGCGCTCGACCTCCTCATCGCTCATGTTCGCGACCAGGGCCTTGAGTTCCGGCGTCTGCGCGAAGAAGCGCTCGCGGTTGTAGGCGCCGTCGTTGGCCGAAAAGGTCTGGAACTGCCCGTCCACGGTTTCGGCGAAGGCGCGCAGCAGCTCGCCCTGGGTGTCGCGCGCGAACAGCACGTCCCAGTCCGAGCCCCACAAGACCTTGATCACGTTCCAGCCGGCACCGAGGAACAGGGCTTCGAGTTCGTCGATGACGCGGCTGTTGCCGCGCACCGGGCCGTCCAGGCGCTGCAGATTGCAATTGACGACAAACGTCAGGTTGTCGAGCCGCTCGCGCGCCGCCAGAGACAGCGCGCCGATCGATTCGGGTTCGTCCATTTCGCCGTCGCCGAAGTAGCCCCAGACGCGGCGCCCGGCGGTCTCCTGCAGTCCGCGGTCCTGCAGATAGCGCATGAAACGCGCGTGGTAGATCGCGCTGATCGGGCCCAGGCCCATGGAACCGGTCGGAAACTGCCAGAAATCCGGCATCAGCCAGGGATGCGGATAGGAACACAGGCCGTGGCCGGCGATCTCCTGCCGATAGTTGTCGAGATGCGCCTCGTCGAGATGCCCTTCCAGCCAGGCGCGCGCGTAGACGCCGGGCGAGGAATGCGGCTGGAAGAACACCAGGTCCTCGCCTTCGGCATGACCGGCGGCCTTGAAGAAATGATTGAAGCCGACCTCGAACAGCTCCGCGGCCGAGGCGTAGCTGGCGATGTGCCCGCCCAGTTCGGCGCTGGTCTGGTTGGCGCGCACCACCATCGCCAGCGCGTTCCAGCGGATCGCGCCCATCAGCTTGTCTTCGAGCCGGATATCGCCCGGATAGGCCGGCTGCGCCTCCACCGGGATGGTGTTGCGGTACGGCGTGATGCGCGCGCGGCCGGACTGCACGCCGCGCGTCAGCGCGTGGTCCGCGAGCCGGTCGAACAGATACTGCGCGCGCGCCTTGCCGTGCACGCGCACCACGGCGTCGAAGGCATCCAGCCATTCTCGGGTTTCTTCGGTGTCGGCGTCGGCACCGCCTGCGGCGGCCGACAGCACGACTTCGGCGCCCGTGGGCAGGTCGTTCATGGTGAGTTCTGAGCAAGGAGTCTGGCGGCGATTCTATCGCCGAGGCGCCGCGCCTTGCTGACAACGAATGTCAGCAAGGCACGGTATCCTTTTGTGTTCTCCATTTTTGGCCGGCGCCCGACCGGCAAGGACCCCGCTGCCAATGGCACGAGACCTCAGCGAAGCACAACTCGCGCGCCTGGCCCGGCGCGACAACATCCCCTTCCAGCTCAAGGCCGACTGGGCGCCGGCCGGCGATCAGCCGACCGCGATCCAGGGGCTGACGGCGGGGCTGGAGGATGGGCTGAGCCACCAGACCCTGCTGGGCGTGACCGGCTCCGGCAAGACCTACACCATCGCCAACGTCATCCAGCAATTGCAGCGGCCGACGATGATCATGGCGCCGAACAAGACGCTGGCGGCGCAGCTCTACGGCGAGTTCAAGGAGTTCTTTCCGGACAACGCGGTGGAGTATTTCGTCTCCTACTACGACTACTACCAGCCGGAAGCCTACGTTCCGTCGACCGACACCTTCATCGAGAAGGACAGTTCGATCAACGACCACATCGAACAGATGCGGCTGTCGGCGACCAAGGCGCTGCTGGAGCGGCGCGACGTGATCATCGTCGCCTCGGTGTCGGCGATCTACGGCCTCGGCGACCCCGAGGCCTACGCGACCATGCGCCTGCATCTGGACAAGGGCGACATCATCGGCCAGCGCGAGATCATCCGCCGACTCACCGAGATGCAGTACACGCGCAACGACATGGAGCTCAAGCGCGGCACCTATCGCGTGCGCGGCGAGATCATCGACGTGCATCCGGCCGAGTCCGACGACGAGGCGGTGCGCATCGAACTGTTCGACGACGAAGTGGAGTCCCTGTCGTTCTTCGACCCGCTCACCGGCGAATCCCTGCGCCGCGTGCCGCGCCTGACGATCTACGCCAAGTCGCACTACGTGACGCCGCGTGAACGCCTGCTGGCGACTTTCGACGCGATCCGCGAGGAACTGCGCGAGCGCCTCAAGGTCCAGCGCGAGAACGGCAAGCTGCTGGAGGCGCAGCGCCTGGAACAGCGCACCACCTTCGACCTGGAGATGATCCGCGAAATCGGCTACTGCTCGGGCATCGAGAACTATTCCCGCTACCTGTCCGGTCGCGGCCCCGGCGAACCGCCGCCCTGCCTGCTCGACTATCTGCCGCCGGACGCGCTGATGGTGCTGGACGAATCTCACGTCACGGTTCCGCAGATCGGCGCCATGTACAAGGGCGACCGCTCGCGCAAGGAAACCCTGGTCGAATACGGATTCCGCCTGCCCAGCGCGATGGACAACCGGCCGCTGCGCTTCGACGAATTCGAACGCATCGTGCCGCAGACCATCTTCGTCTCCGCCACGCCGGGGCCCTACGAGGCGCAGCACGCGCAGCAGGTGGTCGAACAGGTCGTGCGCCCCACCGGCCTGATCGACCCCGAAGTCGAAATCCGGCCGGCCGGCAGCCAGGTCGACGACGTGCTCGGCGAAATCCGCCTGCGCGCCGAGCTCGGCGAACGCGTGCTGATCACCGTGCTGACCAAGCGCATGGCCGAGGACCTGACCGACTACCTGCACGAACACAGCGTCAAGGTGCGCTACATGCACTCCGACGTGGACACGGTGGAGCGCGCCGAAATCATCCGCGACCTGCGCCTGGGCCTGTTCGACGTGCTGGTCGGCATCAATCTGCTGCGCGAGGGACTGGACCTGCCGGAAGTCTCGCTGGTGGCGATCATGGATGCCGACAAGGAAGGTTTCCTGCGTTCCGAGCGTTCGCTGATCCAGACCATCGGCCGCGCCGCGCGTCACCTGCGCGGCAAGGCGATCCTCTACGCCGACGAAATCACCAAGTCGATGCGCAGCGCCATCGACGAAACCGACCGCCGCCGCGACAAGCAGCGCGCCCACAATGCGGCACATGGCATCACGCCCAAGGGCGTGGAGAAGCGCATCGGCGACATCCTCAAGGCCGGCTACGAGGAAATCTCCGTGGCCGCCGGGCTCAAGGCGGCGGAGAAGCGCGGCGAGTACGGCGATATTTCTCCGGACAAGCTCGCCAAGATTATCAAGCAGCTCGAAAAGGACATGTTCAAGGCCGCGCAAAATCTGGAGTTCGAGAAAGCCGCGTCGCTGCGCGACCAGATCAAGAAGGCGCGCGAACAGGTACTGGTCAACGCCGCCTGATCGGCCTCGCGCGCAGGTAGTGTCTCAGTTTGAAATCCGGGATGCTTGACCGCTCAGGCTGGCGCCGACATGCTGTCGAGCATGGCTAAGACACCAAAAAGACCCCGCGACACTAACCAGCTCGCAAAGAGCATCGTAGACATTGCGACAGGAGAGGCCGAGGACAAAGACCCTAACGATGGGAAAGACCCGGCAGCGGTTGCGCTGGGGCGCAAGGGGGGACTCAAGGGCGGCAAGGCGCGCGCCGAGAGCATGTCGGCTGAACGGCGCGCGGAGATTGCGAGGAAGGCCGCTAAGTCTAGGTGGGAAAAGAATTAGCTTTTTCTCGAAAATGGGATAACGTTCGAGGCCGGCCTCAATCGTACAACGTTATCGCTCTGGTGATCGTTGAAAAAACCCTCATCCACCCCGATCAATTGCTCTGCATCCCGCGCGGACAGGGCCAATTCGTGGAGTATTTGCTCCTTGGTCTTTATTCGATTTTCAGTTAACACTTGGACTGCCTGAGAAAGCATCTTCGGTCTCTCGGCTGGCAAATCGTCTAGTGGTTCAGCGGTTCTCCACCCCCTACGCGACAAATTGATCCACATCCGCTTCGCTTCACCATCATTTACTAATTTCATTTGATTGACGCGGCGAATCATGCATGCAATCGACGCCCCCCATCTGCTCTTCATAGATCGAAAGCTGTCGATCGAAACTGAGTAGAGCTCGTCTGAGAACTCCTTGGCTGGGAGAAGGAACGCCGCCGCGAACAAATGGGCTTGGTCCTCCAAAATCTTGTGTGCACCAGGCTGTTGTAGCGCTCTCGCGCTGATGCTGCGGTGTAGAACCATGTGCCCTAACTCGTGGGCTGCGTCGAACCTCGATCGAAAGTAGGATCCCTTGTCTGAATTCAGAAACACATACGGACGATCCTCAGCAAACATTGACAGCCCATCCAGCTTGCTAGTGCCCATGCTGTCACGAGCGACGCAAATTCCATTTGCCTCAAGGCTCCGTACCACGTCCGCGATGGGGCCGCGGCCTAGCCGCCAGTAGCTACGAACCTGAGCGGCAAAACTTTCAATCGTGGAATCTTCAATCTCTCTGAAATCCGCTGGCGGCTCAAGATCGGGCACCTGCACAGGGGGGAATTCAAGATACTCGGAAAAGTAGGAAACAGCCTCTCTGAGCCATTCTAACTTTCTGGTTGCCCTGGTTCGGGAATGCTTAGTTGCACTATTGATAGAACGCCAAAAAAGCATTCCTTGCTTAATACTCGCGGGCCGCAGAAAGAATGCCAGAGGCAAATTCAACCGCTTCGCAATTTGCTCGGCCACTTCCGGTTTCGGCGCATGCTCGCCGCGCTCATAGTGGGAAATCGCCGACGCGGACACACCGACGATTTCTGACAGGGCAACACTAGTAAGCCCGCGAGCTTCGCGGGCCTGAACCAAGCGTTCGGGCTGAAATCCAACCGTTGGTGCGGTCATTCATCACCTTTTGATTCGTTTTCTCGCTTCGAGTCTAAAACGCCCGGCTTCAGCCTCGGGGTGACCTTCTGGATTTCCAACAACGGATCGTCGACATGCTGGTATTTCCGTCGCTGGAGGTCGATCAAGTCGATGATATCGACAGGCTCATCAGCCCACGCTGTTCCCTCGTGATTGGGGAACCCAAACGCAAGAAATCCCAGTTCCCTTTGGTCCAGGATGTTCGGCCCGTGCGCGACTACGCAGTAGAGCGCCGATTCACCGGGATCGGACGAAACAGGAATCAGCGACAGTTGTGCGATGTGCTGATTGACGTCCGCATATTGCTCACGAAATACCGCCTTCCGCGGCAGACAGTCCCGCGTCGGCGTACGTGAGCAAGTAATCGACAGCCGCCTGGAACGAACGATAACGAATTCTGCTGCGCCAGACCGGACTCGATGCTCTTCTGTGGCAAGTCGGGCCTCGGCGGCCAGCCTCAGTAGGACACTCTCTAGTTCCGCGCGCCGAGAGTGCGGCAATAAGTAGCTCTTGGCCGAACTAGCCAGGTTCGGGTCGTTGTGGACCGACTCGTAGGTGGTGCGATAAATCGTCTCGAATGCGTTTCGCAGTTGAGTAACGAATGCAGGCGGAAGGTCGGAAACAAGGATGTCCCTCAATTGTTCGTTCACTCAACTTGCCCTATGAAATTAGTTTGATGTAGAAAGTATCAACAAATCATGAGTGTTGTGCAAGTAAAATCCTAAAACATCCAGTTTTTGGCGAAAAATAGTTGTTTTTCTTGTTCGCTTATGCATAATGTTCACATTGAAATTGGATGCGCAGACATGAACCGGCTCTCCCTCGAAAAGCGTGCACAGATCATCGGAATGTTGGTCGAGGGAATGAGCCTGCGTGCTACGTCCAGGCTGGCGGATTGCTCCATCAACACCGTTACCAAGCTGCTCGCCGATGTTGGCGCGGCCTGCGCCGAGTACCAGGACAAGACCCTGCGCAACCTGCCGTGCAAGCGCATTCAGTGCGACGAGATTTGGTCTTTCGTGTACGCCAAGGAGCGCAACGCATCGGAAGCGATGAAGGCCGCAGGCGAAGCCGGCGACGTTTGGACGTGGACGGCGATCTGCGCCGATACCAAGCTGATGCCGTGCTGGGCCGTAGGCGCTCGCAATGCAGCCGTAGCCAATGAATTCATGAACGATCTGGCGGAGCGCCTGACGCATCGCGTGCAGCTCAGCACGGACGGCAACCGAACCTATCTGGATGCGGTGAAGGAAGCCTTCGTCGGTGAAATCGACTACGCCATGCTGGTGAAGCAGTACGGCGCAGCGCCCGGAGTCGAAGCAGCCAGACGCTACAGCCCAGCGGAGTGCACAGGCGCAATCAAGCAGAACGTCAGCGGGAACCCGGACGGTGCGCATATCTCCACCAGCTACGTCGAGCGCGCGAACCTCACCATGCGCATGGGCATGCGTCGATTCACTCGGCTAACCAATGGATTCAGCAAGAAGGTCGAAGCGCACGCTCATGCGGTAGCGCTGCACTTCATGTACTACAACTTCGGCCGCGTCCATAAGACGCTGCGGGTTACGCCTGCGATGGAAGCGGGCGTTTCGGATCACGTCTGGTCGCTGGCGGAAATCGCAGAGCTAGTGCCGGAACCGGAAGCTAAGCCGCGCGGCCCGTACAAGAAGCGCGCAGCGTAGATTCAAACTGAGACACTACTCGCGCGCAGAAGACGCGCCACCGATCGTTCAGAAGTCCTAAACTACCCCGCCGAAAAACGAGACGGGGACCCGAATGACCGCATTGTCGCGCACGCTTGGCCTGAGCCTGGCTGCCTTGCTCACCCTCCTGCCGACGCTGGCCCTGGCCGCGGAACCCGCGGGCGCGCATGGCCATACCGAGCACTGGGTCGGTTGGGTCTGTGTCGCCCTGTTCGTGATCGCCTACGCGCTGGTCGTGGCGGAAGAGTGGCTGAAGCTGCGCAAGTCGATTCCGGTGCTGCTGGCTGCTGGCGCCATCTGGATACTGATCGGCTACCTCTACACGCAGCTTGGCGACTACGCCTACGTCGAGGAAACCGTCGAGCACAGCCTGCTCGAGTACGGCGAGCTGTTCCTGTTCCTGCTGGTGGCGATGACCTACATCAACACCCTCGAAGAACGAAACGTCTTCGACGCCCTGCACGGCTGGCTGGTGTCACGCGGTTTCTCGCTGCGCACGATCTACTGGCTCACCGGCCTGCTGTCATTCTTCATCTCGCCGGTGGCCGACAACATGACCACGGCGCTGGTGATGTCCTCGGTCGCCATGGCCGTGGGCCAGGGCCGGCCGAAATTCGTCGTCGTCGCCTGCATCAACATCGTGGTGGCCGCCAATGCCGGCGGCGCCTGGAGCCCGTTCGGCGACATCACCACGCTGATGGTCTGGCAGAAGGGCAAGGTCGGCGCGCTGGAGTTCCTGGCGCTGTTCCTGCCATCGATTGTCAACTGGCTGGTGCCGGCGGCGCTGATGTCGCTGGCCGTGCCGCGTGAGGTACCCGAAGCCTTCAAGGACGCGCCGCGCGTCAAACCGGGCGGCTACGTCGTGATCGGCCTGTTCGTGTTCACGATCGTCATGACGATCACGGCGCACAGCCTGTTCCATCTGCCGGCGGTGGTCGGAATGATGGCCGGACTCGGCCTGCTCAAGCTGTTCGGTTCCTTCCTCAACCGCCGCGACATGCGCGAGATCAGCTTCCTCGAAGAAGGCGGGATGCGCCCCGACACTGCGCCGCAAAGAACCTCAGCGCACCCCTTCAACGTGTTCGAACAGGTGGCGCGCGCGGAATGGGACACCCTGCTGTTTTTCTACGGCATCATCCTGTGCGTCGGCGGGCTCGGCACGCTGGGCTATCTCGCCGTGGGTTCGGAGGCCATGTACACCGGGCTGGGCGCCACCCAGGCCAATGTCATCGTCGGCTTCGCCTCGGCGATCATCGACAACATCCCGGTAATGTACGCGGTGCTGACCATGGACCCGCTGATGTCGCACGGGCAATGGCTGCTGGTGACGCTGACGGCCGGCGTCGGCGGATCATTGCTGTCGATCGGTTCGGCGGCGGGCGTCGCCGTCATGGGCCAGGCGCATGGGCAGTACACGTTTTTCGCGCACCTGCGCTGGTCCTGGGCGATCGTGCTCGGCTATGTCGCCAGCATACTGGTGCACTTCTGGATCAATGCGGCCGCATTCGCGGTGATTGCGGCGCCCTGAGCGGGCGCCGCGAGCCGCCCACGGACAACGCGCTACGAGCGTCCCAACAGGAAGGACAGCATCAGCAGCACGGCCAGGGCGCCCGTCACCCAGGCGGTGATCGAGCCGGTGCTTTGATGCCCGATCAGGCCGGCGCCGTGACGCTGGATCTGCCCGACCATCGTCAAACTGCGACGCGTGAGGTGTTCAAGTAGTCCCTGCCACGCCGCGCCCAGGCGATCGAGGCCACGCAAGGCCACGCCGACCAGGGCCGGCGCCGCACGGCGGTAGATCCAGTCGCTATCGAGATTCAACGAACGAATCTCCGGTGGATACCAGCCGCGCCGATACAGGAAGGCGAAGCCCGCCGCGGCGAACAGCAGCAACTGCAACTGCGTGATCACGTGGCCGGCGGTGTACGGCGAATAGGCCACGGCGTATGGCAACAGATCGTAGAGCGGCTGCGGATACACGCCGATTCCGATACACAGGAAAGCCGCCGCCCCCATTGCCAGCAGCATGTTGCTCGGCGCCTCCTGGCAACGCTTGCCGGAGTCGTGCGCAAAGAACGAGAAGAACGGGATCTTGATGCCGGAATGATCGAGCACGCCCGCCGAAGCAAACAGCAGAATCAACCACGGCAGCCACAGATGCTCCTCCCCGGCGGCCGACAGGATCATCGACTTGGTGACAAAGCCGGAGGTCAGCGGAAACGCCGAGATCGAAACCGAGCCGACGATGCACAGCCCCGCCGTCCACGGCATGGATTTGTAGAGTCCACCCAGCTCCGAGGCCTTGACCGTACCCACGCGGTACAACACCGCGCCCATCGCCATGAACAGCAGCGACTTGTAGATGATGTGCGCGAAGGCATGCGCCGCGGCGCCGTTGATCGCCAGATCGGTGCCGATGCCGATGCCGCAGACCATGAAGCCGAGCTGGTTGTTGAGGCTGTACGACAACACGCGTCGCAGGTCGTTTTCGATGACCGCGAAGAAGATCGGGAACAGCGTCATCGCCGCGCCGATCCAGATCAGGATCTCGGTGCCCGCGAAGCCGCGAGCCAAGGCGTAGACCGCGAGCTTGGTGGTGAAGATCGACAGCACCACGGTACCGGTGACGGTGGCTTCCGGATAGGCGTCCTGCAACCAGTTGTGCAGCAGCGGAAACGCGCATTTGACGCCGATCGCGATCAGCATCAACAGCGAGCCCGGCTCGCCGAGCGTCATCCGCTCGAAGGCGAGATCGCCGGTGGCCGTGTAACGCATCACGATGCCGGACAGCAGCAGCACGCCGGCGCCGGCCTGCACCAGCAGATAGCGCATGCCCACGTGATAGGCGCGTTCGGTACGCCGCGCCCAGATCAGGAACACCGAGGAAATCGCCGTCAATTCCCAATGCAACAGCATGGTGATGAGGTCTCCGGCGAGGACCGCGCCCACCGCCGCACCGGCATAGACCAGCGTGCTGGCATGCTGCAGGACATCACGCAGATGCCAGGCGTAGACCGCCGAGATCAGCGCCGCGATATGGAAGATCAGCGCAAAGATGAAGGCCAGTTTGTCGACGCGGAGCGTGACCAGATCCAGACCGAACAACACTGCCCGCCCGCTCTCGCCATCCGGCAGACAGCACAGCAGCACCAGGCTTGCCGCCGGCAGCGCCAGACTCATGATGCGACGCGGCAGCGGCCCCAGCAGCGGCAGCAGCAGGCCACCGAAAATCAACAGCAGTGCCGGGTTGGCCCACCACTCAGTCATGGTCGCGCTCCTGCGGCGTGGACTGGTAATAGGTCTCGGGACGCCCGATCAGACGCCGCAGAACCTTGGCAGCGTTGACGATGAACACATAGGCCAGAAAGCCGAAACCGCAGAAGAAGCCGAACCAGTGCTCGAACTCGAAATGGCCGTGGCGTTCGTAGAACAGGTCCACGAGCAGCAGCGCTGCGCAGGCCAGGTAGAGAATCCGGACCAGCAGCGTCGCGCTCTGCGGTCGGTCCAGCCAATGCTTGGGTTCGTTCATGGATGGTTTGCTCACGGGCTTCCCAGGCGGCGCGCCAGAGGTTCGATCAGGGCGTCTTCAAAAAAGAACATCGCGATGCAGGCCAGGGCCGTGATGCACAGCGGGAGCACGCAGGCCAGCGGCGCCTCCTGAACCGGTTCGGTGCGCGGGCGTGGATTGCCGGACGGGTTGTCCGCGTCGGCGCCATGGGTGTCGGAACGGACAAAGAACGCTCGCATCGGCACCGGCATGAGGTAGGCGATGGCGAGCAGCGCACCAGCCAGCAGCACACCGAGCATCACCGGCACGCCGGCCTCGAGCGAGCCTTCGATCAACAGCAGCTTGTCCCAACTGCCGGCCAGCGGCGGCAGGCCGATGATCGAAATCGAGGCCACGGTGAACGCCGCAAAGGTGTACGGCATCTTCTGGCCGAGGCCGTCCAGTTCGCTGACACGTGTGAGGTGGTGCGCGGTATAGATCGCGCCGGCGCAGAAGAACAGCGTGATCTTGCCGACCGCATGCGTCGCGATATGCAGGGCACCTTCCAGCACGGCGTAGTGCTGGGCGAGTGCCGCGCCCAGTACGATGTAGCTGAGCTGGCTCACGGTCGAGTAGGCAAGCCGCTTCTTGAGGTTGTCCTGACGCACCGCGATCACGCCCGCGGCCAGCAACGTAACGGCCGCGACCCACATCATCGGCTGCGAGGCACCGGTGGCACTGAGGTTATCCAGCCCGAAGATGTAGATCGTGACCTTGAGCACCGAGAACACACCGGCCTTGACCACGGCCACCGCGTGCAACAGTGCAGACACCGGCGTCGGCGCCACCATCGCTGCGGGCAGCCAGCGATGAAACGGCATCAGCGCCGCCTTGCCGATACCGAACAGGAACATGGCATAGAGCACCGCGAACAGCGCCGGGCTGCCGTGACCGGCCAGAATCCCGCCGTCGCTGAACTGCGTGGTCCCGGTCAGCAGATAGGTCCAGACGATGGCCGGCAACAACAGGCCGATCGAGGTCGTCAGCAGAACCGCGAGATAGACACGCGCTCCGCGCTTCGCATCCTCATTGCCCTTGTGGGCGACCAGCGGCCAGGTGGCCAGGGTCATGAACTCGTAGCCCACGAACAGCGTCACGAGATTGCCGGAAAAGGCAATCCACTGCGCCGCGGCGATCGCCAGCGCGAAACACAGGAAGAACCGGGTCTGGTGCTTCTCCGCGTTGCCGCGCATATAGCCGACGGCATACAGCGTGGTCAGCGGCCAGAGCACGGCGGAGACAGTCGCGAACAACAGCCCCAGCGGCTCCATCCGGAACTCGAAGGCGAGGCCCGGCAACCAGTTCCATATTGTGAAACTCAGCTCCGCATCGGGCGCGCTCCACAACGCGCCGACCACCAGGGCCAGTACCAGGCCCATCAGCATCGAACTGCCATCGCGCAGATTGGGGTTTCGTCGCAGCGTCAACACCAGCGCCCCTGCCAGTAGCGGAAGCAGTACCGTCAGCGGCAGGACCAGCGCCTGATCGACCTCCGTCAGCCTCGCCGGCAGGGCGATCATGGGCCCACTCCCAACAGCGCCGCAGACGCCCCTTGCGCCAGGGCCAGCGGCAGACGCGTATCGATTCCGAAGTAGATCGTGGCGATTGCCAGCAAGGCGGTCACTGCGGTCATTGCTCTCGGCACGGCGGCCGGTGTGCGCCCGGCTTGCGGTTCACGAAACCACGCCGCCTCGACGATCCGTCCCACGTAGACCAGCGCCAGCAGGCTGCTGAACAGAACCGCGGCCAGCACCAGCCATTGCCCGCTGTCGATCAGGGCCGTCGCCAGCGCCCATTTGCTGACGAATCCGGCGCTCAGGGGGACGCCGATGAGCCCCAGTCCGGCCACCACGATCATGGCGAAGGTCCAGGGCATCAGGCGTCCCAGGCCGGCGATGCTCTGCAGATCGGTACCGCCCAGCCGCAACATCACCACGCCAGCGGCCGCGAACAGCGCTGCCTTGATCAGGGCATGGTTGAGAATGTGCAGATAGGCGGCGGTGAGTCCCTCGCTGGTGGCCAGGCTGATGCCGGCGACGATGTAGCCGACCTGGCCGATGCTGGACCAGGCCAGCACGCGTTTGAAATCAGTCTGCAGACAGGCCATCAGCGAGCCGGCGATCATGCCGACACAGCCGACCAGCAGGCCGATCTGGGTCAGCGGCAATACCTGGAACGCCACCGAGGCGCCGAAAATCGTGAACAGGAACCGGCACAAGGTATACAGCGCAATCTTGCTGCCGGTGGCGGACAGGAACACGCCAACGGCCGAGGGAGACTCCGAATAGGCGCCGGGCTGCCAGGCGTGCAGCGGAAAGACGGCCGCCTTGATCGCCATGCCGATGGTGACGAAGGCGATGGCTCCGATCAGTGCGCGGTTCTCCCCCAGCTCACTGACGCGCTGCGCGAGATCCGCCATGTTCAACGTGCCGGTAATGGCGTAGACCAGACCGATACCGATCAGCAGGAAGGTGCCGCCAATCGTGCCCAGAACGAGATACTGAAATGCCGCGAGCAAGGCACGACGGCGCGCGCCGAGCGCAATCAGCGCGTAGGACGCCAGCGACGAGATTTCGAGGAACACGAAGACGTTGAATGCGTCACCGGTTGCCGCGATGCCCAACAGCCCGGCCAGGCACAGGCACATACACGCGAAGAACAGACCGACTCGTGCCGGCTCGAGTTCGGACGCGATGCTGCGCGGCGCGTAGACCGAGACCAGCAGCGCGATCAGCGAGACCAGCAACAGCAAGGGCGCGTTGGCGCCGTCGATCACGTATTCGATCCCGGCCGGAGGCGACCAACCGCCAAGCTGGTAGTGCAGCACGATGCCGTCCAGCGTCTGAATATTCAGGCCGACGGCGCAGGCAAACGCCGACGCGGCAGCAATGAAATAGATCAGCGCGGCCACGCGCGGCGTACGAAACAGCACACACAAAGGCGCACACAGCAACGGCAGGACAACCTGCAGTACGGGAAGGTGAACGATCATGCCGCTTTGATATCCTCGCGCTCCCGTTGCAGCGCCTCGGTCTCTTCAAGCGTCCCGTAGGCCTCGTGAATCCGCACGGCCAGAGCCAGCCCCAGCGCTGTCGTCGCAACGCCCACCACGATCGCGGTGAGGATCAACACATGCGGCAGCGGATGCGAATACAACTCGAACCGGTCGTCAATGATCGGCGCTGTGCCGCCGACGACGGCGCCGAGACTGATGTAGAGCATGAACACCGAGACCTGGAACAGGTTCAGTCCGATCAATTTCTTGATGAAATTGCCGTGGCTGATCACGGTGTAGAGACCGATCATCATCAACACGATGACGATCCAGAAATTGTAGTGCCCCGCCAGACTCATTGCTTCACACCCCGTCCCGCAAATGCATAGAAGACGGCGGTGAGAACCGCCGCAACGGTGATGCCCACACCCGCCTCCACCAGCAGAATGCCGAGATGCTGGCCGGCGTGCGGGTGATGCGGATTGAGCGTGTCGTAATCCAGAAACCGTCCGCCCAGCAGCAGGCTGACCACGCCGACGCCGATATAGATCAGCAGCCCCAGCGGGATCAGGAACATCAAGGCCTTCCACGGCAGTACCTTGCGTGCCCGGTCGAGCCCGAACACCAGCCCGTAGAGAATCATGCCGGCGGCGAAGATCGCGCCGGCCTGGAAGCCGCCACCGGGGCCATAGTCACCGTGAAACTGTACATACAGCGCGAACAGCAGAATGAACGGCATCATGATCTTGCTGACGACCCGCAATACCAGATGATCGTTCTCCATCATGACCTGTCGGCCTCCGAACGAGGCTTGCGGGTTCTCGCCAGCAGCAGCAACACACCGATCCCGGCAGTGAAAATCACCGCAACCTCGCCCATGGTGTCGTAGCCGCGATAGCTCGCAAGTACCGTAGTGACCACATTCGGAATCCCGGTCTCCTGCACCGATTCCTCCAGATAGACCGACTTCAGGGGATGCGTCTGCACCGGCGAATCCAGGGAGCCGACAACGGGCAGATCCTGCGAGGCGTAGATCAGGGTTGCGCCGGTGATCGTGACCACGATCAGCGCCGGCAGGCCGAGCCGGCGCGGTGTGAAGCGTTCACGCGCATTGGTCAGCGCCAGGGCACTGAGAAACAGGACCGTCGTGATACCGGCCCCGACTGCCGCTTCAGTGAATGCGACGTCAACCGCGTCGAGCAGCACGAAGATCGACGCGCACACCAGACTGAACAGACCGGACAGCATGGCCGCCGCATACAGGTGTCGTAGCTGCGCGATCGTGATGGCGGTGACCGTCAGGATCGCGAACAAAATCAGGTCGACGTAGAAGAATCCGCTCATCGCCGCCCCCCGGATTTGCGCGTCCACGGACTGAGACCGTCACCCAGCGCCGCACTGGCCAGCGCATGCGTGGCTGTCGGTCCGGTAAACAGCAGAAACAGGGCAATCAAGGCAAGTCGCAAGCCCTGTGCGAAGTCCTCCACCTGAAACAGCAGTCCCAACAGGATCAGACCCGCACCCGCGGTATCGGTGAGACTGGCGGCGTGGGTGCGTGAAAAGAAATCCGGCATGCGCAGCAAACCGACACCGCCCGACACCACGAAAAGGCTTCCAACAAGCAAGGTACATCCACTGGCAATGTCCAGCGCCGCCTCAAGACTCACAACACCCCCTCCTCGTCCGCGGCCCCGAGGTCGCCGTAGTGCGACAAGCGCATCACCGCAATCGTTCCCACAAAATTGATCAGCGCGTAGACCAGGGCGATATCAAGGAAATCGGGACGCCCCGCGACGAAACCGGCCACCGCGATGAGGAGCACCGTCTTCGTGCCGAAGATATTGATTGCCAGAATCCGATCATAGAGTGTCGGCCCGACCAGCGCCCGCGTCAGCGCCAGAACCATCGACGCCAGCACCGCCAGCAGCGCAGCGACGAACATCAGCTGACCTCCAGCTTGCGCACCTGCGCCACGATCGCCCCCTTGCGCAGCTCCTCCAGATCACCCCGATTGAGCGCGTGCACGGCGATGGAGCCACGGCGGATTGCCAGAGCCAGCGTGCCCGGCGTCAGCGTGATCGAATTGGCGTAGGTGGCCTGCTGCAAAGGAGACAGGCCTTCCGCCTTCATTTCGGCAACGGCCGGATCAATCGGCAGGCGCGGTGTCCAGACGCACTTCGCGACGGATACGGCCGAAATCAGAATCTGACCGGCGAGCCACAGCCAGTAACGCGGCGCCGCCAGGCTCGGTCGGAGCGGCTGCGCTTCCGAATCGACGATATCCATCCGGTGGGCCAGCCAGCCCACCAATGCGATCGATGCCACTCCGAAAGCCAGCAGCAGCGGCGTGTAGTGCCCGGATAAGCCGAGCCAGAACAGGGCCAGCACCAAAGCCAGCCACAGCGCGTGGTTCATGCGTTCTTTGTTCCTAGGTCGCAATGGATATCCCGCGAATGTGATCGCGTCCGAAGCTGCGATCAGCCCGGCTCACCAGGCTTTCTCTCCTCACGGCGGTGCCGTCTCCAGACTTTACCGTTCCCGAGGGGTACGTGTCGCCTCAAGTTGCCGATCGAAGTCTCATGCAGCGTTACCCCTCTCGGCAGCTTCGCTCGCTTGCCCGCGGAACAGATGGGTGTGAAGACGCCGTCCGGATCCACAGTGCCGAAGACTCACTGCACGGTTCCGACAGGCAAAATCGATACCGATGCCCGCGGAAACCGGCATGGACACCGGCAACAAAAGGATTGCAAGCGCACCGCCGCTCATTTAAAGTGCCGCCCCTGCAAAACAGCAGGCGCGTAGCTCAGCTGGTTAGAGCACCACCTTGACATGGTGGGGGTCGTTGGTTCGAGTCCAATCGCGCCTACCAATTTCAATGAAGCCTCCAGAATTCTGGAGGCTTTTTTGTTGCGCCCAGACCCTGGACTCTCACCAACGACCCTCCGGGTCGTGGTTGTTCGTTCTTCATTGTCTGGCCGCTGACGCGGCTTTTCAACGGCACTCACGTCACGCGACAAGCGCGTGGTCGAGTCCAATCGCGCCTACCAATTTCAATGAAGCCTCCAGAATTCTGGAGGCTTTTTGTTGCGCCCAGACCCTGGACTCTCACCAACGACCCTCCGGGTCGTGGTTGTTCGTTCTTCATTGTCTGGCCGCTGACGCGGCTTTTCAACGGCACTCACGTCACGCGCTGCGCGCGTGATCGAGCCCAATCGGGCCTACCAATTCAAACACTTACAAGGCATCGTATGTATTCCGGGAAAAGTCCGGGTATTTTCCGGGAATTCCTTCAAAAAGCCTCGCCATTGTGCGGGGCTTTTTCTTTGGGTCGCGGGCATTCATATGCGTTGGAGGCGGGAGTTCGTATGCGCTACGCCGCAGCGAAGTTGAGCATAGTTTCGCCACGCAGGGCCCTCCTAAAGCAGCGCGAGAAGCTAAAACTACGCGATCAAGAGTGGATCAACTCGGACTACGAACGCGAGCGAGACGATTTGTACACCACCTCCGTCAGAAAAAGGGCCGAGAAGCACTCGACCGTCTACTCGAGCAACGGATGGGAAGCGTTCGCCCAGCGAGCGAAGTCGTTCGGAACAAGCGCCGCACCTAAATTGCCCCTCCCCGTTTCACATGTGAAACGGACTTAGGCAACTTTGAGCTGTTGGCGCAGGACCTCGCGCAATTTGGCTAATGAGCGCGCCACGCTTTGCTTGACTGAAGTCGAGTTCTGGCATTGCGTCGGTCAGTGCGGACGGCCGTTACAGCGCGAACCGCTCTCGCAGGATCGCGTTGACGCGCGTCTGCCAGCCGGGGCCGGTGGCTCGCAGCACCGCCAACACGTCGGGGTCAAGGCGCAGCTTCACGGCCTCTTTCGGCGCGGCTTTGGGTGGCCGGCCCAGGCGGGCCGTCGGCGCTACAGCCTTCCATTGCGCATCGGTCAAGGGCTTGGCATCCGGGTCGCGGCGCGCAGCGGTACTGATGGCCTTGTCTTCGGCCACGGTGGGGACCACAGTCCCGACTTTAAGCTTCGGCATAGCGTTTCACCTCTTTTCGGTTGGCCTTGCGCAGGCTGATGATGCGGCGGGTTTCGTCGCGGTCAACGAAGGCGACAAAGTAGAGCGTCAGGCCGATATAGCCGATGCCGCACTCACGGTCTTCGCCGTAGTTCTTGCGGGTGTCCAGCCAGATCATGGCCGTGTCCCATTCCAGACCTGCTGCGGCCGCCAATTCGACGCCATGCTTGGCACGGTTGGCTTCGCTCTTGGCCAAGTCGAATTCGATTCTCACAAGAATTATTGTACCCCCAATAAACCGGGGCGCAAGGACGATGAGAAAAGTACATGCGCGTGCGTTGCAACAGCTACAGGAAATACGATTGGGTTGCCGTAAGCGCCGGCTAAACCGTTTCACATGTGAAACGCTGATGGTCTCGCTTTTTCAGCGAATATCCCGGCAACTTATTGATTGTTAAAGTGCGAAATCTTCGTTTCCAAAAAGACCCGGAAAACGAGGTTTTTCTAGATATTTCGTGAAGTTATGACGATCATGCGACGTCCTTGGCATGGTGGGGGTCGTGGTTGTTCGCCAGGCTTGTTTTGCCGCTGACGCGGCCCGGCTTTGGCACTCACGTCACGCGCTGCGCTCTCGTGCCGTATCCGCGAGTCGGAGTAAAGGAACGCTCGGGCACTGCGTTTTGGTCCCGTTGGGAGTGTGGCCCCAAACTGCGCGCAGGCGCGCCGGGAACCACTCACCCACCGGGAGAGCGACGGGCCTGAAAGCGAGCCAACAGGCTGCGCCTAAAATGACCCCCACCGTTCAATAGTGGTATCGGCACGAAATGAGTGTCAGGACGCTTTCGTCCACGGCATAGACCAGACGATTTTTTTCATCGATTCGGCGCGACCAGAATCCACTGAGGCTTTCGCGCAACGGTTCGGGCTTTCCGATTCCTTCGAACGGTGCGCGCATGGTGTCGCGGATCAGTTTATTGATCCGCTTGAGCGTCTTCTTGTCCTGAACCTGCCAGTACTCATAATCCTTCCAGGCCGCCAGCGTCCACGAAAGGCTTTCAATCATCCGTCAGCGGTTTCTGAATGATCTGCCCGCGTTGATGCTGCGCGATCGATTCCGCCAAATGCGCCGCATTGGCGGATGAGCCGAGCAGGTGTGCGGTTTCCATGATGCTGTTGAAGGTGTCGAGGGACATCAGCACAGCGTCAGGGGCGTCTCGGCGTGAAATGATGGTGTAGTCGGCGTCATCGATAACGCCGTCGATAACCGCTTTGAGACCTTTGCGCGCCTCGGAGAAATTGACCACTCGCATGAAATTAACATGTACCGTAAACAGTACAAGTTTGCGGTGCGTCGGGGGTTTCGTCAATCGCGGAATCTTGGCGCTACGTCCAAGATGCTCCCCTCCACTGTCTCGCATGCGAAACGCAGATCATTGAGCTTGTCCGTCAAGGCCCGGCGGCCCGCCTTCCGGGCCGGGTGTGTCGATGCGGGTGTGCCAGGTCGCTGCGGTCTGCGGTTTGATGAACAGCACGGCGACCTCAGGGTGCGCCGCCTTGATCCGCGCCTCCAGCCGCTTCACGCAAGCTTCGATCTGCTGTGTGCTCAGCCCGTCCTCGAACTCGGCACTGAGCGCCGCAAACACTTCCCTGGGGCCGAACTGCAGGGTGATCACACCGTTGGCGCGGTGCACCGCTGCATCGTCAGCGGCGATACGCAGTAACGCCTCCTGCACATGCGGAAACGCCGCCTCGCCGATCAGTAGGCCCTTGGTCTCGCGCGCCAGAAGGATCGCCGCGATCGCCAGGACCAATCCAATGCCGATGGATGCGATGCCGTCGAGCTCCGGCATGTCAAGCAGGTGCGCCGCGGTGATCCCGATCAGCGCGATCAGCAAGCCCAGCAGGGCCGCGGTATCCTCGAACAGCACGGTGAACGTGGTCGGGTCCTTGCTCCGGCGCACCGCTTCGAAATAGCCCAGCGACCCCTTGGCGGCGCGGACCTCGCGCAGCGCCACGAGCCATGAAAAGCCTTCGAAGATCAACGAGAATCCGAGCACGACATAGGCGATCAGCAGACTTTCACTGGGCTCGGGATCGAGCAGGTGAATGATGCCTTCGTAGATCGACACGCCGGCGCCCAGGGAGAAGATCAGCAGGGCGACGATGAAGCTCCAGAAATAGATTTCGCGGCCGTGCCCCATCGGGTGCTCGGACGTCGCCGGCACTGCGGCGCGATGCATGCCGTACAGCAGCAGCGCCTGGTTACCGGTATCCACCAGCGAGTGCACGCCTTCGCTGAGCATCGCCGAACTGCCGGTGATGGACGCCGCCACGAACTTGGTCACGGCGATCATCAGGTTTCCGGCCAGCGCCGCGTAGACGACCTTGCGCGAACCACCGCCGACGCCTTTGCGTCCGCTCATCGAACATTCCTCCGGGCCTTGCCTGCAAGTGCCGCTGCCCCCTGACCGGAACAGGACAGGCACCAGCATTTCACCCGGTGCCCGCCGCGCAGATGAATCCGGCGCGGCGCGGGCACATCGGTTCGTGCTCAGAACGCGGCGATGCCGGTCTGCGCGCGTCCCAGAATCAAGGCGTGAATGTCGTGCGTGCCTTCGTAGGTGTTCACGACTTCCAGATTGACGACGTGGCGGATCACGCCGTACTCGTCGGAAATGCCGTTGCCGCCGTGCATGTCACGCGCCATGCGGGCGATGTCCAACGCCTTTCCGCAGGAATTGCGCTTGAGCAGGGACGTGATCTCGGGCGCGGCGCCGCCTTCGTTCTTGAGTCGGCCCAGGCGCAGGCAGGCCTGCAGGCCGAGCGTGATTTCGGTCTGCATGTCCGCCAGTTTCTTTTGAATGAGCTGGTTGGCGGCCAGCGGGCGACCGAACTGTTTGCGCTCCAACGTGTACTGGCGCGCGGCATGCCAGCAGAATTCGGCGGCACCGAGCGCGCCCCAGGCGATGCCGTAGCGCGCCGAATTGAGGCAGGTGAACGGCCCGCGCAGACCACGCGCCTCCGGGAAGATGTTGTCTTCCGGCACGAACACCTCGTCCATCACGATCTCGCCAGTGATCGAGGTGCGCAGGCCGACCTTGCCGTGGATCGCCGGCGCGCTGAGGCCGTCCATCCCCTTTTCGAGGATGAATCCGCGAATCTTGCCGGCATCGTCCTTGGCCCAGACCACGAACACATCGGCGATCGGCGAATTGGTGATCCACATCTTGTTGCCGCTGAGCCGGTAGCCGCCGGCCACGCTGCGGGCGCGTGAGGCCATGCCGTCCGGGTCGGAACCGTGGTCGGGCTCGGTGAGGCCGAAGCAGCCGATCAGCTCGCCGGTGGCGAGCTTCGGCAGGTACTTGCGCTTCTGCGCCTCGGTGCCGAACTCGAAGATCGGCACCATCACCAGCGAGGATTGCACGCTGAGCATGGACCGGAATCCGGAATCGACGCGCTCGACCTCGCGAGCGACCAGGCCGTAGCTGACGTAGCCGAGACCGCCGCCGCCGTATTCGGCCGGAATCGTCATGCCGAGCAGGCCCAGCTCACCCATTTCACGAAAGATCGCGGGATCGGTGCTTTCGTGACGGAACGCCTCCTTCACCCGCGGCATCAGGCGGCCCTCGCAGTAGGCGCGTGCGCTGTCGCGGATCAGGCGCTCCTCGGCGCTGAGCTGGTCTTCGATCAGCAGCGGATCGTCCCAGTGAAATCGACTGGATTCGGCCATCAGTAATGCTCCTTGATTCGAATCTCGCGCAGCGAGTCCACTGCCCCTCGCCCACGAAGTGGGAGAGCGGAGGACCGCCCGCGGAGCGGGTGGTGGGGAGAGGGCCGTCATGCCCAGCGCAGGATTCATTTTTCGGGGTGCCTCTGGTGGCACGACCGTTGGGTTTCGGCGGGTGCCACTCATGGTGCGCCTGCGCCCACACTCATACGCGCGCCGACATCGGTGCCGAAGATGTCCGGGTCGTACATCGCCTCCACGCGCGGCGGCGCCACCGCGAAATCGCCTTCGGCGACCGCCTGGCCGGTCCATTGCAGTTGGTAGCTGCCGGCGACCAGCGTATCCGCGTAGTGGCGCACCGCATCGAAGCGCAGTTCACGGTGATAGAACGGATACGGATAGCCATTGCGCTCGTCGCTGCGGGCATCCTCGGTCGAGGCGGTTGCCAGCTGGGTGTTGACCGGCTCGATGCCACCCGGCACCGGATCGTCCACCACCACGAAGAACCGGGTGGCCGGCACCGAGACATTGACCGTGACGCGCACCAGATCGCCGCGATTGAGCTGATACGGCGGCTGCATCACCACCCAGTTGTCGCCGTCGCGCCGGGCGTACTGGCGACGGATCTCGAAGCCGGCATTGCTGCGTATTACCGCCTCATCGGGTTCGACGTAACGCATCCGGGCCGCGAAATAGGCCCGCCCTTCGCCGCGGGCATCGATGTTCAGGTCACGCCGATGCGGCTCATCGGACGCTTCCAGCGGCACGCGCAGCAGGCTCGGTGGCGCCTTGCGATCGTCCAGCCGCGCCTTGCCGAGATCGGTGTCACCAAGCTGCGCGGCGATGTCCAGCGCCAGCGGGCCGGACTCGTGGCGCTCGGCGTAGTCGGCCAGGGCCTTGCTGCACCAGACGTTCTCCTGCGTGTTGTACCAGTGCGTGCTGCGCTTGCGCGCCTGGGTCACCGCGCGTGCCAGCTTGAACGGCAGTTCGCTGTCCGTCGCCTCGCTGGCGAGCAGCGCCGTCAGCGCGGCGCAGTTGCTGCGGTTGTCGCTGCCCAGCAGCGACGCTGCCCAGTTCGCCGGTTCGTCGCGCAGCCACAAGCGGCCGGCGCTTTGGTCGGCGCGCGACAGCAGCAGTTCGCGCGCGCGCTGCGCCGTCGGCGCACTGAGACCGGTGGCCGCCTGCAACATCATTGCCTGACCGAACAGGTTCATGCGCGGCAGTTGCGGTTCGAAGCGCGTCACATCGGCGGCGCTGAGCTTGCCGTAGCCCTTGAGCCCGGCCAGCGAGACGGCGCGCACGGTGGAACGTGCATCCAGTGAGCCGTAACCGAAGTCCTTCTTCAGCAGGCTCTGGTTGTAGTCGATCAGCTTGTCGCGCACGGTGGCCGGTGCTTCGAAGCCGGCCTGCTTGAGCCAGCCGAACGCCAGCAAGCTGTAGGCACTGAGATAAGGGCTTTCGTATCGGGTTTCCGGCACCCAGAACGCCATGCCGCCGTCCCCGGTCTGGAACGAGGCAGCGTTGTCCAGGGTGTCGCGGATCAGCTGTTCGGCCTCGGGCCATTCGAAATCCAGATACGGTTTGAGTCGCAGGTACTGCGCCGCCATCACCGCCTTGGTGATGCGTTGCTCCCAGCACAGATAGGGATAGTCACGCACGTACTCGAAGGCGCCATCGACATTGCCGAGCACGCTGGGCGACAGTTGCAGGCTGAATTCCCCGCCCAGGATCGGCGCCGGCGTCTGCAGTGGCACCTGGGTGTTCCCGGCTTCGAGCAGGCCGTAGTCGGCCGCCGTGGCCGTGGGACGGCGCGGCTTCACCGCCACGCTGTGGCGCAGCGCATCGCCATCATCGCCACTGCCGGCCTGCGCCTCGAATTCGATCGTGCCGGCGAGGTTGTCGTCGGTATCGACCGCGACATCGACATAGACCGTGCGCCGCTCGAACGGCGCCAGCGATACCGTCTCTTGCGTCTGCGCCTGCGCGGCGCCGCTGGCCTGGATCGACACCGGCACTTCGCGCGTGGCCTGCGTACGATTGAGCACGGTGAAGCCGGCGCGAAAGCGATCCCCACCCAGCACCTGGTTGGGCATCGCCGGGCGCAGCTCGATGTCCTTGGACACCGCGAGCTTGCCACTGCCGAGGCCGAGCCGGTCCTGCGCTGTGACGGCCAGGGCCAGCACGCGCCAGTTCGTCAGATTGTCCGGCGCCTCGAATTCGAAATGGGCCTGACCCTGCGCGTCGGCATCCAGCGCCGGGTTCCAATAGGCCACGAACTTCTCGACGGACCGCAGCGACAACGCGGCACCACCATCACCGCCCGGACTGGCGCCCTTCTTCTCGATCTTCTGACTGCCGATCAGTCGCGTCAGCAGCCCGTAGTTGTTGAGATCCAGCGGGTCGAGCTGCAGCAGACCGTCATAGGGATCGAAGTAGTCCTCGCCGCCCTGGATCAGGTCGAACACGGCATCGTCGAGCACCGCGACCGCGTATTGCACCGGCGCCAAGGCGGCACCGGCCTGATGCGGTCGCGCGGCCAGACTTACGTTCACACGGTCTCCGGGGCGATAGCGCTCGGCCTGCGGCATGACCTTCACATCGATCCGTTTGTAGGGATCGGACACCGGCAGTTGCGCGTAGCCCATGCGAAACGTCGGCTTGCCGAGGTCCGGACCGTCCTTGGGCGGCGGCGCGGCACGCGGCGACAGCACCACCACGGAGACATAGGCACCCGGCAGATAATCGGGCTTCACCGGAATTTCGATCACCGGCGTATTGCCTTCAAGCGTCTGCACCCAGGCGTCGAGCACGCCATAGCGTTCCACGCTGACCAGCGCCTGCGCGCCCGGATACGGGTTCTTGACCAGATAGCGCGCGGTGTCGCCAACGGCATTGGCGGCCTGCTCCGGCGAGAGTTCCAGCGACAGGTCGGGCCGCTCCTCCCAGACCACGTATTGCGGGCCGCGTGCGTACAGGTACAGCCGGGTCTGCTGCAGACGGTCGTCGGTGTCTCGCACCATCGCGGTGATGCGGTAGCTGCCGGCTTCATCCGGGGTGAAACCGCAGCGGGTGGCGGTTGCGGCGGAGCGGCCCTTGCACACTGCGACTTCGATCCATTCGCGGGTGTACTGCGGTAGATATGCGTTGCCCGGCCCGAGCACGCGCGCGACGCCGGTCTGCTCACGCTCCACCTTGATGTAGCTCGGCGAACCGGCGGCCGGCCGGCCGACTGTATCCACCACCAACCAGTCCACCGACGCCGGCTTGCCGGCATCGAGCAACCAGCCGCGATAGCGCAGGCCGATCAGGCGGTCGCGGGCCGTGTACGGAATGCTGGCGGTGGACGCGATGCTGCGGCCGCGATCATCGCGCACCGACGCTTCGGTGATGAGGCGTCCGTAGGCGATGCCGCCATCCGGTACGGCCAAGGGCGTGGCGAAGGCGCCATTGACATCGGTACGCCCTTCCCGCGCCGGCAGCACGATCACGTCACGCGCCGCGCCGTCGTCACTGTCGAACTGAAAGCCGAAGGTCTGCGGCGTCTTGGGTTCGAAGGCCTGCGGCGTGATGCGCGCGGTGATGCGCGCCGGCGCTTCGCCATACGGGCCGCCGCCGTGCAGGCTGGCGCTGAGGCGCGCTTCCAGGATCTGCTGCGGCTTCGCGCTCGACGCCGCCAGTTCGGTCGATACGTGATAGCTGGCCGGCGTGAAATCCGAGACCAGCACGCGCAGGGGCTGCAAGGTCTCCGTGACGTCGCCCTCGCCCACTTCCAGCTCGAAGCGATACCAGCCCACCGCGGCCTGCGGCGGCAGTTTGAAATCGCCATGCACGGCGCCGTAGGCATCCAGCCTCACGGTGTCGCGTTCATGCACCACGCTGTTGGTCGGATCGAACACGCGCAGCGCGTAGCGCGTCTCGGGCGCCGCCGACAGGCCGCTGCCGGCGGCGTCGCGCACGTACAGCTTGTACTGAATGCGGTCACCGGCACGATAGACGCCCTGCGCCGTGGTGCCCCAGGCGCGCAGATGGCCATTGCGGCGCCGCTGCCAGCTGCTGATTTGGTAGTTCGATGCGCGATAGACGTCGACCCTGAAGTCGTAGTCCAGCGGCAGTACGGCGATGTCCTCGCCTTTCGTTACACGCGCCATCAGCGGCTCGTCGGCACTCCAGCCCAGATGCTCAAGCTCGGGATCAAGCTCGCGCGTACCCGGCAGCCAGGCCAGACCCTGCCCGTCGGTCTGCGCACTCGCCGGCGCGGAATTCGCCGCCGGCGCCAGCCGTGCCAGCACCGCCGGATAGATTTCGACCTTGGCATCCACCACCGGAGCGCCGGTCTGCAGATCGCTGACCCAGGCCAGCGCGTTGTCGTGACCGAGCTTGAGGTGCAGCTGCCAGGGCGTGACCTCGGCAAAGAATTCCGGCGCGTCGCGGTCCGGCGGCGTGGTCTGCGGGCGGGTCCGCAAGCTGCCGCGCAAGGCGCCGGAACGGCCATCGAGCAGATCGCGCACACCGGCTTCAACCGCGTAGGCGATGTCGCGCGGCCCTTCGATCACGCGTTGCGTGGTCTGCGCAATGTCCAGCCCCTGGGCCGTCAGCCGGTCATAGTGGATGTCGATGCGGTCGAGATTGGTCACCACCAGCGGCAGCTCGGAATCGATGCCCTGTTCTACGACCGATTGCGGATGCTGCAAATGCAGCGCCGGGTCGCGGTGCCCGGTCTGCAGGCTCAATTCCACCGGTGCCGCCAGCGGACGACCGAATCCGTCCTCGAGCGTGGCGTCCAGCGTGATGCGGTACTGCGTCGCCGCCTTCCACGGATACGGCAGGGTCACCGAATAGCTTTCGTCCGCGCGGTTGTAGCGGCGCAGTTCGACCTGCTCGTCGGCTGCCGCCCAGGCGTCGAAATCACCGCGCCCGGCCAGCGGATCGGGCGACACCGTGATCGCCTTGCCGACCGCCGCCGCGGCCACCGGCGACGAGAATTCGAGCCGGATCGGAGACAGTGGCTCGCAGGCCGGCGGCGAGGCACCCGGCCCGAAGGTCTTGCGCTTGCCGTCGACCGTGCAGCTGAAACCGCGCCACTGGAACGCCGGAAAACTATGCAAACTGGTGATCCGGCGGCTTTCCACGCCTGGTTCGGCTCCGAACGCGGAACGCAGGCCGGGTAGCACGCGCAAGGCGTAATCACGGTCCGCCTGCAAGGGCGCATCGGGATAAACCGACCATTGCTCACGCGCCTCGCCATCAGGCGTGTAGAACGGCGTGCGCGCGTCGAACAGGCTGGGCTCGACCGTCACCGCCACATCGCCGAAACGCAGGCTCGCCGCCACCGAGGCCGCCGTCACCGGCTGCGAGAACCGGACCCGCACTACCGGCTGTGTCGGCGAGGCCCAGCCGCCGGACGAAGCGTAGCGCACCGTGGGCCGGGCGGTGACGAATTCATGGCTCACGCTCTTGGCGAGCCGCGTACCGTCCTCGGCTGCGAGGTCCGCGCCGAGTTCCACGGTGTAGCGCGTGGCTGAAAGCAGATGCGCGTCGCGCGGCAGCTGGCAGGCCAGTACCTTCGGGTCCAGCCATCGCCATTCGCAGGGTACGGCCGGGCGGATCGTGACCGGAACCTCATCCGCCGTGCGTTCCATGCGTCCCAGCGGCACCACGTCGCGGTCGAAGCTCAGGGTGATCTGCTGGCCGGCGTCGACATCGCTTCCGGCCGGCGTAATGCGACGCAGTTCAAGGCCATGCGCCGCCTGCACGACACCCAGACCGCACAACAGCAGCCACGGAGCGAAGCGGCTTGAAGACTGTGTCATCGTCAGGGCGTGCTCGTCTTGATTCGGACATACCGAATCTCGGAGGCGTTGTGGACCAACAGGATTTCGCGCAGTCCCTGGGTGTCCTGCCAACGCATTTCGGTATCGGATTGCGAATCCGCCGGCGCCGGCTCCAGCCCCAACAAGGCCAGCGCCTCGGCGCCGGGCTTGACGTCATCAAAGCCGGACAGCGTGATCCAGTCAGCCTTGCCGTCGATGAAGGCAATGTCGGCATTGGCCGTACGATAGCGACAGTTCTCGCCATAGGCGCTGCGCTCGCACTGCGTCGGCGGGCCCAGCAGCACCGCCACGCGCTCGGCATCGGCGCCCGCCAGTGCCGGAACGGACACGATCTGCGGCTGCCGGCGTGCGAGATCCTCGAACGCCGCTGCGTAGTCGTAATGGTCTGGTTGCTGCCACCACCAGACCAGAGCAAGAACCACCAGCAGCAGGGGAAGCGACCAACGCAGGGTCTTGTTCAAGGTATGGGCGCGGCTCGGGCTTACGCGTATCCTAACGGCCCCTCGCCGGCCGTCCAGTGACGGCCCTCGTGATCCGCCGATTCTCCGCACGCAGGCCGAACCTGGTTCGAGGCCTCAAAAAAGAAAAACCGGACTCCGCTTCGATGCCGTTTCTGATCGCCACCCTGTTTGCCCTGGCCCTGGGACCGGTGCTGTACGCTTGGGCGAGACGGCGCCCCGGTCTGGCCGAAATCGCCGATCGGGTGGTGCTGGCGCTGGTGGTGATCCTGGTACTGCTGGAGTTCGTGCCGCACGCCTGGAACGAGGGCGGCCTGCCCAGTCTGGCGTTCGCGGTGCTCGGCCTGTTCGGGCCCAATGCGCTGGAACGCGCTTTCTCACGCCATCAGCGGCAGGCGCATGTGGCCGCGATCGCCCTGGCGGTATTCGGTCTCACCCTGCATACCCTGGCGGACGGCGCCGTGGTGGCCGATGCCGCACACGGCTGGGGCCTGCCGGCCGCCGTAGTGCTGCATACACTGCCGATCGGCGCTGGCGTGTGGTGGCTGCTGGCTCCGGATTTCGGCCATCGCGTAGCAAGCGTCGTGCTGATCGCCATGGGCGTGGGCACGGTGATCGGCTACCTGATCGGCTTGTCGCTGGAAGCGATGCTCGGTACCCGCCACTGGGTCTGGTTCGAAGCCTTCGTCGCTGGCGTGATCCTGCATGCCCTGTTCGGCCGTCCGCACCTGCATGGCGCGAGTGGACATACGCACTAGTAGTCCACCCACTTGACAGTTGTTGCGGCTATTTCCAAGGACAATTTTCTCCCTCTCCCTCCGGGAGAGGGCTGGGGTGAGGGCGCCCGCCACAGGCGGTCTCGGCGTACAAATGAGCACCGAGCGCCCTCATCCCCGACCCTTCTCCCGGAGGGAGAAGGAGGCACTCACCGATTCGGCTCACACCTCATATCCGTCGTCTTCTCATGGAAGGACTACTAGGGTTTGGCGGTCCAAGGCTTGGTCTCGCGCAAAGATGCAAAGAAAGTCCCAATAAAAGCTGCTAATTCCTGGCTTCTGCCTTTCGCAATCAGGGCTTGGCCACGATCACATCGATCTCGACCAGCATGCCCGGCGCGGCGAGGCCGGCAACTTGCACGGTGGTGCGCGCCGGCAGCTTGGCTTGCGCTTCGCCGCCGAAGAACTGCGTATAGCCGGCCATGAAACCGTCGAAGTCGAGCATGCCGTCGGCTTCCGGAACGCCGACCAGAAACGCCTGCATCTTCACCACGTCGCCCATGTTCAGGCCCATGCCGGCAAGGGTTTCCTGAATGCGCGTCAGCGCCGACACGGTCTGGGTCTCGGTATCGCCCCAGAACTCGGCGCTGAACTTCTCGGCGTCCGGCTTGGCCGGTGCCGGAGTCTTGCCGCTGAGGAACACCAGCGTCGTTTCAGCCGGAACTTCAACGGCGTTGGCGATCGGAAAATCCGAACCCGGAATCGGGTAGCGCTTGACTTCGGCTTTCGGCGCCGTCGCCATGTCGGAATCCACCGATTTCTCGGGGTCTGTCGGAGGAGGTGAACAGGCCGCCAGCGCCAGCGCAGCGGCGAACACGGTCAGTGACTGAAACTTGTTCATTGCGAGGTCCCTTTTCGAAATGCGTCCGCCGCTCAGGCATGGACGCGACGGTGGATCATGTCGATCACGCTGTGCGCAGAGTACACGGCCCCCTCCTGCCAGCCCGAGTGGTAGCTCATCTGGTCGCCCACCAGATAATGCCGCCCTTCAGCCTGACGCAGCACCGGATAGTGCGTCTTGCGCGCCTCGTCCGACCATTCCGGCGCGCAACCGAACAGATACGGCACTTTCGACCAGCAGACGCTGATGCCGTTGTCGATCATCTTGCTGTAGCCCGGATGCAATTTTTCGCCCTGCTCCATGGCGAGCGCCAGACGCGCACCGGGATTGAGCGCGGCGAATTTCTTGCCGACCTCGGGGCCGAAGGTGTAGGCACCGAGGATCACGCCCTTCTTCTGGTGGAAACCGTGCGGCGGATACCAGATCTGCAGGATGTCCTGCTCGGTCCAGGAGATGCCGCCGTAGATGTGGTCGTCCTCCTCCCAGAATCGGCGACTGGTCTGGAAGCCGATCTTGAACAGGTGTCCGGGCTCGACCGCCTTGAGCGCCGCGCGATAGCGGTCCGAGAAGTTGTTGTCGATGCCGGCGGCGACGTAGGCCGGCGCGCCGTCGATGCAGAAATCCGCGCTGAGTTCGCGTTCCCCGCCATCCGGATCCTTGAAACGCACGCGGACCTTATCGTCCTCGTTGAAGATGCCGGTCACCGGCACCCCGGTACGGATTACGCCATCGAGCTTGGCGGCGAAGCCACGCACGATCATGTCCATGCCGCCCACGGGCTGCATCATCGTGGCCGCCATGTCCCACATTTCGGCGAACTCCATCTTGAACTGCCAGTAGTCGGACTCCAGCAGCTGATGCAGCGAATACGGTTCGTGCGGAATTCCGGGCTCGAGCATGGCCTCGCCATTGGTGAATCCGGCCCGGGGCGAGCCCGTGTACTTGAGCTGATCATCGAGGTCACCGAACTGGTGCATGAAGGCCAGCATCCGCCCCTTGTCCTCACCCGAAAACGGCTGATCCAGCGCATCAGTGCTGATTGCCTTGGCCAATAGCTCGGCGATGCCGCCTCGGGCGTCTGTGATCATGCGCTGCGCACGCACCGGTTTGCCGCCGAAAGCCTCCTTGCTGTGAACCCAGGCAGCCCGGTTGTCGTTGACGAACGGCTCCAGGGCCACGCCCAGTTCGCGGCAGTAAGTCAAAATGCCCTGGTGGTGATACGGCAAACGCGCCGGCCCGCAGTTCATGTAGAGATGGGGGTCGTCATCAAACTCGCAGAGTTGCTCGCTGTCGTACTCCACCAGTTTGTCGCCGTGGCGCGCGGTCTTGTTGCGTCCGCCGACATGCGCCGTCGCTTCGAGGATCATGCAGTCATAACCGGCCTTGCCGAGTTCGTAGGCGCTGACCAGACCGCCGATGCCGGAACCGACGATGATGACCTTCTTGCCCTTGCCCGAGCCCGCTGGCAAACGAGGCGGACCGGCATAGGCCGGCGGAACGGCCACCAGCCCCAAGGCCGTCATTGCACCATACAATTTTGAGCTGCCCGCGACGGCGCCGAGACGACTTAGGAAATCGCGGCGCGTCCACGCCGCTCCGATTGATTCGGCCATTTGGCGGCTCCTCAGTTCTGGGTCTGACTCATGCGCTGAACCAGCGCTTCGATTTCTGCGTCGCTGCAGTCGCCGCAAAGCCCGCCGGGCATCAAGGTACCGGGCACTCCGTTGCGAACGCTTTCCAGCAGCGCCGGCATTCCCTTTTCAAGGCGGGACGCCCAGTCGGCCTCCCGACCGTACTTGGGAGCGCCTCCGGCTCCGGTCGCGTGGCAGGCTCCGCAGACCTGCATTTTCTGGTCGAGGTCGGCGGCCTGTGCCGCCCCGATGGCACCGAGCAGCCCGAATGCGGCAATCGCCACGGCTCGCCGGCCTTGCTGTGTGAAACGTCGCCCCAACATGTGCTTGCCCCCGAAGTGCTCAGTCATACGTCACGAAGCCGATGGCGTCTTGCTGCAGACACAGAGCATGCCATCTGCGCGGCAACAAGCACGACATTCCGGCCGGGAACTCAAAATTGGGCCTCCGCCGTCAGGTACAGGGTGCGCTCGTTTCCGTAATTGAAATACCCCACGTTCTCGTCCGGGGAGATCACGCCCCAGTATTCCTCGTCGAGCAGGTTGTAGACATTGACGGTCAGCTTGAGCCCTTCGAGCAGACCCGAGGCGGCAGCCTGATAACCGAATGCGGCATTGAGCACGGTATATCCGTCCACGGTCTCGGCCCCCGTGGTCGAGGCCGAACGCTCGCCGGTGTACTTAGCGTCCCCGTTGACGAAGAAGCCATGCGGCAGATCGTATGAGGCGTCGAGCGACAACATGACTTCGGGCGTGTCCGGGATCTGTTCGTCCTCGACATCGACCTCGCGGGTCTGGGTCTCCGGCGTCGACGGATCGTCGTCTGCGTCTTCAAAGGCGAAGTAGTTGTCCTGGAACTTGGAGCTGTTCAAGGTCAGCGTGGAACCCAGGCGCAAGCGGCTGCTGGCGGTCCAGATCAGTCCGAATTCGGCACCGTAGGTTTTGATGCTGCCGACGTTCTGATAGATGTCTTCGCCCACACGAAACGGATCGTTGACCGTGAGTTGCAGGATGCGGTCGTCGTAGTCGATGTAGTACAAGGACGCCGTGCCGCTGAACTTGCCACGCGAGCTGCGCAAACCCAGGTCGACATTGCGCGAGGTTTCAGGTTCGAGGTTCTCGTTGGTGGTGACCGCCACCAGGGCGTTGCGAGGCGTGGCGCTGAAGTTTTCAGCGTAGTTGACGAACAGCTCTTCCTGAGGCGTCAGCGCCAGCGTCGCGCCAAGCTGCGGCTGGAACCAGTCCTCGTCACTGACGTCGAATTCGCTGTACTGGCCACGATTGAAGGCATCGGTATTGGCAATGCCTGCGAACGTCCGCTCCACTTTGAGGCCCTTGGTGCCAGCCGCGAGCGTGAGCTTGCCATCGAACAGGCGCAACGTGTCCTTTAGGTAGTACTGCGTGACCTTGGTGTTAAACGTACGGTCGTAGTAGTTGATGATCTGCGGCTGGCTGTAGTCGAAACTGCCGGTGCCGGGATCGATGTGGTAAAGCGGCCGCCGTTGGTAGAAGTCGTAGTCTTCGTACCAACCGCCGACTTCGACGTCGTTGATCGCGGTACTCCATCGCAGGGCCGCCGTCAGACCGGCGCGGTGCCCGCCCATGCTTTCCAGACGCTTGGCGACGAGATCGTCGTCGGGCAGCGAGACGTCCTCACGGTCGGGATCACCGCCGAGCTCCGGATTGGTGGCGTCGTCGTATAGGCCCTGTGCCGCCGAGGGCGGCACGCTGCCGACGCCGTAGCCTTCCTTGTCCTCGTAGTACGGAACCAGCGTCAGGCGCAGCATCGGCGTGAGCAGGAACTCGGCGTTGAGGTTCACCAGCTGGTCGGTGCGACCATTGGTCCAGCCTTCGATATTGAGCGCGTCTTCCTCTGGATCGCCGGTGGCGGTTTCGTGCAAGGGGAAAATATTGGTGCCGTCCAACAGATACTGCGGCATGTCGTGATCGTCACGCTTGTTGTAGCGATAGGCCAGGGTCAGCGTGTGCCCCATGCCCAGCACCTGCTTGAACTTGGCCTCGACATGATCGCGCTCCATATCGGCCTTGTGCAGATCGGGTTGCACCGAGCGGCGACGCGAGGCGGCAATGTAGGCGACTGGACCCCCGGACCACAGCGGCGGCGTATCCAGGCGAATGAAGTTGCGGATCAGCTCGTTGCTGCCTGCGGTACTCGAGGTCTGCACCGCCCAGATGCCCGCCGGGTCATCCGAGAAATAGCGGATGGAGCCACCCAGTGCATGATACGAGGGCATCGATACGTCGCCGGAACCCTGGGCCAGCGAGATTTCACCGAGGTTTTCGGATTCGACGTAGCGGTTCGGCGGACTGCCTTCGCGCACATCCGAGGTCTCCAATGGAACACCGTCGAGCGTGACCCCGATCTGCTCGGACGAAAAGCCACGGATGCGGATGGACGTACCGAACTCGTAGGTGCCGAAAGGGTCCGACATCTGTACGTTCACGCCCGGCAGAGCGTTGAGATAGGACTGCGGCGACCGCCCCGGAACTTCCTGTTCGATATCGTCGAACAGCAGGGAGCTGGTGGAGCGTGTCACGCCCTGACCCACCACCGTCGTGGTGCCAAGCGAGGCATTGTCATCCTCATCCTGCGCCAGCGCCCCAGCGGACATCGTCGACAGCAAACCCAGCACCAACATGATCATCCAGTGCCGATCGGTGCCTGGTTCCGCTCTTTTATCTGTTGAACCCATGATTGTGTCACTCCCGTAGTCAGACGAGCAGGTACAGCGGCTCTCTCCTCCGGGCCCTATGGGTTTGCTTCTGGGGCCTCCGTCTCAGGTATTTCAGCAACGCCGATGCCAGAACGTGGCGTTTTGATGACAAATGGCCCCTAGGGATTTCCCTATGTATTTCTCATATATTTGAAATAATTGATGATTTTTTAGGGGAGAGGCCGTATTGCACGGACGCACGAAAGCCTGCGGTCGACGAATGCGAACGCAGGCTTTCGTGGAGGATCGGTACAGGCCGCACCGCGCGCCGATATGGCGCGTCCGGACGAACAGATCAGGCGGCTGCGTAGATCTGGTGGCTGTGATGCGTCTTCGGTTCCCACAGGGCGATGCCCTGGGCGATGGCCGCTTCCGGAATCAGGGCACCCGCGCCAGTGGACGCGGTTTCGACGAAGGCCGCCTCCAGCGTGCGTACCAGGCCACGAATATTGCCGTGCCAGCGGCACTCTCGGATCAGCGCCCAGGCCTCATCGCTGAGACCGGCTGGCGCCTTCCACGACGTGCACTTGCTACCGAGCTTGGCCAGCGTGGTCGCGGTGACGGCGATCATGTCCTCCTCGCGCCGGTTCAGCTCCGGCACCGACAGCGTCGCCGCGCCGAGACGGGTGAATTCGTCGAGGTTCACGCTGTTCTGCAGATGCGTCCAGCTACGGTTGGTGGCGAACAGCAACGCACATTCCAGAGGCTGCTTGGATGAGGCGCCGAACGGCAGATATTGTCCGTTGTCCAGCGCCTCCATCAGGGTTTCCATGACGGCCCCGGACATACCGTGGCTTTCGTCGATGAAACAGACGCCATCGCGCGCATGGGTGAAGGCGCCCGTCCGCGCGCCGGCGCCCGGAAATGCGCCCGAAACATGGCCGCACAACAGCGATTTCACGGCGGCCTTGTCTCCGGTGTTTTCGGCGGCAAGGTTCACGGACACGAACTTGCCGCGCTTGCGCACCAGAAAGTAGTAGTAGGCCAATGTAGTCTTGCCGCTGCCGGGACCGCCGAGCAGATAGGTGCGGCTGATCCCGTTCTGCGCATAGCCACGGATGCGGGCCACCAGCGCCTGCAGTTCCGGGCTGAACACGAAGAAATTCTTGAACTCCGGGGTTTCGACCTCGGAGGTCACCGGCATGCGGATCACATTGGATTCCGGCACCGGCACCATGCGTGCCGGCAGCTGCTGCGCCACGGCCTCCGGATTCGAGGCCAGGATCAGGCGCACGCCCTGCAGTCGATCGCCGCTGGCGCGGCGGTGCAGCCAGGCACCGAGTTCCGAAAGTTGGTCGCCGCGAATGGCGATGATCAGCACTGTAGCCGCGCCGCCTTCGCGTGCCGCGATGACGCGGTCGGCCAGCGCATCGAGCCGCGACGGTTCGATGAACAGGCTCAGCACATAGCTGGCGCGCAGCGGCGCCTGCGCCAGTTGGTCGTCGGACAGCACGTCGCAGCGCTGGCTTTCCCCGACCGCCGCATGCAGCGCCTCCAGAGCGCCCGGTTCACGGCTCAGCGCGCTGGCGCAGAACGTGGTCAGCGCGGGCGGCGGCGCAACGCCTTCGACATCCGTGTTCCTTTTCGAGCCGAGACCAAACATGGCAAACCTTCCGATGGAGCGTGCCGGAAGGCTAGACCCAATGTCTGCCGAGGCACAGTCACCTACCGATAAAACGGCCACCGGCTCCGATCAGCGGCGTTCACAGGGCCGAATTTGCCTCAACTGGCACCTGAATCCGGTTCATGGGCAATCCTTGAGCACGAAAGCGTCGCTGATCCCGCTGTAGGGCTCATCGCCACTGACGCCCTGGTAGCGAATCCGGTAGGTACCCGGTTCGGTGCCGGGCGGGACCTGCCATTCGACCACGGCCTCGTCACCGACACCGTTACGGACGTAGGTGAAGCGCGTCCACCAGTCATCGTCGGTGGCAACGACGCTCCATTGGCCATCCACCTCGCGATCGATGTAGAGATAACTCGAACCGGACATCAGGTCGTTGCGCGGATGGGCGGTGTAGAACCGGGCCGTGACGGTCAGGCGCTGATCGGGCGTCATCTGGTACTCGGGTTCCGGCTGCTGACTGACATCGCCATAGACGACACCGGACGGCAAGGGACTGTCGGCGACCACCAGACCCACGTGGAAGAACAGCAACGGAACGTGATCGCGATAGTTCGGGTCCGCATAGGGGCTTGCGGCCGGTGTCGCATCACGCAGATGGGATGCCAGCCGCGTGGTCTCCTGGATCACGGCGTCCAGCGCCCAGGGCCCGAACACATTGGACGCCCCCTCGTAATCCTGCGCGCGGTATTCCTCGCGCGTGGTCAGGTAGTGGATGAAGGTATTGGACAGACCCGAAATCACTGCATAGTCGATACCGGCGTCCTGCAATACGTCCAGCACGGCACTGCGCAAACGGCGCCCGGCCATCGTCGTCGTCTCCCAGGGCAGCGCCACGATCGCCAGATTGCCGAGCGTGATGATCTGCAGAGGGATGGTGCGCGGCTGCAACTGCAGCAGCGGCGTATCGCCCAGCGCCACGGCCAAAGGCAGGACGATGGGCTTTTCCATGTGGCACCCATAGCCCAGCACGGCAAAAGCCGGGTTGTAGCAGCCTACCGGCACGAGCAGGGTCGACGGCAAGCCGCCGTAGAGCAGCGGCTCCAGCGTATCCGCCAGATAGTCCGTGATCAGCGGCAGCAACTCGTCGTCGCTGACCGGGCAGGCCGTACCTTCGGTGAACGGGCCGCGCCCATCCTCGGCGCCGGCGGCGAAGGAAATTCCCAGCGCCGGCTCGCAGGTGCGCTGCCCGCCGATCGCGGGCATCAGCGTGTCGGGATAGGTGACGGGCTGCTCGACAACGACCGAACTCATATCGATCGGCAGATGGATCGCCCGCACTTCGCCGTGCAACTTCTCGTCGGCCGAATCCCAGAGCCTGCGCGCCTGATCGTATTGCTTGTAGCCGGAAATCATGGCGCTTTCATAATCGTCCTGGCCACCACCGCGCGTGAACCAGGCTTCGGAATCGCGGCTGCGCAGCTCCGATTCGCTCAAGTCCTCGATAAACGGATTCGGTGAATTGTCGCCATGGTCGCTCTGAAAGAATCCGGCAACGAACTCGCCGTCCGGATACAAGGCCCGCGGGAAGTCCTGCGAAAAGCGTTGCGCCGCGTATCCCTTGTTGTCACCCGAGAGCAGCCGGTGGGTCTGGCCGATGGAGGTGCCGTGGATCGCGTACCAGTTGAGCATGCCGACCGGCGTCCCGTCGTCACGCTGCAACTTGAGCAGCGTCATCATTCGATTGGTATCCACCTCCCCACCCGAAGCGTCCACGAAGCGCTCACGTTCCGCCTCGGGATTGAGGACGTAAGCGTCCGGCGAGCGATTGAAGTTGCCGTTGAGCACCTCAGCCTGCGCGAATCCGATCGGGCCGGGGGTCGCGCTCATGAGGTTGCGATGGGCCTGGCGCACCGCGGTGAAAACGCCGTCGACCACCGCGTTGTAAGCCTGCTCGTCGAAGCCGAGGGCGAACACGTTCAGCAGATCGTAGTGCGAGATCCCCGCAGCGCTGGAATGCGTATGCGTGGCCGAAATCATGATGTTGTCCATGGTCCAGTAGTCGGACAGATGATCCTCGGTGTCCTCGGCGATACGCCGCAGCAGACCGAATTTGATCGAATCGAAGGCATGGGCACTGTCGATCGTGATCAGCATTGCACGGCCGGTACGTCCACCGCATTCCGATGCGATCGCGAACGCCTCGGCGTGCTGGCGCGACTGTATTCCCTGCGAAACCTGCGCCGGGTCGGCCATCCCCAACAGCTCCTCACCGAGCGCAGGCCCGGTGGTGTCGCCGATACCGGCGCCGTAGCGAAAACTCGTGTTGGATTCGCAACCGCCGCCGTTGAGCTGCGCGTCCGCGGCGCGGGGCGCGTGGCGAGCCTGGTAATGCGACAGGTCCGCCAGCGGAAGGTCGGGCTCCGGACGCGCGACGGACAGGATCTCCTCGGCGCTCGCAGCGCCGAGCTCGCAATAGGCGTCCGGGGCCTCTGGCGCGGGGCTCTGTCCGCAAGCGTACAGCCAGGCACAGGCGAGCAACGCAGTTCCTTGTCGTTTCATCTCCTAGTCCCTCTCGACGGGGCCAGCCCCGAGGCGCCCTGGACGGGTGCAAGGATTGCACTAGAGCGTTCCTGCCAATATCGGGATCCCTCCCGGAGAAAGCATTGACCGGGCGCGCCAAGGACAAACGGCAAGTTTGGATCGCGCGCGTTCGGCCGCAGCTGGCCGCATGCACCGACGCTCAGCTGCCCCGCTTGAAGCGGCTGATCAGCCGCCGCTCCTTCTTGCTTGGACGCTCCGTGGACACCGGCACATTGGCGCGCCGCTGTGCCGCTGCAACGGCGCGCTGCTCCAGGCTTTGCGCCGTCTCCTCGTACAGCAGCCTCGCCTCCGGTGCACCGCCGCGACGATCGGAAAGGCCCAGCACGCGGATCTCGACACGATCGTGACCCTGGGCGACCCGTAAGCTGGCACCGATCTGCACCACGCGGCTAACCTTGGGACGCTCGCCGTTATAGAGCACCTTGCCGTTCTCGACGGCTTGCTTGGCGAGGCTGCGCGTGCGAAAGAAGCGGGCGGCCCACAGCCATTTGTCGAGACGGACCGGTTCGACACTGCCTTGGTTCACGCGACTTCCGGACAGCTTCAGGCGGCCACGCGGCCGACATTGGCCTCGACCACGGCGACCGCCGCCATGTTGACGATGCGCCGCACCGTCGCCGAAGGCGTGAGGATGTGGACCGGCGCCGCGCAGCCCAGCAGGATCGGTCCGATCGCCACATTGTTGCCAGCGGAGGTCTTGAGCAGGTTGTAGGCGATATTGGCCGCGTCCAGATTCGGCATCACCAGCAGATTGGCATCACCGCTGAGCGTGGAATCGCCGAGCACGGCCTTGCGGATGCCGCCGTCCAGGGCACAGTCGCCGTGCATTTCACCGTCGACCTCCATCTCCGGCGCACGCTCGCGCAGCAGCGCCAGGGTGTCGCGCATCTTGACCGCGGACGGCGCATTGGAGGTGCCGAAGTTGGAATGCGAAACCAGGGCCACACGCGGTTCGGTGCCGAAGCGGCGCACCATTTCGGCCGCCATGACGGTGATTTCGGCCAGTTCTTCTGCCGTGGGATCGTCATTGACGTGGGTATCGACAATGAACACCTGTCGGTTCGGCAGAATCAGGGCGTTCATTGCGCCGTAGACCTTGCTCCCCTCGCGCTTTCCGATCACGCGATCGATGTACTGCAGATGGCGCGCGGTGTTGCTGATGGTGCCGCAGAGCATGGCGTCGCCCTCGCCCTTGGCCAGCAGCATGGACGCGATCAGCGTGGTACGCCGCCGCATCTCCAGCTTGGCGTATTGCGGGGTAACGCCGCTGCGCTTCATCAACTCGTAGTAGGACTGCCAGTACTCGCGATAGCGCGGATCGAATTCCGGATTGACCACGCTGTAGTGCTCGCCCTCGCGCAGGCGCAGGCCGAAACGCTGGATGCGCTGCTCGATCACGGCGGGGCGGCCGACCAGCACCGGTACGGCGATCTGGTCGTCCACCAGCACCTGGCAGGCGCGCAGCATGCGTTCCTCCTCGCCTTCGGCCAGGATCACGCGCTTGGACTCGGGCTTGACCTTGCGGGCGGCCGCAATCACCGGCTTCATCATCGTGCCGCTGTGATGCACGAACTGCTGCAGGCGCTCGATGTAGGCATCGAAGTCCGCGATCGGGCGCGCCGCCACGCCGGACTCCATTGCCGCGCGCGCCACCGCCGGCGCGATCTTGACGATCAGGCGCGGATCGAAGGGCTTGGGGATCAGGTATTCGGGGCCGAAGCGCAGGTCCTCGATGCCATAGGCCGAGGCCACCACGTCATTGGCTTCCTGGCGCGCCAGTTCGGCGATGGCGTGCACACAGGCGATTTCCATTTCGCGGGTGATGGTGGTGGCGCCGGCGTCCAGCGCCCCGCGAAAGATGAAGGGAAAGCACAAGACGTTGTTGACCTGATTCGGGTAGTCGGTACGGCCGGTCGCGATCACCGCGTCGGGCCGCGCCTGCTTGGCCAGCTCCGGCTGGATTTCCGGCGTGGGATTGGCCAGTGCCAGGATCAGCGGCTGCGCGGCCATGGCCTTGAGCATCTCCGGCTTGAGCACGCCGCCGGCGGACAGTCCCAGAAAGATGTCGGCGCCGTCGATGACCTCGGCCAGACTGCGCGCAGCGGTGGCCTGCGCGTACTGCGCCTTGTTGTCGTCCATCAGTTCGGTGCGGCCCTGATAGACCACGCCAGCCAGATCGGTGAGCCACACGTTTTCCTTGCGAATGCCGAGATCGACCAGCATCTCGACGCAGGCCAGCGCCGCGGCGCCGGCACCGGACACCACCAGCTTCACGTCCGGAAAGGCCTTGCCGACCACGGCGAGCCCGTTGGTGACGGCGGCGCCGACGATGATCGCGGTGCCGTGCTGGTCGTCATGAAACACCGGGATCCTCATGCGCTCGCGCAGCGTCTTCTCGATGTAGAAGCACTCCGGCGCCTTGATGTCTTCGAGGTTGATGCCGCCGAAGGTCGGCTCCAGCGCCGCGACGATCTCGATCAGCTTGTCCGGGTCCTGCTGGTCGATCTCGATGTCGAAGACATCGATGCCGGCGAACTTCTTGAACAACACGGCTTTGCCTTCCATCACCGGTTTGGACGCCAGCGGACCGATGTTGCCGAGCCCGAGCACGGCGGTGCCGTTGGTGATGACGGCGACCAGATTGCCGCGGGCGGTGTAGCGATAGGCATTGACCGGATCGTCGACGATTTCCTCGCAGGCGGCGGCGACGCCGGGCGAGTACGCCAGCGCCAGATCGCGCTGGTTGACGAGTTGCTTGGTCGGCGTGACCGACAGCTTTCCGGGGACGGGATGCTCGTGATATTCGAGGGCAGACTGGCGAAACGGTTCGCTGAGTTTCATTCGACTCTTTGGGAGAGTGGGCCGTGCGGCGATGCGCCTGATGCCGCGAGAGGGCGCCTAGTTTCGGCCATCCGCGCACGCACGCCAAGCTGCCGGCGCCGCTGATACGAAAAGGGGGCGCCGCAGCGCCCCCGATTCGAACCTTCCACCCAATGCGGCGACTCAGCCGCGAGTCGGCGCTCGCCTCGAATCGTCGAGCACGGCCCGCATGGCGGCGTCGCGCTCCTTTCGAGCCTGCGCCAGCGGCGACGCCTCACGGCGCCCCCTGCTCTGTAGCGCACTCGGGTTCGGTCGCGCCACATTGCGACGGCGCAACAGACCGGCAACACCCGCGAACAGCAGCCACATCCAGCCCATGGCTCCACCGCCACCGCTTCCGCCGTTGCTGCCACTACCGCCCATGGCGTCACCGTCATCGCCGTCGCCGTCACCATCGCCGTCACCATCGCCGTCACCATCGCCGTCACCGTCACCGTCACCGCCAGTGTCACCATCATCGTCATCGCCACCGGTGTCGCCATCATCATCGTCGTCGTCATCGTCCGGCGGCATGACGGTGCACTCGCCTTCGTTGGCGCTGACGGCGAGGAACGGCGGCTCGGCCGCGCCCGTCACGCTGACGTTGTCGACCGACCAGCCATAGTCGCCAACAAGTTCGTCCGTGACGACGCGGAAACGCAGGCGCACGCTGCTGCCGGCCAGACTGGTCCCGAAATCCACTCCTTCGGCCACCAGGCCTTCGCTGTCCAGCAATCCGGCGGAACTGCCGGTGAAGCCTTGGCGACCATCCAGGGCGTCGATTGCGCCGTTGTAGCCGGCACCGGTGAAGCTCCCGCCAGCATTGAGCACATCGGTCCACTCGCCGCCGTCTACGCTGATTTCAACCACACCGCCGTCGTAGCCGCCGCCGAAGCCGGGAAGCGGTAACGGTGACATGGGTTCGAAGGAGTAGTAGTGCTCCCACGACATGGAAAATGCGGTCTCCGCCGGTACGGAGAAGCTCGGCGTGATCAGGGAAAGATCCGATGCGGTTTCCTTGTCCGGCGCGAACCAGACGATGCCGGAACCGAGCAGCTCGTCCTCGTTCACCAGTTCCCACTGATCGGTGGTTCCTACGCTTTCGCGCGCCCAGTCGGGTTCGGACAGCACCGGATTTTCGAAATCGTCGCTGGTCGCGGTCCGTGCGATATCGGAATTCGCCAGCAGCACCACTTCGACCGGGTCCGGGTACTCGACGGCGGGATCCGGCGTGCCGGCCGGCGTCAACGTCAAGGTGATCGGCAGTTCGATGATCTCGTCCACCGAATCGTCGAGGCTCAGCTCAAGTTCGGCCGATACGGTCTCACCGACGTCACCGAGCTTGATCGTCAGCGTGTCGCTGCCCAGGCTCAGCTCGGGCGCGGTGGTGCTGATGCCGATCTCGACGGAGCTGCCCGGCTCGTAGCCGCCGTTGTTGAGCAGAGACACCTCCACGGTGGCGGTTTCGCCGGCATCGAGTACACCGTCTCCGTCGCAATCGTCGTCCTTGAGCACGCCGAGTTCAGGCGCGCTGCCGACCAGGGCCACGTAGCTTTCGACAACTCCGGCATGGTCACTGTCGCTGCGCGGCGGCGATACGGCGTGGACGCCGATGCCGCGCTTGGCGAACGCGCGCGACGCCAGCGCAAAGTCCTTGAAGTCGGTGGCCATCGCCGCGGCCAGCACGCCGTCGCGCGCTTCGGTGAAGGTCGGCGAACTCGGCGTCATCTTCAGGCCGTCGATCAGGTAGCTGATCATTCGGTCGCGGCCGTCCTGATAGCCATGCGCCTGCACCAGAGAGACGTAGACCTCCCACAGCATATTGGCCCAGATCTCGCCGGCATTGTGGACTTCGGAATTGCTGGCGCCGTCTTCACCGAACGAGACCTGACAGGTTTCGGTCGGCAACTCGACACCGTTCTCGATGTGCTTGAACGTCAGGCAGTTGGTGCCGAAGTCCACCGAATACGGAATGCGGCGTATGCCGAAGTAATAGTCCGGGATCACGTAGAAGCCGGTCGAGTAGGCCCCGAGCAGCTTGTCCGGGGTGGCGTCATCCGCGCGCAGCGCAATCAGCAGCGACGCGAAATCGCCCCAGCCTTCGCCCATGCTGCCGCCCTGATTGTTGCTGAGGCCGGAGCCGTCGTTGACCAGGCGGTTGCTGACGTAGTGGAAGAACTCGTGCGCGATGACCAGGTTATCGAGTGTGCCGTCCTCGTCGATCGCCGGATCGCGGCGGATGCTCATGGAGACCGACTCGCCAGCGGCAAGCGCGTCCTTGATCTTCTGGCCATCGGCCTTGGTGATCATGATCGCCGGCAGAATGTAGAGCGGATCGGTGGAGATACCACCGACGTTGATCGGCAGATCAGCGTTGCCCATGGTGATCGGCGCGCCGTCGCCGCTATTGACCACGACCATGGCGGTCGCGCCGGACAGCGTGGCGAACTGTTCTTTGGTGGTGAAGCTGCAATTGCCGCGATCGATCAGCGCGATCTTGCCAGCCATGCTCAACTGCGGCGGGGCGGGCAAAGTCGTGCCGGTGATGGGAACGGAGACGTCCAGACAGCCATCCGTCGGGTCACCCGCGACATCGGCGGCCAGCTCCACTTCGGTGGCCTCGATCTCGAACTCGCCTGGGCCGAATGAGGCTCCGGAGAACTTGATATCGCTCAATTCCGCCGCGAGCGCTTCCGGCGCAGTCACCTGCGCCAGGCCCGCGATCGGGCCGTCGAACAGGTACATCTGCATGCGCGGCGAACTGCCGTCGCCCGGCGTCAGCATGTTGGCGTTGTTGCGGCCGGAGTTGTCCTGGCCCTCGGCCTCGACCGGATCGCCATCGGCGCCGCCACGACCGTAGTTGTCGGTCTGTGCGTTGCCCGAGGCCTCATCGAAACCATACTGGTAAAACAGATCGTGCAGCCAGTTGTTGACGTAGAACAGGTTGACGATCGCCGCCTGCTGAACGTCGTCGCCGGACGGGTCCTCGTCGGCACCGATCGGATAGTCGAACATGCCATCCGAGGTGGTCATGCCGAGCACATCGCTGCCCGCGTTGTAGCCGTCCGGCGCGGCCAGGTCCAGATAAGCCAGCGTATTGTTGCCCTCGGTGGTGGTGGCACCGTCGGGCAGCCAGGGATCGACACCCTCGGGCAGCGTGCTGCTCAGAACCACGTTCTGCTGGGGTGCACTGACGCGCGGCAGGACGTCGCCCGGCTTCGCCGGGGTCGGCAGATACTCGTTGCCCAACGGCCCATCGTACGGACGGAAGTCGCCGCCGCTGTCGGCGAAGGCGGTATAGCTGAAGTCGTTGGCGATGAGATTGTTGCGAAACAGAACAGCGCCGGTGTCGGCTGACACCACATAACCATAGCCGAATTGGCCGCGCCCCTGCGCGTTTTCGCCAATCACTTCCAGATAGTACGCCGGGACCAGTTCGCCGGCTCTCGCGAACCACACCGGTTTGCTGCGTGGTGCGCGCGTGAGCCGCAGGCCGTCCGCCAGCGCCGGAATCGAGAACAGGCTGTAATCACCGCGGCTGGCCGTCTGTACCAGCGATCCCAGTGACAGGCTGCTGCCGAGATCGCGCACCGCGCTGGCGATGGCCTGCGCAGCGTCCAGAGAGCCGCGCTTCGTCGCCACGGCATCGATGTCGACATCCGGTGCGAAGTATCCGGAGGTGGCCACCGGCCGCCCTTCCCGATCCGTCATCACGCTGATACGGCGGTTGAACACCTCGGTGCCTGCGATGCGCTGGCGGAAGCGCGCGATCACCGGGCCGGTGCCGCGGTCGCTGATATCGATCAGCTCCGCCGCGTCGATGTTGTCGCGGCTGAGTCCCAGCAGTGAAGCCTGTCGATACAGCAGCGCACGAGCACGGGATTCCGGCAAAGCGGTCGCCTTGAGCGGGCCGACCGCGACCGGTGCGGAACCCAGCGGCGCCCACAGGAACGACGGCGTGCCGAGCTGGGCATCGATTTCACTGCGATAACCGCCACGATTGCGCACGCTGCGCAGCGCGCGCTGAAGACGCTGTGCGCTTGCGGCAGGCGCGGACGCGCCGATCAAGGAAGCGTCATAGTTCGGCAGTGCCGCGCTGGCGATGGCCGCGTGCGACGCGGCAGCACACAAGCCGGCGGCCAGCAGCAAAGTCCTGAAGTGCATTCGATATCCCCGAAAATCGGTCGAGAAGACATTTAGAGAGTGTGGTTGCCGAGCCATCACCTGCGCGTGGCTAGAACCAGATAGGTTCGTTATAGGCATTTTTGGCACCGTCGCACGCCCCGTCGAACGCGTCGCGACAATTGCCGACACGCCTTGCCCGAAATGTCCTACAAAACCATCTCATTGCCCGTTCAGGCTCTGCCACTTGCCAACGGGCTCAACGGCGGCAATCATCCCCTGGTCGACCGCCAGCCGAAGCGCCCTGATCGTGTCTCCACGCCATGCGACGTCTTTGATGCTGCTGTGCTGTGCGCTCCGGGTCTATGCAGCGCCCGACGACACCGAAACACAGGTCAACAGTGGCAACGAAGCTCCGGTCGAACTCGAACCATTGACTGTCTACCGCCGCAAGGACGCCTTTACCGAGTCGGACCGCAAACTTAGAGAAATGCAGGAATCTCTGCCCGCCCTGGCCACGGAAAACGGCTTGGGAGACGACCGCAGCCTCAGCCAGAAGGTCACGGAGTATGTGGTCGGAGGATTCCTGCCTGCCGAGCCCGCGAACCATGCGGACGATACACCCGAGGACCGCGCCCTGACCCAGGCACATGGGCTGCAGGAGCAACGACGCGCCGCACACCGGCCATAGCCGGCAGTCCAGGGGACAGTAGGCCGCGGCACGATCCGATTGCCGCCCTACAGCAAAGCGCTTAGCCTTGTGCCCCGCTTATCAAATGGGCTGTGCGCAGTGCAAATTGGTGATGTCATCCTGAGCAACCCGATCCTGTTCCGGCGCCTCATGTCGCTGTATCCGCCCTATGTGGGAGCCGGCATCCGCGTCACTCGCGTCAGCGACAATTTCCGCGAAATCGATGTCGAGTTGCGTCTCGGAAAGCTCAACCGCAATGCCATGGGCACGCACTTCGGCGGCAGTCTCTACGCAATGACCGATCCGTTTTATGCGCTGATGTACATCGCCAACCTGGGCCCGCGTTACAACATCTGGGACTACGGCGCCAAGATCGAATTCAAGCGCCCCGGCACCGGCGTTGTGCACGCACAGTTCCGCCTCAGCAGCGAGGACATCGACCTCGCCCGCCAGAGCGCTCGTGATGGAACCAAGTATCTGCCGGTGCACCACATCGACATCTGCGACAGTCACCGCGAACGCGTGGCCGTGGTCGAAAAGCAGATCTATATTCGCAAGAAGCACCTCAAACCGACGCCGGTGCGTGTTACGGGCGGCAAGGTAGGCGTTGGCTAACCGTGAATCACGCGCGGCGTGATGCCGACCTACCCACGCCCGCTTTCGGGAGAGCTGTGAGTGACTCGCTCGCGACATGACCGTTAGTACCGCGACACGAAGATTTCGAAACAAGCCGTAGCCCGGATGAAGCGCAGCGGAATCCGGGCTACCTGCTTCGTTCTCCGATCAGAACGCGTCGTCCGCCAAGGCCAGCGCGCTGTCGGCACCGCTGCGGATGGTGCGGGCCAGGCCGTCGGCCTGGGTCAGCACATGCTCGGCGTAGAAGCGGGCGGTCACCAGCTTGTTCTGCAGGAACGCCGCTTCGGCGCCGGACGCGGCGCCGAGACCGGCCTGCGCCGCCAGGGCCTCGCGAGCCATCAGCCAGCCACCGGCGACGACGCCGAACAGCTTGAGCAGCGGCACCGCGCCCACCGAGGTGCTGCGCATGTCGTCCTTGAAGTTCGCCACCACGTAGTCGACGGACCCGCTCAAGGCGCTGACACCCTGCGCCAATGACTGGCCGATGAGCTTGAGCGATTCGTCCGGGGCGCCGCTGGCACTGTTGGCGACTTCGCTCATCTGCGCCAGTACCGCAGCGGCGGCATTGCCGCCGTCGCGCGCGATCTTGCGGCCGATCAGGTCGTTGGCCTGGATGCCGGTGGTGCCTTCGTAGATGGTGGTGATGCGCGAATCGCGGAAGTGCTGGGCGGCGCCGGTTTCCTCGATGTAGCCCATGCCACCGTGGACCTGCACGCCGAGCGAGGTGATGTCGATGGAGTTTTCGGTGCACCAGCCCTTGACCACCGGAATCATCAGGTCGACGAAAGCCTGTTGCTGCGCACGCTGGTCCGGGTCCGGATGCAGGCGCGCCACGTCCATCGCGCAGGCGACGACGCAGGCCAGCGCACGCATCGCCTCGGTCTGCGAGCGCATCAGCATCAGCATGCGGCGCACGTCCGGATGGCGGATGATCGGCACCTTGCCGCCGCCACGCACGCCGGCCTCGACGCCCTGCACGCGTTCGCGCGCATAGCTCACGGCGCGCTGGTAGGCGCGCTCGGACAGGCCGATGCCCTCGATGCCGACGCTGTAGCGCGCAGCGTTCATCATGATGAACATGTATTCGAGGCCGCGATTCTCCTCGCCGACCAGATAGCCGGTGGCGCCGCCATTGCCGCCGAAGGCGATCACGCAGGTGGGGCTGGCGTGGATGCCGAGCTTGTGCTCGATGGAGACGCAGCGCACGTCGTTGCGCTCGCCGGGCGAGCCGTCCTCCTTGACCAGGAACTTGGGCACCACGAACAGCGAGATGCCCTTGACGCCCTCGGGCGCCTCCGGCGTGCGCGCCAGGACCAGGTGAATGATGTTGTCGGCCAGATCGTGCTCACCGTAGGTGATGAAGATCTTCTGGCCGTCCAGCCGGTAGCTGCCGTCGGCCTGCGGCACGGCGCGCGTGCGTACCGCCGACAGGTCCGAACCGGCCTGCGGCTCGGTGAGGTTCATGGTGCCGGTCCACTCGCCGCTGACCAGCTTGGGCAGGTAGGCCGCCTTGAGGGCGTCGCTGCCGCGCAGTTCGATCGCCTCGATCGCGCCGCGCGTCAGCATCGGGCACAGCGCGAAGGAAATGTTGGCGCCGTTCCACATTTCCTCGGTCAGCGCCGACACCAGGCGCGGCAGGTTCTGCCCGCCATGCTCGGCCGCGCAGGACAGCGAGTTCCAGCCACCTTCGGCGAATTGCGCGTAAGCCGCCTTCCAGCCATCCGCGGTGGCCACCTCGCCGTCGGTCCAGCGCAGACCCTGCTGGTCGCCGCTGCGATTGATCGGCGACAGTTCGTTGGCCGCGAACTTGGCGGCCTCGTCGAGCACCGCGTCGATCAGGTCCGGGGTGGCGTCCTCGAAACCCGGCAGGGCCGCGAGTTGTTCGAGATCGACCAGGGACTTCAACGCGAAGCGCATGTCCTGCAAGGGGGCTTGATATTCGCTCATCGGTTTTTGGGAAGATTTGAAGTGTTCCGTTAGCCGCTAGCGGGTGCTGTAGTCGTAGAAGCCGCGGCCGCTCTTGCGCCCATAGTAGCCGGCCGCGACCATCTCCCGCAGCAACGGCGCCGGGCGATACTTCGGATCGCCGAAGTCTTCCTGGAACACTTCCATCACCGACAGCAGGGTATCCAGGCCGACCAGATCGGCCAGCGCCAGCGGCCCGATCGGGTGGTTGCAGCCGAGCTTCATGCCCTCGTCGATATCCTGCGCGGTGGCGACGCCTTCGGCCAGCGCGAAGATCGCCTCGTTGATCATCGGGCAGAGAATCCGGTTGACGGCGAAACCGGCGCTGTTGCGCACGGTGATCGGCGTCTTGCCGAGCTTCTCCGCAAACGCCATGGCGGTGGCGTGCGTGGCGTCGCTGGTCTGCAGCCCGCGGATGATCTCCAGCAGCGCCATCACCGGCACCGGATTGAAGAAATGCATGCCGATGTAGCGCTCGGGATGCGAGATCGTGGCGGCGAGCTGGGTGATGGAGATCGACGAGGTGTTGGTCGCCAGCACCGTGCCGGCGGAGACGATGCCGTCGAGCTGCTTGAGGATGCGCAGCTTGACGTCGAGATTTTCGGTGGCCGCCTCGATCACCAGCTGCGCGTCGGCCACGGCCGAGTAATCGGTCGTACCGTGAATGCGCCCGAGAATCGCGGCCTGATCGGCTTCGCTGATCTTTTCCTTCTTGATCAGCCGGACGAGGCTGGAGCTGATGGTGGCGACGCCCTTGTCCACGGCGGCGTCGTTGATGTCCACCATCGCCACCTCGAGTCCGGACATGGCGGCGACCTGGGCGATGCCGTTGCCCATCAGGCCGGCACCGATCACGGCAATTTTTTCCAGCGACATGGGCGGCTCCTCAGACGCGTTCGAAGATCGCGGCGATACCCTGGCCGCCACCGATGCACATCGTCGCCAGCGCGTAACGGCCACCAATGCGGTGCAGCTCGTGGATCGCCTTGGTGCTGATGATCGCACCGGTAGCGCCAACCGGGTGGCCCAGAGAGATGCCGGACCCGTTGGGGTTGACCTTGGCCGGGTCGAAGTTCAGCTCCTTGGCGACGGCGCAGGCCTGGGCGGCAAAGGCTTCGTTGGACTCGATCACGTCCATCTGATCGACCGTCAGACCAGCGCGTTCCATCACCCGGCGCGTCGCCGGCACCGGGCCGATGCCCATGTAGGCCGGGTCGACACCGGCATGGCCGTAGGCCACCAGGCGCGCCATCGGCTTGAGCCCCAGCTTCTCGGCGCGCGCGCCCTCGACCAGCACCAGCGCCGCCGCACCGTCGTTGAGCCCGGAGGCGTTGCCGGCGGTGACCTGCCCGTCCTTCTTGAACACCGGCTTCATCTTCGCCAGCTGCTCTTCGGTGACGCTGCCGCGCACGTTCTCGTCCACCTCGAACACCACGGTGCCCTTGCGGGTCTTGATTTCCACCGGCACGATCTGGCTCTTGAAGCGGCCTTCCTCGACGGCGCGCGCCGCGCGCTTCTGGCTCTCCACCGACAGCGCATCCATCGCCTCGCGGCTGATGCCGTAGCGTTCGGCGACGTTCTCCGCGGTCACGCCCATGTGGATGGTCTGGAACGGGTCGTGAAGAATGCCGAGCATGTAGTCCTGGACCACGGCGTCGCCCATGCGCGAGCCCCAACGGGCATTCGGCATCAGGTAGGCGCCACGGCTCATCGACTCGGCGCCGGCGCCGACCGCGATGTCGCAGTCGCCGAGCAGGATGTTCTGCGCGGCCGAGACTATGGCCTGCAGGCCCGAACCGCACAGGCGGTTGACGTTGAAGGCCGGCGCCTCCTTGGGCAGGCCGGCCTCCATCGCGGCGACGCGGCTGAGATAGGCGTCACGCGGCTCGGTCGGAATGACGTTGCCCATCACCAGATGTTCAACGGAGTCGGCGGCCAGACCGGCGCGCTCGATCGCGGCGCTGACGGCGGTGCTTGCAAGCGTGCTCAACGGCACGTCCTTGAGCGTGCCGCCGAAGGAACCGACGGCCGTCCGGGCGGCACCGACGATGAAAACTTCTCTCTGGGACATGATTCGAACCTGGTTGATGAATTGAACGGGGCGGCCCGGCCGGTCCGGCGAATCGGTTCGCGAGCGGCGGGCGCGCGGTCTTACATGTTACGACGATAGCGCCCGCCGACTTCGAACAGGGCCTGGGTGATCTGACCGAGCGAACACACACGCACCGCGTCCATCAGCACCTCGAAGGTGTTGCCGTCCTCGATCACGCACTGGCGCAGGCGTTCCAGCAGGGCTCCGCTGCGATCGGCGTTGCGGGCCTGGAAGTCGTTCAAACGCTGGAGCTGACTCTGCTTCTCGGCATCGCTGGAACGCGCCAGCTCGATTTCTTCCATGACGCCGTCGTCATTCGGGTTGCGGAAGGTGTTGACGCCGATGATCGGCAGCGAACCGTCGTGCTTCTTGTGTTCGTAGAACAGCGATTCTTCCTGGATCTTGCCGCGCTGGTAGCCGGTCTCCATGGCGCCGAGCACACCGCCGCGGTTGGCGATGGCCTCGAACTCCTTGAGCACGGCTTCCTCGACCAGATCGGTCAGTTCGTCGATGACGAAGCTGCCCTGGATCGGATTCTCGTTCTTGGCCAGGCCCCACTCGCGGTTGATGATGAGCTGGATCGCCATCGCGCGGCGCACCGATTCCTCGGTGGGCGTGGTGATGGCCTCGTCGTAGGCGTTGGTATGCAGGCTGTTGCAGTTGTCGTAGATCGCGCACAGCGCCTGCAGCGTGGTGCGGATGTCGTTGAACGACATTTCCTGGGCGTGCAGCGAACGGCCCGAGGTCTGCACGTGGTACTTGAGCTTCTGCGAGCGTTCGTTGGCGCCGTACTTGTCGCGCATCGCCACCGCCCAGATGCGGCGCGCGACGCGGCCGATCACCGAGTATTCCGGGTCCATGCCGTTGCTGAAGAAGAACGACAGGTTGGGCGCGAAATCGTCGATGTTCATGCCGCGCGCCAGATAGGACTCCACATAGGTGAAGCCGTTGGCGAGCGTGAAGGCGAGCTGGCTGATCGGGTTGGCTCCGGCCTCGGCGATGTGATAGCCGGAGATCGACACGGAGTAGAAGTTGCGCACCTTGTTGCTGACGAAGAACTCCTGAATATCGCCCATCATCTTCAGCGCGAATTCGGTGCTGAAGATGCAGGTGTTCTGGCCCTGATCCTCTTTCAGGATGTCGGCCTGCACGGTGCCACGCACGGTGGACAAGGCCAGCGCGCGCAGCGACTGGTACTCCTCGGCGCTGGGTTCGCGGTTTTCGCGGGCCTTGAACAGGTCCACCTGCTGATCGATGGCGGTGTTCATGAACAGCGCCAGGATCATCGGTGCCGGGCCGTTGATCGTCATCGACACCGAGGTGGTCGGCGCGCACAGGTCGAAACCCGAATAGAGGATCTTCATGTCCTCCAGGGTGCAGATCGAGACGCCGGAATTGCCGACCTTGCCGTAGATGTCCGGCCGTTCGCCCGGGTCCCAGCCGTACAGCGTGACCGAGTCGAAGGCGGTCGACAGCCGGTGCGCCGGCATGCCTTCGGAGAGGTGCTTGAAGCGCTTGTTGGTGCGGATCGCGTCACCTTCGCCGGCGAACATGCGCGTCGGGTCCTCGCCCTCGCGCTTGAACGCGAAGACGCCGCCGGTATACGGAAATTCGCCCGGCAGGTTTTCCTTCATCAGGAAGCGCAGGGTCTCGCCCTGGTCCTCGTAGTGCGGCAGGGCCACCTTGGGGATGCGGCTGCCGGACAGCGACTCGCTGGACAGCTTGGTGCGGATTTCCTTGTCGCGCACGGTGAACACGAACTCGTCCTGTGCGAATTTCTCGACCGTCTGCGGCCAGGTGTCGAGCATCTTGCGCGCCGCCGGCAGCAGCTCGCCGTCCTTGTCGCAGATCAGTTCGTCCAGTCCGCTCACCGGCTGGCCGGCGGCCTCCAGCAAGACCTTGGCGGTGCGCAGCGACTGACGTTCGCGCGCCACGCGGGATTGCAGGCCGATCAGCTTGTGATAGCCGCGCACGGTATTGGCGATTTCCGCGAGGTAACGCGTGCGGTCCGCCGGAATGATCGCGCGATTGTCCGAGGACGCCTTGCCCTCGATCAGCGGCAGTTTGCCCGGCGACGTTTCCAGGCCACGTTCGCGCAGCCGCGCCATGATCGCCTGATACAGCGCGGTAAGGCCGTCGTCATTGAAGCGCGAGGCCATGGTGCCGAACACCGGCATCGTGTCCGGCGCCTGCATGAACAGCTCGCGGTTGCGCTGGTACTGCTTGCGCACGTCGCGCAGCGCGTCGGCGGCGCCCTTGCGGTCGAACTTGTTGATCGCCACGAAGTCGGCGAAGTCGAGCATGTCGATCTTCTCCAACTGCGAGGCGGCGCCGAATTCCGGCGTCATCACGTACAGCGACAGGTCCACGAACGGCACGATCGCGGCGTCGCCCTGGCCGATGCCGGAGGTCTCGACCACGATCAGGTCGAAGCCCGACAGCTTGCAGGCGGCGATCACGTCCGGCAGCGCCTCGGACAGCTCCGAGCCGGTGTCGCGCGTCGCCAGCGAGCGCATGTAGACGTTTTCGGTGTCGATCGCGTTCATGCGGATGCGATCGCCCAGCAGCGCGCCGCCGGTACGCTTGCGCGACGGGTCGATCGACACGATCGCGATCTTGAGCTTGTCGTCCTGGTCCAGGCGCATGCGCAGCACCAGTTCGTCGGTCAGCGAGGACTTGCCGGCGCCGCCGGTGCCGGTGATGCCCAGGGTCGGCGTCTCCATCGCCTTGGCGGCGGCCTGGATCGCCTCACGTGTCGCCGCGCTGTAGCGGCCGTTCTCGATGGCGCTGAGGGTGCGTGCCAGCGCGCGGCGGTCTCCGGAGCGCAGGGCCTCGATGGCCTCGCTTTCGCCGGGCGCGAACGCGGCCGCGTCGAAGTCGCAGTGGGCGAGCACGTCGTTGATCATGCCCTGCAGACCCAGCGAGGCGCCGTCGTGCGGGGAATAGATGCGCGTCACGCCGTAGTCGTGCAGTTCCTTGATTTCCGCCGGCACGATCACCCCGCCGCCGCCGCCGATCACCTTGATGTGCTCGCCGCCGTTGGCGCGCAGCAGGTCCACCATGTACTTGAAGAACTCGACGTGCCCGCCCTGGTAGGAGGTGATGGCGATGCCCTGCGCGTCTTCCTGCAAGGCGGCGGCGACGATCTCGCCGACCGAGCGGTTGTGCCCCAGGTGGATCACCTCCGCGCCGCTGGCCTGGAAGATGCGCCGCATGATGTTGATCGAGGCATCGTGCCCGTCGAACAGCGCGGTGGCCGTTACCAGACGGATCTTCTGCTGGGCCTGGTAGCGGATGATTTCGGGCGGTTTCGACAGATCGTTCATCGGAGCAATTCTCTGGACGCGGCTTAACAGCCCGATTTTAGAGACAGCGCCCCGCTCCCGGCCATGCCCGATTCCGCCGCAGTGTGTGAGTTAATTTGCAATACTCGGTACTGAATCCTTTTTTTCTGAGGGTGGGTCCAGCGATATGGAACGTGGCAGCGTCTCGATCAATTTCGTACGCAAGGCGGTGGCCGCGCTGGAGCGCCGTGGGCGGCCCGCAAACTCGGTGCTGACTCGATCAGGCATCGATGTTTCACGCCTGGACGATGACCGGCATCGCGTACCGGCGGCGCAGTTCAGCCGGCTCTGGCTGCTGATTTCCGCGCTGCTCGACGATGAATTCTTCGCGCTCGACTCACGGCGCATGAAGCGTGGCAGTTTCGCCACCATGAGCCGTTACACGATCCAGGCTGGCAGCCTGCGCGAAGCCGCTAGACGCGCGACCACGTTCGTCAATCTGTTGCTCGATGACACCCAGGCACGACTCAATATCGTCGGCGGCACTGCCAGTCTGTGCGTGCAAACGCGAGCGGATGCCGGACTGCCGGACCCGATATTCGCTCAGGAAACCCTGTTGATCATGTTGCAGGGACTGCTGTGCTGGGCGATCGGACGGCGCATCCCGATCGAGCAGGCCAGCTTCGCTTACCCACGTCCGTCGTGGTGGGACGAATACCAGTTGATGTACTGCGGCGAGCTGGCGTTCTCGGCCCCGCAGACCTCACTGAGCTTCGACGCCGGACAACTCGACGTGCCGATCGTGCAGAACGAAGACAGCATTCGTGCCTTTCTGGCGCAGGCCCCCGGCAACATCATTCTCAAGTACAAGGACAGCACCGGTTGTGCGGTGCGCATACGCCGTCACCTGCGGCACACACCGATAGAGCGCTGGCCGGTATTCGAACATCTGGCAATGGACATGCATCTCACTGCCTCCACGCTGCGTCGTCGTCTGGAGCGCGAAGGCACCAGCTACCGCGAGATCAAGGACAGTCTGCGGCGCGAAGTGGCGGTATCGCGGCTGATCGACAGCCAAGACACCCTGGCCCAAGTGGCGACCGCCGTTGGATTTGCCGAACCCAGTGCGTTTCATCGCGCGTTCCGCCAATGGACCGGCGTGCGGCCCGGTGACTACCGCCGCACGCATGGACGCCGAGGCGGCCGCGAGCCGCTACGACCGAAGGGCCACACGGCGGCAGAATGATCGTTCGCGCTCACCCCACCGCTCGGAAATGATGATGCATCCGGATTCGAATCGGCCAGCGCCAAGATCGGCGGCACCCCTGCTGGTCCTGCCGAACTGGATCAAGGCGGCGACGCGCTGCGGATTCAATATCCAGCCGCTGTTCGAACAGCAGGGCCTTCGAATCGAGGGCCAGCTGGAGAACCTCTGGATCGAGCCCGGGCAGCTGGCGGCAATCATGGAAGCCTGCGTCGCCGCCTCGCGCGGGCCACACTTCCCGTTCGTACTGGGTGAAACCTTCGCCTTCGAATACCAGCCGGACATCGAAACGTTTCTGGCGACCAGCCCCAGCCTCCGCGACGCGTTCCGTGTCTTCGACTGGGTCCAGCAGTTGATCAATCCGCTGGTACGCGCCAGCCTGCGCGAACGGCAGGGCGAGGCCGCGTTGATCCTGCAATCCGAGGCCCCGCCCCCACACCGGCGCCACATGATCGAGGCGATGTTCGCCTCCACGTTCAAGTTCACACATCGGTTGCTGGACGACAGGCTGGGATTCCGGCGGCTGCGGCTGGACTATCCGACTCCGGCGCATGCTCCTGAGTACGAGGCGTTCTTCGGTATCCCCGTGCAGTTCGATCAGGCCGACAACGCCCTGGAATTCGATGCCGCGATGCTGGACGCACCGCTACCCGGCGGATTCCCGCTGGTGCACGAACAGGCACGTGTCCGAGTGGAGCAGCGCGTACGCGAACTGACGCACCAGCAAGGGCTGGCCCACGAACTCGAAGCGGCGTTTCGTCGACAACCAGCCCTGCTGGCACAGCCGCTGGCACAGTGCGCTGCCGCGATGGGCCTGCACGCGCGCACCTTGCAACGGCGCCTGCAGGACGAGGGTCTGCAGTTTTCGGAGGTCCGCGAACGGGCGCGTCATGCGATCGCCGCTGCCTGGCTGGCCGACCCCAGACAGAACCTGGAGACGATCGCCGAACGGCTGGGGTTTTCCGATCGTCGCAGCTTCACCCGCGCATTCACGCGCTGGAGCGGGCAAAGTCCCAGCATGTATCGCAAATCTCTGACGCAGAGTATGCATTGAATGCCATTGAATGATGGCATTGTCGCGAAATGTTCCCAAGCGTCGCCGACCGTCCTAGAGTGCGCCGCTCCACAGGACTAGATTGGAGTCTCATCGTTGTCCGGAGGCACTCCATGAACTCAGCCCCCAACACGGCGCCCGCAATCGTTCCCCGCCAGGGTCCGGACCTGGGCCTGGAAGGAGACATTCCCAAATACTGGTTCGGCGGTGATCCGTTCAAGACGCGTCTGTTCGACGCCATGTCGCTGCTGTTTCCGGAAGGCGAGAAATTCTTCATCGCTTGCGTGCGCGACTACCGCGAGCGGATCGACGATCCGGAGCTGCTGGCACAGGTCAAGGCCTTCACCTATCAGGAAGGCCAGCACGGCATGGTCCACACGCGCTTCAACGATCGCCTGAAGAACCAGGGCATCGACGTGGATCACATCCTCGCCGAACAACGGCGTGTGCTGTTCGACGTGCTGCGCAAGCGCCTGCCGAAGACTTTCACGCTCGGTCAGACGGCCGCTTCGGAGCACTTCACGGCGCTGATGGCGCACAGCTTTCTGGACACCGGGCTATTCCATGACGCCGATCCGCGGATTCGCGCGATGTACAGCTGGCACGCAATCGAGGAGATCGAACACAAGGCGGTCGCTTTCGATGTGTACCGGAACGTCGCGCGCGGCAGTTGGCTGACGCGCACCCTGAGCATGCTCTGGGTCAGCCTGCTGTTCCCGCTGCACACCTTCCTGATCATGCGTCACATGTTTCAAGTGGACGGCCTGCCGGCTCGGGGACGACTCTGGCTGCGTGGTCTGTGGTGGATGTACGGACCGCGCGGCATCTTCCTGCGCATGGTTCCGGACTACCTTCGCTACTACAGCCCGCGGTTTCATCCCTGGCAACACGGCGCCATGGAAGTTCATGCGCGGTGGCGCGAGGCCTATGAGACCTCGGGTGGCGACGCGGTCGCCGCCAGCGATGCGACGGATGCGATGGCAAAGGCCGCCTAAACGGATTCCGGCCAGAGGCGCTTGCCGGATTTCTTCTCGATCGCTGCGAGCCGTGCGAGGTGCGCTTCGATCTCGATCTCATCGGCCGGACGCAGCGTCAACGGCAAACCCTCGGCCCTGGCGAACAAGGCGCGCAGCTCCGGCGTCAGGCCATGGTCCTTTGATTCATCACTGGCCAGCAGCAAGGTCTCCTGGCCGCCGGTCATCCCCAGATAGACGTCGGCGAGCAGGCGTGCGTCCAGTAGCGCGCCATGCAGTTCGCGGTGCGAGTTGTCGACCTCGTAACGCTTGCACAGGGCATCCAGACCGTTCTTCTGTCCGGGATGCTTCTGACGCGCCATCATCAGGGTGTCGGTGATCGTGCCCAGAGACGCCAGCGTGGTCGACAATCCGGCACGCCGGAATTCATAGTCGAGAAACGTCGCGTCGAACGAAGCGTTGTGAATCAGAAACTCCGCTCCCTGAAGATATTCCGTCAGTTCGGCGGCGATCTCGGGAAAGCGCTGCTTCGTCGACAGGAATTCGCGTGTCAGGCCGTGCACCTGGAATGCGCCGGGATCGCTGTCGCGGTCCGGGTTCAGGTACCAGTGCTTCTCGCCAATGACGCGACGATTGCGGACCTCGACGCAGCCGATTTCGATAATGCGGTGGTCCTGCGCAACATCAAGACCGGTGGTCTCGGTGTCGAGCACGATCTGTCTCGCGGCATTCACGGGGCGGCGACTCCGGAGATCAGTTCGTCGATTCCCTGATTGGCCAGACGGTCGGCCTCCTCGTTACCGACATCGCCGCTGTGGCCCCTGACCCAGTGCCATTGCACGCGATGCCGAGCAGCCGCCTCGTCCAGACGCTGCCACAGATCCTGGTTCTTCACCGGTTTGTTGCTCGCGGTTTTCCAGTTGCGGCGCTTCCAGTTCGGCAACCACTCCTGCAAGCCCTGCATGACATAGTTCGAATCGGTGTGCAGCGATACGGAACAGGGCTGACGCAAGGCTTCCAGCGCGCTGATCGCGGCCATCAGCTCCATGCGATTGTTGGTGGTCAGGGTCTCGCCGCCACACAGGCGCTTCTCATGCCCGTTGTGCCGCAACCACACGCCCCAGCCACCGGGCCCGGGATTGCCGCGGCAGGCGCCGTCGGTATAGATGATGACCTCCTTCATGCGTCGTGCGCGCTCGAACGGGCATCCGGAACGGTGATGCCGCCCAGGATCGGGGCGACCTTGGCGCGCACCGGCTTGCCGATCATCGTCATTGGCAGCACGCGCTTGCGTGCCACCACTACATAGTTGTCAGCCAGCGTCGACAACCAATTGACCGCGCGCGGCCGCCACCACGAGGAACCCGGCCCGAACCGGCGCAGTTCGGTGACCTCGAAATCCAGCAGCTCCAGCCAGTCGCACAGGCGGCCCGCGGCGATGAATCGCGCGCTGTCCGGAAAGGCGCGGTAGCGCGGCCCCAGGCGATTGCGCAGCCCCCACAGACTCCAGGGGTTGAATCCGAGAATCATCAGGGCACCGCGGTCCGTCAGCACACGGTCGACCTCGCGCAGCAGATGGTGTGGTGAATGTGCGAATTCCAGGGCGTGCGCAAGAATCATGGTGTCGACGCTCTTGCTCAGCAGCGGCACGCGGTCGGTTTCGATCTGCGCGTGGTTCCCGGAATCGCGCACGGTACCGAGCACCAACCGATGCAGGGTCGCCGCGCCCGCCATCAATTCACCGCCCTGCCCCCAGCTGCCGACCTGCACGCAGTAGCGTCCGAAGAACTCCGGCAAAACCCGGCGCAGTTCACATTCCTCAAGCGCCAGGGTGCGCCGGCCGCGCGGCGAGCGCGTCCACAGCATGTGGGTGTAGCGATTGGGCGGTGCGGCTTTGCGTGGGTGACGCAGGGGCGCCATGGCTCGGTTCGGAAAATCGGGCGTCGCAAAATCATACGCGCCCGGCCGGGGCTCGCCCAGCCGCCGCGCACGAACCGCCATTAAGTTTCAGTTCGGGTTCGGCCGACTACGTTCGCCGGCTCCATCGCTGCGGGGGGCGCAGCCTGGATGCGGTGCGTTGCGTTCCGACGCCACGCTGTAGTCACATGAGCGCTTTTTCTTGCATGGCCCTCTTCTATGAACTCGATCGAACCGATACCGGCCTTCAGTGACAATTACATCTGGGCACTGGTCGGTGAGCGCTATGCCTGGATCGTCGATCCCGGCGAGGCCGCACCGGTTCGCAAATTCCTGAGCAACCGCAATCTGGGGCTCGCCGGCATTCTGGTGACGCATTGGCATCCAGATCATATCGGGGGCATCGCCGAATTGCTGCGCGAGGCCGCGATTCCGGTGGTCGGGCCCGCCGGTGAGGCTCAGCGCATCGAATTGCTGACCCGCCAAGTCGCCGATGGCGATCTTGTGGAGCTGCTCGGCCGGAGCTGGCGGGTGATCGAAGTTCCCGGGCACACGCTGGGGCATATTGCCTATTACAGCGAGGGTCACCTGCTGTGCGGTGACACGCTGTTCTCGGCCGGCTGCGGGCGACTGTTCGAAGGCACGCCGGAGCAGATGCACCACTCGCTGAGCCGCCTGTCCGAGCTGCCGGACGAGACGCAGGTGTACTGCGCGCATGAATACACTGCCGCCAATCTGGCATTCGCCAAAGCCGTGGAACCGGACAGTGCGGCGCTACGCGAAGCCGAAGACAGCGTTCATGCGGCGCGTCAGCGCGGTCTGCCAAGCCTGCCCTCGACCATTGGACGCGAGCATCGAATCAATCCGTTCCTGCGCGTCGGCGAGCCTGCCGTGATCGCCGCGGCAAGAGCCCAAGGTGCCGAATCGGACGCGCCGGCAACGGTGTTTGCTACCCTGCGCAACTGGAAGGATAACTACAAAGCGCAGACCTCCAGATGATCGGATTGACACTCGCGGCGCGGCGTCTTGCCGTGGCGTTACTGCTGTTGCTGACGGTGATGCCCGGCCTGGCCGCCGAACAGATCTGGCCGCGTGTGTGCGAAGGCATGTCGCTGCACGGCGAGGCCCAGCCACAGGTCCAGAAGTGGCGCGACTACTACAGCTCGCACCCGCGTCGCGTTCGCTCGCTGCTTGCGCCGAGCGAACCCTGGCTATGGCATATCGTGCGCGCGATCGACGAGCGCGGATTTCCCATGGAAATCGCCCTGCTACCCGTGATCGAGAGCAACTACAATCCCAATGCCCGCTCGCCCGGTGGCGCCGAGGGGCTGTGGCAGTTCGTCGGCGTGACCGCCCGCAATCATGGCCTGCGTGAAACCGATTGGTATGACGGGCGTCGAGACGCGCTCGCATCCACCGACGCGGCGCTCGACTACCTGGCAAACCTGCATGACCTGTTCGACAACTGGCTGCTGGCGCTGGCGGCCTATAACGTCGGCGAGAACCGACTGATCGCCGAACAGCGCAAGCAGCTGGCCGCCGGGCTTCCCCGCAATTTCTGGAAAATGCCGCTGCCGGAAGAAACGCGGGGCCATGTGCCACGCCTGCTCGGCTTGGCGCTGGCCGTGTGTGGCGAAGACATGCGCCTGCCGGAGATCAAGGACACACCGGTCACGGACATCGTCCAACTACCCGGCCAGATCGACCTGCAGGTCGCATCGGACTGGAGCGGTGTGCCCTTGTCGACCCTGTTCGCGATCAATCCTGGCCTGCGTTATTCGGTCACTGATCCGGACGGGCCGCACCGGCTGCTGATGCCGATCAGAAACATCGAGAAATTCAAGCTGCGTCTCGCAAGCGCCGACCAATCCGAGTTCGTCCGCTACGCTCGCCACACCGTCGCCAGCGGCGACAATCTTTCATCCATCGCGCAGCGCTACGGCTCGAGCGTCGGGGCGATACAACGCACCAATCGCCTCAGTGGTACGCTGATCAAGGTCGGCCATACCCTGATGATCCCGAAAGGCGGCAGGCCGGCAAGCACCTTGAAAGCACCGCTGGTCGCATCCACCGCCACCTCCCGTCGGCAAAAGGCGGAGTACGTGGTGCAGGCAGGTGACAGCCTGTCCGTCCTTGCGCAACGATTCGGGGTCAGCCAAAAGGAATTGGAGTCATGGAACGACCTGTCGCGCAGCGGAGTCCTGCGTATCGGCCGAAAGCTGGTGATCTGGCTGCCGCAAGACGGCGACATCAACAGCGAGCGTTCCCCGGATGCATGAACCCGGGCTGGAGCGCAGCGAACGCGCAAGTAATCTGTCAGCTTGTTTTGCTACAGTCGGCGCGCTCGGACTGATAACTCCATGAATCTATACAAACGCCTGAAGACTTCGCTGTGGGTGGCGACCCTGGTCGCACTGCCGTTCGCCGCCAATGCCGGCGCGCCGACTCCGATCGACCCGGAAGCGCTCAAGCTCGGCCAGCAGGTCGGCACGCTCAAGAACGAGGTATTGCAGCTCAATCGCGCGCTCAACGCCCAGGAGCAGGCTCTGCTCTATCCGGCGTTCAGCCGCACGGACATCTATGTCAACGTCGATGTTCAGGGCTTCCTGCTGACGGACATGTTGGTCAGCATCGATGGCGGCACGCCGTTCACGTTTGCCTACACCGAACGCCAGTCCACCGCCTTTACTGACGGTGGCTGGCACCGCCTGGCGCGAACCAACGTCACCCAGGGCCCGCACCGCCTGCATGCGGAGTTCACTGGTCACTACATCACCGCCAAACCCGGCGACCCGCCGATCCACGGCTCGCTCGAAACCAGCTTCAACAAACAGCTGGCCTCGCTCGACATCGTGCTGCCATTGGCCGGACTCGGACAAAGCCTGCAGATGGATTCGGTGCAGCGTCTGCAAGCGCCCTCCACGCTGATCGATTCAGACGACGCCTCACAACAATGGAAGCTCGACAACGCACGTGTCGACTACCGACTCGGCTCCGTGGGAGACCCCCGCCTCAAGGCGGCGCAGTTCTATGAAACCGAGGGCCGCTACTTCACCGCGCTCACCGAACTGCTCAACATTGCCGACGAAGCCGGCTCCGACGACAGCTTTTCCCAAGACTACTTCTGGCTGCTGGCCGAGTGCTATCTGTCGTTCGGCCTGAAACCGCAGGCCGAAGCGGTCTACGAGCGCCTCGCACAGATGACCCAATCCGCGCCGGAAACCCTGGCGAGGGCACGGCTGCGCATCGCCGAATTCGAGTACGAGCGCGGTTACCTGCCGGAAGCCACACGCGACCTGATGCGCCTACGCGAAACGCTGCCGCAGGCCCTGGTCATCGAGTGGCAGGACCTGTTGTCACGGGTGCTGATGGAACAGGGCCGCTACAACGAAGCGGTCGAAGTGCTGACCGAACTCGACAATGTCGACGAACACACTCCGTTCATGGAGTACAACCTGGGCGTCGCCATGGTCAACGACGGCCGGGTTGCCCAGGGCCGCAACCTGCTCGACCGCGTCGGCCGCATGCGTCCGGAAACCGTAAAGGAACTGGCGCTGCGCGATCGCGCCAATCTGTCGCTCGGTTACAGCTTCCTGCGCAACGAGCTCGGCGGCAGCGCGATTCCGGTATTCAACCGTGTCCAGGTCGAAGGCCCGTTCTCGAATCGCGCTCTGCTCGGCCTCGGCTGGTCGCAACTCGCGCCGCGTGGAGATCGGCAGAATCGCGCCGCGGTCGGCGACGAAGACAATGCCGAGCGCAGCTTCAATGCCTTTTCCTCGCTAGGCGTGCTGATCCGCCCCGGATTCTTTGAAGACGATCTCTTCAAGCGCTCCGCGCTGCGTCCGTTCGCGCGCGGAAAGGTCGCCAAGGAAGCCGAAGAAGCGCTGCTGCGCGCTTTGGTGCCGTGGGTTGAACTGGTCAAGCGTGACCGCATGGACCCGGCCGTGCAGGAAGGCATGCTGGCGATTCCCTATGCGCTGGAGCGCCTCGGTGCACACGAACAGGCGCTGGACCGCTACCTGGTCGCGATAAAAACGCTCGAAGAAGGCCGTTCGCGTATCGATGAAGGCATAGAGTCACTCAACAAACTGGCGATGGTCGAAACCATCGTGCGACGCGACGTGGACGCCGAATCCGGCTGGGATTGGCGGCTGCGGGACCTGCCCGACCTTCCAGAAACCTATTGGTTGACCTCGCTGCTGTCCGAGCATCGATTCCAGGAAGCGCTTAAGAACTACCGCGATCTGCGCTTTCTCGCGCGCCGCCTCGATACCTGGGAGGACCGCCTGCGACGCATCGAAAGTGGCGCGCGGGCCGTACCGCCGGTTCCCGCAGACCTGCTGATCGCGGCGCGGCGCAGCCGTGACTGGCTGCCGCAGGACTTGCCCGGCATCCGACTGCGCAGCAGCGATCACCTTGGAACCGTCAGCGAAGTTGAAGGCGCTGATTCAGCTCTGGCCAAAGCGCCGGTTGAGCTGTCGCTCGCCGACGCCCCACCTGCCTTCGACGGCCCCAGTGAGAAGCTCGCCGTCACGGTGCCGGACATCGACCGCCTGCGCCCGCTGCTGTCCGATATCGGCACCGCCCAGGCCGCATGGTTGCGCGACCTCGGTGTCAAGGAACTGGAAGGTCAGAAGCAACAGCTGGAGAAATACCTGCTCGAAGCACGCTTCTCGATGGCGCGCATCTACGATCACAAGATTCAGGCGGAAGATTCCGCGGCGGAGGGCGAGGAATGAAACCGACGCATTGGATCGCAACGGTCGCGGTGCTGTCGGCCGGTTGCGCCTCCACCATCGAGAACTCCAGTCCGAGTATTCGCGAAGCTCTGGATCGCAAGCAGCCGGCTCCGGAAGAACTGACCGTCCAACAGTCGACGCAAATTGAGGCGAACCCGCAGCTCGCGCTGGAAAACTATCGAGAAATCATGAAGTTGCAGCCCGACAATGAAACGCGGGCGGAGACCCTGCGGCGCATGGCCGACCTGCAGATCGAGGTCGAGGACGTAGAACCGGGCACCGATGACGCAGCGCTGAAGAACTCGATCGGAATCTATCAGGACCTGTTGAAGAGCAATCCCGACGGCAAGGCCAACGATCGTGTGCTTTACCAGTTGGCGCGCGCCTACCAGAGTCTTGGCGAAACCGAGCTGTCGATCGATACGCTGGCGCGCCTGCAGACCGAGTATCCAGACTCGTCGTACGCGTCGGACAGCCATTTCCGTCGGGGTGAGCTGCTGTTTGCCCGCAATCGCCTCAGCGAAGCTGCGGCCGAGTATCGCGCCGTCATGGCCTTGGGTGATGAAACGCCGTTCTACGAGGCCGCCGAGTACAAACTGGCCTGGTCGCTGTACAAGCAGTCCGACTACGAGGCCGCCGTTGCCGTGCTGTTCACGATTCTCGACCGTGACCTGCCGCCGGATCCAAGCAGCGATCCACAGGCCGCTGTGGAGGCCACCGCGGGCGGCAAACGCGCGCTGGTGAAGGACGTGCTGCGTGTCACCAGCCTGTCGTTCGCGGCCATGGGCGGCGGATCGGCCATGAATAGTTATCTGGACAGCCACGAAGAACCGGCCTACTACCCGCTGCTGTACCGCAGCCTGGGTGACCAGCTGCTCGAACAGGAACGCTACAACGACGCCGGCGAAGCGTATGCGGCTTTTGTGCAGCGGCACAGCAATGATCTGCTGGCGCCCGAATTCCAGGCCAGCGTGATCGATGCCTATCGCCAGGGCGGATTCGCCGAGCTGATCATCCGCGAGAAGGAACGTTACGCCAACACCTACGATCCGCGCGCCCCGTACTGGAAGGGGCGGCCGGTTCCGGACGAGGTCATGACCGCATTGCGGCAGCACTTCGACGATCTGGCGAAGTATTACCATTCCCAGGCATCGGCCGATCCAGAGACGCGCAGCGGCGATTTCCTGACCGCCGCGTCCTGGTACCGGCGCCTGCTCGACGTGTTCCCGGACGATCCGGCGGCACCGGAAAACAACTTCCTGCTCGGTGAGACGCTGTACGCTGGCGGCAAGATACTCGAAGCGGCGCAGCAGTACACACGGACCGCCTACGACTACCCACCGCATCCGCGTTCGGCGGAAGCGGCTTACGCCGCCGTACTGGCCTACCAGCAATATGCGGCCAAGGTGCCGGCCGAGGAACGCCCGCAAGCGCTGCGCCTGGCGATCGATTCCGGCAAGCGTTTCGCCGCCGCACATCCGCAGCATCCGCAAGCCCTGCCCGTACTGACTCGTGCGACCGAAGACCTGTTCGAAATCAAGGCCTTCGATGAGTCCGTGACGGTGGCTCAGCAAGTACTCACAGCGCAGCCTGCCGCACCCGCCCCGCTGCGCCGTACCGCGCTCGCCGTCAGCGCCGACGCGGAGTTCACCCAGGAAGACTATCCAGCTTCCGAGGCCGCCTACGCGGCGCTGTTGCGGATGGTGCCGGTCCAGGAAGCCGAGGAACATGAGCGCGTCACCGAACAGCTCGCCGCCTCGATCTACAAACAGGCCGAAGCCGCTCGTGCCGCCGGCGACCAGCGCGCCGCGACCGAACAGTTCCTGCGCGTCGGCAAGATCACGCCAAATGCCAGCATCCGCGCCAATGCGGACTACGACGCGGCCGCGTCACTGATCGAACTGGAAGACTGGGCCGGCGCCGCCACGGTGCTCGAAAGCTTCCGCTCGCGTTTTCCCCAGCATGAATTCGCGGCCGACGTCGACAAGAAACTGGCCGTGAGTTACGAGCGCGATACGCAGCCGGTGCAGGCCGCCATCGCCTATCAGCGCATCGCGAACCGCGACACCGAATCGCAGGACGTACGTCGCGAGGCGGCGTGGAAGTCGGCGCAGCTCTATGACGAAGCCAAGCGTCCAGGCGACGCGGCCGGCGCCTACGAAAGCTACGTCCGGGCGTATCCGCAACCGGTCGACTCCGCTTTCGCGGCACGACAACGTCTCACTGAAATCTACAAGGCGCAGGGCAACACCGGTCAGTATCGCTACTGGCTGGGGCAAGTCGTCGCCGCCGATGCGCAGGCCGGTACCGCGCGCAGCGACGCCACCCGACTCGCCGCCGCGCGCGCCAGCCTGGAGCTGGGCCGTATGGAAGCACAGCGCGCCCGCGCGCTGCGCCTGAGCCTGCCGATCGAACAGAGCCTGCCACCGAAGCGCGAAGCCATGCAGTCCTCGATCGACACCCTGTCGGCCGCTGCGGACTACGGCTTCGCCGAAGTCACCACGGCGGCGACGCTGGAACTGGGCGACCTGTATCGCGCCTTTGGGCGTGCGCTGATGGAATCCGAACGGCCGCGCAATCTCGACGATCTGGCCCTGGAACAGTACGACCTGCTGCTCGAAGAACAGGCCTACCCCTTCGAGGAAAAATCGATCGAGTGGTATGAAACCAACCTCAAGCGGATTCGAAATGGTGTCTATGACACGTCCGTCAAGAAAAGTTACGACGCCCTGGTGGACATCGCGCCCGGACAATACGCCAAGCGCATGAAGGCCGAGGAGTATTACGATGCGCTGCGCTGAACCCAAACTGCTGCTGGTCGCCGCGCTGGCGGCGCTGCTGGCGGCCTGCGGAGGCACCGGAACGGTGCGCCCGACGCCATCATCGCAGCCGGCGGCCGAAGAACCAGCCCCGGAAGAAGCCGAGCCGGAGCCGGAACCCGAAAAGGAAGATCCGGAGGGGCGATCCGAAGCCGCGGTCAAGCTCATGCGTATCGGCAAGACCGACGAGGCCATCGAAGCGTTCCGCAGCCTGACTCAGGACTTCCCCGGCTTTTCCGGGCCGTACACCAACCTTGGCATTCTTTACGCCGGGCGCGAGCAGCGCGAGGCCGCGATCGGTGCGCTGTCACAGGCGATACAGCTGAACCCCGAGAACAAGGTGGCATTGAATCTGCTGGCGATTCAGTACGTCGAGTCCGGCAACTTCGAACGTGCCGAACAGAGCTGGTTGCAGGCTTTGACCGTTGACCCCGGATATGCCGCCGCCCACCTCAACCTGGGCATGTTGTACGAACGCAATCTGGGACGGCCGCAGGCCGCCATCACGCAATACCGCGCCTACCAGTCGGCCATGGGCGGCGACGCCCTGCAGGTTGATGTCTGGGTCGCCGAGATCGAAGCGGCGACGACCACTGGCGGCAACGCGCAAGCAGTACCGGCAGCACCGAGCCTGGAGACAGAACAGTGAGCAAGACCGTATCATTCCTGATCGCCGGTCTCCTGATCGCGGCCTCGGGTGGCATCGCCCGGGCTCAGGATGAACAGCCAGCGGTTCAGACATCAGGACAGTCCAGCACGAAGCCTGCTTCGGCAGGCCAGGAAGGTTATGGAACAACCATTCTCGGTGAACGCGAGACACCGATCGGACTTTTTATCACGCCCTGGCGCGACTCCACGCCCGAGGCCGAGATCGATCGGCCGGCGAAACTGCTCGACGAGGCCATGCTGCCCGTCGATAAGGACGTGTTCTCCCGCTATATCGAATACAGCGCCGCGCTGGCCAGACACCGCAAGGTCAAGGCCGACAACAAGGGCGCAACGCCGTAGACACGACTGACGTACCCCAGAAACCCCCAGGCAACACAAACTCTCACGAGGAGCGCGGTATGGATTTTTTCGGAACGGTGCTGACCTTCTTCAAGACGGGCGGCGCTTTCATGTACCCCATCGCCATGGTCATGGTGCTCGGCTTGGCGATCGCGGTTGAACGCTGGCTATTCCTGCAGCGCTCACATGCCGAGAATCGCCGGCTATGGGCGAAGCTGCAGCCGCTGATGAGCCAGCGCGACTTCGCCGCGGCCGAAAAGGTCACCGCCGAATCGGATACGGCGATCGGCCATGTGCTGTCGTTCGGCCTCTCCCGTGCGCAGAACCGTGGCTCGCGGCAGGACGTCGAAAGTGCGATGGAAGAATCGCTGATGGAAGTCACGCCGCTGCTCGAAAAGCGCACGCACTACCTCGCAACGTTCGCCAACATCGCGACGTTGCTGGGCCTGCTAGGCACGATCATCGGCTTGATCCAGGGGTTTACTGCGGTCTCCAACGTCAACCCTGCCGAAAAGGCGGACGCGCTGTCGGCGTCGATCTCGGTGGCCATGAACACCACGGCGTTCGGCCTGATGGTCGCCATTCCGCTGCTGTTCCTGCATACCTGGCTCACCACCAAGACCAACGAACTGCTTGACAGTCTGGAGATGGCCACCGTCAAGTTCATCAACAGCCTGACGACAACGGGATGATCAAGCGCCTGCACCGCTCGCGGCGGACCGAGCCCGCCGAGCTGCAGATCACCGCCTTCATGAATCTCATGGTGGCGCTGGTGCCGTTTCTGTTGATCACGGCCGTTTTCTCGCAGCTCGCGGTTCTGGAACTGAACCTGCCCGATCCGAGTTCCGCAGCATCGGATGAAGAGCCGCCGCCGCGCTCGCTGACCGTGGTCATCCGCGGCGGCAACCTGACCGTGCTCGACGCCAGCGGCCCGATCAAGGCATTTCCGAAGACCGGTGGCGACTACGATCTGGACGCGCTCGCGGAATTGCTGCTGAGCATCAAGCAGCGCCTGCCCAGCGAGCAGAAGATCACGCTGTTGCTGGAACCCGATGTTGCCTATGACGCCTTGATCCAGGTCATGGACGCCGTTCGCGTCAAACCCGATGAGAGTGGCGAGATGTTTCCCTTGATTTCGATCGGTGACGCCCCGGCCGAAGCCGTGCCCGAGGGAGGTGCTTCATGAGCGCAGGCTTCGGTAGCAGTGCCAAAAGCCGGCGGCTGACACGGCGTACCAAGAAATCGCGGACGCAGGCTACGCTGAACATGGTCTCGCTGATGGACATCTTCACGATTCTGGTGTTCTTCCTGCTGGTCAACTCCGCGGCGGTAGAGACTCTCCCCAGCCCCAAGGCGATGACCCTGCCCGAATCGATCGCCGAGGAGCGCGCCGAAGAAGTGCCCGTGCTGATGATCGCGCGTGACCGCATCGTCATCCAGTTCGGTAACAAGGTACGCGATGTCATGAGTACCGAGGCAGCCGCCAAGGCCACCACGTCCATTCTGGCGCCGCTGAAGTCCGCGATTTTCGAGGAAATTCGACTGGTTCCCATCGAGGGCGATCCGCAACGGCGCATGACGCGCGGAGAAATCAACGTCATGGCCGACAAGGACGCGCCCTATGCCCTGCTCAAGAAAGTGATGTCGACCTGTACCGACGCGCAGTTCGCCAGCATCTCCCTGGCGGTGATCCATCGGCCCTCCGACAAAGGGAAGACCGCACCGTGAGCGTCTACGCGTTGAACGACCTGTTCTGGGGCTATTCCGAGCAATCGGATCGCTCGTTCCGCCGCTGGGTGATGATCCTGGCGATCCCGTTTCTGGTCATCGGCCTGGTCGTACCGTTCCTCAAACTGGCTGGCCTCGAACAAGGCGGTGGACAGGCGGGCGAAGCCCGCTATGCCGAGCTGATCCAGGAAGAGCCGGCACCGATCGCCGAAGAGGTCGAGGAGCCCGCGCCGGCCGAGGAAGAGCAAGCCGAGGAACCCGCGCCTGAAGAGCCCGCGCCGACGCCAGAAACGCCGGTGGAACAGGAAGCGCCACCGGAGGTGCAACAACCCACGGCCGCGGAGCAGCAGCAACAGGCACGCGAGACCGCGCAGAGAAGCGGTGTACTCGCCTTCTCCGATCAACTCAAGGATCTGCGAGACAGCACCTTGCCGGGAATGGACGCCAACCGCAGTCTGCAGACCGACGTCGTCACCGGCGGCATTGGCGGTGGCGGCGCAGGCAACACCATCGCCCAGTCCGCCAGCTCCGGGTCCGGCGGCATCGGCAGCGGCCAGGTTCGGCGGCAGCAGGGCGGAACCGGCATCGGCGAGCGCCGCACCACCACCGTGGACCGTCCCGCCGGCTTGGGCCCCGATCCGACGCGTATCGGCCAGAGCGGGGATGCTCGCAACCCCGGGCGCACGCTCGAGGAAATCCAGCTGGTGTTCGACCGCAACAAGGGTTCGCTGTATACGCTCTACAACCGCGCGTTGCGTGGCAACGCGGGTCTGCGCGGTGTCGTCAACGTCAAGCTGACGATCGCTCCGAACGGGCGTGTCAGCAACTGCACGGTGGTTTCGAGCGAACTCAACGACCCGGAACTCGAGCGCAAGATCGTGGCCCGCATCATGCTGTTCGATTTCGGCGCGAAGAACGTCGACGAAATCACCATCGACTATCCGATCACGTTCCAACCGCTATAGTATTTGAGATTACCCCGCCCTCCGGCGGGGTAATCGGGTGGGAAATTGACCGGCCCTTCACAGGGCCACAGCATCGGGAGAGCGCATGGGATTCCTTAGTGGCAAGAAAGCCTTGATAACCGGCGTCGCCAGCGAGCGTTCGATCGCCAGCGGCATTGCTCATGCATTCGCGCGTGAGGGTGCTGAGCTCGCCTATACCTACCAGGGCGACAAGATCAAAAGTCGTGTTGAAGACCACGCGCATGCCACTGGCTCGGACCTGGTACTGCCGCTGGACGTCACCAGCGACGGCGAGATCGATTCGGCGTTCAAGGCCATTCAGGAGAAATGGGGCTGCATCGACATCGTCGTGCACTCCATCGGCTTCGCTCCGCGGGAATTGCTGGCCGGCGGATTCATCGAAAGCGTAACCCGTGAGGGTTACAACATGGCCCACGAAATATCGGCCTATAGCTTCGCTGCACTGGGCAAGGCGGCGCGCCCGCTGATGCAGGGCCGGCAGGCTTCGATGATGACGATGACCTATCTCGGCGCCGAACGCGCGATGCCGCGCTACAATGTGATGGGTCCGGCCAAGGCCAGCCTGGAGGCCTGTGTGCGCTACATGGCCGACGAGCTCGGGCCGGAAGGCATACGCGTCAACGGCATTTCGGCAGGGCCGATCAAGACCCTGGCAGCAGCGGGAATCAGCGGATTCCGTACCATGCTCCTGCGTAGCGAGCGCACGGCGCCGTTGCGGCGCAACGTGACCGTCGAGGAAGTCGGCAACACCGCCGCCTTTCTCAGTTCGGACCTCGCCAGCGGCATCACCGGCGAGATCCTGTATGTCGACGCCGGATTCAACATCGTCGGCATGAGCATCGACGAGGCCTGATCCGCGTTGGATTGTCCTCGACAAAAGGGGCGGCCATCAGGCCGCCCCTTTTGCGTCACGACAGCACCGCTAAGTCCTCACGGCGTCATCGTGCATAGCGAGAACGAGCCGGTGCCCGAATATGCACTCACGCGCCAGCGGTAGGCACCGCTACGGCCCGAGTAGTCGACTTCTTCTTCGGAACTGAGGCTCAGGGAACTCGCCGCCGTGACCCAACTGCGCCCCTTGTGCATTTGCAGATAGAGATCGAAATCCGCATCGTCCGGACCACTCAGCAGGCCGGAATGTACGCCGCGACGCGCGGTATAGGCCGGAAACACGATCGCCGGGCTATCCTCGCTCAGTTCACCTTCACTTAGCTCGTAGCCCGCTGGACAGTCGCCGCCGCTGCCGCCGCCTCCGGTATAGCTACCGACCAAGGTCACGCCGCTGAAATCCGTATACCCCTTCACACGCACGTAATAGGTGCCGGCTTCCGGCAACTCGTACTCACAACTTTCTTCGTTACCCGACGAAAACGGTCGGCAGTCGTACTCGCTGTCCGTCGGCATCTCGCCGTACTGCACATACAGGTCGGCGTCTCCAGTCCCGCCGCCCATTTCGAATATCAGGGTCGCTGCGCCGTCCGGCACCACGAGCGAGAAATACAGCGACTCGCCAGAAGCCGCAGCGAGATTGGAGACCGGGATTGCATTGTCCAGCGGCACAAGTTCCTCATCGAGCGCCACCACGCCGGGCGCCGATGCTGACACCGCACTCGCTCCCACTGTGAGCTTGAGGGGACCGCCAGGCTTGAACTCGTCCGGGCTGTTGCGCGTGGCGGCATTGGCACCACCGGCGTACAGCACGACCGCCATCGCGGTCAGAATGATTGTTCGCATGATTTTTCGCTCCCTTGTAAATCCTTGGATTCACCGCACACAGGGCACGGGAGCACTGGCGGAGCGGGAAGCACCGTGTCCGCTGGGCCGAAAATTCGGAGCCCACGAAGCTCAGCACCCCGTACCCCCCGCACGGATGGCAGGTTTTTGCCATGCGAAAAAGAAACCAGTTCGCTGGAAAGGCGATGGCGCAAGCGTTAGAAAATGTAAAGTGCCCGGGTCGAGCGATCCGGACATCCGGCATCCAAGCTCAAATCGAGCGCCGGATCGATCTGTGCTCGAACAACCGCGCCGACCCAAGTCGGCGAACACTCGGGAACTTACTCCTGGGCCTCGAGTGGTGCCGGTGCGCTGGCGACCTTCACATCGGCAGACTGACGAACCGCTTCCATCACAGCCATGAATTCAGCACCTGCGGCCGCCTCGCTCAGCTCTCTACGGCTGGCTGATCGGACCTCCTGCTTCACCGCTGCAGGATCGGGCTCGGCGACACCATCGAGCGCGATCAGGATGGCATCGCCATTGTCGAGTTGCACCGTCTCGAAGCTGGGCCGTTCGGTGGCGGGGCGCGGCATCCGGAAGAGCACGTCCAGCACTTTGGGGGGGACGCCGCTCTGCGTGCGCGTGACCTGCCCGGGGCTTTCGATGCTCGCCTGGGCCTCGCCCGCCACGGCATCCAGGGTCTGATCGGCACGCGCGGCGCTCATCGCAGCCTGGGCGGCCGCCATCGCCTGCTTTCTGGCCGCCTGCATCTTCAGCTCACTGCGAATCCGGTCCGCGACCTCTTCGAACGGTCGCGTGCGGGCCGGCTCGTACTCCAGCTTTCGGACCACGATCACACGGGTCGGCGAAACCGACAGCAAGCGACTGTTTTCACCGTCCTGCAGCACCTCTGCGGAGAAGGCCGCATCGCGCACGGCCTCGTACGCCATCACCCCGGTCCGTGCGTCACGGGATAGCCAATCGGTGGTCTTGACCTCAAGGCCGACCGCGTCCGCCGCCGCCTGCAGGCTGTCGCTGTGCTGGAAACTCTGGTCTTCGATCTGCTCGGCAAGGTCGGTAAAGCGCTTTTCGCCCTCGCGTGCGCGATACAGGTCCACGAGCTGCGCCTGCACCTGCTCGTCTTCGAACGGTTTGGTCTGCGCCGGTCGAATTTCATCAACCCGCACCAGGTGGTAGCCGAATGCGCTCTCCACCGGCTCACTGAGCGTGCCTTCCGGTAGCTCGAATATCGCGGCCTCCAGGCTTTCGTCGTATTGACCGCGCCGCACCCAGCCCAGGCTACCGCCTTCGTCACTGGAACTGGGATCATCGGAATCGGACTCTGCGACTTCGGCGAAATCTTCGCCGCCGGCCACACGGGAGCGGAGTGCTGTTGCCTTGCTCAGCGCGGCATCCCGGTCGGCGCCGAAATTGATCAGGATGTGCCGGGTCAGGCGCTGTTCGGGCTCGGAGAAACGAGTGCTTTTCTCGGCGTCGTAGATCAGTTTGAGCACGTCTGCAGCGGGCTTCTCAGCGGGCGGCAACGCGTCCCGGTCGAGTTCCACATAAGCCAGCTTCACGCGTTCCGGCGCCTGATAGCGCGAAGCGTTGTCGTCGTAGTAGGCATGAATCTCATCGTCCCCGACCTCGGCTTGTGCCAAGTAGGCGGACTGCGGGAAACGCGCATAGCGCAAGGCCCGCTTCTGGTTGCGCAGCCGATAGTCGATGCCGAATTCGGCGTCGCTGATGAAGGCGCTGCCCAAGACGCCGCTGCGCATCTGTTCGATCGCCAGACGGTTACTCAGAGACGCTTCGTACTGGTCGGTGGACTGGCCGACGCGACTGATCATCGCCCGGTAGGTCTGCGGCGAAAAGCTGCCATTGTCCTGAAATGCGGGAATCTGGCGCAGGTACTCCATCAGGTCGGTGTCGGAGGTGCTGTAGCCGCGCTCGTCGGCATAACGCCGCAGCACACGCTCCTGGATCATCTGATCCAGGACCTGTTGTCGGAATGCCTCGTTGTTGATCATGTCGGCGCGGAAGTTGTCACCGAGCATCTGTGCGAGCTGCTGATACTGCTGCTGGTAGGCACGCTGGAACTGGGATTGCGTAATGTTCTCGCCGTCGACCTCGACCACGGTCGGGTCGGCACCACCACCGGCAAATTGTTCAACCCCGAAGAACGCGAACGGGACGATCAGGATGAGCATGATGACCCAGATCGTGGGGCCGGTCATCCGTTCCTTCATCGACTGCAGCATTGGCTCTCGACCTAAATGAAGACCACTCAAACGAAAAGGGCGCCGTAGACGGCGCCCTGGAAAAACTGGCGGAGCGGACGGGACTCGAACCCGCGACCCCCGGCGTGACAGGCCGGTATTCTAACCAACTGAACTACCGCTCCGCGAATACAGCTAACTGCTCGTATCGTCGAAAACTATTCTTGTCGTTTTCGGCACAAATCTCTGGTGGGTGCTGACGGGATCGAACCGCCGACATTCGCCTTGTAAGGGCGACGCTCTACCAGCTGAGCTAAGCACCCGGATCAGCACCCCCTGGAAGGCGCGCTACTTTACAGCGTCTTTGAGGCCTTTGCCAGCCTTGAACGTCGGATTCTTGCTTGCAGGAATCTTGATCTCTGCGCCGGTCTTCGGATTGCGGCCCTGGCGCGCGGCACGCTTGCGCACGGAGAACGTTCCGAAGCCGACCAGCGACACCTTGTCGTTCTTCTTCAGGGCCTTGCTGATGGACTCGAACAGTGCGTCCAGGGCACGGCCGGCATCGGCCTTGGACAGGTCCGCCTTGGTCGCAACAGCCTCAATCAGTTCTGCTTTGTTCATAGGTAAAGTTCCCCTTACGGCTATTTGTGAATACTTCAGGAAGTTGGGTCCGAACACGCCCGTATTTAGTGATCTCGCACCATTTGAATCGACGTGTACGGAACGGCTTGGCGAGTATAGCGCACGCGCTCAAACCCGCGTCAATGCTAGGTTTGCATGAGTTTTTGAGCTCTACCACCTGGCTTGCGGTTTGTCGAGCCCCATTGCGTGTGAATCATCTTCTTTTTTCCACCTTTTCGCTCATGGCGCCCACAAAAACAAGACGGCGACCGAAGCCGCCGCCGTTTTCGCCGATGCGGGACTGTGAAAAATACTCAGTGCGCGCGGGCGGATTCATCACCGGGCTTGCTGGCGGCGGGAGGCGGCTCGACCGGCGCGGCCGGTTCCGGCTGCCGTTCGAGTGCGTATGGCCAGACTTCATCGATCCAGCGAACCGCCTCAATATTGAGCTTGTTCTTGATGTTGTCGGGAATCTCCGCGAGATCCTTCACGTTTTCGTGCGGAATCACCACCGTACGAATGCCGCCACGATGCGCTGCCAGCAGCTTTTCCTTGAGTCCGCCGATCGGCAGCACTTCACCTCGCAGCGTGATTTCACCGGTCATCGCCACCTCGGCCTTGACCGGAATGCCAGTCAGGGCCGAGACGATCGCCGTGCACATACCAATGCCCGCCGACGGACCGTCCTTGGGTGTCGCGCCTTCCGGCACATGAACGTGGATGTCCTTCTTCTGGTGAAATTCCGCGTCAATTCCGAGTTCTGCTGCCCGCGAGCGAACCACGGTCAGCGCCGCCTGAATCGACTCCTGCATCACGTTGCCGAGACTGCCGGTCTGTGTGAGCTTGCCCTTGCCTGAGGCCAGCGCCGCTTCGATCGTGAGCAATTCACCGCCGACCTCCGTCCAGGCCAGCCCGGTGACCTGGCCGATCTGATTCTTCTCGTCGGCACGACCGAAGCGAAATTTCTGAACACCGAGATATCGATCGAGATTCTTCTCGTTCACCGTCAACTGTTCGATCGTCGGATCCATCAGGATTTCCTTGACGACCTTGCGTGCGACCTTGCTGATCTCGCGTTCCAGATTGCGGACACCAGCCTCGCGCGTGTAGTGCTGCACCATCGAACGTATCGCGTCTTCGGTGATTTCGAGTTCGCCGCCCTTCAGCCCATTGTTCTTGATCTGCTTGGGCACCAGATACTTCGTAGCGATGTTGATCTTCTCGTCCTCGGTATAGCCGGGGATTCGAATGACTTCCATGCGATCAAGCAAGGGACCGGGGATATTGAGCGTATTGGCCGTGGCGATGAACATGACATCCGAAAGATCGTAGTCGACCTCCAGATAGTGATCGTTGAAGGTGTTGTTCTGCTCGGGGTCCAGCACTTCCAACAAGGCCGACGAAGGGTCGCCGCGGAAGTCCATGGCCATCTTGTCGATTTCATCGAGCAGGAACAGCGGGTTGCGCACACCCACCTTCGACATCGACTGTACGATCTTGCCGGGCAGCGATCCGATGTAGGTCCGACGATGTCCGCGAATTTCAGCCTCGTCGCGGACGCCGCCGAGACTCATGCGCACGAACTTGCGGTTGACCGCTTCGGCAATCGAACGCCCCAGCGAAGTCTTGCCGACGCCAGGCGGGCCGACCAAGCACAGGATCGGTCCCTTGAGCTTGCGAACGCGGCTGGTCACCGCGAGATATTCGACGATGCGCTCCTTGACCTTCTCCAGACCGTAGTGGTCCCGGTCGAGGATCTCCTGGGCGTGGCCGAGATCGATGCGTGCCTTGGTGCGTGACTTCCATGGCACCTGGGTCAGCCAGTCCAGGTAGTTGCGCACCACCGTGGCCTCGGCGGACATCGGCGACATCATCTTGAGCTTGTTGAACTCCGCGGTCGCCTTGCTCTTGACGAGCTTGGGCATGCCGGCCTTTTCGATCTTCTTGCCAAGCTCCTCGATTTCGTTCGGCGCATCTTCGAGATCGCCGAGTTCCTTCTGAATCGCCTTCATCTGCTCGTTCAGATAGTACTCGCGCTGCGACTTCTCCATCTGCTGCTTGACCCGGCCGCGGATCTTCTTCTCGATCTGAAGAATGTCGATTTCGCCTTCGAGCTGCCCCATCACGTGTTCGAGTCGCGCACTGGGGGCGTCGATCTCAAGCACCTTCTGCTTGTCTTCAAGCTTGAGGTTCAGATGCGCGGCGATGGTGTCGGCGAGCCGGCCCGGCTGGTCCATGCTCGCCAGCGATGGCAGCAGCTCGGCAGGCACCTTCTTGTTGAGCTTCACGTACTGTTCGAACTGCGCCATCGTCGAACGCATCAGCGCGTCGACCTCACGTGTCTCGGAACTGGCCTCGTCGTCCTCGACCAGATCGAGTTGCGCGGTCATGAATTCGCCTCCGGACTGCATGGCCTGAATACGCGCGCGGCGCACGCCCTCGACCAGCACCTTGACGGTGCCATCCGGCAGCTTCAACAGTTGAAGGATCGTCGCCAGCGTGCCGATATCGTAGATGTCCTTTTCGCCGGGATCATCGGTATCGGCCGTGCGCTGCGCGACCAACAGGATGCGCTTGTCGTCCTGCATCGCGGCGGTCAGCGCCTTGATTGATTTTTCGCGGCCCACGAACAAGGGAATCGCCATGTGCGGATAGACGACAACATCACGTAGCGGGAGAACGGGAGCCAGCTGGTCGTTATTTTCCACGTTGTCTTCCTCCGGACGACGTTTGGCCGCCGATGCGAAATTGGGGGACCGCCACTGCGGTACCAGATGGCAAGGAGTATGCCGGAACCCTGTTCTTGGGGGCCCCGGATGTCCGATTCAAGTCGAACCCTGAAACCGCGGCGGTCCGTGCGTTTGTTGATACCGATACGATTGAGGAATGGCGGCGCCGCCAGGCAACGAAATAGGCCGCATCGAGTGCGGCCTATCTGCGTGCATCTGCGCCGCTCCGCCTCAGGCGCTGGTCTTGACGTCGCGCCTCGTCGACTCGGCGTTTTCGTAGACGATATAGGGCTTGGACTCGCCCTTGACCACGGCTTCGTCCACGACCACCTTGGATACGTGTTCCATCGAAGGCAGGTCGTACATCACGTCCAGCAGGATGTTTTCCATGATCGTGCGCAGACCGCGCGCACCCGTCTTGCGCTCCTTGGCCTTGACCGAAATCGCGCGCAGCGCCTCCTCGCGGAATTCGAGATTGACGCCCTCCATCTGAAACAGCTTGGCGTACTGCTTGACCAGAGCGTTTTTGGGTTCGCGCAGAATCGACATCAGCGCTTCCTCATCGAGCTCTTCCAGGACTGCTGCTACCGGCAGACGCCCGACAAATTCGGGAATCAGGCCGTAGCGGATGAGGTCCTCGGGTTCGACACCAGACAGCACCTGACCAATCTCGCGGCCATCCTTCTCGCTCTTGACCGCGGCATTGAATCCGATTCCGGTCTTGACGCTGCGATTCTGGATGACCTTGTCCAGCCCGGCAAAAGCCCCGCCGCAGATGAACAGGATGCCTGCGGTATTGACCTGCAGGAACTCCTGCTGCGGATGCTTGCGCCCGCCCTGCGGCGGCACGCTGGCGATGGTACCTTCGATCAGCTTGAGCAGCGCCTGCTGCACGCCTTCACCGGAGACATCGCGCGTGATCGAGGGGTTCTCCGACTTACGTGAAATCTTGTCGATTTCGTCGATGTAGACAATCCCGCGCTGCGCCTTCTCGACGTCGTAGTCACACTTCTGCAACAGACGCTGGATGATGTTCTCGACGTCCTCGCCGACGTAGCCGGCTTCGGTCAGCGTCGTCGCATCGGCGATCGCGAACGGCACATCGAGCAGGCGTGCCAGAGTCTCGGCGAGCAGTGTCTTGCCGGAGCCCGTCGGCCCGATCAGCAGGATGTTCGACTTCGAAAGCTCGACACCATCCTTGTGGTCGCGCGCGCCCAGGCGCTTGTAGTGGTTGTACACCGCAACCGACAGCACTTTCTTGGCCTGGTATTGACCAATGACGTACTCGTCCAGCTCCGCACGGATCTCATGCGGCTTGGGCAGGCCCTGCTGGGCTGGCTTGGCGTGTACTTCCTCGCGAATGATGTCGTTGCACAGATCGACACATTCGTCACAGATGTAGACCGAGGGGCCAGCGATCAATTTGCGGACCTCATGCTCGCTCTTGCCGCAGAACGAACAGTACAGGACGCGGCCGTTGTGACTACCTCGGGAATCGTTACTCATCGCAGTCCTCTTCCGACCCGCACGCGGGTTCGGATCATGTATAGCACGCCGTCACGAACTTGCAAAACAATGCCCGCCAGCGGGCCGTCAAACGGCTGTGTCTGCCCGCCGATCCAGAATTTCGTCGATCACGCCGTACTCCTTGGCACCCTCGGCGGACATGAAGAAATCACGCTCCATGTCGCCTTCGATGCGCTCGATCGGCTGGCCGGTGGCTTCAGACATGGCTTCGTTGAGACGCTGCCTCAAAAACAGGATCTCGCGCGCCTGGATTTCCACGTCGGCCGCCGAGCCCTGGGCGCCGCCGGACGGCTGGTGAATCATCACACGCGAATTCGGCAGCGCGAAACGCTTGCCCTTGGCGCCGGCGGCCAGCAGGAAGGCGCCCATGCTGGCGGCCTGCCCGATGCACATCGTTGCCACGTCCGGCTTGATGAAACGCATGGTGTCGTAGATCGACAGGCCGGAGGTGACCACACCGCCCGGCGAGTTGATGTACAGATAGATGTCCTTGTCCGGATTCTCCGATTCAAGAAACAGCAGCTGCGCCACCACCAGATTCGCCACGTGATCGTCGATCGGACCGACGATGAAGATCAGGCGCTCCTTGAGCAGACGCGAGTAGATATCGAACGCACGTTCTCCGCGGGGCGTCTGTTCGACGACCATCGGTACAAGATGCTGCGCTCGGGTCTGAATGTCTGTCATGGATCTCCTGGAGTCGGGTGCGCGACTTGCGGGTTAATATGCATTAATCGGCGCTGCGTCGCGAAAATCAAGGGGCGAGCTTCGGATATCCTCAGGCCGAAGGCGCCGGCAGCCGCCCAAGGCCTTATCCCAGCTGATTCTGGTTCTGACTGGCGAGCAGTTCGTCCAGCGCAATCGGCTTGTCGCTGACCTGGGCACCGTCGACCAGCGCGGCGACCACCTGATCTTCCAGCGCCAGGGCACGAACGCCTTGCAGCAGATCCGGTCGGCCCTGATAGAACTGCCGAACCTGTTCCGGGTGTTCGTAGTCAGCCGCGAGTTCCTCGATGGCGCGCTCGACGCCTTGCGGGTCCGGCTTGATCTCCAGTTTGCGGATCACTTCGCTGATCAACAGGCCGAGCGCTACACGCTTCTTGGCCTGCTCCTGAAAGATTTCATTGGGCAGCATCTGATCGAGCTGTTCCGGCTTGAGGCCGGCCGAGCTGAAGCGGGAAGCCGCTTCCTGGCGCAGGCGCGGAATTTCCTGGTCGATCAGCGCCTGCGGCACCGGAATGTCATTCATTTCCAGCAGACCGTCGAGCGCCTGAACCTTCACGCGGTTCTTGACCGCCTTGTCGCGCTCCTTGGCCAGGGCCTTGCGACATTTTTCGCGCAGACCCTCGACACCAGCCTCGGCCTCAATGCCGTGCTCCTTGAGAAACGCCGCGTCGATCTCGGGCAGCACCGGCTCCTGCACCTTCTTCAGCGTCACCTCGAACTGCGCCGCCTTGCCGGCCAGCTGTTCGGCCCGGTAATCCTCGGGAAAGGCGACGTCGACCGTGAAGGTCTCGCCCACCGAGTGGCCCACGATGCCGTTCTCGAGGTCCGGCAGGAAGCGGCCGCTGCCGAGTTCCAGTTCGACGTCACTGCCCTTGCCACCTTCGAATTCCTCGCCGTCGATCCGGCCGATGAAATCGATGACGCAGGCATCTCCGACGACGGAGGCGCGTTCCACCTCGTTCAGCGTGCGACGGCTGCTGCGCAGATTGTCGACCAGCTTGTCGATATCGGCTTCGCTGATCTCGACCAGCGGACGCTCGATCGTGAGGCTGTCCAAGGCACCCAACGTGATTTCGGGATAGACCTCGAAGCTGGCGGTGTATTCGAGTTCGTTGTCAGGCGATTCGGCCGTAACTTCGAACGAGGGTGCACCGGCCGGATTCACGCCGGCCTTCTGCACGGCTTCCGGGTAGCTACCGCGAACCAGATCGGTGACCACGTCCATACGCGCCTGCGGACCATACTGCGAACTGATCAGCTTCATCGGCGCCTTGCCGGGACGGAAGCCCGGAACCTTGGCGCGCGCCGCAATCGACTTCAGACGAGCATCCACCGCCTTGCTGACCTGCTCCGCCGGAATCCGGACCTTCATCTGCCGGACGAGGCCGTCCGAAGTCTCAAGCTGCACTTCCATCGATGTCTAAAGCTCTTCAAGTTGATTGGGTTGGCGCTTCAGCGGCGCCGAACGCGTTGGTGCGAAAGGAGAGACTCGAACTCTCACGCCTTGCGGCGCTGGAACCTAAATCCAGTGCGTCTACCAATTCCGCCACTCTCGCCGGGAAAACTTCTTATCGCAACGACCTGCCGGCTACTTCACCTAATCAAGCCGCCCCGAAAAAAGGCCGCGCAGTATAGCAGCCCGATCACGGGGTCCGGGGCCAGGTGCTCCCCGACGAACGGCGCTTTGCATATTGAATGCGAATCGTTATCATTATCGAACTTAATCAGCCGAGGACGTCGACATGCCATTGCCCACCGCCGCCAACACCGTGCTGCATCTGTCCAGCCACCGATCCAACGCCGTCAACGCGCGCCTGCACACCGAGCAGCTATTCCAGAACGGACGCGAGCTCGTCATTGAGCATCGCGGTGAAGAGTACCGTCTGCGATTGACGCGTAACGACAAGCTGATCCTCAACAAGTAGCTGCCCGAAGTCCCTGCCCGCCGCCTGCGCGGTATCTCCCGCCACCCAAGCGCAATGTAAGCAGACCCTGCGATGGCCCGGCGCACCCTCTGACGCGCCGGGTCCTTTTTTCGTAGAAGACGAGGCTCCAGCCATGTCGCCCCTTTCGATACGCACACTGGCACTGCTGCTTACGATCATCACCCTGCCGGCGTTCGCGGAAGCGAACCGTATTGTCTCCTTGGGCGCTCAGGTGACCGAAACCCTGTTCGCGCTGGGTGTGGGCGATCGTGTCGTCGCCATCGACAGCTCATCGCTGTGGCCCCCGCAGGCCCGGACGCTGCCCAAGGTCGGATATTTCCGCACGCTGGGCGCCGAAGGCCTGCTGTCGGTCGAACCCGACCTGGTGATCGGCAATACCGACGCCGGGCCGCCCGAGGCTCTGAATCGGCTGCGCAAGGCCGGCATTGCCGTCCGGCTGTTCGACGGCAAACCCCGCGTCGAGTCGGCACTGAGCCTGATCTCTGACGTGGCGCGCACCGTCGACCGCGCCGACGCTGGCGAGATCATGATCGCGCAGATACGCAGCCAACTCACGGCGCTCGAATCGAAGCTGGCGGACCAGCCACGACCACGCGTGCTGTCGCTGATGGCCGCACAGGGCGCCATGCCGCTGGCCGCCGGACGCGACACCAATGCCGGATTGATGATAGAGCTGGCCGGCGGTCAGAATATCGGCCAGGACTTCGAAGGCTACAAGCCCCTGTCCGCAGAATCGCTCGTGCAACTGGCCCCGGAGGTCATCGTCGTGCCGCAGCATGTATTGCCGCAATTGGGCGGATTGGAAGGTCTGCGCCGCAACCCGGCGATCGCCGCCACGCCAGCCGGCCGCGATTCACGGATCGTGGTCATGGATTCGGTGCTGCTGCTCGGGCTGGGTCCGCGCCTCGGCGCCGCCGCCACGCAACTGGCACGCGCGATTCACCAGACGCCGCTTCACGGTGGCTGAGCATGCCCTGCCCGCGCTCGCTGAGCCGGTCTGGCGCCGGCCGCTGCCGCTGTGCCTGGGCTTGACGCTGATCCTGCTGCTGGCGGTGTTGGGCGCCCTGGCCACCGGCCCCTTGGAGCTGCCGCCCGGCCGCGTTCTCGCGACGCTGTCCCACACCATCGGCATTCACTGGGGCGATCCGCCGAGCGCCGTCGAGAATGCGGCGCTGCTGCAGATTCGCCTGCCTCGGGTCGTGCTTGGCCTGCTTGTCGGTGCGGCGCTCGCAGCCTCCGGCGGCGCCATGCAGGGAGTGTTCCGAAATCCATTGGCCGATCCCGCGCTAATCGGTGTATCCAGCGGCGCGGCCCTGGGCGCCGCCGCGGTGATCGTGTTTTTCGGCGCCGGCATCGGCCCGATCTCCTACGCGTTCTCGCTGCCGCTGGCGGCATTCGCTGGGGGCGCCGTGGCAGCCTGGACGGTTGCGCGCCTGTCCATGGCCGACGGCGTCACCCGCGTCGCCACGATGCTGCTGGCCGGCCTTGCGATCAACGCCGTTGCCAACGCCGGCATCGGCCTGTTCACGCAGCTTGCGGACGACTTTGCGCTGCGCAGCCTCACCTTCTGGCTGTTCGGCAGCCTCGGCAAGGCCAGCTGGACCGAGATCGCGGTCGCCGCGCCGGTACTGGTCGTAAGCACTGCGCTGATTCCGCGAGACGCCAGCGCACTCAACGCATTGCTGCTCGGCGAAGCCGAAGCCGGTCATCTCGGCGTGGCAGTGGAACGCCTCAAACGCCGGCTGGTGATTCTGGTGGTGCTCGCGGTCGGTGCCTCGGTGGCCCTGACCGGCGTCATCGGCTTCGTCGGGCTGATCGTGCCGCATCTGATCAGACTATGGGCCGGCCCCGATCACCGCCTGCTGCTGCCGGCATCCGCGCTGCTGGGCGCGATCCTGCTGACGCTGGCGGACACCGCCGCCAGAACCGTGGCCGCACCGATCGAATTGCCGATCGGCATCCTGACCGCGCTGGTCGGCGGCCCGTTCTTCATCGCTCTGCTGCTGCGATTCCGCAACGATGGCGAAACCCTGTGAGGGCAAGACGCTGAGCCTGGTCGCAGAGCAACTGCATTGCCGAGCCGGTGAGCGCAGCCTGCTGCACGACGTCTCGCTGCGCCTCACGCCCGGCGAAGTGCATGCGGTGCTCGGCCCCAACGGCGCCGGCAAGTCCACGCTACTGAAGGCCTTGAGCGGCGAACTGCGTCCCCAGGCGGGGCGCGTCGAGCTCAATGGCCAAGCGCTGGACGCGATGCCGCCGCGCGAACGTGCCCGGCACCGGGCGGTGCTGCCGCAACTGGACCGCTTGCGCTTCGGCTTCAGGGCCGAGCAGGTGGTCTCGATGGGCCGCCAGCCCTGCCTTCGGCATGGGCCCGCGCGCGAGCGCGAGATCGTGCTCTCGGCCCTGGACGCTGCGGGCGTTCGCGCGCTGGCGCAGCGCCGCTATACGACGCTGTCCGGCGGCGAACGAGCGCGAGTGCAATTCGCCCGGGTGCTGGCGCAGATCTGGGAGCCGCTGCCGTCCGGGCCGCGCTATCTGCTGCTCGACGAACCCACGGCCAGCCTCGATCTGGCCCACCAGCATCGCCTGATGATGACCGCGCGACGCTTCGCTGCTGATGGCGTGGGCGTCCTCGCCGTGCTGCACGACCCCAATCTTGCGCTGCGCTACGCCGACCGCGTCAGCCTGCTTCGCGACGGTCGGGTTCTGGCCGGCGGCACGCCGACCGCGGTGATGGATGCGGCGCACCTGCACCGGCTCTACGGCATCGAGGTCGACATCATCCAAGTGCCCGGCCAACGGGGCTGGATCGTGCCACGAACGCCTGGCGACACCGCCTCCGATTGAGCCGCACCCGCTCAGCGGCTGGCGAAAAGGAAGAAAAACGCGGCCACCGGGGCCGCGTTTCCTGGATGGTCTTGCGTGCCTTGCTACAAGGGATTCCAGGTCTTCTTGCGCGTGTAGTTCATGTAGCCAATCGAGGCCCCGGCGCGCAGCCCGACACCGGTGCGGATCGGAGCCAGGGTGATGCCATCGGTGCGTTGATAGTTGACGCCGACGCCGGCCACGAAATAGTAGCTGCCATCCACTGCCGGGAAACGCTGAAACAGATCGGCCGTGCGTTCTAGGTCATACACCAGCGTGAACACCTTGGACGCGTTTCCGCCAAGATCGAAGCCGATCGAGGGACCGGTCCAGTACACTGGCATCTGCCCCCCGGACTTGTAGTTCAGCGACCCCTGGCCGTAGCGCAGGCCGACCGCGATGGCGCCGCTGACCTCTTCGCCGGCGATATACCCCACCGGTTCGCCCAGATCCTGGAACACGCGCTCGACGCCCTTGGCGAGCCCCTCGGTGACGTTGCCGAAAAACCCGCGCGCCGCGTCCATCACCTCCTTCTGGGAATAGGTGTCCGCGGGCTCGGCCTGCGGTGCCGGCTCCGGATCGTTCGTTGCGTCCTGTGCCCAGGCCGACAGTGGCATCAGTGCGAGCAGCAGCACCGCTGGCAGCAGCCGGGGCAGACGTACGCAGATTCGCTTGTGCATAAGTGATCCTAGGCCTGAAGTGGCGGCCACGCTAGCAGCGCGGGCTTAACGAGCACTGACCACGACACGCGCCGGCAGTACCGGATATGGCGGCTTTGGAACGGCCGGCAAGCGACGCGAGTCATGCCTAGTTTGCACGGATCTGAAGGTGGCGAGAACCCGCAAAAGCTCGCGATATCCGCCGATCTTTACTGCCTTCGGCTGCCGCCCCTCATGCTAGAATTTGCCCGCCATGCGAGAACTGACCCCCCAGGAGCTTCAGGGAATTCTCAAGGATCCGGACCTCATTCTGCTCGACGTCCGCATGCCCGAGGAGTTCGAAATTGCCAGCCTTCCCGGCAGCTTGCACATTCCGATGCCGGAAGTGCCGAATCGGCTCGGCGACCTAAACGCTGGCTCGCGCATCGTTGTCCTATGCCATCACGGAATCCGCAGCGAACGCGTGGCACGCTTGTTGGAACGCAGTGGATTTACGGATGTCAGTCATCTGGTCGGCGGTCTTGATCGCTGGGCGGACGAGGTTGATCCTTCGATGCCGCGCTACTGAGCTGACAGCCTGGATGGGGTGCCGGCGACGACGCCCGTCAACAGTTCCTTTGGGGCCAATTCGTTTGGGGGATAGCAGTTCATGCGTTTGATCTTCAGCCTGCTCGGCTTGCTGGCCACACCCGGCCTGGCCGCGGCGTCCGACCTTGTCGACATCTACGATCTGGCGGTACAGAACGACACCCAGTTTCAGGCGCAGGCGCATGCCCTGGATGCCGCGCTGCAGTCCAGGCCGATCGCGCGGTCCAATCTGTTGCCGCAGCTGAGCGGGTCCGGCTCCATCGGCCGACAGCGCAACGAGATCACCAGAACGGTCGATGGCCAGGATGTGACAAGCTCGTCCATCAGCGACCCGTACTCATACGGTCTGTCGCTGTCGCAGGTGGTCTACGACCACTCGACCTGGGTTCGCCTGCGGCAGGCCAGCGACACCATCGCCGCCGCCCAGGCGGACTATGCCGCGGCCCGCCAGGATCTGGTGCTGCGGGTCGCACAGGCGTACTTCGATGTGCTCGCGGCCCGCGATACGCTGCGATTTTCGCAAGCCGAGAACGAGGCGGTCTCACGGCAGCTGGAACAGTCCAAGCAACGTTTCGAGGTGGGTCTGGCGGCAATCACCGACGTGCAGGAAGCACAGGCACGTTTTGACCTGACCGTGGCCAATGCCCTGCAGGCCGAGCAGGACCTGTCGACGGCGCGGCAGGCATTGGCCCAGATCATCAAGCTGCGCGAACTGCCGCTGGCGCGGCTGCAGGACGAGATCCCCTTGCCGGCGCCCACGCCCGACGATCCCGAAGCCTGGGTCGACGCCGCACTCGACGACAATCTCAGCCTGCTGTCCGCCAAGATTCAGTCGGAGATCGCGCGCAAGGACATCAACATCAGCAAGTCGGGACACTATCCCACGCTGTCCATCGATGGCACGCAGCGCTACAGCGAAGTGTCGGGGTTCAACAGCGGCCAGCAGGAATCGTCATCGATCACGCTGAATCTCAACGTTCCGATCTTCTCCGGCTTCGGCGTTCGCGCCGACGTGCGTCGCGCCAGCAGCATCTACGAGCAGCGCCGCTCGGAACTCGAAGGCACGCAACGTCAGGTCGAGCGAGACACGCGCGTGGCCTATCAGGGGGTGATCACCGGCAGCGCACGCGTCAGGGCGCTCAGGCAGGCCGTGGTCTCGAACCAGACGGCCTACGAAGCCAGCGATGTCGGCCTGCAGGTCGGGACGCGCACCAACGTCGATGTGCTCGATGCACAGCAGCAGCTCTACAGCGCGCAACGCGACTACGCACGCGCGCGCTATGACTATCTGATCAGTGTGCTTCAGCTCAAGGCCGCCGCCGGCCGGCTCGGCGAGAACGACCTCGTCGAGATCAACCGCCTGCTGATCGACGAAAGCTGATCAAAGGTGCAGGCCGCACTCGGTCTTGGGCTTGCCCTGCCAGCGACCGCTGCGGCCTTCACCGGCCACGGTGCAATGCGTGCAACCGATCGACGAGTAGCCCTGCGCCACCATCGGATGAAATGGCAGCGCGTGATCGCGGATGTAGGCATCGCGCTGCTCGCGGCTGACGTCGATCATCGGGTTGAACTTGAGCAGGCCGCGCCGCAGTTCGAACAGCTCCAGTCCTGAACGATGATCGGTCTGCCAGCGCATCAGGCTTGAGACCCACACCTGGTATCGCGGCTTGATTGCATCCAGCGGCTCGGTCTTGTTGATGGAGCAGCAGAAATCCGGATCGCGCTCGTAGGTCTTTTCCTGTTGCGTGAACTGGTGCTTCCAGTCCTCGGCGCGCACATCGAACACAGTCAAGCCAAAGCGCTCGATCAGGTAATCCCGATACTCCAGGGTCTTCGGAAAGTGATAGCCGGTATCGATGAAGGCGATCGGCTGCTCACGACGTATGGTCGAGATGATGTGCAGAAAATAGGCGGAGGTCGCGGCGAATGAGGAGGTGACCAAGACCTTGTCCGGATCGAAGTCACGATACAGACGTTCGATCCGGGCGTTGAAGTCCAGGGGCGCGTATTCGGCATTGAGCCGGGCCACGCGCTCCGCATCGAACGGCGCGCGAGCGGTGGCGACATCGGCTGCACGTTCGGCGATCAGTGGTGCGGAAACAGTCATGACTTGCGGCGGCTCGTCGGCTTGATCAGGGATGCGCAGGATAGGCAGCGCCACCGCGTCTCACAACGAATCAGGCTGCATTCGGTCAAAACGTCATAACCTTATGCGTGTCGAACCGACCTCGCAGAATCGCCCGCCCGCCCCCAGTTCGGTTCTCATCGGGGACGCTAGCGGCAACAATAGGGGCATTCGTACATTCATTTCACGGACCGAAGAACAACGCCGATGAGCCATCTCAAGCAGCTTTCCTCCCACGGCCAATCCGTCTGGCTGGACTTCATCCGCCGCAAATTGCTGAGTTCCGGCGAGCTGGCGCGCCTGATCGCGGACGACGGCCTGCGCGGTCTCACGTCCAATCCCGCGATCTTCGAGAAGGCCATCGGCGGCAGCAACGACTACGACGCCACCCTGGAAACCTTTGTCGATCTCGGCATCCATGATCCGCGTCAGATCTTCGAGGCGCTGGCGGTGACGGACATCCAGCATGCCGCCGATCTGTTCCTGGGCGTCTATCACGAGAGCCAGGCGACCGACGGTTACGTCAGTCTGGAAGTCTCACCGCAGCTCGCCAACGATGCCAGCGCGACCATCAGCGAAGCCCGCCGCCTGTGGGCCGCCGTGAATCGCCCCAATCTGATGATCAAGGTTCCGGGCACGGCCAGCAGCCTCACGGCGATCCGGCGCCTGATCGGCGAAGGCATCAACATCAATGTGACGCTGCTGTTCTCACGGGCCGCGTACCGCGAAGTGGCGCGCGCCTACATCGACGGCATCGCCGACTTCATCAAACAGGGGGGCGATCCCCGCCACGTCGCCAGCGTTGCCAGCTTCTTCATCAGCCGCATCGATGCACAGGTGGACGCAGAGATCGAAACGCGCGTCGCTGGTGGAGACCCGGATGCTGCCGGTCTGCAAGCGCTCATCGGAAAACTTGCGATCGCCAATGCCAAGCTCGCGTACCAGGACTATCTCGAACTGTTCTCCAGCGACCGCTGGGAAGCCATGGCGGCGCAGGGCGCGCAGACCCAACGTCTGCTATGGGCCAGCACCGGCACCAAGAATCCGAGCTACCGCGACACGCTCTACGTGGACGAACTGATCGGCGAGCACACCGTCAACACCATGCCGCCGGCGACAATGGACGCATTCCGCGACCATGGTACCGCGGCCGACACCCTGACCCATCGCGTCGAACAGGCGCGCGAGCAGATCAAGGCCGCCGCCAAACTCGCGATTCCGCTTGAGGCGATCACGGACCGCCTGGTGCGTGAAGGCATCAAGCAGTTCGAGGATGCCGACGCCAAGCTGATCGCCGCGGTGCAGGCCAAGGTCGATGCGATCCGTTCGGGCAAGAGCACGGAACCCCTGCACGGCTGAACACCCGGCCGGCTCGTTTCAGCCGTCACCACTCGCCGCAAGCAAACGGGCGTTGCCGCCGATCGCCGACGTATTCACCGTCAGGGTGCGTTCCGTGACGAAGCGCAACAGATAATGCGGCCCGCCGGCCTTGGGGCCAGTGCCGGACAGACCTTCCCCGCCGAACGGCTGCACGCCGACCACCGCGCCGATCTGATTGCGGTTGACGTAACAGTTGCCGACGCGCGCCAAGGCACGCACCCGCCGCCAGGTCTTCTCGATGCGGCTGTGCACACCCAGGGTCAGCCCGAAGCCGGTGTTGTTGATGTCCTCGATGATCTGATCGAGCTTGCGCCCGGAGTAGCGGATCACGTGCAGAATCGGGCCGAAGTGCTCGGCGTCGAGCTGCTTGATCGAATCGATCTCCACGGCGGTCGGCGGCACAAAACTGCCGTGCTCACAGCGCGTCGACAGTGGCAATCGCACGATCAGGCGGCCGAGCCCGGCCACGGCGTCCACGTGCGCCATCAGCGAGGCCTGAGCCTCCGGGTCGATGACCGGGCCCACATCGGTCGCCAGCCAGGCAGGATCGCCCACCACCAGTTCCTGCATCGCGCCGCGCAGCATGCCGATCACCTTATCGGCGATTTCCTGTTGCACATAGAGCACACGCAAGGCCGAACAGCGCTGACCGGCGGACTGGAACGCCGCCGTTATCACGTCTTTCACGACCTGTTCCGGCAACGCGCTGGAATCGGCGATCATCGCGTTCTGTCCACCGGTCTCCGCGATCAGGCTAGCGATCGCGCCCGGACGCGCGGCCAGTGTGCGGTTGATGGTCTGCGCCACAGCCACTGATCCGGTAAATGCCACGCCGGCGACCAAGGGATGCTGGCACAGCGCTGCACCGACATCGCCTTCGCCGAGCACGCATTGCAGCACGTCGTCCGGGATGCCGGCATCCAGCATCAGCCTCACCATCATCATGGCGACGAGGTTGGTCTGCTCGGCCGGCTTGGCGACCACAGTGTTGCCGGCAACCAGCGCCGCCGCGATCTGCCCGGTGAAGATCGCCAGCGGGAAATTCCATGGCGAGATGCAGACAAACACGCCACGCCCGGCCAACTGCAGTTCGTTGTGCTCACCGGTGGGGCCCGGCAACACATCCGGCGCGGTCATCAGGCGGCGCGCCTGCTGGGCGTAGTAGCGCAGGAAATCCACCGCCTCGCGGACCTCGGCCACTGCATCCGGCAAACCCTTGCCGGCCTCTCGCACCAGGGCCGCCAGAAACTCCGGGCGGCGCGCTTCCAGCCGGTCGGCCGCGCGCTCCAGCAATTGCGCGCGCGACTCCACCGGCATTGCATTCCAGCGTGGCTGCGCATGCCAGGCCGCCGCGACGACCTCGCCGAGGTCGTCCGGTTCGAACGGGCACCAGTGCCCAAGCACCGCGCGCCGGTCGGCCGGATTGAACACCGGCAACGGACTGCGTTTCGAGTCGATCGCGTTGTGCGTCAGCGAGTCCGCTCGCGATGGAAGCGGCGCTGTGCTCAAGGCTTCGGCCAGCGCCGAGGCCTCCGGCTCGGACGCGAAGTTGACACCGCTCGAATTGAGTCGCGAACTGCCGTAGAGCGCCTGGGGAAGGGCGATCGCCGGATTCGGGATCACGGGATACTGCTGCACCTGCTCGACCGGATCGAGCACCAGTTGCTCCGGTGGCACGTTCTCGTCATAGATTCTGTTGACGAACGAGCTGTTGGCGCCGTTTTCCAGCAGGCGGCGCACCAGATACGGCAGCAGATCCTCGTGTGAACCGACCGGGGCATAGATCCGCACCGGCACCGGAATGTCACGCATCACCGCTTCGTACAGCGCTTCGCCCATGCCGTGCAGGCGCTGGAATTCGTAGCCGGCATCGTCGCCCGCGTAGCTGCGTACGGCGGCGACGGTATGAGCGTTGTGCGTGGCCAGCTGCGGATAGAAGTGCGTGCGTGCCGCCAGCAGACGGCGCGCGCAGGCCAGGTACGAAACATCGGTGTTGGGCTTGCGCGTGAACACCGGGTAGCCGGCCAGGCCCTGCTCCTGGGCCCGCTTGATTTCGGTATCCCAATAAGCGCCCTTGACCAGTCGCACCGGAATCTGACGGCCCACGCTCGCCGCCAGCGCCTCCAACCATTCGATGACCGGCAAAGCACGCTTCTGAAAGGCCTGGACTGCGAGACCGAAACCGTTCCAGCCGCTCAGCGTCACATCACGATAGACCGCCTCGAAGACGTCCAGCGACAGCTCCAGGCGATCGGCTTCCTCCGCATCCACGGTCAAGCCGATCCGATGTCGCTTGGCTTCCTGCGCCAGCGCCAGCAGGTTCGGCACCAGTTCGGCGAGCACTCGCTCGCGCTGCGCCACCTCATAGCGCGGATGCAGCGCCGACAGCTTCACCGAGATACTTGGCCGGCGCAGCAACTCGGTTTCGACGCCGGCACGCTTGCCGATCGCCTGAATCGCGTCATGGTAGGACTGCAGGTAGCGCCTGGCGTCGCTGGCGTTGAGCGCCGCCTCGCCGAGCATGTCGAACGAGTGCAGGTAGGCGCGGTGCGCCTTGCTGCGAGACTCGTCCAGAGCCTCGGCAATGCTGCGCCCGATCACGAACTGGTGCCCCATCAGCTTCATCGCCTGGCGCACCGCCATGCGGATCACCGGTTCGCTGGACTTTCCGATCAGGCGATTGAACGAAGCTCGAAAATTTCCCGTGGTTTGCGGCGACAGGCGCACCAGACGCCCGGTCAGCATCAGCCCCCAGGTCGAGGCATTGACGAACAGGGAGTCCGAACGCCCGAGGTGGGACTCCCAGTCCGCCTCGGACAACTTGTCCGCGATCAGCGCTTCGGCGGTGTCGTCGTCCGGGATGCGCAGCAAGGCCTCGGCCAGGCACATCAGCAGCACGCCTTCATCCGACGACAGATCGTATTCCTGCATGAAGGAATCGAGCGCCGAGACATTTTCGGCCTCACCACGAACCGCGGCGACCCAACTCGCGGCTCGCTCCTGGGTCTGGGACCGCAGCGGCTCGGGCAGCTCGGCAATCCCCATGAGTTTATGCACCAACGCCGTCTCGTCGGCGAACCAGTGCTCTGAAACGGCTGCCCGCAAAGGATCTCGCTCGGGCAGCAGGGAGGAATGGATGAAGCTGGGGGCGAGGGATTCGTTCATGAAGCGCATCATAGCGAGGCCCGATTGCGTACAGAACTGTCCGCGATCAACATGCCGCAACTGCGATTTGCAATTGGACGGACTCGACGCGCTGAGCGCGGCGCGGCAGGATGCGATCTCCGGGGAACGCAAGCAACGCAACAATCACCGCATCGGTACCATGCGGCACAAAAACAGGAGAGACCCATGATGCGAAAGACACTCTTGATTCCGATGCTCGGGACGGTGGCCGCACTCGGTGCGGCGCCCGCAATTGCGGACGACTACTACTTCGGCGTTCGCGGCGGGCTTACCGCCAACACCTTGGGTGGCGCGGAAGTCGCCGACAGTCTCAACGCGATCCCCGGGACCAATGTCTCGGTGGATATCGACGAAAGCGATACCGGTTACGAGGTGTTCGGCGGCATGCGCGTTGGCGACAATCTGTACGTCGAGGCCAGCTATGTGAACTTCGGCGACTTCGACATGCATATCAGCGGCACCGCCGTGGACCCCGATGCAGTCGCCCAGCAGGCCGGCGATGAAGCACCGATGTCCGGCTCCGCCGCCCGCCTCGGCCTGCGCTGGCTGGTGCCGGTGACCAAGCACGTGCGCCTGCTGCCGCGCATCGGCGCGTTTTACTATTCATCGGACACCGACGTCACCACCGCAACCGACAGCTTCAGTTCCGACAACGACGGCTTCGGCGGCACGATGGGATTCGGTGGCGGCTACGCCTTCGACAACGGCCTGATGTTGTCGCTGGGTTGGGACTTCTTCATGGGTGACGACGAAAGCAGCGTCGGCCTGTTTGGCGCCGCGGCCGAATATGGCTTCTAGGCGGCTTCCAGACAGCGCATCGCGAAGTGCAAGGCCGGCCCCGATGCCGGCCTTGTTCTTATCGGCGCTCGTCCGAGCGCCTTACACTGCGCACTGACATGGACACCGGCAGGCATTCATATGTCCACGGACATCAGCATCGTCTACATCAGCTGTCCCGCCTCGGCGGCGCAGACGCTGGCCAATGCACTCGTCGAATCGAATCTGGCCGCGTGCGTTACGCTGCTGCCGGGCGCTCGGTCCGTCTATCGCTGGCAAGGCAAGCTGCACAACGACGAAGAGACGCTGCTGCTGGCCAAGACACGTACCGAGCGAGTGGGCGCGCTGTGTGAGCGAGTGGTCGCGGATCATCCCCATGAGGTTCCCGAGGTCATAGCCGTCGAGCTCGCGCAGGGTCACGCGCCGTATCTCGACTGGGTGGCTTCGGAAACCGACGCCGACTAACGGCCGGATTCGAATGCGAGCCTCCACCGCCCTCAGATTGCCCGTGCTCTGCCTGCTCGCCGCAGGCATCGGCTTCTTCGCCTATCGCGGACTGGCCCCAGGGCCGTCGCCAAACGCGCCGGTGTTGCACTTCACCGACCTCGACGGCAAACCACGGCAATTGTCCGAATGGCGTGGGCGCCCGGTGCTCATCAATTTCTGGGCCACCTGGTGTGCGCCGTGCCTCAAGGAAATTCCGATGCTGATCCAGGCACAGACCGAGCTCGCGGATACCGGCCTGATGATCCTCGGGCCCGCAGTGGACGAAGCGGAACCGGTGCGCCACTTTCATGCAGAGCGTAACTTGAATTACCCTGTATTCGTGGGTGCCGACCAAGCCATCGTGGCGATGGACGCGCTGGGCGATACACGCGGCGCTCTTCCCTTGTCGGTGTTCATTTCGCCCGATGGGAAAATCGTCGCCCGGCACTCCGGCGTACTCAGCCGCGAGCAGTTGGAGAGTTGGCTGGAGCGCTATCGGTAAGGATTCGTACTGTGGCGAATCGTGACCCAATCGAGCCCGATCCAAACCCAATAACGCATAAACGTGTGCAAAACGTGCACAAACGGATCAGCAGGCTATAATCGGAATTCGCCCGCCGCACTCGACCAGACTCTTGGCGCACCTGCTGCTATTGAACGGACCGAACCTCAACCTGCTCGGCACGCGCGAGCCCGAGGTCTACGGCGCCCAGACGCTGGCCGACATCGAACAGGCGCTTGCAGAAGACGCGGCCGGCCTGGGCCATCGACTGTCCACGTTCCAGAGCAATCACGAAGGCGCGTTGATCGATCGCATTCACACGGCCCGGGGCGAAATCGACTTCATTCTGATCAATCCTGCGGCGTACACGCACACCAGCGTGGCGCTGCGCGATGCCCTGCTGGCCGTGGCCATTCCGTTCATCGAGATTCACCTTTCGAACGTTCACGCCCGCGAGGCCTTCCGTCACCACTCGTACTTCTCGGACATCGCACACGGTGTGATCGTCGGCCTGGGAGTGGCCGGCTATCACTTCGCGCTGCATGCCGCCCACCAACAGTTGAACCCGCAGGGGAATTAGCTTCATGGATATCCGTACGATCAAGAAACTGATCGAATTGCTCGAACAGTCCGGTATCGCGGAACTGGAAGTCAAACAGGGAGAGGAATCGGTCCGGATCAGTCGCAACCCGGCGCCCGGTTCAGGTCCTGTCTATGCACAGGCACCGCAGCAGGCATACGCCCCGCCCCCGCCGCCCGCGGCGGCGCCCGCGGCCAGCAGCGCTCCGGCGGCCCCGGCCGCCAAGGCGCCGGACGAAAAGAACCTGGTGCGCGCACCAATGGTCGGCACCTTCTATCGCTCGCCCGCGCCGGGCGCCAAATCCTTCGTCGAGGTCGGGCAGACCGTGAAGGAAGGCCAGACCCTGTGCATCATCGAAGCGATGAAGATGCTCAACCAGATCGAAGCCGATCGCGCCGGCGTGGTCGTCGAAATCCTCGTGGACAACGAGCAGCCGGTCGAATTCGATCAGCCGTTGTTCGTGATCGAATAAGACCGCCCCGCCATGATCGAGAAAGTTCTCATCGCCAACCGCGGCGAGATTGCCCTGCGCATCCTGCGAGCCTGCCGCGAACTCGGCATCAAGACCGTGGCCGTGCACTCTTCCGCGGACCGCGACCTCAAGCACGTGCTGCTGGCCGACGAATCGGTATGTATCGGTCCGCCGGCCGCCGCCAAGTCCTATCTCAACATGGCGGCGATCATCAGCGCCGCCGAAGTCACACAGGCCGACGCGATTCATCCCGGCTACGGATTCCTGTCCGAAAACGCCGACTTCGCTGAAAGCGTGGAACGTTCGGGCTTCATCTTCATCGGCCCGCGCGCGGAAACGATCCGCCTGATGGGCGGCAAGACCACCGCCAAGGCCGAGATGATCGCGGCCGGTGTGCCCTGCGTTCCGGGCAGCGAAGGTGTGCTTCCCGATGACGAGGCCGAATGCATCGACGTGGCGCAACGCGTCGGCTACCCGGTGCTGATCAAAGCCGCCGCCGGTGGCGGCGGACGCGGCATGCACGTGGTGCGTTCACAGGAAAACCTGATTCAGTCGATACACATGGCGCGTGCCGAAGCGCAGGCGGCATTCCGCGACGGCTCGGTGTTCCTGGAGAAGTATCTGGAAGTGCCGCGCCACATCGAGATTCAGGTACTGGCCGACGAACACGGCAACGTCGTGCATCTGGGCGAGCGCGATTGCTCGATGCAGCGCCGCAACCAGAAGGTCGTCGAAGAGTCGCCAGCGCCGGGCATCACCCAGGCGCAGCGTGACCACATCGGCAAGCTGTGCACCGACGCCTGCAAGCGCATCGGCTATCGCGGCGCCGGCACGATGGAGTTCCTGTACGACAACGGCGAGTTCTATTTCATCGAAATGAACACGCGCATCCAGGTCGAGCACCCGGTCACCGAAATGGTGACGCAGACCGACCTGATCAAGCAGCAGCTGCTGGTCGCGGCCGGCGAGAAGCTCACGCTCCGGCAGGAGGATCTCAAGCCGCGCGGTCACGCGATCGAATGTCGAATCAATGCCGAGGACCCGCGCCGCTTCGTGCCCTCACCGGGCGAGATCAAGAAGTATCACGCCGCCGGTGGACCGGGGATTCGCATCGATTCCCACGTCTACGCCGGCTACACGGTACCGCCGCACTACGACTCCATGATCGGCAAGCTGATCGCCTGGGGCGAAACCCGGGAATCGGCGATCGCGCGCATGCACACGGCGCTGTCGGAAATGGTGATCGACGGCATCCAGGTCAACATCCCCCTGCAGTCGCGCATCATGGAGGATGAGGTGTTCAGCCGTGGCGTGCACCACATCCACTACCTCGAAGAGATGCTCAAGAACTGGGAATGAAGCGCGGCGAACGCAGGGCGGCGTAGACTCTCGCGCCCGCCCTGCACCACCGGACAGATTCATGGCCTGGCTACAACTGCGTCTACAGACCCGCCACCCCGAGTTCGCCGAAGAACTGCTGCTCGCGCATGGCGCGCAGTCGGTGAGCTTCGTCGATGCGGGCGACACGCCGGTGCTGGAGCCGCTACCCGGCGAAACACCGCTGTGGCCACAGACCGCAGTGCTTGCGCTGTTCGCCGAAGACGCCGACCCGGAACCGGCGCTGGCAGCGATCGCCGCAATACTCCCCGAGCAGAATCCGCCCGTGGTCACACGCGAGATCGTGGAAGACCAGGACTGGGTACGCCTGTGTCTGGACCAGATGCAGGCGATGCACTTTGGCGGCACCCTGTGGATCTGCCCGCGTCATCGCACGGTCGAGGATGCATCCGCGGTGGTCGTGCGCCTCGATCCCGGCCTCGCCTTCGGCACCGGTACGCATCCGAGCACCTCGCTGTGCCTGCGCTGGCTGGCGCAGGCCGATATCGCCGGCCAGCGCGTGCTCGACTATGGCTGCGGCTCCGGCATCCTCGCGATCGCCGCGCTCAAGCTCGGTGCCGCCGCGGCCACGGGCGTGGACATCGACCCTCAGGCGCTGACCGCCAGCCTCGAAAACGCCCGCGACAATGAGGTCGAACTGACGGTCTGCGACGTACCAGGTTTCAAGACCGCACCCTACGACCTGGTGCTCGCCAACATATTGGCGGGGCCGTTGATCGAGTTGGCGCCGCTGCTCAGCGCCTGCGTTCGCCCCGGCGGCCAACTCGTGCTCGCCGGCCTGCTGGACCGGCAGGCTGAAGAAGTCGCCAGCGCCTATGCCGGCGATTTCGAAATCGAAGTCGTCTCCGACGAAGGCTGGACCCGGCTGGTCGGGACCCGCTTGCCCTGACAAGCGGCACAAGCCGATACACTTTCGATCGCTCCCTGGCGAGAACCTTGGGGTATCATTGCGCCCCCGTTTTTTTCCGCTTTTCGAGTTCGCTGCCGTTCGCGCGATGGGCTCGTCCGTTTCACCGAGGCGCCGTCAGCACATGTCCGCAGAACCCTCACACAAGATCAATGGCGCAGCGCGCCCATTGAGTCACGCCGTGGCAGACAGCCTCGAAGCCTATTTCCGTACGCTCAATGGCCATGCGCCCAGGGACCTCTACGACCTCGTGCTTGAACAAGTCGAGCAACCGCTGCTGAAAACCGTGCTTCACCATTGCAACGGCAACCAGTCACGCGCTGCTGAAATGCTGGGGCTCAATCGCGCCACGTTGCGCAAGAAGCTGCGCCAACATGGCATTACGGCGGACGGCGCATGAGCAATTCCATCCAGATCCGCCGCGCTCTGCTGTCGGTTTCGGACAAGAGTGGACTCGTCGATTTCGCACGCGCTCTGGTCGAGCGCGGCATCGAACTGCTGTCCACCGGCGGCACCTATCGCAGCCTGAGCGAGGCCGGCATCGCCGTCACCGAAGTCTCGGCACATACCGGCTTTCCGGAAATCATGGATGGCCGCGTCAAGACGCTGCATCCCAAGATTCACGGCGGCATCCTCGGGCGCCGCGGCACGGATGACGCCGTGATGCGCGAACACGGCATCGCAGCAATCGATCTCGTGGTGGTCAACCTCTACCCGTTCGAGCAGACCGTCGCCAAGCCCGACTGCACGCGCATCAACGCGATCGAGAACATCGACATCGGCGGTCCGGCGATGGTGCGCGCAGCCGCCAAGAATCACGCGCATGTCGGCATCGTCGTCGATCCGAAGAACTATGCCGATGTCCTCGCCGCACTCGCTGAAGGCGGACTACCGTTCACGCTGCGCACCCGCCTCGCGGCCAAGGCCTATGCGCACACCTCACGCTACGATGCCGCGGTGGCGGAGTACCTGGCCGGCGTCGACGAGGCCGGGCAGCGCGCCGTGTTCTCGCCGGTGCTGGGCATGCAGTTCAAGAAGGCGCAGGACCTGCGCTACGGCGAAAATCCGCACCAGCGCGCCGCGTTCTATCGCGAGCGCGAGCCGGAAGCCGGCACGATCTCCGCCGCAAAGCAGGTGCAGGGCAAGGCACTGTCGTACAACAACATCGCCGATGCCGATGCCGCGCTGGAGTGCGTCAAGAGCTTCACCAAGCCGGCCTGCGTGATCGTCAAACACGCCAATCCCTGCGGCGTCGCCGTCAGCCTCGATGGCATCGGTGCCGCCTACGATCTGGCGTTCCAGACCGATCCGACCTCGGCCTTCGGCGGCATCATCGCCTTCAACCGCGAACTCGACGGCGCCACCGCGCGCCGCATCGTCGAACGTCAGTTCGTCGAGGTGATCATCGCGCCGACGCTCAGCGCCGAAGCCCGTGACGCGGTCGCCGCCAAGCAGAACGTCCGCGTACTCGAATGCGGGCAGTGGCCGCAGCTACGCACCAGCGCCTGGGACTACAAGCGCGTTGGCGGCGGACTGCTGATCCAGGATCGCGACGATGCCGTGATCCAGGCCGAGGCGCTCAAGGTGGTCAGCCAGCGCCAGCCCACAGCCAGCGAAATCGACGACCTGGTGTTCGCCTGGAAGGTCGCCAAGTTCGTCAAGTCCAATGCCATCGTCTACGCCAAGGGCCGTCAGACCATCGGCGTCGGTGCCGGACAGATGAGCCGCGTCTATTCGGCGAAGATCGCCGGCATCAAGGCCGCCGATGAAAAGCTCGAGGTCAAGGGCTCGGTCATGGCGTCCGACGCGTTCTTCCCGTTCCGTGACGGGATCGATGCCGCCGCCGCCGCCGGCATCACCGCCGTGATCCAGCCCGGCGGTTCGGTGCGCGATGCCGAAGTCATCGCCGCCGCCGACGAAGCCGGCATGGCGATGCTGTTCACCGGCATCCGCCACTTCCGACACTAGGCGTACGAGCCGCGCAGTTCGCGAATCCGCGCCCCCAGGGATTCGGTGCTGAGCTGTTCCGGCGGTATCGGCGCCGCGGCCTGTAGTTCGATGCCGGCGCGGAAACGAGTTGCTCGATCTGATCTACAGCGCCGAACGACCGGACACCGCCGATCTGGCGCATTCGATCCTGCAGGACCTGCTCGACCTCGTATCCCGCTCGCGCGGCGCGCCGGGCACGCTGCTGGAAGGGCTCGGCGAAATCCGCGGGGAATGCGAGGATCGGCTGGAGCGTATCGACGCCGAACTGATCTGGGACCAGAGCGACGAACTGCCCGACCCACAAAGGATCATGGCCAGTCGCTGCCCCTGTTCCGCATCGTGCGCGAAGCCGTCAGCAACGCGATCCGGCATGCGCAGCCGCGCCGCCGAGCTCACGGGTACGACCCGCTGCGACCCGGGCACCCACGGCGGCACCAAGGTGCTGCTGCGCATGCCGCTCGGCTGAACCCCGAACGCGTTCGCCGATGGCGAGACGCCCGCATCAGCGCCCGAACAGCTTGTCGAAAGCCTTGTCCAGCGCCTTGTCGACCATGCTGTCGGTCGCTTCGTCCACTTCCTGGTCGGAGCGCTGCTCCACACGGCCCTGCTGCCGCATCGCCTTGCCGCCGAGAATCGCGCCCAGATCGAAGCCGCCGGTGCCGGACGACGAGGCATCGGCCGAGCCCCCCATCTGGAAGCCGCTCATGTCGGGCAGTTGCTGCGGCGCCGCCGGCAACGCCAGCCGCGAAGACGACGGCGCGCCGCCGAAGCTCGCGATGCGGAATTCATCGCCGGCGCGCAACACACCGAGACGATCCTGCCCAAGACGTGCGTTGACGGCTTCCGCGCCAGACAGGGTGTCCGCCTTGCCGGCAGCACTCGCCATCGCCGTACTCACGGCCAACATCGCCTCGGTGTATTCGCGAGCACGTGTATCGCTGCTCAACACCAGCTCCCGGGTCTGCGTCTGGCCGTCACCGTCGAGATAGCTCATCAGATAGACCGATCCGCGTACGCCGGCGACGGTCTCGCTGCCGCCGGTGCGCTTCAGCGAGATCAGCTCGTGAACGTCGTCCGCACCCGATTTCGGCTGCGGCCGCCCCATTTTTCCGAACATCGACAACATGCCGCCCATGTCCATCACCAAGGGCTGGCCGTCCTGCTCGGCCACCGTATAGAGGTGGCCGTCGCGAAACAGCATGTAGCCGTCCTGACGGCTCATCGACGACATCCGCACCTGCTGCGGCCCGGCGAACTCGATCAGCATCGATTGACGCTCGCCATCGGCATCGACCTCTACCGTGACGCTGCCGGCCGCCAGAACCAGGGCCGGTGCACCCAGAGCAAAAGCGCAAAGAATCTGTCTGATGTGACGCATGTCTGAATACTCCCTCGATTGAACTGGCGGACCCGGGCAACTGTGACCGCCTCCGCAACCCGGGGCCCGGAATCGCGGACAATGCGCTCCAGGCCGTTCCAGCCTGGCGGTCCATCATGGCCGCCTTCGTGGGATATACGGATCGGCCGCATGATTGCGGACATGCTTGTGATCCAGGACCAGGATCCGGGGGAATCGGGAATGATCGATTGCGACATTCGGAACACCGAAACGCCAGTTGGCAGCGCAGTGGAACAACTGGTGCCACTGCTGTACGCCGACCTCAGGCGCATGGCGCGACGGGAACGCTGGCGCGTCGGTGGCGGACAGACCTTGCAGACCACGGCGCTCGTCAGCGAGGCCTATCTCAAGCTGAGGCGCAGTCGCGGCTGGGATTCCCACCAGCACTTCCTGCACGCGGCCGCGGTCGCGATGCGGCAAATCCTGGTGGACCATGCACGCGCGCAGCTGGCGGCCAAGCGCGGCGGGGCCAGTATCGACCTCAGTCTCGACGACATCGGCGAAGCGGCGGACAACCTCTGCATCGAATCGAACGAGGATCTGCTCGCGATCAACGATGCGCTGGAAAAACTGGCCGAACTGAACCCGCGCCTGGTCCAGGTCGTGGAATGCCGCTATTTCGCCGGTTACAGCGAACTCGAAGCCGCAACCGCGCTGGGCATCACTGATCGCACGGTGCGCCGCGACTGGATCAAGGCCAAGGCCTGGCTGCAACGCGAACTGAGCACCGGGACCTGAGCCTTCAGTTCAGGCGCGAACGGACCTGCTTGGCCATTTCACGATAACGCTGCGCGGCAGCACCATAGGGTTCAAGCACCGCTTCGACCTGATCGAGCGTCGCCTTCGCCGCCGCTGCATCACCCCTCATCTCCTGCACGCGCGCCTGCAGCATCAGGCTGACGGCGTACTGCACGCTGGAGCCGCCGAAGTGTTCGCGCGTGATCGAGGTGGCGCGTTGCGAAGCGGCCTCGGCCGCCGGTGCGTCGTGCGCCGCCAGTGCCAGCTCCACCGCGCCGCCCAGGGTGGCGCTGTACTCCGGGCTGTTCTCACCGGCGTACTCCAACGCCATCGCCGAGGCTTCGTCCAGCAAGGGTGCGGCCTCGTCGAGTCGATCGAGCCGGATCAGGATCTTGGCGTAGTTGCTGGCCAGCGCGGCCGTCGCCGCAGACGGTCCGTACAGACGCCGCCGCAGAATCAGCGCCTGCTCGAAACGGCGCGCCGACTCATCCAGATCGCCAGCCAGGAACGCCAGCGAAGCCCAGTTGTTGAGCGTATTCAGGGCCGCCGTGCTGCCAGTGTCACCAATGCGTTCGTGCGCCGCCCAGGCCTTGCGGCAGGCCGCCAGCCCGGCCTGCGGCTGATTGGCCGACATGTAGACCACGGCCATCGTCGCGTAGGCATTGGCGATATCCGGGTGGTCCGGCTCGCCGCCGGCCAGGCGCTCGTCCGCCATCGCCTGCAAGCGTGCAATCGCAGTATCGACGTCGCCCGCGGCCCGGGCCAGCTGCGATTCGAGCAACATCGCCGAGATCCGTTCGCTGCGGTAGCGCGCCGGATCCTCGGCCCAGAACGCACGGGCCTGCGTGAGTAGTCGTGCGGACTCGGCCTCGCGGCGCTGACGGTATCGCAGGTCGGCCAGTTCATAGCGCGCCTGGGCCTGCAGGGCCGGATCGATATCGGCCGGCGGTTCCTCGACCACGCGGCTCAGCAAGGGGTCGGCCGCTTCGTAATCATTCAGCACCAGATACATGTAGCCAAAGCTGTACAGCATGCTTACGGCCTGATCGGGCGCTTCCGAATAAAGATCCATCAGGCGCTGCGCGGCGCGGTCCAGCACCATCCGCGCGGTCAGCTCCCCGGTACCGTCGGCCCTGTCCACCGTACGGAACAGGTGCTCGACAAAGCGCTGCACCGCTTCGCCGCGTTCGACTTCGCGGCGCGCCACGTCTCGTTCCACCGCGGCGCGATGGGCCTGCCACGCGGTCCCCGCCAGTCCTGCGGCCAGCGCCAGCACGATGCCGCCGACAGCTGCCACCAGCCAGCGATAGCGACGCAGGAATACCCCGGCGCGATAGCTGCGAACGCCGCCGCGCGCGAGCACGGTGCTGCCAGCCATGTGACGCTCGACATCGGCGCGCAGCGCATCGACCGTGGCGTAGCGCGACTCCGGTAGCTTGCGCAGGCATTTGGCGACAATCGCATCGAGATCGCCGCGCAGCAGACGCGCAGGCACTGCTGTCGACGAACTGGCGGCGGCCGTACTCGGCATCGGCGGCTCGGCGTGCAGCAATCGCTCGACGGCCACGGACAGGGGCAGGCTCCTGAGCATCCAGGCCGGCTGCCCGACCAGCAGCTCGTAGAGCACCGCGCCCAGGGCGTAGACGTCGACCGCCGTGGACACACTATCGCCGCGCAGGGTTTCGGGCGCCGCATAGTCGGGCGTCATCACCAAGGTCTGGGTGAGCTGGGAATCCGGGTCTCCGCCGAGGCTTTGCAGCTTGGCAACGCCGAAGTCCAGCAGTTTGACCCGAGCGTCCTGATCGACACAGATATTCGACGGCTTGATGTCGCGATGAATCACCAGGTTGCGGTGCGCATAGGCCACCGCATCGCACACTTGGATGAACAACTCGAGCCGTTCGGACAGCGGTCGCCCGCCCGCGAACTCGGTAAGACTGCGCCCGTCCACATACTCCATGACCATATAGGCGCGACCGTCCGGCGCCACCCCGCCATCAAGCAGGCGGGCGATGCCCGGATGCTCCAGTCGCGCCAGAATCTGGCGCTCCGCCTGGAACCGCTGCCAGGTGTCGCCGCTGTCGGCGCGGATCAGCTTCAGCGCAGCGCGCTGTTCGAACAGGCCGTCGGCACGCTCGACCTCATAGACCTCGCCCATGCCGCCGCGCCCGATCAGGCGCCGGACCGCCCACACGCCACAGCGCAGACCCGGTGCGACGGTGCTCGATCCCTCCGTAGGAGCGCCGGAGCCGAGTCGCGGCGGCTGCTCCATGAAACCGCTGTCGGCGTCCGATGCGGCCAGCAGCGCACGCAGCTCGGCCTCCAGTTCGGGCCGGCCTGCGCAGCGCTCGCGCAGAAACGCCGCGCGCGCAGCACCTTCGAGATCGAGCGCCTCGTCGAACAGCGCCTCCACGATCCGCCAGTCCGGCCGCATGATTCCCCCAAGTGACGTTGGTGCGCGCGCAGTTTCGCGTCTTTGCGCCCGCTTGTCCCGCAGCGACCGCGCCCAGGCCGCGAACATCGTATGATTCCGGTCTCGGTCTTCTGCAAACAATGGAACACGATGATGCGATCAGGAAATCCGGCGCTGCGCGCCGATGTCTTTGACCAGGCGCCACGAAGCGGCACGATCGGCGATGCAATGACGATCAACGGCACGGTCGGCAAGACCGCGTTCTCACTGCTGCTGGTGGTCCTGGCGGCCAGCCTCACCTGGAGCCAGACCCCGAACCCGCTGATCATGATCGGCGGCGGCATCGGCGGCTTCATCGTCGCCATGGTCACGATCTTCAAGAAGCAATGGTCTCCGGTCACCACACCGCTGTACGCGGTGCTGGAGGGTCTGTTCCTCGGCGGCATTTCCTCGATGTACGAGGCCCGATTTCCCGGCATCGTGCTCAATGCCGTGGTACTCACGCTGGGTACGCTCGGCGCGCTGCTGATCGCCTACCGCTCCGGCGTGATCAAGGCCACCGAGAACTTCAAGCTCGGGGTGGTCGCTGCCACCGGTGGTATCGCCGTGGTCTATCTGGTGACGATGGTGCTCGGCATGTTCGGCGTCGGCGTCCCGTACATTCACGAATCCGGCACGATCGGCATCGCCTTCTCGCTGTTCGTGGTGGTCATCGCCGCATTGAATCTGGTGCTGGACTTCGACTTCATCGAAAGCGGCGCCGCTGCACGCGCACCCAAGTACATGGAGTGGTACGGCGCCTTCGGCCTGATGGTGACCCTGGTCTGGCTGTATCTGGAAATGTTGCGGCTGCTGTCCAAGCTGCAGGGACGCAACTGAGGCAGGCGATCATCGCTGACGCGAAAACGAAGGGCGCTGCGGCGCCCTTCGTCGTTGATGCTGTTGCCTCGGCGGTTTGCCCGCTCGCGACGAACCGGCGTTTCGTCGGATAATGTCGGCGAAGCCGGCTCGATCGACCGGCCCGTGACCCGAGGAGACAGCCATGCAGAACATGGGCGAGGGCGACTGCCCTTTTGAATTCAACTTCGACGCCAAGACCTTCAAGGTCGGGGACACCGTCAGCTATCGCGTGCCATCGCTGGCCGACTTTCCGTTCGTGGCCACCATCGCCGCGGTCTACGACGATCACGTCGACCTGGCCGACCCCGCCAATCCGGGGCGAATCTTTCAGGGCACGCGCGAAGACCGGCCCGTGGTCTCGGACGAACAGGCGCTCGGCTGAGCGCCCGCATCAGCCGCCTTCGGAACGCTGGCGCCGCAGCAGGCCCAGCACGAACTTGCCGACAAAAGGCATCGCCACCAATAGCGCGAAGGCGCCCAGTATCTTGGGCGTGAGAATGTCGCCGGGTGACTCCAGCGTGGCCAGCTGGGTGCCGGCGTTTACCCACACGATCGACGCCGGCAGCATGCCGAGCTGCGACACCCAGTAGAACGTCCAGGTCTTGATCGGCGTCAGCGCCATCGCCAGATTGATCAGCGACAGCGGGAACACCGGCACCAGGCGGATCGAGAACAGATAGAACGCGCCCTCGCGGCGCACACCCTGGTCGATCGCGCCGAAACGCTCGGCGAAGCGCTGCTGCAGCGCCTCACCGAACACGAAACGCCCCAGCAGAAAACCGAGCGTGGAGCCGATCGACGAACTGAACGAGGAAATCAGCACGCCGCCCGGCAAGCCGAACAGCGCGCCACAGACCAGCGACATCACACCGGGAATCGGCAGCGCCAGGGCAGTACCGAGGGTGTAGCTCACGAACACCGCCGCGATCAGCCTCACCGGTTTCTGATCGCGCAACTCACTCAGGTGCTGGTGCTGCGTCTTGAGATTCTCGAAGCTGAAATACTGCGCGAGATCGAATGCGAAAAAGGCTGCAACCAGGGCCGCGAAAATCAGGCCCAGCGCGATACGCCATTTCATGAAGTGAGGGAAATCCTTGAATTGGCCCCCACCTTAACCGCGCGATACCGGCGCCGTCATTCAGGCGCGTGCAAGCCTCCAGCTGCCACGACCGCGCTGCGCTTTCACGGAGACCGCGCGGTCTCCGGAGTCCACGGCGGCGGCAAGGGCGGCGCCGGCACGCGCACGAAACGCAGGTGTCGGCCGGCATCGGCCACACCGAGCTGTTCCGGCATACGCGTCTCCAGCCTCAGCGTCTTGCCGTGACGCACCACCTCCAGACGCAGCGTGTCCTCACCACTGAGCTTGGCGAGCTTTTCGAGAGCTTCTCTTGGATTGTGTATGGCCTCGCCGTCGATCTGGCGAATCACGTCGCCGCTCTTGAGTTCGATGTCGGCGGCCTCCGGCACCGCGATGACCAGTACGCCGCCATCGGTTCGAAAATAAGCCGCCAGATCCGCGTCCATGCTCGCCAGCTGCAAGGGCGGCAACAGGTTCTGACCGAAGGGGCCGTCCGGCAGGTCGTCCAGCGCGTCCAGCTCGGTCCAGTTCAACGTGGGCAGTTTCTGCAGCTCCGGCAGATCCTTCAGCGACAGGGCCACCGGACGACTGGCCTCGGCGACCGTCTTGTGGCGCTGACCATCGCGCTCATACTCGATGCGCACCTGGTCACCGGGCTTGAACTGCGTCATTTCTTCGCGCAGGCGGACTTCCGGACGGCCGTCCTCGGCCGACACCACCAGGCTGCGCCCTTCGATCGACAGCAGCAGGTCACCAGCCTGGAGGCCGGCCTGCTCGGCGCCGCTGCCGGGTGTGACCGCCTGCACGCGCACGCCGCGAACATCGCCGTCCGCAGCCGGGCCCGGCACCACGATCACGCCAAGCACGGCCTTGCGCGGATCGGCGGCAAAGTCGAAGGCATACGCCAGAGGATTGGCCGCAGCGCCGCTGTCCTGCGAAACCTCGGCGAATTGGCGGGCGGCGCTGCGCAGTTCGTCACGCGCGGCTTCCAGGGCCGCCCGCGCCTGCTCCAGATCGGATTCAAGCGTTCCTGATGTCGGTGCGTCCGGCCCCTCGGCGGCACCCGCCCGCCAGGGCGCGGTGAGCAGCGCGAGCGCCACCACCATGCCAAGTCCTGCCCTGCGTATCAGCGATCGATTCATCCCTGGGTACTCCTGCGCGGCACGGACCGCTTCAGTCGACGCGTGCAACGCGGTAGGCCACCGGAACCGCGTGCGGCGTGGCGGCTTCGTGCAGGTTGACGAGCTGGCTCATCAGCGCGACCCGCCGCTGCCACAGGGCCTCGGCCTGTCCGGGTTGATGCCCGGCATCGACATGGTTGAGTTGAACGTCCACCAGCGTGAGATCGCGCTGCAGAGCTTCCACACGTGCTTCACGGCGGGAATCCCAGACCACCACTCGGGGGCGTGCGGCAGCAAGTTCGCGTTCCAGCACACCCGATTCACCGATCAGGCGGGCCAGCTCGGATTGTGGCGGCGATTCGATGATCTCGCCCGGCGGTAGCGCTGGCCACAACAAGGCCACCGCCACCAGCAGCGACGCGGCCATCGCGAATCCGGCAGCGAAGCGGTGCCGGCGCTGCCGCGTCTGGCGGTCCATCCGCGCCTGCATCGCCGCCCAGCCCGCGGACGGCGGCAGTGGTTCCGGCAGCGCGCGCAGACGCTCGCCCAAAGCTGATGGGGTTTGTGTTGGGTTCATATCGCCAGCGTCTTGGGAGCACATGGGCTCACCTCCTGTTGCTGCGCCGGCGCCCCCTCGGTCACCAGCAACGTGCGCAACTTCTGATGGGCGCGGGCCAGTTGAGACTTCGAAAAACTCACGGACTTGCCCGCCATGCCTGCAATTTCCTGATGTGTATAGCCTTCCACGTGATACAGCCACAGCACCGCACGCGGCACCTCCGGCAACAGACCGAGGGCCCGTTCGAGGTCGACGGTCGAGCTGTCGTGCCAAACCAGGGCCGTCGGCGGTGCCTCCTCCGGCGCGAACAGCTCCAGCGTCAGCCGTCCGCGCCGCAGGTGCATCAAGGCCTCAGTCGCGGCGATACGCCGCAACCAGGCACCGAACGGCGCGTCCCCGCGGTACTGCCCCAGACACTTGAAGGCACGCAGGAAGGTGTCCTGCATCAGGTCCTGCGCGGTGTCCGGGCAGCCGACCATGCGCCGCACCAGCGCGTAGACCGGGCGTTCGAATGCGCGGTAGATCAGCTCCTGCGCATCGCGCGCGCCGGTGCGCGCTCGTGCCAGCGTTTCGGCGGACAGCGCTGCGTCGAAAGTGGCTCGCATCTCTGTTGGTTTTGATGCGCCGCGCGCGGCAAGGGTCGCAGTCATGCCGGGCCGACCTCGGGCGACAGGCCGCTTGCGGCGAGAAATGCGCGGACGCGCTCAGCCGTTTGTTGCGGCCGTTCGAGCATGAAACAGTGCCCGCCGGACACCCGTTGCGCCTGCACCCGGGGATTGGCGCGCTGCAATTCGGCCACGCTGGCCGGCATGAACGGATAGCTGCGATCGCCGCTGATGACCAGCACAGGCACGGTGATCGTGTGCATGCGACGCCGCGGCAGTATCGGGCTTTCGTAGATCGAAGCCTCCATTTCGCGTGCGCAACTCAGTTCCAGGCCGGCGTCTGTGGGCCTGAGTGCTTCGTCGGCAAAGGCCGCCAGCGCGGCCTCGTCCCAGCCCGCGTAGACGCCGCGCCCACGCAGATGCCGCAGCACCGAGTCGCGGTCCGGCCAGACGTGACGGCGGCGACGCGTGCCCTTGGCGAGCGGGTGCAGCCCGAGACGCGCGGCGGCCCAGGATGCCAGCCAGGTTCGCAAGGGCATCAGGATCGGGTCCAACAGCACCAATGCCGAGAAACGCTGCGGTTGCAGGGCCGCCATGCACAGGCTCAGCGCCGCGCCATAGCTGTGCCCGACCCCAATCACCGCGCCGGCATTGCCACGCAGCGCTTCGAGGTTGTCCAACAGGCGAGCCGTCAGGTGCGCCGCACCACCGAAGCCGGGCACCGGATCGGACTCGCCGTGGCCTTCCAGATCCTGCGTGATCAGGCCGTAGCCTTCGCTCAACGGCGCCAGGAACGGCCAGTAGACGCCACCGCTGAGTCCGTTGCCGTGAACGAAGTGCAAGCTCGGTTCGCCTGCACGATGGCGGCCTCGCATGAGCGCACCACGACCGTCGGCGGATGGCGATCGAGACTGCCATTGCGGCAAATCGCGGTAGGCCGGCGCGCGCACGTCGGCGGAGCGGGCGGTGTCGGCTAGCGTCGTCATTCGAGGTCGTAGTCCCAGACCACAATCACCACGGGCCTCAGCGCGATGTTTTCACGAACGCAGGGCCGCATCGTGCTCGGATGCGCGAGCATCAGGCCGGGCGCCTCATGCGGCGCCTGCACGGTCAGCCCACCGATCCGTTCGTGCTGCAGATACAGGCCGCTGCCGGCCAGCAAAATCACCGCCGAAGCGCCGGAACCATTGACGGCGCGCGCCGGCAGCGCGCGTCCGCGCGGCACCACAATGGCTGAAGCAGCCTGCAGGTTCAGACGTTCGCTGTTGAGCATGGACGTCACCAGCTTGTGCGCACGGGCGGTCACCAGGCTCGCGGCCGGCGAGGTCCATTGATCCACGTCGTGCAACTTGAAGGCACCGCCGGCAATCGGCTCGGTTCGCTCACGATTCAGCGCCTGCGTCTCGATTTCGGCGCGCAGTTGTTCGATGTAGATCGCGGTATCCGAGAACCGGATCGCACCCATGGTGGGCTGCTGGTGAAACAGCTCGATGGCGGCGTCCTCCGGCCACAGCGGCAGCGAGGATACCGTGGGGGCGCCCCCGGTCTCGTCCCGGTCGGGCGGTCTTGGCATATCAATATGACGAATGTTTCCGAGCACGGAATCTAGCATGCGGGCTCCTTATACTTCGTCCCCGTTGTTCGATTGGAGTGCGTCATGACTGCCCCCCGCGAGATTTCCCGCGACGTTCCGGTTCAAGATCAGATGTCGGCCGATGCGCCGCTGAAGCTGATCGAATGGGCGCTGGCGCAAAATGCACCGGCGATCGCGACCACCAGCTTCAGCCCCTATGCCTCGGTGCTGCTGCACATGGTGACCCGCGTATCGCCCGATCTGCCGGTCGTGTGGATGGACAGCGGCTACGCCACGCCGGCCACCTATCGCTATATCGACGAGGTGGTGCGCCGTCTCAAGCTCAACCTCAAGGTCTATCATCCGCGCCGCTCTCGCGCACACCGCGAGGCCGTGGACGGGCCCGTTCCGGACATCGAGGATCCGCGTCACGAAATCTTCACGCGCGAGGTCAAGATCGAACCCTTCGAGCGGGCGCTGGCCGAGCTGAAGCCCGGCTACTGGATCACCGGCCTGCGCTCGGAGGAAACCGAGGCGCGCGCGAAGATGGAGGCCGTGACCACCAATGCCGACGGCATCGTCAAGGTCGCTCCGCTGCTGGGCTGGACCAGCCGGGACCTGTTCCAGTACATCAAGAAGTTCGGCCTGCCGAACAACTTCGATTACTACGACCCGACCAAGGGCGAGGAGGATCGCGAGTGCGGCCTGCATCTGGCGCATTGAGCACGTTCGAGCGTCGTAGCAACCTTTCCTCGCGCAAAGGCGCGAAGCCGCCAAGAACAGCTTCGGAAACTTTCATTTTTCTTTGCGTCTTTGCGCCTTTGCGCGAGAAACCGCGTTTGAGGCAAGCCCCCTCCCCTGTGCGCCCAGGCGCCAGCCCGGCATAATCCCGGCCATATCCGGGGATGGGGCGTTTCTGTCGTCATGAGCGACAAATCCGAGTTGTTGGCTTCACTCAAGATCGACCGTGGCGAGCCGTCGTCCGACGACGGCCACTCGCGGACGTGGCTGTGGGGCGTGCTGGCCTTGCTCCTGATCGCGCTGATCATCGGCGCGACGTTGGTGTTCGGACGTGACAAGGCCATCGAGGTCCGCAGCGCGGTGGCGCTGGCGGCCTCGTCCGGCGCCGCGGCCGGCTCGGTACTCGACGCCTCCGGCTATGTCGTGGCCCGACGGCAGGCCACGGTCTCGGCCAAGATCACCGGCAAGGTCACCAAGGTGCTGATCGAGGAAGGCCAGCACGTGCAGGCCGGCGAAATCATGGCGGAACTGGAGGACACCACCGAAGGTGCCCAGCTCAATCTGTCGCGCGCGCGCCTGGATGCTTCACGCAGCGAATTGCGCCAGTTGCAGGTGCAGCTCGACGATGCGCAGCGCACGTTGCGGCGCAACCGTGAGCTGGCCGAACGCAAGCTGGTCAGCCAGTCGCTGTTGGACAGTGCCCAGGCCAACGCCGAGGCGCTGGAAGCGCAACTCGCCACCGCCCGCGAGAATGTGCAGGTCGCGCAGCGGCAGGTCGACGTGAGTCAGCGCAATCTCGACGAAACCACGGTACGCGCACCGTTTGCCGGTGTGGTCACGGTCAAGGCGGCGCAGGTGGGCGAGATCGTATCGCCGCTGTCGGCCGGCGGCGGCTACACCCGCACCGGCATCGGCACGATCGTGGACATGGACTCGCTGGAGATCGAGGTCGATGTCAACGAGAACTTCATCAATCGCGTGCAGCCCGGCCAGAAAACCACCGCAACCCTCAACGCCTATCCGGAATGGAAGATTCCGGCCCGCGTGATCGCGGTGATTCCGACGGCAGACCGCAGCAAGGCGACCATCAAGGTCCGCGTCGAGATTCTCGAAAAAGATGCAAGGATCCTTCCGGAAATGGGTGTGCGGGTGGCGTTTCTCGGCGAGGAACCCGCGCAAGGCGAAAAGCTCGAAGGCGTGCTGATTGACGCGGCGGCCATCAAGAACGACGGCGGCGCCGAGATCGTGTACCTGATTCGCGGCGACACCGTGGAGCGACGCGCCGTGACCACCGGCATCAAGCGCGGCGAGCGTGTGCAGGTCACAGCGGGTCTGGCGCCTGGCGACCGCGTGGCGCTTGGCCCGCTCGAACAGCTCAGCGACGGCAGCACGATCCGGATCGGCGAATAGTCATTTTTCAGGCTTATCGTCCGTAGCGCGATAAGCTCTCAGCACGGCGGCACCTGGGGAAGGAAAAACAGTGATGAACGACAGTCTGGTCAGTTTGAGCGGCGTCACCAAGTCCTATACGCGCGGCAAGGAAACGGTGCAGGTACTCGAAGCCCTGGACCTGGAGATCGCACGCGGCGATTTTCTGGCGCTGATGGGTCCAAGCGGTTCCGGCAAGACCACGCTGCTGAACCTGATCGGCGGACTCGACCAGCCCAGCGGCGGTTCGATTTCGGTAGACGGACAACGCATCGACCAGCTGTCCTCGTCGCGACTGGCCGCCTGGCGGGCCAACCATGTGGGCTTCGTGTTCCAGTTCTACAACCTGCTACCGGTGCTCAACGCGCAGCGCAACGTGGAGCTGCCACTGCTGCTGACCAAGCTGTCCGCCAGCCAGCGCCGCAAAAACGCCGAAGTCGCCCTGGATATCGTCGGTCTCAAGGATCGCGCGAAACACAAGCCGAACGAGCTTTCGGGCGGTCAGGCGCAGCGCGTGGCGATCGCACGTGCGCTGGTAGCGGACCCCACGCTGCTGGTCTGCGACGAACCCACCGGTGATCTCGACCGCAAGACCGCCGACGAGATCCTGACGCTGTTGCAGGAACTCAATCGCACGCACGGCAAGACCATCATCATGGTCACGCATGACCCCAAGGCGGCTGAATACGCAACGCACACCCTGCATCTGGACAAGGGCCGGCTGGTCACGGAAGCGGCGTAATGAAGTACTTTCCGCTGATCTGGGCGACGCTCTGGCGCAAGAAGGCGCGCACTATCCTCACGCTGCTGTCGATCATCATCGCGTTTTTCCTGTTCGGCATGCTGCAAGGTGTCAACAGCGCGATCAATCACAGCGTGGAACTGGCCAATGTCGACCGGCTGATCTCGATCAACCGGGTGTCGCTGACCGAACCGCTGCCGATGTCCTACCTGTCCCAGATCCAGTCGGTGCCCGGGGTCGAGGCGGTGGCCTACTCGTCCTGGTTCGGCTCCTACTATCAGGATCCCAAGCAATTCGTGTTCGGAACCCCGATCGACGTCGACCTGTACTTCCCGATCGTGCCCGAGGTGGAAATTTCCGACGAGGCGATCGACAAGCTCAAACGCACCCGCACCGGCGCGGTGGTCGGCGAGCCGCTGATGGAAAAGTACGGCTGGAGCGTGGGTGACCGGATTCCGATCCAGTCCACGATCTGGACCAAGGCCGACGACGGCACCTCGAACTGGGAATTCGACATCGTGGGAACCTACAACGTGTCCGAAGACCCCAATCAGGCCAACGGCTTCTTCTTCAACTACGAGTATTTCGAGGAAGCCCGCGCCTTCGCCAAGGGCACGGTCGGCTGGTATTTCCTCAAGGTCAGCGATCCCACACGCGCCGCGGAAGTCGCCAACGCGATCGACGCGCGCTTCGCCAACTCCGCGTCCGAGACCAAGACCCAGAGCGAAAAGGAATTCCAGCAGTCATTCATCAAGCAGTTCGGCGACATCAATTTCATCGTCAACGCGATTCTCGGTGCGGTGTTCTTCACGCTGCTGTTCCTGACCGGCAACACCATGATGCAGTCGGTGCGTGAGCGCATCCCGGAGCTGGCGGTACTCAAGACATTGGGCTTCTCGGACGGCAAGGTGGTGAGCTTCGTCGTCGCCGAAGCGCTGATGCTGTGCCTGCTGGCGGCGCTGATCGGCCTGGGGTTTTCGGCGCTGGCGTTCCCGGCGCTCAAGGGCTTCATCGGCGAAGCCAATCTGCAGCGTGAGGTGATCGTCACGGGTGTGAGCGCTGCGGTCGTGCTGGCGCTGATCATCGCGCTGATGCCGGCATCGCGCGCGCTGCGTCTTTCCATCGTTGACGCCCTGGCCGGTCGCTGAGGAGAACCGCATGAAACAGACGCTCGCCATCACCCTGATGAACCTGCGCGCGATTCCGCAGCGCCTGGGCACCTCGCTGGTGATCGTGATCGGCATCGCCGGGGTGGTGGCGGTACTGGTCTCGGTGCTGGCCATGGCCGTGGGCTTCCACAAGACCGTCAGCAACACCGGCCGGCCCGACCGCGCCCTGGTACTGCGCGGCGGCTCCCAGGCGGAGATCAACAGCAGCCTGTCTCGCGAGGACGCGCAGACCGTGCTCGACGCGCCGGGCATCCGCCGCACCGCCGACGGCAAGCCGATCGCTTGCGGCGAGGCCGTGACCATCATCAGCATGAAGACCATCGCCGATGACTCGGATTCGAACGTAACCCTGCGCGGCACCTGCGACAAGTTGCAGGCCTTGCGCCCGGAACTGAAGATTGTCGCCGGACGCATGTTCGAACCCGCCGTGCGCGAACTGATCGTCGGTGTCTCTGCCGCCAAGCAGTTCAAGAATCTGCAGATCGGCGACGAGATCGAGTTCCGCAACTCGTCGTGGACCGTGGTCGGACATTTCACCACCGGAGGCGACAACCACGAATCCGAACTGGTCGGAGACATCGAGACGGTGCTCTCGGCCTACCGGCGCAACGGCTACCAGTCGCTAACGGCACTGCTGAATTCGCCGGAGCAGTACGCGGCGTTCAAGGACTCGCTGACCACCAATCCCACGCTCAAGGTCGACGTTCGCACGGAGCCGGAGTACTACGCGGAGCAGTCCGAGCAACTCACCAAGCTGCTCAACTTTCTGGCCTACTTCGTGGGCGGGATCATGGCGATCGGCGCGATGTTCGGCGCGCTCAACACCATGTACTCGGCCGTCTCATCGCGATCCGTGGAAATCGCGACATTGCGATCGATCGGATTCTCGGCCATGCCGGTGGTGGTGTCGGTGATCGTGGAGGCCATCCTGCTGTCGCTGATCGGCGGCGTGATCGGCTCGGCGCTGGCCTGGATCTTCTTCAACGGGAACGCGGTCTCGACCCTGGGCGGCGGCTTCAGCCAGGTGGTGTTCGAGCTGACCGTGAGCCCCGGCCTGATCAGCACCGGCATCATCTGGGCCTGCCTGATCGGTCTGGTCGGCGGCCTGTTCCCGTCGATCCGCGCGGCACGCCTGCCGATCGTCGACGCGCTGCGGGCCAACTGAAACCTAGGTGACTAAAGCAGCGCCTGCACCTGCGCCGCCGCCTGCTCTCCCGAACGAACGGCACCGTCGATATAGCCATTCCAAATCGACGCGGTTTCGGAGCCCGCCCAATGCAGCAAACCGGCCGGCATCGACAACTGGTCGCCATAGTCAAGCCACACGCCTGGCGGCATATAGCCGGCATAGCAGCCGCGCGTCCACTCCTCCGAGGCCCAGTTCTGCTCGATGTAGTCCAGCGGCTCCGCTGCACCCTCGCCGAAATATCGAACGAAGCTTTCGATGACACCTGCCCGACGCTGTTCCGGCGTCATGCGCATCGCGGCGCGGCCCTCCTCGCCTTCGATGAATCCCATCATCACGCCGACATGCCCGTCCGGAGGAGAATTGTCATAGGTCAACTTGACCGGCCCTGTGTCGCTGGTCGCCTGTCCGGAAAGCCCATCCATACGCCAAAACGGGGTCGGATAGACACATTGCACCTTGATCACCGTGCCCATCGGCATTCGCTGCGTAAGCTGATCACGCAAGCCGGTGAGCGCGGGCATATAGCGAATCCGAGCCGCCAAGGTCGGCGGCAAGGTGACAATCGCACGCTGCGCTTTGATCGAGAACGAGTTGCCGCGAACGACGACCGTTCCGTCGCCCTGCTCAATCTCCGATACCGGCGCATTGAGCAGTACGCGCTCGCCGAGGTCCGCAGCCATACGCTGAGCAATCAGCTGTGTTCCCCCGACTACGCGCGATTCCTGAGCGCCGCCGGCGGTATCGATCAGCGCATCGAGAGAACCGGCTGAATGAATGTAGAACAGGACGTGCAATAGAGACAGATCACGCGGCTGAGCGCTGAATACCGCTTCGATCGCCAGCTGCACCAGAGATTTTCCTCCGGGCGTAATCAGATTCTGATCCATCCATGTCTGGAACGTCTGGCTGTCCCATTCTTCGGCGTTTTCGGCGGTCCATGGCGCATCAAGCGGTACCTGTTCCGCCAGCGCGTTGAGGCGCTCGATCGTCAGGCCGGCCTCCGCCGCACCGATGGGGTCGGTCGGCGGAACGCGCCCGTCGTAGCTCACGGCGCGACCGTTTCGATAGTCGATCAAACTGCCATCGTTGTAAGTCGGAAACGTGGACAGTCCAAGCTCATCGATCAGCGCCAGTACGCGATCCTGGGTGGGGCCGACCCACTGCCCGCCGACTTCGACGATCGTATCGCTATGCGCGGGAGGTGATAGTGCATAGTTCAAGGTGCGTCCGCCGACTCGACCGCGCGCCTCGGCAACAAGGACGCGCACGCCGGCTGCGACAAGACGGCGTGCCGCAGTGAGGCCGGCGACGCCACCACCGACGATCACCACGTCGGCTTGGTAGTCCCCGCTTGTAGCAGACGGTGCGGAGGCCTCGGCTCCCCCGATCGGTCCGCTATTGCCGCAGCCGCCCAGCAAGGCGGCAGAACCCAATGCCGCAGCCCCGGTCAATAGCAGGCTCCGTCGGTCGATGTCGATGTCAGCCATTCGTGCGCCCCGGCATATTAAATATACGCGTACATTTAATAGTGCGATAAGATGCAGCTGTCAAACGCCCTATGAGGTCCGATGTCGGCATCCGACCCAAAACCTGCTCGCAGTCGTTCCGCCGGCCGACCACCGCGAAGCGCCAAACAATCGGCAGAGATGAGGTTGCGGGTTATCGAAGTCGCACGCCAGCTATTCGAGCAACAGGGATTCGAAGCGGTCAGCATGCGGCGCATCGCCGCCGTGGCGGGCTGCGCGCCGATGAGCCTATACGGCTATTTCCGTAGCAAAAACGAAATCCTGCGCTATGTCTGGGAAGGCATCTTCGCAGAGCTGTTTGTTTTGGTAAGAGCGGCTGCGCGCCGCGGGACGCCGGCTACCAGGCTGCGCAGCGCCAGCAAGGCGTATCTCGACTACTGGCTGAAGCACCCGGACCGCTACCGGGCGGTCTTCTTCAACCAGGACCAGACCAGCGACGACGAGCGCTACTACGTCGACGCCTCGCCGGTCGTCGAGCGCTTTGAGATTTTTCGGGAGTTGATCACGGCCGCTCAAGCGGCCGACCAGGCTTGGCCACAAGATCCGCAGGTCCTCGGCGAGACACTGGTCTGCGGATTGCACGGCATCGCCCTCGCCGCAATAACGATCCCGGAGTACTCTTGGGCCTCGGCGGAAAAAATGCTCGATCAACTGCTGAGGGTGGTTCTCAGTCCGCAGAGCTGAGTCCCGCGCCCGCGCGGATCGGTCACCGCAATCCTGTGCGCCATCAGATCGAAAATGGACCCATTTCTCGCCACAGCAATTGAAGAAGCCAGAATCGGTCTCGCCGAGGGCGGCATCCCGATCGGTTCGGTCATCGTCCATCGGGGCGAGATCATCGGCCGCGGCCACAACCGCCGCGTGCAGCAGGGCAGCGTGGTGCTGCACGGGGAAATGGATGCGTTCGAGAATGCCGGACGTCGGCCTGGCGCGGTGTACCGTGAATGCACGCTCTACACCACGCTGTCACCCTGCGCGATGTGCTCGGGGGCGATTCTGCTGTATGGAATCAGGCAGGTCATCGTCGGCGAGAATCAATCATTCATGGGCGAAGAGGATCTGCTGCGCAGCCGCGGCGTACGGGTGGATGTGCTGCAGGATGCGCAGTGCATCGCGTTGATGGATCGTTTCATGCACGCCTCGCCGGAACTCTGGAACGAGGATATCGGCGTCTGATCGGCCTTACCCGTGCTGGCGCGAGACAGCCCAGCCAACATAGGCCTGACCAAGGTTGAGGTCCGCGCCCTTCGGCGAGCGCCGACACAGCGTCATTCCGGGCGGGCCGCGGGCTCGATCCGGAATCCAGGCTGCGCCGCCATGACTCGGTACTGACTTCTCCAGCGCCGATACTGCGGCATCCATGTCCCGTCCGCAGAAACTCGCCTTCATCGATCCGGGCCTGCGCAAGGCGCCGTTCTTTCTGGAGCTGCGCCGCGCGCTCGCACCCCGGATCGACTGCGTCTATTACTCGCGCCGCCGTCTGGTACGGGCGCATGTGCGCAGCGTCGATGCGCCTCTGTTTCCGAAGCGGACTTCGGCCAAGCGGCCGCGCCACACCATCAGCGATGCCGAACTGCGCGAAGCGATCGGCGAAAAGGAATGGCAGCTGCGGCGCGACAAGGCGCTTCGCCAAGCGCCCTGGCTACTGGGCGAGCTCGCCGCTTTCCTCGACGAGCAGGCCGTCGACGCCCTGCTGATCTGGAATGGCGGAAACCTGCGCGGTGCCCTGGCGGTCTGGCTCGCGCGCCGGCGCGGGCTGCCGGTGATCTTTGCCGAGCACGGCTACCTGCCGCGCACGACCCAGCTCGACCTTGATGGCGTGAATGTCCGTTCCTCGTTGACGCAAGCCGTGCACGACGGCACCGCCATGCTCGAACCCCATCCGGATATCGATGCCGCGCTGGAGACCGATCTCGAGGCCTATCGGTGCGGTCGACCGATGCGAATTGCGGACGCGCACATCCCGGACATTCATCTGCGTGACCCGTGGGTACGCCTTTCGCGCCGCATCATCAGTTTCGTGAAATCGACTCTGCGCGGACGCTCCGCAGCCGCCGTGCTGCCGGGCACACCGAATGCACCGGATCTGCCGCCGTTCCTGCTGCTGCCGTTCCAGGTGCGCAAGGACACGCAGCTTGCGCTGCACTCGCCCCTGCTCGGCAACGACATGCGCCGGTTCGTGGCCGTCGTGGACGAAGCCCGCCGGGCCGTGGCACCGGATCTGCCGCTGGTCGTCAAGCTGCACCCGTATGAACACATCAAGGTGCTGCGGCAATACCGCGATCTGCCAGCGCAATTCCCGCAGCTTCACTTCGTCAGCCGTGAACCGATCACCGCGCTGCTGCCCAAGTGCGCCGCCGTGATCACGATCAACTCCACCGTCGGCTTCGAAGCCATGCTGTTCGACAAGCCCGTGGTCGCGCTCGGCCACAACTTCTACACCGCGCCCGGTCTGGTCGAAACGGTGGCATCACTGGCCATGCTGCCTGACGCGTTGAAACGTGCCCTGACACAGCCCGTCGACCACGCCCGCCGACGCGCCTTTCTGCGCTACGTCCATGCGCGGTTTCTGGTGTTCGGCAGCTACGACGATTTCAGCGAGCGCAGCATCCAGGCCGTGGCCTCGCGGATTGCAGAGCTGTTACCGATGCCAGCTCACCATGAGCGCGCACCCGCAAGCCCCCCTGGCCGCGAAAGCTCGGCCCGGGCTAACCGCCGACGGACTCCAGAAAGCGGGCAATGGCCTCATTCACCGGCTGCGGATACGTGAGATTGGCGGGGCGTGACCCGCACCGGCGATAAGGACCTGCGCGCGATCGAGCGAGATCGCCGCGTCGGCGATGCAACCGAAGCGCTCGCCGAACAGGGTCCGATTCATCAGCAGGCGGTGCGAGAACACCGCCGTCGGTCCGCTGGCTCCGCTACCCTCGTAGTAGAGATTCTGACCGTTGACGGCGGCGCAGGGCATGGAGCTCTCCGCGTTGTCGTTATGGTCCGTCCTGGAGCATAGCGATTCCTTGTTCATCGTCGGCCTGCCACCCGATCCGTGAAGTCTTTTGGACGGCGCGCGCCATTGGTCAATAATGGCGCGATGAATTCTCAGGACACTCGTGCAATCCGGCGCATGCCGAGCTTCTTCATCCCGCACGGCGGCGGCCCCTGCTTCTTCATGGACTGGGATCCGGCGGACACCTGGAAATCGATGGAAATCTTCCTGCGCGGAATCGCAGATGCTCTGCCCCGTCCGCCCAGCGCGATCCTGATCGTCTCCGCTCACTGGACACCGGAACGATTCACGGTGAATGCCGCGGCGCAGCCTGCCTTGCTGTTCGACTACTACGGCTTCCCGCCGCATACCTATCAGTTGCGCTATGACGCACCGGGACTCCCGGCCCTGGCCGAAACCGTGCGCCAGACGCTGAGCGAGGCCGGTTTCGAGACCGACAGCATCGATGATCGCGGCCTCGACCACGGCGTGTTCATCCCGTTGCTGCTGATGTTCCCCGACGCGCGGATTCCGGTAGTGCAACTGTCGCTGCGCGGTGATCTGGATCCCGGAGCACACCTTGCGGCCGGCCGCGCTCTGGAGCCTCTGCGTGAGCAGGACGTCCTGATCGTGGGCAGCGGCATGAGCTTTCACAACATGCGCGCCTACGGCAACCCGCGGTTCACGCCGATCGCCGACGCGTTCGACGAATGGCTGACGGCCGCCGTCGAGGCGCCGCCGGCCGAGCGCGAAGCCCGGCTGGCCGCCTGGGAGCACGCGCCGCAGGCGCGGCAATGCCATCCGCCGGCGGCCGAGGAGCACCTGATTCCCTTGATGGTGGCGGCCGGGGCCGGCGGCCAAGGCAGGGGCCGACGCGTATTCAGCGATCGCGTGCTCGAGACACGAGTGTCCGGCTATCGCTTCGACTGATCATTCCGCTCCCACCATTGCGGGCAGGTCGCAGACCTGATCCGGAAGCCATGCAAGGTCCGGTTGCACCGAATGGACTCCAGCCGCTGCGCGAAACGCACGCGTCTTCCGACCGCCACCTCGTCAGGCCAGGGCGCACAGCGCGTCGCGGTCGACCACCTCGCAGCGCGTGCCCTGCTTGCGCAGAACCTTGCGTGACTGCAAGCGGGTAAAGACGCGCGACACGGTTTCCGTCGCCAGGTCCAGATAGCGTCCGAGATCGACGCGCGACATCGGCAGTTCGATCTCACTGCCCGGCGTGACCGTGGCGTCGAGCTGGCTCAGCAGGAACGCGGCGACGCGCTGGTCGGCGCTGCAGCGTTCGCGATGCAGCATGCCGTGCAGACGGTCGAATTCATGGCCCAGGGCGCTCAGTATCCGGTCCCGGAACTGCACGGTTTCGAGCATGCGTGCGCGCACCGCGGCGATCGGCAGACGGCACACCCAGGTCCGCGACAAGGCGCGCGCATTGGCGCGGAATTCCGGATTGCAGATCGCATCGAGCCCGACGATGTCCTCGGCCAGCTGGAAGCCGCGGATTTCCTCGTCACCGTCGGCGGACACCACATAGGTCTTGAGCGCACCGCCGCGTACCAGATACAGATGCTCGGCCTGATCGCCGATGCGGTACAGGTGCTCACCCTTGTCGAGCACGCTGCGGCTCACGCCGGCGGACTGCGCCTGGGCGGTCGTCATGCCTTCAACCAGCAGACCGCCGAGACAGCGGCTTTGACGCGGACAATCGGTGCAGGGCGCGGTGGCGGACATGGCGGGCTCCGTGAGACAGACTGAATTCGACGTACCCAGTGTGTCGTCGGGCCGCGTCCGTCACCATTCGGTCTTACGCGTAGCCCCCTTGCGGAAACCACGTACGGGAAACTACGTATCGGCGGCGTCGGTCGGCGCTGCCGGACCGCTCAGACAGCCCTGCACCGCGCTCTGAAACGCATCGTCCCCAAACGGCTTCTGCAGCACCTCATAAACGCCCAGCCGACGCACGCGCTCGAGTTGCGCGCCGCTGCGGTCGCCGGTGATGACCAGCACCGGCAGCCCCGAGCCGCGCTCACGCAGGCGACGCAGCACGGTCTCGCCGTCCATCTGCGGCATGTTGAGGTCGAGCACCAGACAGCTGCCGGTTTCTTCGATCCCGCTGTCGAGGAACTCGCGACCGCTGGCAAAGCTGCAGGCGCGCCAGCCGCAACAGCGCGCCAGCAGATCCAGTGCGGACCGGACCGCCGTATCGTCTTCCACGATATAGACGACGGCATTCGGGTCCGGTCTGGACGAAGTGGCGGCAATCAGGGCGGGGTTCGCAATCACGGTTCGAAAGGATGAAAGGTCGACGACCCTGCGGGAATGAGCAGGCATTGGACGTCAGAAGCCGCAGCGGCTCATTGACCTGCGTCAGTACCCGATTCGGCGCGCAGCACGAGATGCACCAGCTGGGCCACCGAGCGGCAGTTCAGCTTCTCCATGCAGCGCGCGCGATGCAGTTCGATCGTGCGTTCGCTGATGCCGAGTTCGGCGGCGATGACCTTGTTGGCCTCACCGCGTACCAGATGGCGCATGACCTCGTGCTCGCGCGTGGTCAGCCGGGCCAGCCTGTCGCGCAGGGCGGCGGCCTCCCGCTGCTGGCCCCGGCACTCGCTGTCGCGCTGCAAGGCGGCGTTGATCCGGTCCAGCAGAAACTGGTCGTTGAACGGCTTCTGGATGAAGTCGAAGGCGCCGCGCTTCATCGCGCGCACCGCCATCGGCACGTCGCCGTGGCCGGTGAGGATGATCACCGGCAGGGTGATGCCCTTGGCGATCAGACGTTCGTGCAGATCGAGCCCGGACAGGCCCGGCATGCGCACGTCCAGCAACAGGCAGCCGCCCTGCTCGGGCGTGGCCGCCTCCAGAAATTCCAGCGCGTTGCCGTAGCAGCGCGAGTCCAGCCCGGCGGAGGCCAGCAGCATGCGCAGACCACTGCGCACGGCATCGTCGTCATCGACCACGAAGACCACGGGGCTTGGCTCCGTCACGTCAGCTGCACCTGCGGCAGCACGAATTGCAGCCGTGCACTGCCGCTGTCGCTGACTTCGGCCGCGATGTGGCCGTCATGCGTTTCGATGATCGAACGACAGATCGAAAGGCCCTGTCCCAGTCCGTCCGGCTTGGTCGTGAAATAGGCATCGAACAGACGCGCCGGGTCCAGACCGCCGAAACCGGGTCCGCTGTCCTGCACGCAAAATCGTATCGCCGGGGCCTCGCGCCACTGCGCACTCGAGGTGTACAGCGTGAGCCGACGCTGAGCGGCGGGTGTCTGCGCCATCGCTTCGATGGCATTGCGCACCAGATTGAACACCACCTGCTCGATCTGCACACGGTCCATCTGCGCCGCCGGCAGGTCGTCCTCCAGTTGCAGGTCCACTTCGATCTGCGCCGCCTTGATCTCGTGTCCCACCAGCCACAGCACGTCGCGCACGACGGTGTTGAGATCGTCCTCGCGGAAGGCCATTTCCCCCTTTCTGACGAAGCTGCGCAGGCGCTTGATCACCTCACCGGCGCGTTCGCCCTGGCGGGCGATCTGTTGCAGGGATTCGCGCATCAGCGCCGGGTCCGCGTGGCCGCTGCCGAGCATGCGCAGACAGGCCGAGGCATGACTGATGATGGCCGTCAGCGGCTGATTGACCTCGTGCGCAAGGCCGGTCGCCATCTCGCCGAGCGCGGTCAGCCGTGAGGTGTGCGCCAGGTCATTGAGCCGGCGGCGCCCTTCCGCCTCCACCGCCTTGCGGTCGGAAATATCGCGGGTGATGCCGGTGAACAGCAGGCGCTCCGGCAGATGCACGGCACCGACCGCGAGGTCCATCGGAAACACCGTGCCATCCTTGCGCAAGCCTTCGACCTCGCGGCCGATGCCGATGATCCTGGCCTGGCCGGTGGACAGATAGTTCTCGATGTACTGGTCATGATCGCGCCGATAGGGCTGCGGCATCAGCAGCCGGATGTTGCGCCCGATCACCTCGTCGGCGGCATAGCCGAACATCCGCTCGGCGGCATGGTTGAAACTCTCGATGATACCGCGATCGTCGATGGTGATGATGCCGTCCACCGCCGTATCCAGAATCGCCCGGTGGCGTTCCAGGGCTTCGGCCAGAGCGGCGGTGGTTTGGGCGACGGGAGGGCTCATCCGCGCAAGGATGCCACAGCCCTCCCGGCAGTCGAAGCCGCCGCGAGCCCTCGGTGCCCGTGAATCGCGCCGGGCGCGTCAGGCCAGCCTGGAGTAGCGCGTCGCCGGCACTTCGGCGCGCCCGAGATGGGCGTCGAAGACCATCGCCACCACACGCAGCAGGCTGCGCCCCGCTTCCGAGACACGCAGCCCCCACGGCCCGCATTCGAGCCAGGTCTGCGCGGGATCGAGTGCCCGCAGGCGTTCCAGCTCCGGCGCGAAGCGGCCGGACGGCAGCTCCGAGAAATCGGCCTCGCCGCGACACATGATCGACTCGATGACGGCGGCGCGAAGCCGGTCCTCGTCGCTGAGACGGTAGCCGCGCGCGACCGGGTAATGTCCGGTATCGACTGCCAGACGATAGCCCTGCTCGGTCGCCTCGTTCTGCGCATAGCAGCCGCCGAGCCTGGAAATGGCGCTGGCGCCCAGCCCCAGCAGCTCGCAGTCCGGCAGCGTCGAATAGCCCTGGAAATTGCGGTGCAGACGGCCGGCGGCAAAGGCGCGCGCCAGCTCGTCGTCCGGCAGGGCGTAGTGGTCCAGACCGATGGCGACATAACCGGCCTGGCGCAGACGCCGGTGGATGCGTTCGCGCAGCCACTGGCGCTGCGTCTGGTTCGGCAGGCATCGTTCGTCGATCGCGCGCTGCGCCGGAAAGCGGCTCGGCAGGTGCGCATAGTGATACGCCGCCACCCGATCGGGCCGCTGCCTCAGCACGAAGTCCAGCGTGGCCTCGAAGCGCGCCGGCGACTGCATCGGCAGGCCGTAGACCAGATCGTAGTTGAGGCTGGAAAAGCCCGCCTGTCGCGCGGCGGCGGTGAGTTCGGCCAGATGCAGGCTGCTCTGCCGGCGATTGATCGCGGTCTGCACCACCGCATCGACATCCTGCACGCCGAACGACAGACGATTGAAGCCGAGCGCGCGCCAGGCTTCGATGTCCGCCGAGGCGGCGAGGCGCGGATCGACTTCCATCGAGCACTCCAGCCGCGCGTCCGGGGCGAAGCGGAAATGGCTGCGCAAGGCCTCCAGCAGCACCGCGAGTTCGCCGGTCGACAGGCTGTTCGGCGTACCGCCGCCCAGATGCAGCTGCAGCACTTCGGGCGAAGGCTGCATCAGCCGCGACTGCATTTCGATCTCGTGCAGCAGGGACTCCAGATAGCCGCGGATGCGTGTGCGCGAACGCGAGATCACGCGGTTGCAGCCGCAATAGAAGCAGTTGCTGGCACAGAACGGAATATGCACGTACAGCGACAGGGCCTGGCTGCCGCGCGCCGAGGCGCGGGCCGCCTGACACCAGTCGGCCACGCCGAAACGGGTATCGAAGGCCAGGGCCGTGGGATACGAGGTGTAGCGCGGACCGCGCATTTCCCGCGCGAGCAAGTCGGCGGGCAGCGCGGCGGACGGGTTGATTTCGGCGGTGCTCATCGGCGTTCCTGATTGCGGCCGCAAGCCTGGGCCGACCTCGCGGCCGGTGCATTGATCCGGGTCAAGCGCAGCCGCATCACGGGCTTGGGATTGATGCCGGTCAATGCGGCCGCACCTGAGGTACCGGACCCTGTTGCGGACTTCAACTTACGCGCGCTTCAGGACACCCCGGCCCATGAGCAAGAGCTATCGCAGCATCACGCATGACGTTTCCAAGTCGCTGGCGAAACTTCGCGGGGACATACCGGAGGTCATGAAAGGCTTCGGTGCCCTGGCGCAGGCCGCCGGCAAGGACGGCGCGCTGGACACCAAGACCAAGGAGCTGATCGCGCTGGCCCTGGGCGTGGCCGCGCGCTGCGACGCCTGCATCGGCTTCCACACCCAGGCGCTGATCAAGCACGGCACCACGCGCGCGGAGTTCGAGGAAACCCTGGGCATGGCGGTCTACATGGGCGGTGGCCCCTCGCTGATGTATGCGGCCGACGCCCTGGCGGCCTACGAGGAACTGAGCGCTTCGGCTTGAGGGATTGACCGCCGTCAATGTCCGCCCGCTGCCCTGAACCGACACTCCACGCCGAACCCGTACCCGAGAGCTTCTTCGTGTCCCATCCCACTACCGCGAGCGTTGTCCACTACGACGACGAGGTCGTCCGCCGCTTCGCCCTGACCACGGTGCTCTGGGGCATCGTCGGCATGACGGTCGGCGTGCTCATCGCCGCGCAGCTGCTGTGGCCGGCGCTGAACTTCGATGTACCGTTTCTGACCTATTCAAGGCTGCGCCCGCTGCATACCAATGCGGTGATCTTCGCCTTCGGCGGCTCGGCCCTGTTCGCCACCTCGTATTACGTGGTGCAGCGCACTTGCCAGACCCGTCTGTTCCTGCCGCGCCTGGCAATGCTCACGTTCTGGGGCTGGCAAGCAGTGATCGTGGCCGCCGCCGTCACGCTGCCGATGGGTATCACGCAGAGCAAGGAATACGCAGAACTGGAATGGCCGATCGACCTCCTCATCGCGGTGGTCTGGGTCAGCTACGCCGTGGTGTTCTTCGGCACGATCGTCAAGCGCAAGGTGGACCACATCTACGTGGCCAACTGGTTCTTCGGCGCCTTCATCCTGACGGTGGCGGTGCTGCACATCGTCAACAACATCGCGATCCCGTTCTCGGCCACGCAGTCCTACCCGGTCTACGGCGGCACCGTCGATGCCATGGTGCAGTGGTGGTACGGCCACAACGCGGTCGGCTTCTTCCTGACGGCCGGCTTCCTCGGGATGATGTACTACTTCGTGCCCAAGCAGGTCGGCAAGCCGATCTACAGCTACCGCCTGTCGATCGTGCACTTCTGGGCGCTGATCTCCACCTACATGTGGGCGGGGCCGCATCACCTGCACTACACCTCGCTGCCCGACTGGGTGCAGAGCGTGGGCATGGTGTTCTCGCTGATCCTGCTGGCGCCGAGCTGGGGCGGCATGATCAACGGCGTGATGACCCTGTCCGGCGCCTGGCACAAGCTGCGCACCGATCCCATCATCAAGTTTCTGATCGTCTCGCTGTCGTTCTACGGCATGAGCACCTTCGAGGGGCCGATGATGTCGATCAAGACCGTCAACGCACTGTCCCACTACACGGACTGGACCATCGGCCATGTGCATTCGGGCGCCCTGGGCTGGGTCGGCCTGATCTCGATCGGCTCGCTGTACGCGCTGATCCCGCGCCTCTACGGCAAACCGGCGATGCACTCGGTGCCGGCCATCAATCTGCACTTCTGGCTGGCCACGATCGGCATCGTGCTCTACATCGTGGCGATGTGGATCGCCGGCGTGATGCAGGGCCTGATGTGGCGCGCGGTGGATGCCGACGGAACGCTCAGCTACAGCTTCGTCGAATCGCTGCGGGCCACCTATCCCTACTACGCGGTGCGGCTGCTCGGCGGCGTCCTGTATCTGTCCGGCATGTTCGTGATGGCCTGGAACGTCTGGCGCACGGTGCAGCCGGAGCCGGTGATGACCCCGCGTGAAGATGTCCTGCTTGGAGTCGCGAAATGAGTGCGGGTCACGACAAGGTCGAACGCAATATCGGTCTGATGGCGGTGCTGATCGCCGGGGTGATCGCCGTCGGCGGTTTTGTGGAGATCGTGCCGCTGATGCTGGGCAGCCATCTCGACCAGGCGGCGCCCGGCGTGAAGCCGCTGACGCCGCTGCAGGTGGCCGGCCGCGAGGTCTACGTCCGCGAAGGCTGCTACGGCTGCCATTCGCAGCAGGTGCGCTCGCTGCACGAGGAAACCCTGCGCTACGGGCCCTACTCGATCGCCGGCGAATCGGTCTACGACCATCCGTTCCAGTGGGGCTCCAAGCGCACCGGACCGGATCTTTCGCGCGTCGGCGGCCGCTATTCCGACCAGTGGCACCGCATGCACCTGATGAATCCGCGTGACCTCGTGCCCGAATCCAACATGCCGGGCTATCCCTGGCTGGCGGAACAGTGGTTCGACGGCGAGCAGGTGCAGGCGATGATGCGCGCGCTCAAGCGCAGCGGCGTGCCCTACACCGAGGACGACATCGCGGCGGCACCGGAGGCCGTCCAGGGCGAGACCAAGCTCACCGCGCTGATTGCCTTTCTACAAAGTCTGAAAGCCTCGCCGAGGGATACGGTCCCGAGCGCCGGGGCCACAACGGAGGCCGCGCCATGATGGACGGACTGCTGCAAGGCCTGGTCACGGTCTTCGCCTTTGCCACCTTTCTCGGCATTTGCGTCTATGCCTATTCCCCTTCCCGCAAAAACAGCTTCGAGCAGGCGGCGCAGCTGCCGCTCGACGACTCGGAGCCGGAGTCATGACGTCCACCTGGAGCCTCGTTGTCGCTGTGGTGGTCATCGCCAACATCATCGCCTGCCTGTGGCTGCTGATCTGGACCTCGCGTCGCCGTCCCGACGAAGTCGCCGAAGGCGCCGAGACCGGGCATGTCTGGGATGACGATCTGCGCGAGTACAACAATCCGCTGCCACGCTGGTGGCTCAACCTATTCGTGCTGACGATCATCTTCGGGCTGGGCTATCTGCTGTTCTATCCGGGCCTCGGCAACTTCGCCGGACGCCTGGGCTGGACTTCGCATCAGCAACACGACGAGCGCCTCGCCGAAGTCGAGGCACGGCGTCACGCGGTCTACGCCCAGTACGACGGTCTCGGCATCGAACAGCTGAAGGATCAGGCCGGAGCCCGCAGCATGGGCGCCAAGCTGTTCTCCAACAATTGCGCCGGCTGCCACGGCGACGACGCGCACGGCGCGATCGGTTTCCCCAACCTCAGCGATCAGGACTGGCTGTACGGTGGTTCGGCCGAACAGGTGTACACCACGATCAGCCAGGGCCGCCGCGGACAGATGCCCGCCTTCCTTACGGCGCTGACGCCCGAGGAGGTGAGCGGACTGGTGGCCTATGTCAGCAAGCTGCATACGGGCGAGGCGCCGCGCGGCGCCGACGAGCTGATCGGCCAGAAGAAGTTCGCGATCACCTGTGCCGCCTGTCACTCGGCGGACGGCAGCGGCAAGCTCGCCCTGGGCGCACCGCGCCTCGACGATGACATCTGGCTGCACGGTGGCTCGCCCGAGCAGATCCGCCAGACCCTCCTGTTCGGCCAGAAGAGCGAAATGCCGGCCTTCGGCGAATTGCTGACGGACACCGAACGGCGTCTGCTGGCGGCCTATGTGCTGGGTCTTTCGTCCGACGGTGAAACCGGCGCCGCGGTGGCGCGCGCGCCATGACCTCGGTCGAACCCCGCGAAGCCCGCGCGGCCTGGAGCCGCCCCCGACGCATGACCGCGGTGCTGCTGTGGTGCAGTTTCTGGACGGCGCTGCTGTCGACGATGCTGCTGCTGTTTCTGCCACCGGCGATGGACGTCAACGGGCACTACACGATGGAAACCCTGACCCTCTGGTTCCTGCTGAGCTGGGCGCTGGCGACCGCACCGATGGCGTTCCTGGTGTTGCTGCTCGCCACACCGGCGCGCGGACCGCGCACGCCATGAGCGAGTCACCGGCAGCCACGCAGTCGCTTTACGCCTCGGCGGAGAAGATCTATCCGCGCAAGGTCCAGGGTCGGTACGCACGCCTGCGCCGCATCGCGGCGTTCGTGCTGCTCGGCCTGTTCTATCTGCTGCCCTGGCTGAGCTGGAACGGACAGCCGCTGGTGTTGTTCGATCTGCCGGCGCGGCGCTTCCACATCCTCGGCCTGACGCTGTTCCCGCAGGACCTGATTCTGCTCACGCTGATGCTGGCCACGGCGGCGATGACGCTGTTCTTCTTCACCACCCTGGCCGGCCGGCTGTGGTGCGGCTTCGCCTGCCCGCAAACGGTGTGGACCGAGGCCTTTCTGTGGATCGAACAGCGCATCGAAGGCGACCGCCATCAGCGCCAGAAGCTGGACGCCGCGCCCTGGGGGCCGCGCAAGCTCGGCATCAAGGGCGCCAAGCACCTCGCCTGGCTGCTGTTCGCTTTGTGGACCGGCCTGAGCTTCGTCGCCTTCTTCATGCCGGCGCGCGAACTGTTCCCGGCCGCGGCCAGCCTGCAGCTCTCCGGCTGGCCGCTGTTCTGGTCGCTGTTCTACGGCTTCGCCACCTGGGGCAACGCCGGCTTCATGCGCGAGCAGGTGTGCAAGTACATGTGCCCCTATGCGCGCTTCCAGTCGGCGATGTTCGACAAGGACACGCTGATCATCGGCTACGACAGCGCGCGCGGCGAACCGCGCAAGGGCCTGGCCAAGCTGGCCGGGCTGCCGCCGGGCGACTGCGTGGACTGCACCCTGTGCGTACAGGTCTGCCCGGTGGGTATCGACATCCGTCAGGGCCTGCAATACGAGTGCATTGCCTGCGCCGCCTGCGTGGACGCCTGCAACGGCGTGATGGATCACGTCGGCAAACCGCGTGGTCTGGTGCGCTATACCAGCGAGCGCCACGAACAGGAGGGCCGCTTCCGCGTGCTGCGCCCGCGCAGCATCGGCTACGGCCTGATCTGGCTGATCCTGCTGTGCGGCCTCGCCGCCACCGTGCTGTTGCGCTCGCCGCTGGAACTGGACGTGCTGCGCGACCGCCGCCAGCTCTATCGCGAAATGGCCGACGGCAGCATCGTCAACGTCTACACGCTGAAGATCGGCAACAAGAGCGAGGCAGCACACACGCTGAACATTCGCGCGCTGCGCGAGGACGGCTCTGCCGTGGAACTGTCCGTCAACGAGGTCGAGGTCCAGCCCGAAGAGACACGCACAGTGATTCTCAGCGCGCGCATGTCGCCCGAGGGCCTGCCGCCGGCACAGACGATCCAGTTCGAGGTCGCCGCCAGCGGGCAGCCTGACATCCACCGGCGCCGCGAGGCGCGATTCTTCGGAGCTTCGCCATGAGCGTTCGCGATCCCGCCCCGGCCGGTTCGGAACCGGCACCACGCGTCTGGTCGCTGGAACTGGTGCTGGTGATCCTGCTGCCGATATCGGCGGTGATCGCGGGCTTCGTCACGCTCGCACTGGCGATTCACTCGCCGTCCCACGACACAGCGCAGCGGGTGGACCGCTTCGGCCATGTGATCGAGGACCAGCCCTGACATGAGCGCGCCCCGCGACTGGTCGATCTACGACGCAGCGGACACGCTCGACGCCGTGAGCCACCGCCGCGCCGACGGCCGGCGCGAGATGATCCTGCGCATCGAAGGCATGCACTGCCAGAACTGCGTGCGCCATATCCAGGACGCGCTGGCGCCGCTCACGCGCAGCGCGCGCGTGAACCTGCCCACCGGCACCGCCGAACTGGTCTGGGACGAACGCGTGGCGCGGGCCTCGCAGCTGTTCGCGGCCGTCGAGCGGGCCGGCTTCACCCCGGAGCCGCTCAATCCCGAACCGGCACTGCGCGAGCGCCAGCACGAACGCGGCGCGATGTTGCTGCGTCTGGGCACCGCCGGCCTGCTCGGCATGCAGGTGATGATGCTGGCCGCCACCCAATACTTCATCGATGCGCCGCTGGAACCGGCCATCGAACTGCTGATGCGCTACGCGCAATGGATCATGGCGACCCCGGTGCTGCTGTACTGCGCCTGGCCGCTGCTGGACAGCGCCGCGCGCGCCCTGCGCGAACGCCGCGTCAACATGGACGTGCCGGTCAGCCTGGGCCTGCTGATGGCCTACGCCGCGAGCTGCGTCAACGTGCTGCGCGGCAGCGGCCACGTCTATTTCGATTCGGTCACGATGTTCGTGTTCCTGCTGCTGGTGGCGCGCTGGTTCGAGGGACAGGGCCGCGCCGAAGCCACCAAACGGCTGCGCACCCTGGCCTCGGCGCAGCCGCTCACCGCCCTGCGCGAAAGCGCGGACGATCTGACGGAAGTCTCCAGCGCCGCGCTCGCGATCGGCGATGTCATCGTGGTGCCGCCGGGCGCGGCGCTGGCCGCCGACGGTCGCCTGCTCGATGCCACCGCCGAACTCGACGAATCGCTGCTCAGCGGCGAAGCCGATCCCGCCGTGCGGCATGAGGGCGAGGCGGTCTATGCCGGCGCCGTCAACCTCGGCGGCGCACCGCTGCGGCTGCGCGTCGGCGCGGCGCAGCAATCGACCCTGCTGTCGCACATCAACCGCATGATTCATCACGCGCAAACGCAGCAACCCCAGGTCCAGATCCTGGCCGACCGCGTCGCCGGCTGGATCGTGATCGCGGTGCTGCTGGCCGCGGCCGGCGGCGCGCTGTACTGGTATCCGCAGAGTCCCGAGGCGGCATTCCAGGTGGCGCTCGCAGTGCTGGTGGTGACCTGTCCCTGCGCGCTGTCGCTGGCCACGCCGGTGGTGCTGGCGGCCGCGTCCTCGCGCCTCGCCGCCAGCGGGCTACTGCTGACGCGCGCCGACGCGCTGCTGCGGCTGCCGCAGATCGACCATGTCTGCTTCGACAAGACCGGGACCCTCACCACCGGCGAGATGCGGCAGCTGCGGCTCTGGGTCTGCGACGGCGAGGACGAAACGCGCATGCTAGAAATCGCCGCCGCACTGGAGCGTGGCATCCGCCATCCGGTGGCCACGGCCTTCGCCGGCATATCCACCGCATTGCGCGCGGAAGCGCAGGAGTCCCTGCCCGGCGTCGGCGTGCGCGGCCGCATCGACGGCGTCGAATACCGTCTGCTGGCGGACCCGGGCGACGATGACGACCTCACCTGGATCGCGCTGTACGCGGGCGAACGCCGTCTCGCGCGTTTCGGTCTGGCGCATGCCCTGCGGCCCGAAGCCGTGAGCGTGGTCCGGCAGCTCAAGACGCAGGGTCTGCGGGTCTCGATACTCAGCGGCGACAGCGAGCGCGCCGTGGCCGAGACCGCCGCCCGCCTCGGCGTCGACGACTACCTGGCCCAGCTCAAGCCCGACCAGAAACTCACCGAACTGCAGATGATGCGCGCCCAGGGCGAACGGCTGTGGATGGTCGGCGATGGCATCAATGACGCACCCACACTGGCGGCCGCCGACGTCTCCACCGCGCTCGCCTCGGGCGCCGCGCTGGCGCAATCGCAGGCCGATCTGCTGATCACCGGCAGCGGCCTCGATGGGCTGCCCGAAGCCCTGGCGGTCGCACGCGAGGCGCAGCAGCGCATTCGCGAGAATCTGATTTGGGCCATGGGCTACAACCTGGCCGCCGTGCCGCTGGCGCTGATGGGCATGGTCACCCCCTGGATCGCGGCGCTGGGCATGGGCATCAGCTCGGTGACCGTCGTGCTCAATGCCTTGCGCCTGGCACGCCGGCCGGCGACCAAGGCCGTCGACTGGGCGCTGCAATCCACACCGGAGCACGCCGCATGAGCAGCCTGTTCGTGCTGATTCCGCTGGGTCTGCTGTTCACCGCGCTGGCCGCCGGCTTTCTGCTGATGGCCGTGCGCGGCGGACAATTCGAAGACCTCAAGCAGATCGGCCAGCGCATGCCCGACGACGAGGACTGAGCTTCACCGTGTCCGTCGCCGCCACCGTCCTGAGCGTGCCCGCGCTGTTCGCATTGGGACTCGCCAGCAGCCCGCACTGCGCGCTGATGTGCGCGCCGCTGGCGCAGCTCGGAAGCCGGCCGGGCCACGGGCTCGACACTATGCGCCTGCATCTGGGCCGGCTCAGCGCCTACATGCTGCTGGGTGCCATCGCCGGCGCGCTCGGCGGCGGCATCCTCTGGCAGATGGAGCGCCTGGGTCTGCTCAGCGGCCTGCGCTGGGCGGCGGCGACGGCCCTGGTGCTGTTGGCCGCGTGGCGCTGGCGCGCGCAGCGTCCGCGGCCGGCCTGCTGCACACCGGCTCCGCCGGTGGGGCGACGACTCCCCGCCTATGTGCGCGGCCTGCTGTGGGGGCTGCTGCCCTGTGGCCTGCTGTATGGCGTATTGGGACTGGCCGCCCTCAGCGGCGGCGGCGCTCATGGCGCCGCGCTGAGCCTGGCCTTCGGCATCGGCGCCTCGCCGCTGCTGCTGGCCTCGGGACGTCTCGGCCGGATGCTGCGCGCACGCGTGCCACGCGGTCTGGAGTCCAGGCTGCAAGCCCTGCTGCTGCTCGCCAGCGGCGTCTGGATCGTCGCGTGGACACCCGCGAGCCAGTGGGTCACGCAATTTTGCGGCTGAATGGCCGCAGCCAGACTCAAGCGGACTGCGCCACCTGCACACAGCGGCGACATGCTGTCGCGTAAGGCACGGCATGCAGCCGGTCGGCCTCGATCGTGCCGCCGCAGACTTCGCACACGCCGAATTCGTCATGTTCCAGACGCGACAATGCATGCCGGATCTGCGCCAGTTCCGCACGCGTGCTTTCGGCAAGGCGATCCAGCACTTCGTCGTTGGCGCGCTGCACGGCCTGGTCGGAAAAATCGGCCGGCAAACCGCCGTTGCGGCGGCCACGATCCATCTCCATGCGCTCCAGGCGGTCACTGAGTTCGGATTGCAGCAGCGCGAGCTTGCGAGAAATCACTGGGTTTTTCATCGGCACTCCAGACAATTTTGCCATCGCATTTTTGCGGCGTGGCCACGATCGGGCATTGATCCGCATCAATGCGGGCGCCGCGGCAAGTGTGGATGCTGGCCGCACCGCAAAGCCCGCGACTCCACACGCATCGGCGTATCACCAGGAGGATCATCATGAAAGCCCTCGTCTACCAGGGACCCGGCCAGAAAGCCTGGCAGGACAAGCCCAAACCGGAGATCAGCAAACCCGGCGATGCGATCGTGCGCATCGTGCACACCACGATCTGCGGTACCGATCTGCACATCCTCAAGGGCGACGTGCCGGCCGTGACGCCCGGCCGCACGCTGGGCCATGAAGGCCTGGGCGTGATCGAACAGATCGGCGAGGGCGTGACCCACTTCAAGCCCGGCGATCGCGTGCTGATCTCCTGCATCACCTCCTGCGGACGCTGCGGCTATTGCAAGAAGCAGCTGTACTCGCATTGCGAGGACGGCGGCTGGATCCTCGGCCATCTGATCGACGGCACCCAGGCCGAATACGTGCGCATCCCGCATGCCGACAACAGCCTCTACCCGGTACCCGACGGCGCCGACGAAGAGGCGCTGGTGATGCTCAGCGACATCCTGCCCACCGGCTTCGAGATCGGCGTGCTCAACGGCCAGGTCAAGCCCGGCGACAGCATCGCCATCGTCGGCGCCGGACCGATCGGCATGGCCACGCTGCTGACCGCGCAGTTCTACGCGCCGGCCCGCATCATCGTGACCGATGTGGACGCCAGCCGGCTCGAGATGGCCAAAAGCCTGGGCGCCACGGATCTGGTCGACGCCAGCGCCGGCGATGCGATCGAACAGATCATGGCGCTGACCGGCGGCAAGGGCGTGGACGTGGCGATCGAGGCGGTCGGCGTGCCGGCGACCTTCGATGTCTGCCAGGAGATCGTCGGTGCCGGCGGCCATGTCGCCAACGTCGGCGTGCACGGCAAGAGCGTGGAGCTCAAGCTCGAAAAGCTGTGGATCCGCAACGTCACGATCACCACCGGCCTGGTCAACACCAACACCACGCCGATGCTGCTGCAGACCGTCCAGGCCGGCACGATCAAGCCGGGCAGTCTGGTCACGCACCGCTTCGCGCTCCACGACATCGGCGAGGCCTATCGCGTGTTCGGCCACGCGGCCGAGGAAAAGGCGATGAAAGTGATCCTCAGCGCCCGCTGAGTGCGCTGGCAGGGACACACCGACATGAACACCTCCGGCGCCTCCGACGCCATCTGGAGTGCCCTGCACGAGGACATGCGGCGGCTGTTCGCACGCGGTGAACACAGCGCTCAGCCGCATGCGGACCCGGCTGCCGCAGCCGCGCCGAGAATATGGATCAGCGGACGCGAGGGCGCCTGCGCAATGAGCCGACACCAGTTCGAGCAATGGCGCCAGGGGTTCACGACCCCACGGCGGTGAACAGGCGGTGAATACCGGGGCCGCCCCTGCGCGAACGGCGACTGACGTGCCGCCACGCGCCGACCGCACCACACTGGCCTTCGCGCTGACGTTCGCGGCGGTGTGGCTCGCCTGTGCATGGCAGCCCGCCTATCGGCAGGACTGGGCGCTGGAAAACCTGCTGGCGCTGGCGGCGGTGTGGGGCCTGCTGCGGCTGCACCGCCGCAGACCCTTGAGCCACGCCGCCTACGCGATGCTGCTGGCATTCGGCATCGCCCACGAGCTGGGGGCGCACTACACCTATTCGGAAGTCCCTTACGAGCGCTGGTCGCAGGCCGTGTTCGGCATCTCCCTGAACGAACTGCTGGGCCTGTCGCGCAACCACTACGACCGTCTGGTGCACTTCCTGTTCGGCCTGCTGTGGTATCGCCCATTGCGCGAGCTGCTCGCCCCGCGGCTGCCTCTCCGGTCGGCGGTGTCGCGCTTCGCGCCGGTCACCGTGGTGGCCACGGTGTCCCTGGTCTACGAGCTGATCGAATGGTCGGTCGCCATGATCTTCGGCGGCGATCTCGGTCAGGCCTACCTGGGCATGCAGGGCGACGTCTGGGATTCGCAGAAGGACTCGGGACTTGCCCTGGCCGGTGCCCTCATCGCTTGCGCGCTGGGCCTGATCCACCGCCGCCTGAATACGCTGCGGCGAGACGGGTTCCGCTGAGAACGGGTCGAATCCTCAGCCGGCGACTGTGGCATCGGCCTTGCGCGTTTCGTGCAGACAGATGAATTCATCCGCGAGTTCATCGTAACGCCGCGCCAGACCGGCCGGTGCCGTGCACACCGCGATCACCACCGAGGCCGGGCGCAGCGAGCGCAGCGCGTACACCGCCGCCTGCATGGTGGCGCCGGAGCTGATGCCCTCGTCGACGAGGATCACCGTGGCGCCCTCGACCGCCAGCGGGGGCCGGGGACCGCGGTGGCGGTGTTCGTCCTTGCGCAGTTGTTCGGTCTCGCTCGCGATGATCGGCTCGAGCACGCCGGCACCGAGATCCAGTGCCTGGACCTGGGCCTCGTCGATGTGCAGCGCGCCGCCGGAGGTGACGGCACCGAGCACGCGCCCGGGCCGTGACGGCACACTCAGGCCACGCACCACCAGGGTGTCGCCGGTGACCTCGAGCTGGCGCGCGAGTTCGGCGGCCAGTGCGACACCGGCCGGCGGCACGCCGAGCACGATCACGCGGCGGCCGTTGCGGTATCGATGCAGCCGCTCCGCCAGGCTGCGGCAGGCCAGTTGATGAGCCGCTGCCGAGGGTTCCGGGCCTGCATGCGATGCCGACCGCAAGGCTTCACGTGCCTTTTGCGCCTCGACGACGTCCGAGGGCTGCGCACTCGCGCTCGTTTTACGGGTATTGCTCATGATCGTGACTCTGCTGCTCTGACAACCCGAGCTTGTGCGAGCCTCGGCGACGCGTCATTGACATGGATCAAAAGCCGCCGCGCACGCCCTCAGCGCACGCCGGTGGCATTGTCGATCGCGACCTCCGCCAGATGCACATTGCGGTTCACGGCAAGGAAGCTCGCCGGATTGACCGAGATCGAATCGATGCCGGCGTCCACCAGGAAGCGGGCGAACTCGGGATGGCTGCTGGGGGCCTCGCCGCACAGGCCCACTGGCGTGTCCACGCTGTGCGCGCGCCCGATCACGTCTTCGATCAGGCGCTTGACCGCGGGATTGTGCTCCGAGAACAGCGGCGCCAGCTCGTCGGAATCGCGGTCCACGCCGAGGGTCAGCTGGGTCAGGTCGTTGCTGCCGATCGAAAAGCCGTCGAAGCGCGCGGCAAAATCCTCGGCCAGAATCACGTTGGCCGGAATCTCGCACATCACGTAGATCTTGAGGCCCTGCTCGCCGCGTTTGAGACCGTGCTCGGCCATCACCGTCAGCACGTGGTCGGCTTCGTCGACCGTGCGGCAGAACGGCACCATCACGATCACGTTGTCGAAGCCCAGCACCTCGCGCAGGCGCCGCAGTGCGCGGCATTCGAGCGCGAAACCGTCGCGATAGCGCGGCGAGTAGTAGCGCGAGGCACCGCGCAGCCCGAGCATCGGATTCTCCTCGTGCGGCTCGAAACCGGCGCCGCCCAGCAGATTCGCGTATTCGTTGGACTTGAAATCGGAGAGCCGCACGATCACCGGCTTCGGATGGCAGAACGCGGCGATGCGCGCCAGGCTGCCGGCGAGCCGCTCGACGAAGTAGTCGGTGCGGTCGGCATAGCCGCGCGTGAGCTGTTCGATCTGCGCGCGGACCTCGGGGTCGCTGACGCGCTCCGGATGCGCCAGTGCCATCGGATGCACCTTGATCGTGTTGCTGATGACGAACTCCATGCGCGCCAGACCCACGCCATCGGCCGGCAGGCGCCACCAGCGGAATGCCGCCGCCGGGTTGGCAAGGTTCAGCATCAGCTTGGTGCGGGTCAGCGGCACATGGTCGAGCGAGATCGATTCGGCGAAGATTTCGGCGTGGCCCTCGTACACCTGACCGGTGTCGCCCTCGGCGCAGGACACGGTGATGTCCTGCGCGTCGTGCAGGACCCGCGTTGCCTGACCGGTGCCGATCAGGGCGGGCACGCCGAGTTCGCGGCTGACGATCGCGGCGTGCGAGGTACGGCCGCCGTGATCGGTGACGATGGCTGCGGCCTTGCGCATGATCGGCACCCAGTCCGGGTCGGTGTTCTCGGCGACAAGGATCGCACCCTGCGGGAAGTCCTCGACGCTGCGCGGATCGAGCACGATGCAGACCCGGCCGTTGACCGCGGCATCGCCGATCGCCAGCCCCGAGAGCAGCACCCGCCCGGCATCGCTCACGCTGTAGCTTTTCAGTGCCGCATCTTCGCGGCGCTGCGACTGCACGGTTTCCGGCCGTGCCTGCACGATGTAGAGCGCGCCGCTGTCACCGTCCCGGGCCCATTCCATGTCCATCGCCACGCCGTAGTGCTGCTCGATGACGCAGGCCCAGCGCGCCAGTTGCAGGATCTCGCTGTCGTCGAGCACGCTGCGCTCGCGTTCTGCGACGGAGGTGGCGACCGTACGCGTACTCTTGCCGCCTTCGGCCGCATAGACCATCTTGATGGCCTTGCCGCCCACGGTCTTCTCCACGATCGGAACCCGCTCGGGATCGGCCAGCAGCGGCTTGAACACCACGTATTCATCGGGATCGACCAGACCCTGCACCACGGTCTCGCCGAGCCCCCAGGCCGCATTGATCAGCACCACCCGGTCGAATCCGGTTTCGGTGTCGATCGAAAACATCACGCCGGAACCGCCACGGTCGGAACGCACCATCTGCTGCACGCCCACCGACAAGGCCACGCTGAGATGATCGTAACCGCGCGCCTGGCGGTAGCTGATCGCGCGATCGGTGAACAGCGAGGCATAGCAGCGCTTGCAGGCCAGCAGCAGCTCGGTCTCGCCCGCCACGTTGAGATAGGTCTCCTGCTGACCGGCGAAGCTTGCGTCGGGCAGATCCTCGGCGGTCGCGCTGGAGCGCACGGCGACCGACGGCGCCACACCACCCAGGCGCTGGCCGAGCGCGCGGTAAGACTTCAGAATCGCCTCGGCGCTGTTCGCCGGCCAGTCCGCCTGCATGAAGGCCGCGCGGATCGCGGCGCCGGCTTCGGCCAGGCTGATGCGGCTTTCGCTCCAGGCCGCGAGCTGCCCACGGATCAGGGACTCCAGTCCGTTGGACTCGATGAAGCGGCGATAGGCCGCAGCGGTGGTGGCGAATCCCGGCGGCACCCGCACGCCGGCGCCCGTCAGATTGCGGATCATCTCGCCAAGGGAGGCGTTCTTGCCGCCGACCAGGCCGACATCGTGGCGACTCACCGAATCGAAATCGATGACGGGTGCGGTGGAATCAATCATGGCCGGCTCTCGCTGCAGGAATGCCGCAAGCTTCGACGCAAGATCACGCAATTGCATTGATCCAGGTCAGGCCGGCGCGCCGCCGGGACGGCCTTGCGCTCCGGCTAGGCCGCCTTGGCACCGGCACGACGCATCCGCTCCAGGCAGCGACGGACGCCGCGTGGCCCGGCCTTTTCGCCGGTGTCGAGATAACTCGTACGAACCGGCGACACGCCGAAGTAGCGGAGCACGTTGCGCACCAGTCCGCGCACCCCGTCGGCACCGAACAGCCGCCAGCGGACGGGTACGGGCCGCCCCATCGTGACCACCAGGTGCGCGGAACGGCCGCCGAGCAGATTGCGGCGCCCATCCGCTTGCGGATCGAAGGCGAAACCGGGGCGCAGCAGCTGTTCCAGAAAGGCCTGAAACGAGGCCGGCATGGTTCCGAGCCACAACGGGAACACGATCAGCAGATGATCGGCCCAGGCGATCGCCTGCTGCGCCGCCACGATCGCCTCCGGTGCCGGGCCGTGCTCCCAGTCCTCCTTGCGCTGCAACAGCGGACACTCCAGCTGCGCGACGATCACATAGCGCAGCTGATGCCCCGCCTGCGCCGCGCCATCGGCATAGGCGCTGGCGAGGGCATGGCCCAGATGGCTTTCCTCGATATCGGGGTGGCCCTGGATGATGGTGATCCGGCGGCTGCTCATGACGGCCTCTGCAGGCATTTCGACGTGGCCCCAGCCTAGTCCGCGGTCCCCGGCCCGCATTGACCGGCATCAGTGCCGCCGGCACGCCGATTGACCCGCGTCAATGCCGATCCTCGCGTAGGGGTGGAGTTTTGAGGGGTGTCCGCTGCTGCTTGCAGTCGTGATGGAGAACCCTATGAGTCAGTTCAGGCGAATCATGCTGGTCACCGTGGGCAAGGCGCAGCGCTCGCCGGCGCTCGAACGCGCGATCCGGCTCGCGAACGCAAGCGGTGCCGCCCTGCACGTGTGCGTACTCGACGAGGCGGGCTCGGCTCCGGATCGCGAGGCGCTGCTTCAGGAGCGGCGGCTCTGGTTCAAGGAGGAGGCACAGCTTCTGGATGCACCGAACCCGCAATTCACGACCGAGGCGATCAGCGATTCCGATCCGCTGGCTGAAATCCTGACGCACATCGTCGAGTTCAAGGCCGACCTGCTGATCAAGGACGCGGACCCGGAAACACCGGCGCGACGCCTGCTGCTGGCGCGGCTCGACTGGCATCTGCTGCGCGACTGCCCGATTCCGCTGCTGCTGGCGCACATGGGCGCGCATGCCCGGCCGAAGCGCATCGTCGCCGCGATCGATCTCGATGACGACGAAAGCCTGAACCGGCACATCGTCGAACAGGCGCTGGCGCTGGCGATCCAGAGCAATGCCGATCTGCATCTGGCCACGGTCTTCGACCCGCTGGCCGCGGCCGAGGCCCTGCCGCCGCTGGTGCCGAACCTGCGCCCGGACCAGTACGCCTCGCTGAGCAAGGGCTCGCGGACCGCCTTCGACAGCTTCGCCGCCGACTACGGCGTGCCGCACCCGCGACGCCATTTCCTGCTCGGAACCTTCAAGCGCTCGATGCGCGAGCTGACGCAGCACAGCCAGGCCGATGTGCTGGTGCTCGGAACCGCCGGCCACAAGGGCCTGGAGCACCTGATGCTGGGCGGCTCCGCCAGGGCGCTGCTCGACCATGTGCGCTGCGACGTGTACGCGGTCAAGCCACCGGCCCTGGCCGAAAAGCTGACGCAGCGCATTCGCGATCAGGCGTCCGGGCCGGGCTAGGCGCGTGGGCGGCGGGCCTTGCCGGGATCCGGCGTCACCGCCGGATCGCGCGGACCGTGCCTACGTAGTTCCCGCAGTCCCGTCTCGGAAATACCGAATAGGCGGCCATGACACGCGGCGGCAGACTTTCCGGCAAGCCTTGCGCGACAGGAAAGTCATGAGCCACGCCGATACCACCGCCTCCAGCGACGCCCCGAACAATCCCTGCAGCGACTGCGCCCGCGCCGGCCACTGCCTCGGCGGCGCGCTGACCGCCGACAGCCTGCATCCGCCGCAGGTGGTTCGCAGCGTGGTCGCCAAGGGCGAACACCTCTACCACGCCGGTGATCCGGCCGACACGCTCTACGTGATCCGCGGTGGTGCCACCAAGACCTACGTCTGCTCCAGCGAAGGCGAGGAAGAAGTGCGCGGCTTTCAGCTGGCCAATGACGCCGCCGGCCTCGAATCGGTCTGCGACCGGACCTACCACACCAATGCCGTAGCCTTGAGCCGCAGCTGGGTGTGCAAGCTGCCGGCCGCAGCGGTGCGCGAGAAGATGACGCGCTCGTCCTCGTTCCGCGATCGCGTGCTCACCAAGCTGTGTCACGAATTCGAACGCCTCTACGGCATGCTGCATCGTGGCCGCTGCGCGGCCGACCAGCGCGTGGCCGGTTTCCTGGTCACGCAGCTGCGCGGGCAGGACGGCGACACCCGCACCGAAATCGATCTGCCGATGTCGCGGTCCGATCTGGCGCGCTATCTGGGACTCGCCACCGAAACCGTATCGCGCGTATTCACCCGCCTGCAGGAACGCGGCGTGCTCAAGAGCCGCGGCGCGCATTGCGAGATCGTCAATCCCGCTGCCTTGCAGGCATTGAGCTGAGGACCACGACCATGCATCTGCACCCGACCGAAGGCGCGATCGACGACGCCCTGATGCGCATCTTCCGCGACGACCTGATTCCGGCGGACGGTCGGCTGTCGCTGACCACGCTGCAGCAGGAATGGGCCGAGCTGCCGCTGCGCAGCGACGATCTCTACCAGGCGCTGGAACGCCTGACACTGGCCGGCCGCCTCAGCTCGGAATGCGGTTCCGACGGCGTCTACGTCACGCTGACGCCGGATGGAATGCAACGCCTGCGCAGCGTTCCCGGAACGCCGATGGAAATCTGGCGGCGGCTGCGCGACAGCTCCAATCTGGCGGCACTCGACCGGCGCCCGCGCTCGCCGCTCGATGCCCCGCACAACCGGCGCGCAGACGATCCTGAGGCGGCTGCCGGCGAAGCGCCGCAAGCGAATTGATCCAGGTCAATCCGCACTCCCGGCGACACCCCTAGGATGGAAGGACTCAAGCCGCACGCTCTTGACGGAGATCCATCACGTGTCCCCCGCCACCGCCCTGGACCTGCTCGACCACGCCCTGCCGTTGCGCAGGGACCTCCCCGCCCCCCATCCCGCGCTGGTGCGGCCCGCCCTGACCCCGGCCAGACCGCTGGCACTCTGCGCACCTGCGTCGCCTCGGCCGGACATGAAGGGTGTGCTCGCACTGGTGCTGGCCGGCGGTCGCGGAACGCGCCTGGGCGCGCTCACCGAGCGACGCGCCAAACCGGCGGTATCGATCGCCGGACAACATCGCATCATCGACTTCACGCTGTCGAACTGCCGCAATTCCGGCATCAGCGAAGTCGGCGTGCTGACCCAGTACATGGCCGGCACCCTGGCGCCGCATCTGCAAGCCTGGCGGTCATCGGGGGCCGACGGCGAGGCGATCCACACGCTGGCCGCGCACGGCGATGACAGCTACGCCGGCACGGCCGACGCGGTCTACCAGAATCGCGACGTGATCCGCAGCCTGGCGCCCTCGCACGTGCTGGTGCTGGCCGCCGACCATGTCTACAAGATGGACTACGCCGCAATGCTGGCCGACCACCTGCGGCGCGGCGCGCGGCTCACGGTCGGCTGCGTCGAAGTGCCGCTGGCGGAGGCGTCGGGTTTCGGCGTGATCGAGATCGATTCCGAGCAGCGCCTGCGCGGTTTCGTCGAAAAGCCGCCGTTGCCGAGACCGATTCCCGGCAAGCCGGATCGGGCGCTGGCCTCGATGGGCATCTATCTGTTCGACACCCGGCTGCTGATGGAACGGCTCGAAGCCGATGCGGCCGACGGCCGCTCTAGCCACGATTTCGGCAAGGACATCATCCCGGCCCTGGTGAGGACCGAACCCCGCATTTATGCACACAGCCTCAAGGACGTGCGCAACCCGGCACGCGCCGGCTACTGGCGCGATGTCGGAACGCTGGACGCCTACTGGCAGACCAGCCTGGAGCTCGCCGGCGCGACACCGCCGCTCGACCTGATCGACTCCGCCTGGCCGGTCCGCGCCGTGGGCCACGATCGGTCCGGCCAGCTGCCGGACGGTGCCGTCGAGATTCGCGAATCGGTGGTGTCGCGCAACGTGGCGATCGGAGCGGACAGTCGCATCGAGCGCAGCATTCTGCTGCCGGGCGCCCGCATCGGCGCCGGCAGCACCATCCGCAACGCCATCGTCGACGAAGGCTGCCGGCTGCCGCCGGGCAGCGTCATCGGCCTCGATCCGGAGCAGGACCGGCTGCGCCACAGCGTCACCGCCAGCGGACTGGTGCTGGTGTCCGCGCAGCACGGCGCCGCCTGAGAGCCCGGGCGTCTACACCCGCCTGCGGCACGCACGCGATGCCGGCGCCTCAGCGCTGCCAGGCGATCAGACCGCATTCACTCGGCAGCACGGCCTCGGCATGCCAGGGGCGCACGCGCGCGGTGTAGTCGTCCTGCGGGCGCTCGGCGCCGACACGCAGGCTGTAGATGTAGCCATGCGCGGCGCCGGTGATCGCGCTTTCGCGCTGCATCGCCAGGCATACGCCGGGCAAGGCGCACAGCTCGACCCTGACCGAATCAGGCGACAGATCGCCCAGATAGACCGGCACATGGAACAGCCAGTCCTCGCCTTCGCGCCTGACTTCGACCTCGCCGAAATGCACATGGTCCCAATGCCGCCGCAAGGCCTCGGACCAGGCTTGCAGCTCGTGCGCGAGCGCTGCGCCGTCGGCCAGCCGCCGCCGATATGCGGTGGCGGCCGGACGGTAAAGCTGCTCGACATAATCCCGGAGCATGCGATTGCTGCTGTAGGCCGGCGTCAACTGCGACAGGCTGGCGCGCATGCGCGCCACCCAGGCCTGCGGAATCCCGTCCGCGTCGCGCTCGTAGAACGCCGGCACCACCTCGTTCTCGAGCCGGCGGTAGAGCGTTTCGGCATCGAGCGCGTCGCCGTCGCCGTCGATCGCCCAGCCCACCTCGGGCGTGTAGGCCTCGGCCCACCAGCCGTCGAGCACCGACAGGTTGAGCCCGCCGTTGACCAGCACCTTCATGCCACTGGTACCGCAGGCCTCGTAGGGCCGGGATGGCGTGTTGATCCACAGGTCCACGCCCTGCACCAGTTGCGCGGCGATGCCGAGATCGTAGTCGGCGAGGAACACCACATGGCCACGAACGCCCGAGCGGTGCGTGAACTGCTGCCACTGCTCGATCAGATGCTTGCCCTCGGTATCGTCGGGATGCGCCTTGCCGGCCACGACCAGTTGCACCGGCCGGGTCGCGTCGAGCAGCAGGCGTTCCAGACGCTCCGGTTGGCGCAGCAGCAGATTGGGCCGCTTGTAGGCGGTGAAGCGCCGCGCGAAACCGAGCGTCAGCGCATTCGGGTCCAGCACCTCGGCGGCTTCGGCGATGTGCTGCCGCGTCTCCCCGCGCAGGCCGCGCTGCGCGCCCAGAACCTGCCGCACATGACGCACCAGACTGGCGCGGCGTGCGCCGGCAAACTCCCACAGTCTCGCGGCCGACAATTCGCACAGCGGCTCGTGCAGGTCCGCGGCATCACCCTTCCAGCGCGCCTTGCCGCAGGATTGCGTCCACAGCGCGTCGGACTCGCGCGAATCCCAGCTCGGCACATGCACGCCGTTGGTGACATGGCCGATCGGCACCTCGTCCAGCGGCCAGCGCGGGAACAGCCGCGAGAACAGCGCGCGGCTGACATCGCCATGCTGGCGGCTGACGGCATTGGTATGCGCGCAGCCGCGCAGCGCCAGATAGGCCATGTTGCACGGCTCCGCATCGTCATCGGGATCGGCGCGGCCGAGCCCCAGCAGTTCGTGCAGCGCCAGATCGGAGAACTCGGCATAGGCGCGCGCGTACTTGCGCACCAGTTCCGGCGCGAAGCGGTCGAACGCAGCATCGACCGCGGTATGCGTGGTGAACACATTGCCGGCCCGTGCCACCCACCAGGCGTCTCGAAAGTCGAGCCCGTGCTTCTGCGCCAGAATCACGCTGCGTTCGAGGACCGCGAACGCGGAATGCCCTTCGTTGAGATGATAGATCTCGGGTTCGATGCCGAGCACTTCGAGCAGCTTGCTGCCGCCGACACCGAGCACGTACTCCTGCTGCAGGCGCGGTTCCTGTCCGCCCGAATACAGCTTGGCGGTGATGCCGCGATCCTGCGGCGCGTTGAACGGATCGTTGCTGTCGAGCAGGTACAGACGCACGCGACCCACCTCCACCTGCCACACGCGCAGCCGCACGGTCCGGCCCGGCAGCGGCAGTTCAATGGTCAGCGGTGAACCGTCCGCCTCGGCCACCGGCCGCAACGGCAGCTGCCAGGGATCGTTGCCGGGATAGGATTCCTGCTGGCGGCCCTGCGGGTCGATCAGCTGGCGGAAATAACCTTCGCGATACAGCAGGCCGATGCCGACCACCGGCAGGCCCAGATCGCTGGCGCTCTTGAGATAGTCGCCGGCCAGCACGCCGAGTCCGCCGGCATACAGCGGCAAGGCCTCGCTGATTCCGAATTCCAGACTGAAATAGGCGATGCCGGTGGGCGCGTCCGCGCCCTGGGCCGCCGTGTACCAGCCAGGCTCCTGCAGATAGCGCTCGCGTTCCGCCAGCAGCTGCGACAGCTGCGCCACGAAATCCTGATCGGCGGCCAGCGTCTCCAGGGTTTCCCGGGACACGCTTTGCAGCAACATCCAGGGATTGCTTTCGCGCTCCCACAGCCTGGCATCGAGGCGCCGCCACAAGCGGTCCGCCGCATGGTTCCAGGACCAGCGCAAATCGAGCGCCAGCGTGGCCAGTCCGGCAAGCGGCTCCGGCAGCGAGCCGGTCTGAAGGAAAGTCGACATGCGGCATTGTGCGATCCCGGCCTTCGCGCCCACCTTGACGGCCGTCAATTTGACGGCGGTCAATGCCGCCACCGCGCACGCGGACAAAGCTGTGGCCGCCCTATCCAAGACGGTCGACAGCGGCCACGCGAGCAGACGATGAAACTGATGGAATCCCTGTCCGGCCGGCGCGCGGTGCGCGACTTTCTGCCGGAGCCGGTCGACGCCGAGGTACTGTTGGAACTGGTCAAGGCGGCCAGCAATGCGCCGAGCTATCTCAATCAGCAGCCCTGGTCGTTCAGCCTGAGCGCGGAACCCGCCACGGTGTCCGAGCTGTCGCGCCGCGCCAAGCAGCATCTGCTGGCGTCCCTGCGCCGCCGCTCGCCGTTCTTCGGCCAGCGCGAGCAACTGAAGGCGCCGGAGCACGAACTGTTCTACGGCGCGCCCGCGCTGATCGTGGTCTGCGCCACGCAAACCGGCGCGCTGGCCGACGCCGGCTGCGCCATGGCCGCCTACGCGATCATGCTCGCCGCGCACAGCATGGGCCTGGGCAGCTGCTGGGTCAGCACCGCGCTGCCATGGCTGGATTCCAGCGACGGACGCAAGGCGCTCGGCATTCCGCCGGACTACCGGCCGATCGCCCCGATCATTCTCGGCGGGCCGGCCGGCGCGCCGCTGTCTCCGGGCCGTTTCGAGCCGCGCGTGCACTGGATTCCGCAAGCGGCCGCCCCGGCCTGAGGACACGCGGCGGAGGACAGGTTCTTCAGTCCGGCGTCGCGTCTGCCTGCAAGGCCAGCCGGATCTCGCGGGTGTCGTCGCCGGGCTTGGCCGGCAGCCGTTCGAAACCGAGGTCCTGTGCCAGATCCAGCATGCGCCGGTTGCCGGTCAGCACACTGGCCACCAGAAATTGCGTGCCCTGTTCGCGCAGCGTCCGGATCAGCTTGTTCATCAGCAGCAGGCCCAGCCCGCCGCCCTTGAGCTCCGAGCGCACGATGATTCCGAATTCCGCTTCGATGTTGTCGGGATCGCTCAGCGCCCGCGCCACGCCCAGCGTGCGTTCGACGCCATCGACGCATTCCACGGCCACGAAGGCCGACTCGCGTTCGTAGTCGATCTGCGTCAGCCGCGCCAGTTCGCTGTGCTCGATATGGCGGCGGCTGTTGAACACGCGCAGGCGCACGTCCTCCGGGTCCAGGCTGGCCAGGAATTCCAGATGCTGGGCCTCGTCCTCGGCGCGGATCGGCCGCAACAGCAGCTCGCGCCCCTCCCAGCGCACCGGTTCGACCAGATGCTGCGGATACGGCCGGATCGCGAAGTGGGAAACGCCCGACGGTGCGCGCGCATCGAGCCGCACGCGCGCATCCAGCGCGATCACGCCGGCGGCGTCGGCAATCAGCGGGTTGATGTCGAGTTCGGCGACTTGCGGAACATCGGCCAGCAGCTGCGAAATGGCGATCAGAACGGCCTCGATCGCCTCGCGGTCGGCCGGCGGCCGGCCACGGTAACCGGCCAGGCGCCGCGCCACGCGCGTGCGTTCGATCAAGGCCCGCGCCAGCGGACGGTTCAGCGGCGGCAGCCCGATCGCGCGATCCGCGAGCAATTCCACGGCGGTGCCGCCTTCGCCGAACAGGATCACCGGCCCGAACACGGCATCGACGCTGGCACCGACGATCAGCTCCTGCGCCTGCGGCCGATCGACCATGGCCTGTACCGACAAGCCATCGATATGGGCATCGGGCTTTGCGGCGCGGACACGCGCCAGCATCGACGTCGCCGCGCTGCGCACCGCATCCTCGTTTTCCAGATGCAGCGCGACCCCGCCGACATCGGATTTGTGGGTGATGTCCGGCGACAGAATCTTCAGGGCCACCGGAAATCCGATCGCCTGCGCGGTGTTCGCCGCCGCATCCGGATGCGCTTCGCAGCGGCGCGTCTCGACCACGGGAATGGCGTAGGCCGCGAGCAGCGCCTTGGCCTCCGGCTCGCTGAGCCAGTCACGGCCGGCGGCGAGCGCCTGCGCGACAATCGCGCGCGCCGCGTCCGGGTTCACGGCCTCCGGCGCGGCGCCGTCCGGCGTCTGCATCAGCTGCGTCTGGTTGTGGCGATAGCTGCGCAGCATCGAGAACGCACGCACCGCCACCTCGGGCGTCGCATAGTCGGCAATGCCGCCTTCGCGAAACAGCGTGCGTGCCTGCACCACCGCCGTATCGCCCAGCCAGCAGCCCATCAGCCAGGGCGGTTGATGGCGGGCCAGCGGCAGCATGGCGCGCGCGATCTCCAGACTCGGCACGATCGCCGTCGGCGCGTGCACGAACAGCAGCGCACCGCCGGGCTTGTCGTCGGCCAGCACGCGCAGCGCCGCCTGGTATCGCTCCACCGGCGCGTCGCCGATGATGTCCACCGGGTTGCCGTGCGACCAGCCGGCCGGCAACTCGCCATCCAGCCGCCGCAGCGTGTCGGCCGAAAGCTCGGTCAGCGGCACCTCCAGCGCCGCCGCGGCGTCGGCCGCCATCACCCCGGCCCCGCCGCCATTGGTCAGCACCGTCAGGGTGTCGGCGAGGTTGCCGCGAAAATGCGCCAGCGTCTCGGCCGCCAGGAACAGATCCTGCAGCGTGTCCACACGCAGCATGCCGGCGCGGCGGATGGCCGCGTCGAACACGATGTCGGAACCGGCCAGCGCACCCGTATGCGAGGCGGCGGCGCGCCCGCCCGCGCCGGAACGCCCGGCCTTGACCACGATCACCGGCTTGTTGCGAGCCGCCGCGCGCGCCGCGCTCATGAACTTGCGCGAAGCCTGCACCGACTCGACGTACAGCAGGATCGCCCGCGTCTTGGGATCACTGGCGAGAAAATCCAGAAGATCACCGAAATCCACGTCGGCCTGCTCGCCCAGCGAGATGAAATGCGAAAAGCCGATGTCGCGGGCGCGCGCCCAGTCCAGCATCGCCGTCACCAGCGCACCGGATTGCGAAACGAAGGCCAGCTCGCCGGATCTAGCGTCCAGATGCGCGAAACTCGCATTGAGGCCGATATGCGGCGCCAGCGCGCCGATGCAGTTCGGCCCCAGCACACGCAGCAGATAAGGCCGCGCCGCATCCAGCATCGCCTGCTTCTGCGCCACATCCAGCCCGGCGCTGATCACGATCGCCGCGCGCGTGCCTAGCGCACCGAGTTGCGCGATCAGCCCCGGAACCGTCGCCGCCGGCGTACACACCACCGCCAGCTCCGGCGCCTGCGGCAAGGCGTCCACACTTGCGTAGACCGGTTCACCGTCAAGTTCGCGGTATTTCGGATTCAGCGCGTAGCGCGCCCCGGCATAGCCGCCGTTGCGCAGATTGCGCCACACCGTGGCGCCCACGCTGCCGGGTCGCGACGAAGCGCCGATCACCGCCACCGAGGCGGGATCGAACAGGGAATCCAGATTGCGTATTGTCATGGGCCGCTTCGGAATGCCGGCCATGCCGGCGAGGCCCGGTCAGGGTAGGCCGGATTGCCCGCGGCGCCCTTGTCCTGCGTCAATTTCCGGCGGAACGGAAGGCCTGGCGCTTGACACGGGTCAATGCCGAATCCGAACAAACGCCTAGACTCCCGGAACGGCTTATCAAATCAACATTCAGCACAAGGACAAACCGGCATGGCGATGGAACAACTCCACGAAGCGGCGTCGGACATGAGCCCGCAGACCCGCGACATGCACCGCGCACTGTCGTCCCTGATCGAAGAGCTGGAAGCCGTGGACTGGTACCAGCAGCGCGCCGACGCCTGCCAGAACGAAGAACTCAAGGCGATCCTCCAGCACAACGGCAACGAGGAAAAGGAGCACGCATCGATGCTGATCGAATGGATACGCCGCAACGACCCCAAGTTTTCAAAGGAGCTGAAGGATTACCTCTTCACCGAACGCAGCCTCGCGCACGACGCCGCCCATTCCCCCGAGTAGTCTCCGACCACCGTAGATACCGTCTTGCGAGGTCAAGCATATTTGGACACGAGGGCGGGATTGAAGGGCGTCTGATGCTTGAGGATGCCGAAGGCGATATGGACAAGGCGTCGCATGATGGCGCCCAGCGCGGACATTTTGGATTTGCCGCGTGCGATGAGGTCGAGATAGACCTTGCGCAGCGCAGGATTGTGCCGGGATGCAACGATAGCGGCCATGTAAAGCGTTGCCC